>Ga0209702_10000772_pt1 | contig 66262 bp, 46 predicted proteins | sample FRY01_FD_187210 | JGI IMG/M metagenome (GOLD analysis project Ga0209702, IMG submission 187210) | Freshwater microbial communities from Lake Fryxell liftoff mats and glacier meltwater in Antarctica - FRY-01 (SPAdes) (version 2) | ecosystem: Environmental > Aquatic > Freshwater > Ice > Glacier... | reverse complement strand
CTCCATCAAATAGCCTCCCGGCGGACGCGCCGCGATCTCCCCAAACACCGGACCGTCCTCGCCCAGAAAGACCTCCATGTGGCTGATCCCCGATGCAATGCCCAAGCCCTCATGCACCCGCTCGGCCAGCGCATTCACCCAGCCCGCCAGGTCGTGCAACCCCCATTTCCCCGCCCTCCGGTCCGGCCCCACGGCTGCTCCAGGGGCCTCCCTCCAAAAGCAAATTCCTAGCAGCAGCAGCCGAATCACTCTCCTCGGTCGATGGTTCATCCTTCCCATTCGCCGCCCGCTTCCGCGCCGCGGTCTTCTTCGTCGCCACCTTCCTTGTGGTGGCGGTCTTTTTCTTCGCCGCCGTTTTCGTCGCGGGTTCGGTCCTCTCCTCCTCGCCGTCTTCCCTCCGCCTCTGATTCACGATCAACGGAAGGCGAAGAGGGGACAGACCACCTGTCGAAGCCATCTGGTCAGCCGTAGCCCCCGCCCCGACCAGCGGATCCGACCCGGCCCCTGCTGCTGCCCCACCTGAGTGAGTGAGGAGCGCTACCTCAGCAAGTGGGTGTCTGCGATTCCGGGTGCTACCCCTTCCCAATTCCTCAAACCTCTTCGGTCTGGGCAACCCGCTCGAACACCGCCAGCAATTCCTCGTGCCGGGCACCCAGAAGCCGCCGCACTCTTTGATTCTTGAGCAGTTCCCGCACGTATCCCCGCACCACCGTCAGGTTGAGCATGTTCTCGGAATTCGGCAGTCGATCTGATGGAATATAAGCCCCCGATTTGAGAAGCCATCAGGGAATCACCCCATGAAGGTCCTCCATGTTGGAAATGCATTCATCAACAAGTGATAGACCTGCAGGCGTCAGACCGGAACCAAAATCGCTGATTGCACTGGTCCACCCATCCCCCACCCTCAATCCAATGCCGGGGTGATTGGCCAGATTGCCTACTGGAATCAACTGACAGACGTTGGTCGCGGCGATTTCAGCCAAATCACTCAAATTTGCCCAAAGTTCTTGGACACACAGAGCGCGGCCAACCACGGTCGTCGAATACCACTTGTAAATGCGGACGTGATCTTCGCGAACCTGATAGATCCACTGTTCTCCGGGCCCAGCCCCTGATGCGCGCAAATGAACAGTGGCTTGCGGCCCCAGCGACATTGGGCCAGGGAGCTTGCGACCAGCCGCGAATGCTTTGTTGTGCTTGGCCAAGAGGTCGTTCAAAAATAAGAGCAAGGGGGACATGTGGGAGGATTTACCAGCAAAGCGACATTTTCCAATATAATTCGTTTTTTTAGTTGATGCGTTGCTATTGAATGCAACGCTCCTTGCAATGAATCCAGCTTTTCTTGATTTTGGAGCATTTATCCGGGCGCGGCGGCTAGCCCTAGCCTCAGGCCCCGATGGCCATCTTTACTCGATCCGTAGGGTTGCCAAGGAGGTCGGCCTGCAGGCGTCCCACCTGTCCAAAGTCGAGCGGGGACTCGAAACTGCAATTATCGAGGACAAGATCGTGAGGTTGGCAGAAAAACTCGATCTCAATCCCGACCTGCTTTTGGCGAGGGCTGGGAAGGTCTCTTTAGACCTACGAGAGCAGATCATTCGACGGCCCCAATTCTTCGCCGGACTGATTCGCCAACTGAAGGATGCCCCAGACGATGCACTATTTCGCCTCGTCCGAGAGGTCCGCGATGGCGAGTGGGGAGCCCCCCCGAGAATTTCGCCCAAACAAGAAACGATCGTAATAAACAATGACCAGCTGGAGATCGCTTGTCCGGAAGTACATCCGGAAGCAAGACTCATCATCGAATTTCAACGGACCCTACGAATCCCGGATGACGATCGGACCTACCCCCTCCCTCCAGGACTCGGTCGCTTCCCAGTGAAACACACGAACGATTACGCCAAGCAGTTACCCGAAGCGTGGTCGCACCGCGGCGGGGTGATGTTTCCGATGCATCAAAGCGAGGCGATGTGGCTAAACTTCGATTCTCCCTCCGGCTACCCATTTGCCGTCAAAGTAGCGGCAGGGTTAGTCGATGCAGTTACGGGAGATCCTTGGGCGGATGGCCTCGAGGCATCGCCGCAGAACTACATCCCAGTGCCGGAGCAGCCGTGGCTCGATGGATTCTGCGTGTCGAAGGGTGTCATCCGCCAGTTCGTCGCGATGCCCCTTGGATCTGGCTACTCAACCGAGGAGCAAATCACGGGCGAAGCTCAGTTCGGAGGCCTTCAACTGGAGGTGTTTCCGCTCAAGGCCGAGTTTTACCGCCCTGGCCGGGCAGAGATCTTCAGCTCGATGGTAGCGGAAGATCTCATGTGTTTCTCTGCTGCACCAGATATGAGCCTTGCTCCCGGAGGATCGATGAGACAGGAGATTTACCAGGACCAACGTCCAGTAAGCGACTACGACCTCCACAATCGGCACCGTTGCTACGTTCATTTGTGCAATTCTCTAGTCTGGCGCAAGCTCACGGGTGAGAACCCTCCGACATCTCCACCTACCGCAGACGAATATAACCGACACGGCTATCCTTGGTTCGACTTCTACTCGGAAACCCCGGCCGTTGACGGTGGAACAGAACTTCGAAAGCTGAAGAGCGTCGCGACAATCGGCAAAGAACAGAGTGAAACTCCATTTCTCGAGAACGGGTCGGTCGCTCCCAAGAAGATAATTTCGATTAGCCACGATCAACCCCCGCCGGGCACTTGGGACAAAGCGGCAATTGATCGATTGAGGGAGTGCTTCTCCCACCCACCAGAACAAGGACCCGTGGGGCAACCCCCGTCGAGTTACATCTCGATCCTAAACGACGAGATCGATCACACGTCCCAACGATGTGACGGCACCACTACCAAGCAGTTGACAACGCTTCACCCTTACGCCGTCGAAAAATGCACTCGAATACAAATTCGTTCGATCTGTAATGACCCCGATGTCGATGTGCTTGAGGCTTACGCAGCAGTGATGGCCTGGGGGGGGCAGCATCGGCGTTGGTTTCGAAATTCGATCAAACATCACGTCGCCCTGAGACAGTTGCTGTGCTATCTCAGGGGAAGCGCGGGGACGCGCGCGCATGATTTCGGGATTGCTCACCGAGCCTCCGAGTCGATCAAGGGTTTGGGGATCAGCTACTTCTCGAAGCTATTGTTCAGTTTTAGAACCGAATCCGATGCCTACATCCTCGACCAGTGGACGGCGAAGAGCGTTCACGTTTTGACACGTAATGTCATCCGTCTTTCGCAATGGGGTGGCCCAGATCCAAGTACCACTCCTGCGGATTACGAGGATTTTTGCAGCACCCTCGAAACCTTGGGTCACCTCCTCGGAGGATGGACTGGAGAGCAGATCGAACAGGCGCTGTTTGATCAGTCCGGAGGTTGTTGGCGTAATTGGATTAAGGGTGGTGAGCGAGGCCGAACCACGAAGAGCCAATCACCTTCGGTCCAAGCCGCTGCCGTAGGCACACAAACCCTTCCACAACGCATTCAGGAACTTCATCATGAATTCGCCGAATGCCGAACTCCCCTCCCCCCTGGCGACCCTACCGGAAACATTCATCGAAACGGCAGTATCCAGTTACAGGGGGGGCGAGGCATCGAGTGGGTCTATGAAGTCACGAGGAAGTGTGTTAAGTGCAAGGTGAACCTCGTTGGTGATGCAGGCAACATGCTTCTGGACGAGTTGGTAGCGGCAAATGGAGGTGGAATGCTCTTCCGGAACGGCGCGAAGGGGCGAAAGAACAATGCGGCCAGCAACATCTATCTGCGAACCACAAAGGTCTCGGACGTTTGGGACGAGGATCCGGAACTCCTTGCAGCTGAGGCCGTCGAAACGATGTCAAAGCTGTGGGTTGCCGTTCATGGGGCTGCAAAAGATGGCAGAATTGACCATCCCTTCCTTTGAAAGCTCCACGAATCAATCGACCCCGGAATAGGTAATATAATAGTTTTCAGATTCACACCTTCTCGGTCTCAGCAGTCCGCTCGAATTCCGGCAGTAGTTCCGCGTGCCGTTTCCCGAGAAGCCGATGGACCCGCTCGTTGGCAAGGAGCTTGCGGCGGGCCATCATGTCGATCCTACTGCTCCTGATTTAGAGTAATGTCATCCGGCGTAAGCGGTCAACAGACCACCTCTAGGCAAAGCCAACCCCCATTTCCCCGCCCTCCGGTCCGGCCCCACGGCTGCTCCAGGGGCCTCCCTCCAAAAGCAAATTCCTAGCAGCCAGCCAGTTATTGGCTATCTTCAATAAAAATGAGCATTTCTGACATCCAAGCGCTCCCACTACGAGAGAAGTTCCAGATTTTAGAAGCACTTTGGCAGGATCTGGCGTCACGAATCGACCAGATGCCGGTGTCAGATGGCGACAAGGCGATTCTTGATGAGCGACTGGCGGCGCTGGACGCGGGAGAGACCGCGATTCACGACTGGGATGCGGTCAAGGACTCCATCGGCAAAAGATGACCAACGTTCGAATCTCTGCCGCCGCCTTGGCGGATCTCGACGACGCCTTCTGGTTTTACCAGGCGCAAGAACGGGGCCTCGGGGAGTATTTCGCAATCCACCTTCGCGCCGATATTGAAGGATTGATCGACCAGCAAGAATAGCATCCGAGACAAAAGTTCTGAGACAAAGTTCGTCCTCAAACAAAGTTCGTCCTCAGACAAAGTTCGTCCCAGACAAAGGTTCGTCTGCGGAGGATTCGGTCTGTCCCGGAGGGACTTGGGACGGTAGCCGGTGGTACCACCACCGGGTCCCATCGCCGTCTGGAAGTGCACCCCGGAGGGGCGCGGAAGATCGTGACAGACTGAGTGAACCAGTCTCGTTGTGTTCCACCCGCTCCCGCGCCCCTCCGGGGTGCCCATCAAATTCCTGACCAAAATCCGGTGGTGCTACCACCGGCTACCGTCTGCGGTCCCTCCGGGACGAAGAGAACTTGGCCGGATACCCTTACCCGCAACCCTTAACCGAGCGCCCCTTCCTCGACCCAGCCCCCCCAACATCCCACCGGGCTCTGCCCTGGGACCGCGGACTTCAACCTGCCGGTCATAGCCTCGGGCGACGACTGGTCCGCGCACCCCTCCAGGTTCCGCTTTCTTGCTCTCGCCCTCGTGATCCTCGTCCCCGTGGTCAAATATTCCGTCTGCCACTGGTGCTTTGACGGCCCCCCTGAAACCGCGGGCCTTCTCATCTTTCTATCATGAGACGTGGTGCAAATTACCCCCGCCGATGCCCCTGCTCCTTGAAATTTCAGCCCACTCCGGAGATGCATAGGCATCCCCTACTCCGGTCCTCGGCGCTTCGGCTCACCGCGCTCTCCCTCAGCGCCCTCGTCCCTTCCTGCCAGCGCTACGCACCCGCCCCCTTGAACGCCAGCAGCAGCCTCGAGTCCTATCGCACCACCTCCCTCAACTCTCCCGAGATCGCCCAAGCCCTCCGAAAAGCCAACCTCGCCCCAAGCGGATCCTGGGACGTCCCCAAACTGGCCGCCGCCGCAGAGGGCTCGAACCTGACCATCCGGAGAACCCGCGCCGATTGGGAGGCAACCCGCGCCGCGATCGAGATGGCCGGCACAAAACCACCGGTGGGCGTCTCCCTCGACCTGCAACACGCCTCGAACTCCCTCCTCCCCTGGACCTACGGATTCTTGTTGGACTACACCTTCGAGACCGGTGGAAAGAAAACCGCGCGACTCATGAAGGCCCGCGTCGATGCCGATGCCGCCGCCCTGGAGATTGCCAAAGCCCGTTGGGATGTGCGCACCGCCATCAGCCTCGCCTACGTCGATCGCCTCGCTGCGGAAAGTCGGTCCAAGACCCTCGCCAACGCCTCGGTGGCCCTCGCTGCATGGGAGGAAGCCGTAAAGCACATCGCCGACGCCGGTCAAACCGGCCGCTTCGAGGAACTCACCCTGAATCGCGAACGAGCCATCCTCGAACGGGACTCCGCCGAGGCCGCCAAGCAGATCCGCACTGCCGACGCCGCTCTCGCCCAAGCCATGGGATTGCGGACCATGGAGCTTGCCTCGGTCTCTCTCAAACACCTCCCCGCCTCCCCTCCCCCGCCACCCTCTCTTGACTCCCTGCAGCGCAACGCCGCCCTCGGCCGACCCGATGTGTTGTCCAAACTGGCCGCCTACGCGGTGAGCGAGGCCGCCCTCCGCATCGAGGTGACCAATCAATATCCCGACCTCCGCCTCGGCCCGGGCTACAGCTACGATCAAGGCCAGCACAAATGGTTGCTCAGCCCCGGCACCTCCATCCTCCCCGATCTCAATCGCGCCGGCCTCGCCCAAGCCGAAGCGGCCCGCAAAGCCGCCGCCGCCGCCTTCCTCGAGGCGCAAAACCTGGCCCTCGGCGAGGTTTCCACCGCGTGGACCGAATACTCCGGCAGCCTCGGGCAGGTCCAGAAGGCCGAGTCGCTGGAACAGAAGTCAATCGGTGTGGCCGCCGGCCAGCAAAGCCTCGTGGACGGCGGCGTCGGAAATCGGGCTGACCTCCTCCAAGTGCGCTATCAGGCCGCGCAGGACCAGGTCGCCGTCGATGCCGCAAAGTTTCAGGCCTGGCGCGCCCTCGTCCTCCTGCAGGACGCCACGCGCTACCGATGGAATGGTTCCAACTTTTGAGCAATGATGAAAACAATTCCAGGATGTGAACTGCTGCTCGGACTGCTGCTGGCTGGCGCCGCAAACGCCGCCCCGCCCGCCGTGATGGTGGATGACGTCCACCAGCAACGCTACGGCGTGGAAACCGCCACCCTCGGCGCCACGGAGTTCCGGCCGATGCTGCAGGCCTACGGCGAAGTGGTGGACCCCACCCCGCTCCTGACCCAGGCAAATGATCTGCATCTGGCCGAAATTCAGGAACAGGTCGCCCGCGACGAGGCCGGCCGACTGGCCGCCCTTTATCAGGACAATCAATTGGCCTCCAAACGCGAAGTGGACCAGGCTGCGGCCCTCGCCGAGACAGCCGCCTTGCAGACAAAGCTGGCGCAACAGGCCCTCCAACTGATGTGGGGCAACGGCATCGGAACCCTGACCAAAGAAGAGCGTTCCACCCTGCTCGACGCGCTGCTGGGCGGCAAAAAAGCACTGCTCCGCCTCTCCCTCCCCGTGGCCACCACCATCCCCGGCAACCCCCAAGGCGCCCGGATTTCCCCTCTCGGAGCTGGCGCACAGGCACTCGCCGCCACCTCCCTCTGGCTCGATCCGAAAACAGGCCTTACCAAACAACCCGGCTTCTATGTCTTGATCGAGGCAACTGAGCAGGCCTGGCCGGTGGGACTCGCCGTGACCGGGGCCATCGAAACCGCCACCACCGCAGACAAGGGCCTCCTCGTCCCCACCGCCGCAGTGATCTATGAACAGGGCGCGGCGTGGCTGTTCCAGCAAACCGGCAAGGAGGATTACACCCAGCAATTGATCCCCAACGACCGCCCGATGGACGGTGGCTGGTTCGTGGCGGAGGGCCTTCTTGATGCCACGCAACCGGTCGTCATTCGCGGGGCGCAGTCCATCCTCGGCCAGAAGCAGCAGGAAGCAGTGGGTGGGGAGGAAGAAGAGTAAGCACCATGCTCGACGCCATCGTATCCGGAGCCCTGCGCTTCAAAGGCATCGTCCTCCTCTGCGCGGCGGCCATGCTCGGCTATGGAACCTTCCTCTCCTTCAAGGCCACTCTCGATGTCTTTCCGGATTTCGTGCCGCCGCAGGTCACCATCCAAACCGAGGCACCCGGCCTCTCCCCGGACGAGGTCGAGGCCCTCGTCACCTTCCCGGTCGAAGCCGCCGTCGGCGGAATCCCCGGCTTGGAGGAAACCCGCTCCGAATCGATCCAGGGCCTCTCCGTGGTCGACCTCACCTTCGCCGACGGCACCAACGAACTGACCAACCGACAACTCCTCTCCGAACGCCTGACCGAACTGGCCGGCACGCTCCCCTCCCAAGCCCGCGTCCCGACCACCTCGCCCATGGTCTCCTCCACCATGGACCTGCTCAAGATCGGCCTGGTCTCCGATCAACTCACCCCCACCGAACTACGCACCCTCGCCGATTGGACCGTCCGCCCCATCCTGAAATCGGTCCCCGGCGTGGCCGAGGTCACCGTGGTCGGCGGAGGCGTGGAGGAGATCCAGCTGATCCCCCGCATGGATCGCATGGCCGCCCTCGGCGTGGGACTCGCAGACTTGTCGGCCGCCGCCGCGGAAGCCGTCGGGGTCCGCGGCGCAGGCTACGTGGAAACGGTCAACCAACGCCTCACCATTCATGCCGGCGGCCCCCCGGACCACCTCATGCAGATCGGCCGCACCATCGTCAAGGGAAGCGGAGGCGACGCCATTCACCTGGATGATGTCGCGGAAATCCGGCTGGGCACCATGCCGAAATTTGGCGACGCCCTCATCAACGGCAAGCCGGGCGTCATGCTCGCCCTCACCAGTCAGAGCGGCGCAAACACCCTCAGCACCACCCACGACGTCGAAACAGCCCTTCAGGAAATCCTCCCCGTCCTCACCGCCAAGGGCGTCGTCATGGAAGGCGGCCTGCACCGCCCCGCCAACTTCATCGAGGTGGCCCTCAAACATTTGAGCCACTCGCTCTGGTTGGGCGGTGCCCTTGTCGGCCTCGTCCTCCTCCTCTTCCTCGCCGATCTGAAAACGGCCTTCATCTCCTTCATCTCCATCCCCCTCTCCCTGCTCAGCGCGGTGGTCGTCATGCACTTCGCGGGCATCACCCTCAACACCATGACCCTCGGCGGACTCGCCGTGGCCGTCGGCGTGGTGGTGGACGACGCCATCATCGATGTGGAGAACATCCTCCGCCGCCTCCGCGAAAACCACGCCCTCTCCGTCCCCCAAAAAGTTTCCCTGGTCGTGCGCACCGCCTCCATCGAAGTGCGCGGCGCGGTCATCTACGCCACCCTCATCGTCATCGCGGTGTTCCTCCCGGTCTTCGCCCTGAGCGGACTGCAGGGCCGCTTCTTCCAACCCCTCGCCATCTCCTTCATCCTCGCCGTGACCAGCTCCCTCCTCGTCGCCATGACCGTCACCCCGGCCCTCTGCCTCGTCATGCTGGGGCGCACGAAGGCCTCCCGGGAGCCCTTCTACGTGCGCTGGATGGTTGCCATGCACGGCCTCCTCCTGCGCCCCATCTGCCGCGTCCCGGTCCTCGCCATGTCCCTTGCTGTGATCGCCGTGGTGGTGTCCGGCCTGATCGGCAGAAAGCTCGCCACGGAACTGCTCCCACCCTTCCGCGAAGGTCATTTCGTCCTGCAGGCCTTCGGCGCCCCCGGCAGCTCCCTCGAGGAAACAATGCGCTTCGGAAAACAGGTCAGCGACCGCTTGCTCGCCATGCCCGAGATCGACACCGTCGAACTGCAGGCCGGCCGATCCGAACGCGGCGTAGATACCTGGGGCCCGGAACGCTGCGAGTTTCATGTGGAACTCAAGCACGACCGCGAATTCGACGAAGAGAAGGTGCAGGAGGACATCCGCGCGATCCTCGAAGGCTACGCCAACATGCAAACCGAAACGCTCACCTTCCTCGGCGACCGCATCAGCGAATCGCTCAGCGGGGAGACCGCCGCGGTGGTGGTGAGTGTCTTCGGCAAGGATCTCGACTCCCTCGAAACACCCGCCGCCGAGGTAGGGCGCATCCTCGGCGAGACTCCCGGCGCCACGGACGTGCAATCCCGCGGCAGCGATCGCGCCCCGGGCATCGAGATCCGCCTCGATGCCGAACGCCTCCAACAACTCGGCTTGCGGCCGGTCGTCGTCCTTGATGCCATCCAAACCGCCTTCCAAGGCACCGAAGCGGCGCAGGTCTACGACGGCGACCGCGTCATCTCCATCAACGTGCGACTCGCCGAAGAGACCCGCGCCGACGTGGCTGCGGTGGGTCGCCTGCAGTTGGCCACCCCCGCCGCCGGAACCATCGCCCTGAGCGAACTGGCCACCGTCTTTCTCTCCGAGCAGCGGGCCAGCATCCGACACGAGACCGGGCGCCGCCGGCAGGTCGTCACCGCGAACGTCTCCGGACGGGGCGTGGCCGACTTCGTGCGCGAGGCCAAAAGCCGCATCGAAAAAGCGAACATCTTCCCCGACGGCGTCTATGCCATCTTCACCGGAGCGGCCCAGGCGGAAGCCACCGCGCACCTCGAACTGGCCGTGGCCACCGGGGTGACCTTGGTGGTCATTGGCATGTTCCTCTCCATGGTCTTCCGCCGCGCCACCCACTTTCTGCTGGTCGTCTCCATCCTCCCCTGCGCCGTCGCCGGCGGCGTCTGCGCCATCGCCCTCTCCGGCATGGCCCTCTCCCTCGGGGCCCTCATCGGCTTCATCACCCTCCTCGGACTCAGTGTGCGCAATGCCATCATGCTCATGACCCACTACGAACACCTCGTCAACGAGGAGGGCTGCCAATGGGGCCTGGAGACCGTCATCCGCGGAGCACGGGAACGGGTCATCCCGGTCCTCATGACCACCGCCGTCACCGGCCTCGCCCTCCTCCCCCTCGCCCTCGCCCCCACCACCGCCGGGCGCGAAGTGGAGGGCCCCATGGCCATCGTCATCCTCGGCGGCCTCATTTCCTCCACCCTCGTGACCCTCCTCGTCCTCCCCGCCGCCACCATGCGCTTCGGAAAATTTCACGAACTCCACCCCGCAGACCCGAACCTCACGGCCACCCCCTGAAAACAATGAGCCCACCATATCAGCATTCTCCTCCTCCCGCTCCCTCCGGTCGGGCCTGTGGACTGCCTCGGTGGATTGGCACGATTGCCTGACGCTCGACCCGAAAATGGACTCCTAACAAGAAGAGACTCCCCACGCGCCGTCCCTTCCTCCCTCGCCCTCCGGGCTACGGCGGACGGACGCACTTGGCTCGTTGGCCGTTCCAATGCCTCCGCACCCCCGAACCGACTCTTCCGGATTTCGCCGGTTGAATATGCTTTCGACCCCCCACATTCCGCCCCATCCTCCCCCCATGTTCCGCCACTCCGTCTGCCGCTGGTGTTTCGACGCCTTTCCCCTCGAAACCCTCTGCGAAAAGGCCGCCGAGATCGGCCTGCACGGCATCGATCTCCTCCACCCCCACGAGGCCCTCATCGCCAAATCCTTCGGCCTTGAATGCCCTATCACCGCCGCTCCCGAGCACGAAAGTGGCCTCGGCTGCATCGAACGCGCCTTCAACGACTCCGAACACCACGACACCCTCGAGGAAATCTACCGCGAACTCATCCCCGCCGCCGCCGAAGCCGGCATCCCCCAGGTCATCGTCTTCTCCGGCAACCGCTGCGTGGGATCACCAGAGGAGGAAATCCACCAATGCGCTGCAGGCCTCGAGCGACTCCTTCCCCTCGCCGAGGAACACGACATCACCCTCGTCATGGAACTCCTCAACTCGAAAGTCGATCATCCCGGCTACGCCTGTGACCACACCGACTGGGGCGTCGCCCTCTGCAACAAACTCGAGAGCCCCCGCTTCAAACTCCTCTACGACATCTATCACATGCAGGTCATGGAGGGCGACGTCATCGCCACCATCCGCGCCAACCACCAACACATCTCCCACTACCACACCGCCGGCGTCCCCGGCCGCCACGAGATCGACGACAGCCAGGAACTCCACTACCCCGCCATCGTCCGCGCCATCGCCGAGACCGGCTTCAGCGGCTTCCTCACCCAGGAATTCATCCCCACCGCCTCCGACCCCTTCGCCTCCCTCGCCGACGCCGTCCGCCGCTGCTCCCCCCAATAGGGAGCGCGGGTCTGCAACTCTTTCTTAGGGCTTGCGGCAGGACTGCTGGCCGGATATCTCTTCCCATCGTATGCACGTGAAAGCTGTCTGGACCTGCCTTGTACTCCAGACCTTCAGCGTGGGGGTGGGCAGGGTCTTCGCCGATCCCGGGGGGGATGCCCCCGCAGAAACGCCCCAAACCAACCCAGCCAAACCCGCCGACTACGGCGCGGCTTTTGAACTCCTCATCAACCTCGGCCTCCCGGACGCCAAGGGTGCCACCTACGTCACCCTCACCCTCCAGGATGCTCCGCCCGGGGGCAATCAAGCGTACCGCAACTTCGGCTATTCCGGCCGCGATCCCAACGCGGACCTCAAGGGCAATGCCTGGCTGCTGCCCGGGGCGGCCGATGGCAAATCAACTCTCATCTACCAGATCTATGAAACCATCAACGTGGTCAAAACCGCCAAACGCGGCAAGCTCCTCCGGATCCTGACCGGCCCGGGCAAGAAAGCCGGGACAGACGAGCGCCAGGGCGACTGGGAGGAACAGGACGTGGCCAGCGATGCCAACTCTCTCCTGAAGCTCCTGGACACACCCTCCCTGACGGCGATGATGCTCAATTCCGAACGCTGGTCCTACGACGACAGCGGACCCCGTTGGTGCGGCAAACTCCTCGTCATGGCCTGCCACTTCTATCGCGCCGGTCACACCAATGAAGCCAACCAGATCACCCAGCGGCTCTTCGACCTCGCACCCGAACCAATCCTGATCATCGATCGCGTCATCGACGACCTGGCCGAACAGCAGTACGGGGATCTCACCCAATCGTTCTTCACCGCAAAGGATTGGAAGGCCTATCACGACGGGATCCAGCAGCTGGTCTCCCGCTTCAGCAGGGGTTGGAAAAACAGGGAGGGCGCGGAGGTCCTGCTGACCCACCTCCAGGCACGAGTGGAGGGCGCTCAGCCGTCCCTCACGCCCCTGAGAAACGTCACCCTGGACCCCAAGGCCGTGACCATTCTGGAGGGCTGGCTCAGCCAGGATGGCCCCATCCAACTCAACGTCCCCTCCTGCTGGTTGCTGGGAACCGACCTTTCCCCGGAGGACGAGGAAGAGGAATACGACGACGAAGAAGAGCAGGGAGCGAACGAGCAGCCCTGGATTGCCGAGCTCGTCGGGCTGGGGATGGACGGGTTCATCGCCATGACTGCGGCAGCTACTGACGAGACCCTCATCCCCACCAGCATGGACGGGAGGTCCAGGGAAGACTCCTACGAATTCGGCATGTCCCGGGTCTTTCATTCCGGCTTCGACGCCGACACCTATCCCGGGCAGCTCCAATATACCGCCATGACCAGACCCTGCAGCCGGGGCGAAATCGCCCGGGCCATCATCCTCCAAACCCTCCCCGACCCGGACGGCAATCTCCAGGGCCTCCCCCCCGCCGACCTGCAGGCCGCCGCCCTCGCCTGGTGGCTCGAGCATCGCTCCGATTCCAACTCCCAGTTGGCACGTCTCTTCCTCCAAACGGGAGCCCCCGGCCAACAGAGCATGGGCATGCTGGCCCTGATCAACTCCGGAGAGGAAGCCGATGCCCAGGTGGTGGAGTCCCACATCCTCAACGCCGAAGACCTCCCGCGGATGATCGACATGGTGGAGACCTACGTGCAGGCCCGGCGTGGGGCCGCAGCACCCTTCTTCGAAAAATACTCCAAGGCCGTCCTCGACCAGTCCGGGACCGGTGAAGAAGACCGCTTCCAAAACAGCTCCTGGCAGGTGCGGGAGGCCGGGGGGATGGAAAAATACCTGAAAAAACTTTCCGTCTATGTCCGCGATGTCTCCGCAAAACAAATTCTGGAGGATCTGCGCAAGGGAGAACTGGCTCCCGCCGAGGGACTCCCCATGCTGGAGATCGCCAACGGAGCCGGCACCTTGCGGACTCACCTTCCCGAACTGGTCTCCCTCGCCCGTCTTCAGGAAGATCCGGATGGCCAATTGCAGTTCCTGCGCGCCCTCTACCGCGCGTCCTACCAAGACATGGAACACCACTACGGGGCCGATAAATTCGACGATTACATCGCCTCCCTCCCCGCCCTTCTGGCCTCCTCCAAGGACGAGTGGACCTACTTCCTTCAACAGACCGAGCCCCTCGCCAACCCTGACCTCGAAATGGGGGGCACCACCCTGGCACGGACCGCAGCCAGCATCATGGACTCCATTTACTTCCCGCGACATCAGGGAACCCAGCGGGCGCTGAGTCAGGTCCTGGGAACCGAAGGGTTCTGGGACTTCATGCTGGCGCAGGGCCTGCGAACTCTCGCCGAGGGATCTGACGCCGGCTTTCCCGACGCCGCCAGAGTCGACGAGGAGAAGCGCAAGGCCATCCAAACCAAGTTGGCCGGACTCTCCGCAATCGAGATCATCAGCTACTACGAAGGCCTCGGCCTGGATGAAAAACTGGCCTGGAGCGAGATTCTCCAAGGCATCGATGCCTCGACCACCACCGGCATGGTCGATCTCAAGAGCCGCATCGCCCATCTCAACTGGAGCAGCACCTCGGACCTGGAAAAGGCCCTCAAGGAACGGGTCCGGACGCTGGTTTACACCAAAACCCTGGATCAACCCCTGCTCGACGCCCTCACCCGGCTCATGCTCGAGGAATCGACGATCTTCCAGGACCTCCTCCTCGTGCTCCAGCGGAACGAATCACAAATTCACGGCATCAGCCTCTCGGTGACCCGCGAAACAGCCGGGAGCGGTCAATGGAAGGACCGAATCCTGAGGCAGGCCCACGAGCGCCTGCACGACGACCGCACCGAAAAGGTCCTCGCCATCTACCTCCCCAACGATGAAGAGGAACAAGCCACCTGCCTGCACTTCGTTCCCGCGGGTCCCGACGGCCAAAGCTCCCCCACCCTGCCGGAACAACTCACCCGGGTGCTCGCCCAATTCGAATCCCGGGAAGAAGCCTACGCGATCCTCGTGATCGAAACCGCCGCCAATCTGAAAAAACGCGAAGCCGAGATCGAGGCGAACCTCGAGGAGGAGGACGACGACGACTTCTGATTCGCAGACCTCCCCGAACACCATTCTCCCGGACCAACAACAACATGAGTGATACAAACCAAGCCGCTGAACAGTGGGAAAAAATTCAATCCTCCGTGGCAGACATCCGGAGCCAGACCGCACGGGTCATCGTCGGGCAGGAGGCCGTGGTGGAACAGATGCTCGTCTCCCTCCTCTGCAAGGGTCACTGCCTGCTCACCGGCGTTCCCGGCCTGGCAAAGACCCTGCTGGCCTCGACTCTGGGAAAAATCCTCGGGCTCAAGTTCAGCCGCATCCAATTCACCCCCGACCTGATGCCCACCGACATCGTCGGCTCGGAGATCCTCCAGACCGGCGAGGGCGCAAGCCGCGGATTCGAGTTCGTGCGCGGCCCCATCTTCGCCAACCTCATTCTCGCCGACGAAATCAACCGGACCCCGCCGAAAACACAGGCCGCCCTGCTCGAGGCCATGCAGGAAAAGCAGGTCACCGTGGCCGGTCAAACCCGCCGCCTGGAGGAACCGTTCATCGTCTTCGCCACCCAGAACCCCATCGAACACGAGGGCACCTACCCGCTCCCCGAGGCGCAGCTCGACCGCTTCTTCTTCAACGTGATGATCGACTACCCCTCCATTGAGGAGGAAGAGGAAATCATCCACCGCACCACCGGAAGGTCGGTCGATGAGTCGGAAACCATCCTCGATGCCGCCGGAGTGCTGGCCCTCCAGGACGCCACCCACGACGTTCCGCTCCCGGACAACGTCGTGAAATACATCCTCAAGATCGTCCACCGTTCCCGCCCCGGGACCGCCGCCGCCGACGAGTTCATCACCAACTACGTCGACTACGGTGCCGGCCCCCGGGCTTCGCAGTGCCTGGCCCGCGCCTCCCGCGCCCTCGCCCTCCTTCGCGGTCGCAACAGCGCCTCGGTCCAGGAGGTTCGGGACATCGCCATGCCCGTCCTCCGCCACCGCGTCATCCCCAACTACAACGCCACTGGCGAGGGCATCGGCATCGAGGACATCATCGCGAGGCTCCTCGACTAGTGTTCGGGACACCAGCCGACCGCACCATCCCGATGCCAGAGATCAAATACAAGTTCATCCGCCCCGAGGACATCCGCCGCCTGAGCCGCTATGAGTTCGGGGTCAAGGCGCTGGTCGAGGGATACCTCTCCGGCCGCCACCGCTCCCGGGAGCGGGGGGCCTCCATCGAGTTCAAGGAATTCCGACAGTATGCGCCGGGCGACGACCTCGCCCTGGTCGACTGGAGGGTCTTCGCCCGTACCGACCGGCACTACCTCAAGACCTTCGAACAGGAAACAAACATGGAGTGCCACCTCTTTGTGGACTGCTCCGCATCGATGGGCTTCCAGGAGGAGGGACCGATCAACAAACTCGAATACGCCTCCTTCTTCGCGGCCTGCCTCGCCTGGCTGGTGACCTCCAAGAACGACCGCGTTTCGCTTCAGCTCTTCGACGACAAGATCCGACAGTTCTTCGAACCCGGATCCACCCGCCGCCACCTCCACCAGATCCTCACCGCCCTCGAACAACAGAAGGCCGGCAACCCCACCTCCCTCGCCGAAGCCCTCAAACGCGCCCATCCGCTCATCAAGCGCAAGGGGACCCTCGTCGTCCTCTCCGACTTCTTCGATGAGCCCGAGGCGATTTTCAAGGCCCTCAATCCATACCTGCACCGCGGCTTCCGCGTCCACCTGCTCCACATCCTCGACCCCTCCGAACTGAGCTTCCCCGAACGCGGCCTCTCCCGTTTCGTGGACATGGAAACCAACCACCGCCTCGTGGTGCACACCCAGACAATTCGCGAGGCCTGGCAGCAGGAAATGCGCCGCCACACCCAGACCCTGCGCCGTCTGGCGGCCGGACGACAGGTGGACTACGCCCTCACCACCACCACCGAGAGTTGGTTCAAGCTCTTCGACCGCTTCGCCTGAAACTCCGCACTCCGCACCGCCGACACCCATGCAGTTCCTTCTCGCAAATCCCGCATGGCTCTGGCTGCTCGCCCTCGGAGCCGTCCCCCTCCTGGTGCACCTCTTCGCGAGGAGCAATCCCCCCCGCTTCGCCTTTTCGAGCACCGCCTTCCTGCAGAAAATCATGAAGAAGACCGCCCGCCTGCGCAAACCGCAGGACTGGCTGCTGCTTCTGCTCCGCACCCTGGCCGTCCTGGCCCTGCTCTTCGTCTTCCTCCAGCCCCTCCTCACCGGTGCAAACTCGGCCGTCACCGGAAAGAAGACCACCATCTTCCTCGTCGATCGCTCCGCCTCCATGGCCGCCAAGGACGGTGCCGAGAGCCGCTTCGCGGAAGCCTGCGCAAAGGCCGGTGAACTCCTCGCCGCGGGCTCTGCCGACGCCGCCAACGTCGTCTGGATCGACGCCGAACCGGACGCCCTGTTCCCGCAACCGGGTCCAAACCTCGACTACCTTCGGGAAGCCCTCAAACGCACCGGAGTTCGCATGGAGTCCGGCGCCATCAGCGGGGCGCTGCAACTGGCCATCAGCCAACTCGAACAGGTGCAGGGCGAACGCAGGCTGGTCATCCTCTCCGACTTCCAAGCCGCCGCCTGGCGGGACACTCCCCTCCACCTGCCCACCGGCATCGCCGTCGAGAAGGTGAGGATCGGAGCGACCGACCTGTCGAATGTCGCGGTCCACGAACTCTTCGCCACCCCCGCCGAACCGGTCGTCGGCCAGGACACCCTCATGGTCTGCCGCCTCCGAAACTACTCCGGCACCCCCCGCCGCACCACCCTCTACCTGGAGTCCGACGGCGGCCGACGGTCGCGCGATGTGGAAATGCCCGCCTGGGGCGAGGCGGAATTGAATTTTTCGACCCGCTTCAGCCACGCCGGCCAGGTCGCCTTCAGCGCTTCCATCGCCGAGGATGCCTTTCCCGGCGACGACCGCCGCTACGGACTGGTGCGGGTGCGCGAGACCCTCAAACTGGTCTCGGTGGCCCCTCCGGAGGACAGCCTCCATGCCCAGGGCACGCAGGTCCTCCGACACCTGGCCGATTCGCTCGAATGGCTGGAGTGCCTCGATCTCCCGCCCTCGGAACTCCCCGCCCCGGGCTCCGCCGACTTTCTCTTCCTTCATTCCTGGGAAGGCACACAAATCAATGATCTCCAATCCATCTCCCGGACCGGCACCACCCTCATCGTCCAACCCGCCGTCGGTTGTTCACTACAGGCCTGCCAACAGCTCATGGGCCTCGAGGTCGGCGAAAACGCCGGGACGATTCCCATCGACACCAAGTCCGGTCGAGGCAGCGGAGACTCCCCGACCACCCCCGCCGGGTGGCAGGCGGGCATTGCTGCGGCCGCTGGGGAGGATGCCCCGGTCTTCGCGCTCTTCAAGTCCGGTGAGTTCGGCAACCCCGCCGCCGGAATCTTTCTGCAACGCTCCCGCCTGCCCCGCGAATGGCCCGAAGGGGTGCAACGCCTCATCGACTACCAGGACGGCGTGCCCGGAATGCTCTCCATCCACGAGAAAAATCAGGGCGGCTCCATCATCCTCTGGAATCTCCCGGTCGCCGAACGCCTGAGCTCCTGGAGCGCACAGACCCCCTTCCTTCCCTTCTTCGCGGAACTGCTCCTCCACCACCGCGCCGTCACCCGGGAGGAATCCACCGAGGTCCTGCCGGGCAACACCCTCAGCTGGATCCCCGGCGAGGAAATCTCCCCGGAATCCGTCGTCCTCGTCGATGGAGCCGGCCAGCCACAGCAAACGAACATCCTGATGACCCCCCACGGAGTCCGGATCGACAGCGCCGAGCCCGCCTCCACCGGACTCTATCAGTGGAAAATCGGGGACGGGGTCGCCTTCCAACAACTGGCCAACTTTCCCGCCACGGAATCCGATCTCCGCCTCATGGATCCCCTCCACATCCAGGGCGGCGAGGTGGTCGATGCCCGGGCTCTCCTCCGGCGCGCCGAGTTGGGCGAAGGCATCCCCCTCTGGCCCTGGTTCATCGCCGCCGCCTTCCTCTTTCTCCTCGCCGAGTCGCTCGTGAGCCTCTGGAAACCACGCCCCACCACCACCCCTCTCCGCTGAACCGACCTGCCGCCACCCCTTTCGCCCGCCCATGAATCCCGTCCTGCCACCCGGTCTCCTCTTCCCCCTCATCGCCATCGCGATCTGCGGGGCCGCCTGGCTGGCGTGGAAATCCTCCGCCTCCGCCCCCGCGAAACTGCGCCGCGTTCTCCTGACCCTGCGGATCGCCGCCCTCCTTCTCCTCGCCGTGTTCCTCGTCAATCCCGGCCAATGGAGGGCCATGGACGATCAGGTCGCCCGAGTCTGGGCAATCATGATCGATCGCTCCGGGTCCATGTCGGTGACCGAGGATGGCCCCGACGGCGGACGCCGCATCGATCAGGCCCTCACCGTCAGGGATCAGATCACCGAACGCGCCGAAGCGGCCGGCGTCGAACTCCGCTACTTCAGCTACGATCAGTCCGTCGCCGAGGAGGATGGGGCCGCAACCATCACCGCCGAGGGAACCGCCAGTGATCTCACGACCGCCGCAGACTCTCTCCTGACCCGGTTTAGTGCGCAGGGCGAACCGCTGGCCGGAGTCTTCGTGCTCAGCGACGGTCGGCAGACCCATGTCCCCCGCCATTCGAATTTCGCGCTCCGCGCCCAGGCCCTGCAGGTGCCCTTCCACACCATCCCGATCGGGGGGAATCAGGAAACCCCGGACCTCGCCCTGCAGGTCCCCCGCCGCACCATCACGGCCTTCCCCGGACAAAATGTCCAGATCACCGCCGTGCTCGAATCACGGGGCATGCCAACCGTGCAAACCGACCTGCTCCTCCTCGACGCCGCGGGATCCACCCTTGAAACAGTCTCCGTGACCGTGAATCCGGAGGAACAAGCCGTGCACACCTTCTCCCTCAAGGCTCCCGGGCAATCCGCCATGATCACCCTCCAACTGCCTGCCCGGGAGGACGAGCTCCGCCTCTCCAACAATTCCGCCGAGGTGCGAATCCGCATCCTCAACGACAAGGCCAAGGTCTTCATCGCCGAAGGAGCTCCCTACTGGGACAGCAAGTTTCTCGCCCAGCTCCTGCGGCAGCAAAAACACATGGATGTCGTCTCCGTGCACCGCCTGAGCGAGGCGCGCTGGTTCCGAATCGACTCCGGTGAATCCAAGCCACACGAATCGGACATCGATGTCTTCCCCGATACCCGGGAGGAGCTGATGGCCTACGACCTGATCATCTTCGGCAAGAACTCGGAACACTTCCTCACTCCGGAACGAATCGCCCTCCTCCGAACATTTGTTAGCGATCAGGGCGGCGCCGTCCTCTTCTCCAGGTCCAAGCCCTACACCGGCCTCATGCCCGACCTGGCCCCCCTCGATCCGGTCACCTGGAAGACCGGCCTCACCGGTGAATTCAGGATGCGTCCCACCACCGACGGCCAGGCCTCCGGCTTGTTCGGCCAGGCCCTCCCCGCCCCCGACTCCTCGGTTTGGCAAACCCTTCCGCTGCTCAAGGATGCGCACCGCATCGACGTCGTCAAACCCTTCACCCGCGTCCTTGCCAACGGCGAAATGGGGAACGCTTCCACCCAGGGAACATTTCCCCTGCTCCTGGTCCGACGCTACGGCCAGGGCGTGAGCGGCCTGGTCAATGCCGACGGTCTCTGGAAATGGGACTTCTTCCCCGAGGCCCGCGAACTCGGAAACATGTACGAGGAGTTCTGGATCCAGATGATCCACTGGATGCTCGCCTACTCGGAATTCCTCCCGGGCCAGGAGTTCTCCCTCAACCTCTCCGCCAGCATCGTCGATCCGGACACGCCGGTGGCCCTTCGCATCTCCTACCGCGGTGCCGGTCAACCCATCGTGCCGCAGATCGAGGTGACCTCCCCCCTGCTCCCCGCTCCACTGCGCCTCGCTCCGGCCGAGATCCCCTCCGAGGACGGACGCCTCAAATGGGGCGCCAACTTCACCCCCGAGCTGCCCGGCACCTACCAACTGCGCCTCGTCCGCCCCGAGGGGACCTCCCCGCCCCCCCCGACCTCCTCCCTGCCGGAGGTCATCGTGACGGTCCAACCCCCTCCCGGGGAGATGGACGAACCAAGCGCGGATCCCGCCTTCCTGGCCGCCTTCGCCGACCTGAGCGGCGGCAAACTGGCCCCGGATAAGGACTTGCGCCCCTTCCTCGACGAGGTCATCCAGCCCTCCGCCCCCGAATCCCGCGATCAAGGCGTCGAATGGCACCCCTCCTGGATGCACTGGATCTCCCCCATCCTCGTCCTCCTCTTCCTCGCCTTGGAATGGTGGTTGCGCCGCCGCAATGGTCTCGTCTAACATCGCAGGGTTCTCCTCTCCCTCTCCCATCCCGAACAGCCTCCTCCCACCTCCCATGTCCGGTTTCCATCACTCCATGCGGCGCTTCCATCGTTGGTGGTCGCTGGGGCGCCTGGTGTCCGCCCTGCTCATCCTCACCACCATCCTCGCCCTCGGCATGCTGGCGCACGGATTGGCGGACTTTGCCTTCGCCCTCCCTTCCACCGTCCGGGAAACGATCAACAGCATCCTCCTCGGCCTGGTCGCCGTCCTGACCGTGGCTTGGATCTACCGAATTGTTAAAGCACCCCACCAGACCCTCGCCGCCATGCTGGACGAACAGCGCGGCGATCCGCGGCGGCAGCTCACCGCCGCCGCCGATCTGGACACCTTGAAGCCCGAAACCGACATGCAGAAGTTTCACCTCGATCATGCCCTGGGCGACGCCGCCCGACAGCTCGAACAACTTCCCCGCAAATTCCGCATGCCCTTCAAGACCATCGGCTTGGCCACTTGCGGCTTGCTGCTCGTGGCCGCCCTGGTCACCGCCCTGCGGTCCTGGGCCAGCGAGCCCTTCCGCGTCACCACCGCCCGTATCATGAACCCCCGCGGCGACATCCCACCCTACAGCCCCCTGCGCTTCGAGGTGACTCCGGGAGACCTCCAGTCCCTCTACGGCGGGGAAGCAGTGGCCCAGGTGGCCATCAGCGGTGGGGAGATCACCGAGGAGGTCTACTGCCTCATTCGCGATCCGCAGACCGGCCGCATCGAACGCACCACCGCCTATCAGGAATCCCCGGGCCACTACGCCAGAAAGTTTTCCGCCACCCTCACCTCGGCGGACTTCTCCTTCGCCACCGGACGGGCGAGGAGCGCATGGCACCAACTGGAGGTCCTGCTTCAGCCCAAGGTTTCCGAAGTGACGGTAACCATCGAACCACCCGCCTACGCCGACCGCACGGCGGAGACGTTCGCACTCGAAAGCGGCGAGATCAAGGTCCTCGAGGGCTCCACCGTGACGATGAGCGTCCGCAGCAACCGCCCCCTTTCCGGGGGAATCCTTTCCGTAAAACCCCTCGGTGCTTCCAGCGACGCCGTGCCAACGGAAATCCGGGGATCCCCCTCGGACCTCGACAGCGTGGAGTTCTCCTGGCAGGCGCATGCCTCCTCCCTCCTCTCCGCAACCATCAAGGACATCCGTTCCACCCCCTCCGAACAAGCGCTGGAGCTGAATCTCGTCGTCATCCCCGATCAGGCTCCCGTCGTCGCACTGACCTCTCCCGAACAACTGGTGCTCGCCACCCCCCACACCGAACTTCCCTTCGAAGCCGATGTGGAGGACGACCACGGACTCGCCAAGGTCTCCATGGTCCGCGCCCTCGTGGGCTACCGGGATCGCAACCGCACTCTCGCCGACTCCCTCGCCCGCATGAAATTCGAGTTTCAGGAATCCCTCAAACTCCAGGAACTCGGCGTGGAAATCGGCCAGGTCCTGGAGTTCTACCTGGAGGCCATGGACCGCAATCCCTCCCTCCTCGGCCGCGGCGTCTCCGAGGTGGTCCGCGTCAAGATCATCAGCGAGGACGACTACGCCGAACGCATCCGGGCGAAGGTCGTCCTCGAGGAATTCACGGCCCGCTATCAGGCCCTCTCCCACGCCGTGCAGGAGGCCCGAAAATCCCTCGAGGCACTCGACAAGGCCGCCGATCTCGGGAACAAACAGAAGTTCGCGGAGGCCCGGCAACAAGCCGAGGCCGCCCACGCCGAGGCCGCCGATCTCGCCGCAAAACTCGCCAAGGACTTCAAGGCCTTCGCCTTGGAGGATCGCCTCGCGGAAATGGCCGCCGAAGCCGCCGAAAAACTCAATCAAAACGCCGCGGAGCTCGGTCAGTTGGATCTCGCCGCCGGCGAAGGCACCACCCGCAAGGCCATCGCCGGGATGCAGGACCGCCTCGGCGGCGTGCAGAAAAAGGCCGAGCAAATCGAACTCGACGCCGAAGTCGTCGTGAAGGTCGGGCGGGTCATGGAGATGGCCGCCGAGTTCAGGAAAATCCAATACGCCCAACAATCCCTGACCGAGCGTCTGGACGCCATCAGCCGCGAAGTCGCCAAGGGGAACACCACCAACACCGCCCTGCTCGCCAACCTCGGTCGCCAACAGGACAAGAATCGCGAAGCCCTCGAAAACCTCGCCGTCGAACTCAAAGCCCGCAGCGAGGCCCTGCCCCCCGGCTTCGAACAAATGCAGCGGGACGTCGGCGGGTTTCTGCACATGCTCAAGCAACTCGACATCTCCAATCCCATGCAGGCCGCCTCCGAGGCCGCCGCCAAAGGCAAGACCACCGATGCCTCCGCCAATGCCGCCCTGGCCCTCGCCCTCCTCGAGAGGCTCGTCAAACAACCGGGCAACGGCTTCTGTCAAATGTGCCAAAACGAGGGAGGTCTCCCTCGCTTCCAGATCAAACCCGATGTCGCCGATACCATGGCCCAAATGCTTCAATCCCTCATGGGCCGTGTCCCCCGGGGGACCGGTGACGGCGGCGTGGGCGGTGCCGGCAGCGGCTCCGGCGGCAGCGGCGGCGATGGCTTCTCGGTCGCTGGGGACAGCACCAATGTCCCGATGTACGGCCCCGATCGCCTCTCCTTCTCCAAATCTTCAGGCTTGTCCGGACGGGATGGATCCTCCGGCCCCACCAGCCGCCCCGGACCCGAAAAACAACCCCGCAGCCAGATCAATCCGGAGCTGCCTCGCGACGCCGAACACGCCAAACTCTCCTCCGAAAACATCCCCGCAAAGTACCGCGACGCGGTGAAACGCTATTTCACCCGCGATGAAGAATCCCTGCCTCCCGCACCCTGAACCAATCACGACACCAACATGATGAAAACCACGATCCTCCTCCTGACCACCTGCCTCGGATTCCTCCCGGGCATCCTCTCCGCCAAGGAGGGGGCCGTCGAATGCGGCAATCTCATCTACGCCGGCACCAAGACCTCCCGCTGTTTCAGCGACGAGTTCCTCAGCACTGTCCAGCAGAAGACCAGCATCGCCACCGAGCGCCGCTTCAAACCCGTCAAGCTCGGCTCCGATGAACTCTTCAAGTTTCCCTTCGTCATCATGACGGGAGAGGACGATTTCAACCTCACCAGAAAGGAACGCGAGAATCTCAAAAAATACCTGGAGAACGGCGGATTCATGCTCGCCTCTCCGGGGTGTTCCAACAAAGCCTGGGCCACCGCCTTCCAGCGCGAAATCAAGCGCATCTTCGGTTCGGATGCCTTGAAGGACATCCCCATGGACCACGCCCTCTTCAACACGATCTTCACGGTGCGGGAACTCAAGCTGAGTCACGGCGGCACCGGCAAACTCCAGGGCATCACCCACAACGGAAAGCTCGTCGTGGCCTTCGCCTCCGACGGACTCAACGACACCTCCAACACCGAAGGGTGTTGCTGTTGAGGAGGGAACGAAATTATTGGCTCGGTCCGGGTCAATGCCAACATTCTCGCCTACGCCATCCTCCACTAGTCGGCACTCCTCCCCACCCCCACCGCCTGTTCCACTTCCGCTCCCGTGATCCGTCGCCTCCTTTGGATAGCCTTCCTGCTGTCTGCCACCCCCGCATCCGCGGAGGAGGAGAATGTCGCTTCCCGCCTGCGGAACATCTCGGGAACGGAAGCAAGCGAGGCGGACTGGCTCTGGGCGGCCCACGGGATCGCCGACAATGCACTGCGTACCGACATCCGGGCGGCCATCCTCTCCCGCACCCCCTACCCCCGCGCGGAACTCGTCGCCCTCCTCTCCGCCGACCAGCTCGCGGTGCGCCTCGGGGCCCTCGAACTCCTCGAGGAGGCCGCCGGTGCCACCTATGGATTCAACCCTTGGGCCAGCCCGGCGGGCCCCGGTGCCGACCCCGCCAACGAAACCGCCCTGAAGCTGTGGACCAAATGGTCCGGCGCATCAGGGGCCATCGCCGCCTCCGGAAATCTGCTCTCCGATGACCAGCTGCAGGCTTACCTCCGCGATATCGTCTCGGGCAATGAGGACCGCCGAAGGCGCGCCGTCCGCATGCTCGAACCCCACGGCCTCAAGGGCGTGACCGGCATCCAGGACTTTCTCATCAACACTCCCGGGCTCCCCGCCAGCTCCCGCGTCCACCTCAAGGAAGCACAATACCAACTGGTCCTCACCGGCACCGCCGGCGAGAACGCCGCCGTCCTCGCCCGGGACCTCGCCGTCGGCAACCGCGACCAGCAACTCGCCGCCATCGCCGCACTCAAAAAAAGCGGCCTCCTCGCCATTCCCATCGCCCGGGACTTCCTGGATTCCGACGATTCCCTCGTCCGCGAAACCGCCGTGGATACCATCCTCACCCTCGGCGGGGCCCAGACGGTCTCCATCGTCATCCCCTACCTCAAGGAGGAACGCGACACCAATGTCATCCATGTCGCCATGCGGAGATTCCGCGACATCGGGGGCACCGCCGTGCGGGACGCCATCTCCGGTTATGTCGCACTCGAGGACGAGGACCTCGTGGTCGCCGCCGTGGAAAGTCTCACCAAGATCTGTGGCAAGGCCTCCTCCTCCTCCTTCGGATCGGACGGAGCCAAGGCTCCCGCCACCTCCGAAATCAACGCCAGCGTGGCAAGGCTTCTGGTTGATCCCCGCTGGCGGGTGCGGGCCGCCGCGCTGGAATACGTCGCCTCGATCAAGGACAGCTCCGTCGGCGATCAGGTCATCCTCCTCCTCGATGACGAGGACGAATTCGTCCGCGCCCAGGCCATCAGCGCCGCCGTGGCCCTCCAGCTCACCTCCGCCAAGGACCGCCTCACAAAGCTGTTCCTGTCCGACGACGACATGATCGCCCCGGCCACCACCGCCCTCACCGGCATGGAAATTGTCCTCCCTCCGGACCTCGTCGCCCACCTCGACACCCGCCCCCCGGACGTGGTGGTCGGTGCCATCAAGGCCCTGAACCGCGATACCAAGCCCTTCCTCGAGGTGGTGGCACGCTACGTCACCAATCAGGATCGCGACATCGCCTGTGCCGCCCTCCGCTCCCTCGCCGACGATTCAGACAAGCTGGCCTTCGAGTTCGTCGCCAATCACCTCACCGATGCCCTGCAATCCGATCAACCCGAAAAAATCGAGGCGGTCCTCGACAGCCTGAGACTCCCCAGCGTCCGTTCCGGAAATCCCTTTCGCTCCTTCTCCGGAAATCTGGCGCCCAGCCAGCCCGGAACCACCCTCGACCCGCTCTACGATGCCTTCCTCCAGCACCTCTCCAACGCCGAGAAGCCTCGCCAAGTCGTCGAGCTGGAACCCAGCAAGAAAGCCGACGCAAATGGCGGACTCACCTCCCTGAAGGAAGTCCTCTCCAACCTCGCCGACCAATGGAAGGAACCCAACCTCGCCTTTCGTGCCGCCCTTCTCCTCGCCCAAGCCGGGGAGGATCAGGGATTCTCCGCCCTCAATCTCCGCATCGCCGGACTGAGCGTGAGCGAACGCGCTGCCATCGCCGATTCCCTCTACGGCAACATCCCGGACGCAGGCATTCCCCTCATGCGGGCCCTCATCCAGGATGATCTCTCCGATGTCCGCAAAGATGCCGCCAATTGCGCCTTCGACGACGGCAATTCCGCCGAAATGGTCGGGATGGCTTTCCAGCAACTGGAAGAACCAGGCACCAAACTCAACGCTTTTGAAGCCTACGGATACAACCTGGAACGCCTCTCCGACGCACGGAGCATGCGCCAGACGATGACAGAGTGGGCCCGGCGCATTCTCGCCGATCCCGCTGCGGAGGATGAGCCGAAGATCCTCGCCTTGATCCTCATCCGCGGAGTCATGATCTCCTCCGACATCGACCTCTTGGAACCCTACACCCGCTCCGCAAACCAATGGCTTCGTCGGGCCGCCTGGTTTACCTTGACCTCCGCCCAGCCCTCCTGGGTGGCCGAACACCTTGATTCCCTCGTCGCGGATCCCTCCTCCAAGGTTCGCGAGGCCATTCCCATGGCCCTCAACTCCTCCCCTGAGGCGTGGATCCACTACTTCGCGGACGACCGCACCGGGCGAAACCAAAAGTACGAGAATGGTAGTAGAAGAAGATCGATCGCCCCCGGACTGCTCGAGACCCTGCAGACCCTGGCCGAGAGCGACCCCTCGGAGCAGGTGCGCTTCGAGTCGTGGTTCACCCTCCTCGCCAACGGAAAACAGATCGATTTGGAGGCCTTTCTCCAGCTCGTCCCCCGTCAACCCCAGGAAGGCGATGTCCCCACCCGCCTCGCCAAACACCTCGAAAGCAATTACCGGAGCATGGGCCGCGGCATGCGCCCCCTGCTCGCCTACGCCGACGTCAACCGAATCTCAAAATCAAAGCTCCCCCTCATCCTGATGCACTTCACCCAGGGCGGCGGCAGGGAGAATTCCTTCACGTCCTTTGGGGCTCTCGCCAAGGTCACCGAATCAAGCGGCGAACCCCAGCACGTGGAGCCCGAGATCGACCCCGCCAAGATGGCTGCGGCCCGTCAACGCCTCGTCGTGATTGCCTTCCACAAGCCCGGCTGCCGGGAGTGCGAAAAAGTCGAGCGCTACCTCGAGGGAATGAAGAGCAACTTCCCCCTCCTGCAGATCGAGCGCCGTAACATCACCGACCAGAAGGACCTCCTTGTGAATCAGGCCCTCTGCGATCGCTTCCAGGTCAACGGCCAGGGCAAGGCTCCCGCCATTTTCACCCAGGCCGGTGCCTTGATCGCCCCCGCCACGGAACCCGGCGCCATCGCCAACCTCCTGCAGGAAACCATGGAGTTGCCCGATGATCCCTCCTGGAACACCTTCGGCAGCGAGGATATCCGCGTCGCCGAGGCACACGTCGAGGAAACATTCTCGAACATCACCCTCCCCCTCGTCCTCACTGCGGGACTTCTTGACGGCATTAATCCCTGCGCCTTCGCCACCATCATCTTCTTCCTCTCTTACCTCCAGGTGGCCCGACGCAGCCCACGGGAAATTCTCATGGTCGGCTCCGCCTTCATCGTCGCCGTCTTCCTTGCCTACTTCTCCATCGGCCTGGCCTTCCACGGTTTGGTCGAGTTGCTCAACAACCAGGCCGGCTTCCGCTGGGCGAGAGCCGCCATGACCTGGCTCTTCGCCGCCTTCGCCTTCCTCGTGGCCGTCCTCAGCCTCCGCGATGGCCTTCGCGCCAGACGGGGGCGCGTGCAGGACATGACTCTTCAACTCCCCGCCTTCCTCAAGAACCGCATCCGCGGCGTGATCCGCACGGGCGTCCGCTCCCGCAGCTTTGTCATCGCGGCCTTCATCAGCGGTCTCATCATCTCCTTCCTGGAACTGGCCTGCACCGGACAGGTCTACGCCCCCATCGTCTTCAAGATCCAACAGGGCTCCCTCGCCGCCGTCCGCTATCTCCTCCTCTACAATCTCGCCTTCATCGCACCATTGGTGATCATCTTCATCCTCGCCTATCGGGGCATGACCAGTGACGCCCTCATCCGCTTCCAGGAGAAACACACCGCCACGGTGAAATTCGCGACCGCCTTCCTCTTCCTCCTCCTCACCCTCGTCATTCTCTTCGGCGAAAGGGCCTTTTCCCTGGTATGACCTCCACCCCCCCGCCCGCCCCTTCGGCACCCGCCGGGATTGCTCTCACCCATTTCTCATAAAGCTGAAGCTAGGTTTCTCCCGCCATGCGCTGCCTCCTCGTCGAAGACTACACCCCCCTCCGGGAAAACATTCGCGAATACCTCACCACCCAGCACTACGTGGTCGATTCCTCCGGCACCGGCGACGAGGGCCTCTGGTACGCCGAAAACCATCACTACGATGTCATCATCCTCGACATCATGCTCCCCAACCTCAACGGCATCCAGGTCCTCCAGGCCCTCCGCGCCAAACAAGGCAACAACGTCCCCGTCATCGTCATCAGCGCCAAGGATACGGTGAACAATCGCGTTGAAGGCCTCGACGCGGGGGCCGACGACTATCTCGTCAAACCCTTCGCCCTCTCCGAACTCGCCGCCCGGGTCCGCGCCCTCACCCGTCGCCGCTATGGCACCCTCTCCCCCCGCATCGAGGTCGGCCCCATCGAAATCAACCGCACCAACAAATCCGTCCGCCGCGACGACCACAACATCCAACTCACCCCCCGCGGATACGCCCTCCTCGAATACCTCGCCCTCCGCTCCGGCGAAACGGTCACCAGAACCGAAATCTGGGACCACGTCTACGAGGACAGCACCGGCGGCAGCAGCAACAACGTCGATGTTTACATCGGCTACCTGCGCAAAAAATTGGGAGACAACGACGGCGAACCTCTCATCCAGACCGTCCGCGGCTACGGATACCGCCTCGGCCCACCCCGCGAATGAGCGCCCCCTCCATCAAGCGCAACCTCTTCCTGGGCACCGGCCTCGCCACCGGCGTCCTCATCGCCCTCGGCTCCGTCCTCGTTTTCCTCTCCATCGAGGGCCTCCTCCGAAACGCCATCGAGGACAAACTCATCAACCACGCCAACCTCATCGCCGTGGAAACCGAATTCGAGGAGGGCAAACTCATCTACGACTGGAAGGCGTCCGAGGAACTCACCACCCCGCACGACGGTGACTTCTATTTCCAAATGTGGGACCTCACCACCGGCCACTCCGAACGCTCCCGCTCCCTCGGCGAAGACAGCCTCCCCCGCCCTCCCACTCCAAAAAAACCACAATATTCCCGCCTCACCCTCCCCAATGGCGAACCCGCCCAGTGCCTCACCATGACCCTCACCCCCTTCGTCGATGAGGACGAACTCGAATGGGCCGGGGAACACGACTTCCTCCACCACCCCGAAACCAAACCCCACCTGCTCTTCATCTGCTACGATACCAGGGCCCTCGATCGAAGCCTCTACCGCATTCGTCGCACCCTCATCGGCGGCGGCCTCGCCACCCTCCTCCTCCTCGGCATCGTCATTCACCTGGTCATCAGGCGCTCGCTCCGCCCACTGCAATCGCTCTCCGCCGACCTCTCTTCCCGCAGCGAAGGCATGATCGACCAACCCATCGAAATCCCCCCCTCCCTTCCCGTCGAACTCCGCCCCCAGACCATCGCCTTCAACACTCTCCTCCACCGCATCTTCGAAGCCCGCCAACGCGACCGCGACTTCGCCCTCCACGCCTCCCACGAACTCCGCACTCCCCTCGCCGGTGTGCAGGCCACTCTCGAAAACGCCCTCGCCGACGAACGCTCCGCCTCCGATTACAAAAACCGCATCCATCAGGCCCTCGACCTCGTCATCCCCCTCCGCGATTCCGTCTCACGCGTCCTCTACCTCGCCAGAATCCAAAGCGGCGAAACCCAACTCCACCTCGAAACGGAATCGCTGCCCACCCTGCTCCACGAAACTTGGTCGCACCACGCCGACACCGCCAAACGCAACTCCCGCCACGTGGTCCTCCCCCCGGCGCAAGCCGACCCGAAGGTCACCACCGACCTGCCCCTCCTCCGCATCCTCCTCAGCAACCTGCTCGACAACGCCATCCGCCACAGCCCCCCGGAAGGCACCGTCACCATCACCTTGCTGCCAAACGGCCTCCGCTTCACCAATGCCGCTCCCGGCATCAGCCAGGCCGACATGGACCGCGCCTTCGAACCCTTCGTCCAACTCGGCACCAGCGACCACGATCCCACCAGCGGCATCGGCCTCCCCCTCTGCCGGGAAATCACCAAGATCCTCCGCATCTCCCTCCGCGCCGATGTTTCGGACGACGAAACGGTTTCCTTCACCCTGGAATTCCTCCCCTCGCAAGGGCCCCGGGACAGCGCCGACTCCTGAGACACCCCCTCGCCTCATCTGCTTCTCATACAGCTCTCACGACCCTCTCACCTCGCGGCGCGTAGTCTGCGGCGGGCTCGGAAGCCTCACCGTTCACCGTCCTCCGCCCGACTACGGACCATGCCACGCCTCACCCTAGCCGCGAACGATCGACGCCTCCTCTGGATCGCGCTCGCCGTCCTTTTCATCCTCCGCCTCGCCGCTCTCTTCACCACTCCCTTCACCGACACCACCGAGGCCCGCTACGCGGAAATCGCCAGGAAAATGGTGGAAACTAACAACTGGGTAACCCCACAGTACGACTACGGCATCCCCTTCTGGGCGAAACCTCCCCTCTCCTCCTGGACCTCCGCCATCGGTATCAGGATCTTCGGCAGCAACGAATTCGGAGCACGCATCTTCGTCCTCGCCACCGCCTTCGCCGTCCTCGCCCTCCTCTTCCACTGGATCAAACGCTGGCGCGGCCGCGATCAAGCCATCCTCAGCACCGTCATCCTCTCTTCCACCATCATCTTCTACGTCGCCGCCGCCGCCGTCATGACCGACCTCTCCATGATGGCCGGCACCACCCTCGCCATGGTCGCCTTCTGGAATGCCATGCGCTCGCCGGATCGACGGCGCCTCTGGGGCCACCTCTTCTTCGTCGGCATCGGCATCGGCCTGCTCGCCAAGGGCCCCGTCGCGGTGGTCATGGCCGGCATCCCCATCGGTGCCTGGGTCCTCCTCCGCAACCAATGGCGCAACACCTGGCAATATATTCCCTGGATCACCGGCTCCCTCCTCGGTCTCTGCATCGCCGCCCCCTGGTACCTCCTCGCCGAACTGCGCACCCCCGGCTTCCTCCAATACTTCCTCTACGGCGAACACATCCAGCGCTTCCTCGTCAGCGGTTGGGAGGGCGACCTCTACGGAAACGCCCACTCCGAACCCCTCGGCATGATCTGGATCTACTGGCTCATCGCCGCCGCACCATGGTCCTTCCTCGCCCTCGCCGCATTCTTCCGTCCCCGCCTCGCCGCCCGGACCATCTTCCGCTCCGAGGACGACCTCCCCTTCTACCTCCTCCTCTGGATCCTCGCCCCCCTCGTCTTCTTCTCCCCCGCCCGAAACATCATCGCCACCTACGTCATCACCGGCATCCCCGCCGCCGCCCTCCTCATCCCCGAACTGCGCGGACTCCTCCGCCGCTCCGACGACCTTCCCGCCCGCTCCCTCCGCCCCATCCTCGGCCTCGCCACCGGTCTCAGCATGCTCATTTTCGCCTACTCCATGATCGTCTTCGCCTCCTTCCCCGATCACGCCCCGAAACACAGTCAAAAACCAATCGTCCTCGACTCCCTCGGTCAACATCCCGAGGCCAATCTCCACTACTGGCGCAGCCGACAATACTCCGCCGAATTCTACTCCCAGGGCCGGGCCCAGCCGATCGAAACAATTGCGGATCTGGAACTCCTCCGCTCAAACAACCAACTCGACTACCTCGCCGTCAGACCCAAGGACTTCAAGACCCTTCCCGATTGGGTTTCAAAATCCTTCACCCCGGTCTCCACCCATCAGGGCACCACCCTCCTGCTGGAAATTTCCCAATCGGATACACCCCTCACCCTCTCCAAAAAATGAACCCCGCCCGAGCCCATCAGCCCGCCGAGAATCTTCTCGCGCTGCATCTGAACGTCCACGCTCCGGAGATCAGCTGCGTCCTCCCCGCCTTCAACGAAGAGGAGAACATCGAGGTCATCATCCCCCTCCTCGCCCAACAACTGCAACTCGCCAACCGGTCCTTCGAAATCATCGTCGTCGATGACGGCAGCACCGACCGCACCATCGAGCGGGCCACCAAACTCCAGGCCGACCACCCCGTCGTCATCCTCCGCCTCTCGCGAAACTTCGGAAAGGAAAATGCCATCACCGCCGGCCTCGAGCAGGCCAAGGGCAGGGCCGTCATCATCCTCGATGCCGACCTCCAACATCCCCTCCACATCCTCCAACGCTACATCGAACTCTGGGACGAAGGCTACGAGATGGTCTACGGCGTCCGCCATCGCCGCTCCGACCAATCCTGGATCCTCCGCAACTCCAGCCGCCTCTTCTACCGCCTCCTCAGCAAGGCCACCTCCGTCCCCATCCCCCGCGGGGCCGGCGACTTCCGCCTCCTCGACCGGAAGGTGGTCAACGCCCTCAACAACCTCCCCGAACGCAGCCGCTTCATGAAGGGCCTCTACAGTTGGGTCGGCTTCAAGTCCCACCCCGTCCCCTTCGAGTCGGAACGCCGCGGCGCCGGAAAGTCGAACTTCAACTTCCGCGGCCTCTTCGCCCTCGCCGTCACCGGCATCACCTCCTTCTCCAACCTTCCCCTCCGCGTCTGGACCGGCATCGGCGCCCTCATCTCCTCCCTCTCCATCCTCTACGCCCTCTTCATCGTCGGCCGCACCCTCATCTTCGGCTCCTCCGTTCCGGGCTGGGCCACCCTCACCGTCAGCATCCTCTTCCTCGGCGGCGTGCAAATCCTTTCCATCGGCATCCTCGGCGAATATATCGGCCGCATCTTTGAAGAAGTCAAAGGCCGCCCCAACTACATCGTCGCCGAAGTCCTCCGCCCCGAATCCACGGACGCATAACCCCATGACAAGCCAGTTGTTCCGCTTCGGCCTGGTCGGCCTCGCCGCCATGGCCACCCACTTCCTCATCGTCCGCGCCCTCGTCCCCACCGGCTTCACCCCCCTCGTCGCCAACGTCCTCGGCTTCATCGGCGCCTTCCAGATCAGCTACTGGGGCCATAGTCTTTTCACCTTTCGCGGCCACGGCAACTCCCGCACCGACTCCATGGCGCGCTTCCTCTTCCTTGCCACCCTCTCCTTCCTCCTCAACGAGAGCCTCTACGCCTGTTTCCTCCGCTACACCAACATCCCATACGACCAGGCCCTCCTCATCGTCCTCCTTGCCGTCTCCGCCCTCACCTTCATTCTCAGCCGCACCTGGGCCTTCCGCGCCCCTCCGGAACCCTCGTGAAGACCTTCACCCTCTGCGCCGACGACTACGCCCAGTCCCCGGCCATCTCCGCCGGTATTCGCGCCCTGGTGAAACAACGTCGCCTCTCCGCCGTCAGTTGCTTCACCGAGTCCCCCCACTGGCCCGCCGAGGCCCCCCTCCTCCTCCCCCACCGCGACCACCTCGCCGTCGGCCTCCACCTCAACCTCACCCATCCCTTCCTCCCCGGCACCCTCCCCGTCGGCCAGTGGATCCGCCGCGCCGCCTTCCGGCAAATCGACGCCCTCGCCATCCTCGCCTCCTTCCAACGCCAATACGCCTCCTTCCTCGAACACGTCGGCGCCCCCCCCGACTTCATCGACGGCCACCAGCACATCCACGTCTTCCCCATCATCCGCCAGGCCTGTTTCGAACTGCTCGCCCCCCTCCCCCAAGCCACCCGCCCCTGGCTCCGCTCCCTCTTCCCCCTCCTCCCAGGACAAAAAACCTCCTCCAAAACCCGCATCCTCCGCCTCCTCTCCCGCGGCTTCCATCCCGCCGATCACCATATCCGCACCAACGACGAATTCGGCGGATTCTACGACCTCAAACCCGCCACCTCCCTCCCCGACCTCTTCCCCCCCCTCCTCGCCTCCATCAGCGGCCACGCCCTCCTCATGTGCCACCCCGGCGCCCCTTCCAACGATTCCTCGGACCCCATTGCCGCCACTCGCCACCTCGAACTCGACTACTTCGCCAGCAACTCCTTCCAAACCGAACTCGACCGCCACCACCTCCGCCCCTTCGGCCCGCGCTTCTCCTGAGCGCCGTCCCCGGGAGCTCCTGGTTCCAAACGCCTCCACCCACCCCCCCCCAGATTCCCTCCTGAGAATTCTGTGCCTTTTCGCGGCCAACAAAGAGCCAAGACCCAAGCAGCCCACGGCTCTACTTCGCCACCGTCCGAAACCCCACAAACGCATCCGTCCGATCCGGTAAATACGCCTGCCGATAGGTGCTCCGGACCAACGGCGAAGCCGTCGCACACGATCCTCCCTTCGTCACCTTGTGGTAGCCGAACTGCAAGGTCGACATGTAAGGATACATGTCCACCGTGAACCCCGCGTAGGGCAGATACTGGCTGCTGGTCCACTCCCACGCCGTCCCGATCATCTGCAGGCACCCCTCCGGCGTCGCCCCGTCCGGCAGCGCATCCACCGGCACCTCCCCGAAGTGCTCCCCGTCCATCACCACGCGACCCGCCTCCATCTCCTCCCCCCAGGGAAACAAGCGCCCTTTCTTCCCTCCCGCCGCCGCCTCCCACTCCGTCTCCGTCGGCAACCGCCGCCCCGCCCACTCGCAATACGCCTCCGCCTCCCAATACGATACATGCACCACCGGCCCCTCCTCCTCCAGCGCCACCCACCGCCCAAACACCTGCCGCTCCCACCCCCTGCGCTCCTTCCGCCAGTAGCGCGGCCACAACTGCCCCTGCTCCTCCCTCCAGCGCCGCCCCCCATGGCTCCACAATTCCTCCCGCTCATACCCCCCATCCTCCACAAACGCCGCAAACTCCCCATTGGACACCAACGTCTTCGATATCGTGAACGCCTCCACCTTCGCCGAAAATCCCGGCTTCTCATTGTCAAAGGCAAACCCCTCCGCCGCATAATCCTTCGTCCCCGCCGCACGTCCCATCGGATAGCGCCCACCCTTCACCCGCACCTCCCCCCGCTTCCCGCGCCGCCCGTCGTCCTCCCAGTCCTTCATACAATCCGGCGCAGGATACCCCAGCGTCTGCCGCGCCCACAACAACGACTCCAGATGCATGTGCTGATGAAATATGCAGTACTTGTAGAGATACAGTTCCTCCGGAATCAGCTTGCGCTTCGCAATCCGCTTCCGCGTCTCCCCCATAATCCCTCCGTAGTACTCCACCGCCGTCTCCCGATCCGGCACCACTCCCTCCTTCCACCGATCCCGATGCGCCGTCTCAAACGAATCCCATATCTCATCATACCCCGGCATTCGGGGCGCGATCCCATCCCGCTCCCGCAACAGGAAATACTCGTAGAAAAACGCCGCATGTCCCAACTCCCACAATGGCGGATTGATCCCCCCCTCATACGGCACCGCCAACTGCGCATCACTCAACCCCTCCACCAACTCCCGCATCAAACGATCCGTCCGATCCAATTCCGCCAATAAACTCTCCCTTTCATTCACTGCCCTCCACCCTAGCCCTCCTCCCGGGAAGATCAACCCCACAACACCCCCCCCACCCTCCCACCCTCCCCCATCACCCCAATTCCCCCAACAACTCCTCCCACGCCACCCTCTCCTTCTCCGGATCAAACCGCTCCACCACCCGCTCCAAGCCCCGCCGCAACGCCGCCCGAAACTCCTCCTCCCCCTCCACCCGCTCCAACAATCGCGCCAACTCCTCCGTATCCCCCACCTCGAAAAATCCCGGATAATCCGCCCCCAACAACCCCACCACCCCGTCGATCCGCGACGACAACACCAGCGTCCCCTCCACCACCGCCTCCCCCACCACCCGCGCCCCGCCTTCCATCAGCGACGACACCACCAATACCTCGCTCCCCGCGATCAACCGCCGCGTCTCCTCCTCCGAAAACATCCCCAACCACTGATACCGCCCATTCTCCTCCATCTCCTTGTTTACCTTCCCCCGATACTCCTCCTCGAGGATCGCCCCCACCTGCACCACTTCCACCCGCGACGCCGCCGGCAACAACCGCGCCGCCTCCGCCGTCCGCATCGGATCCTTCACCCCCCGCAAATTCCCCACCACACAAACCCGGAACCGATCCCCATCGTTCTCCACCTTCCTCCCAAACTTCCGCTCCGCCCCCTGCACGATCACCCGCGTCTTGCCCCGAAACTCCTCCGGCACCCGCTCCAGCGCCTTCTCCTGCAACACCACCAACCGATCCGCCTCCCGCATCGACGCCATCAATGGCCCCTCCTGCTCCCGATAAATATCCGTCCCCGACAAACACAGCACCACCTTCCCCCCCGGCACCCGCTCCCGATACTCCACCAACGCCCCCCGCGACTTCACCCCGTGCAACACCACCAACAGCTCCCCCCCAAAACCACCCCCCACCTCCGACACCTCCACCTCATGCCCAAACCCCTCCATGATCCCCTTCCACTGCCCCGCGGTATGCCGATTCCCCGTTTCCAACCCCCGCGACGGCGGGATCACGATCTCAATCTCCACCCCCCGAACCTATCCATCCCCCTTCCGAAAACCAATGGCAAACCCCGGCCCCGAGAAACGACTAGGGACAGGTCATCCATCCACGGCCACCCCCACTCCCACCCACCCCAAAAGCAGCCCAAACACCCCCCTTCCCTCCCCATCCCCACTAAAGCCAAAAATCGTTGCCAAACCCCCAATCCGCCCCAAGTTGCTCCGGCTACTCAGAATAACCCTCAAAACGTCTTAAATTTCAGCATCCCGCCTCCCTCCCAGCCCCCCTGCCGGGGCCAAAGCGAGCACCCGCTCCCCCCCAGCGCGGCGCGGCCCCTAATCACTCTTGACCCCAGACGGGATGAGCCCTCATAACGCGCTCCCAAAAACGCCATCCGGCACCCTATGTGCTATGGTTCACCGCAGCAGCAGATTCCCATATGAACACCCCTGGACTTCCCGCCGCACAAGGCCTCTACGACCCCCGCAACGAACACGATTCCTGCGGAGTCGGCTTTCTTTGCCATCTTAAGGGCACGCGCTCTCACAAAATCGTCCAGGGAGTCCTCGAAATGTGCCGCAATATGGACCATCGCGGCGGCTGTGGCTGCGACCCCGACACCGGAGACGGCGCCGGTGTCTTCTTCCAACTCCCCCACAAGTTCTTCCAAACCGTCACTCCCGCACTCGGCTTCACCCTCCCCGAGGAAGGCCAGTATGCAGTCGGCTTCGTTTACCTCTCCCCCGATCCGGAGGAATGCCGGACCGCCATGGAGATCTACGGCAACCTCGTCGAAAAAGAGGGCCAAACCCTCCTCGGCTGGCGCGACGTTCCCGTCAAAAGCGAACTCCTCGGCCAAGCCTCCGCCGCATGCGAACCGTCCATGAAGCAGGTCTTCATCGGTCGCAATCCCGATCTCACCGACGCCCAGGACTTCGAGCGCAAACTCTACGTCATCCGCCGCATCACCTCCGACGCCATCCGCTACCGCGGAAATCCCGGCGGCGATTTTTTCTACCACGCCAGCCTCTCGGCCCGCACCATCATCTACAAGGGCATGCTCACCACCACACAGCTCGGCGATTACTTCCCCGATCTCAGCCACCCCGACATGGAGACGGCCATGGCTCTGGTGCACTCCCGCTTCAGCACCAACACCTTCCCCTCCTGGCCCCGCGCCCAACCGTTCCGCTACATGGCGCACAACGGCGAAATCAACACGATGCGCGGCAACGTCAACTGGATGCACGCCCGTCAGCAACTCCTCGACAGCGGCGTCATGGGGCCCGACCTGCAAAAACTCCTCCCCATCATCCGCGACGACGGCTCGGACTCCGCCATGTTCGACAACTGCCTCGAGTTCCTCGTCCTCTCCGGACGCTCCCTCCCTCATGCCGTCATGATGATGATCCCGGAGCCCTGGGAAAATCACAAGCACATGAGTCCCGCCAAGCAGGCCTTCTACGAATACCACGCCACCCTCATGGAGCCCTGGGACGGCCCCGCCTCCATCGCCTTCTGCGATGGCATTTCCATCGGCGCGGTCCTCGACCGCAACGGCCTGCGCCCCTCACGCTACTACGTCACCTCCGACGACATGGTCATCATGGCCTCCGAGGTCGGCGTGCTTCCCGTCGATCCCTCCACCGTCATCAAAAAGGGCCGCCTCGAACCCGGCCGCATGTTCCTTGTCGATACCAGCAAGGGCCGCATCGTCGATGATGCCGAAATCAAGGAGGAAATCGCCACCGGCGCACCCTACGGCGAGTGGCTGAAAAACAACCGCGTCTTCTTCAAGTCCCTCACCGGACAAACCGCCCCGGCGCGCCTCAGCGGACACGATCTCATCCGCCAACAACGCGCCTTCGGCTACACCTTCGAAGACAAGCGCTTCATCCTCGGCCCCTCCGCAGAAAGCGGCACCCAGCCCCTCGGCTCCATGGGCAACGACACCCCGCTCGCCGTCCTCTCCGATCGCCCCCAGCTCCTCTACAGCTACTTCCGCCAACTCTTCGCCCAGGTCACAAACCCGGCCATCGACCCCATCCGCGAGGAGCTGGTCACCGCCAGCGTGACCTTCCTCGGCTCCGAGAACGACCTCCTCCACCCCGGCGAGGAAAACTGCCGCATGATCCGCCTCGAGTCGCCGATCATCTCCAGCGAGGAACTCGCCAAGCTGCGAAAGGTGGAACTCGACGGCTTCAAGGCCGCCACCCTCCCCATGCTCTACACCCCGGAACTCGCCGAGGCCGGCCTCACCGGAGCGCAGAACCGTGGCACCGGCAACGGCCCCATCCTCTCCCGCGAGGACTCCGGCATGGTCAGCGATGTCTCCCTCCGCCAAGCCCTCGACCGCCTCTTCGAAGCGGCCGACCTCGCCATCCGCGAAGGCTCCAACCTCCTCATCCTCTCCGACCGCGGCGTGAATGCCGAGAGGGCCCCCATCCCCGCCCTCCTCGCCGTGGCCGGACTGCACCACCACCTCATCCGCGAGGGAACCCGCACCCGCGTCTCCCTCATTCTCGAGTCCGGCGAACCACGCGAGGTCCATCACTTCGCCGTCCTCCTCGGCTACGGCGTCGATGCCGTCAACCCTTGGCTCGCCATCGACTCGATCGGCGAAATGGTCGCCGACGCGGAAATCGCCGACGACGAAAATTCCGCCGTGCAGAAGTTCCTCTACGCTTCCATCAAGGGCGTCATCAAGACGATGTCCAAGATGGGCATCTCCACCGTGGCCAGCTACCGCGGCGCACAGATATTCGAAGCGGTCGGCCTCAATCACGAGGTCATCGACCACTACTTCACCCGCACCGCCTCCCGCGTGGAAGGCATCGGCCTCGCCGAAATTTCGCAGGAATCCAGACTCCGTCACGACGAGGGCTTCCAGCTCCGCGAACTCGATGACGACGCCCTCGATCCCGGCGGTCTCTATCAGTGGCGCTCGGAAGGCGAACGCCACCTCTTCAACCCGCAGACCATCCACCTCCTCCAACAGGCCACCCGCCTCGGCGACTACAAGGTCTTCGGCGAATACTCCGAATTGATCAACAACCAGTCCCGCGAGGCCTACACCCTCCGCGGCCTCATGGAGATCAAGACCGATCCCTCCAAAGCCATTCCCCTGGAGGAAGTGGAGTCGGTCGAGTCGATCGTGAAGCGCTTCAAGACCGGCGCCATGTCCTACGGCTCCATCTCCAAGGAAGCGCACGAGGCACTCGCCATTGCCATGAACCGCATCGGCGGCAAGTCCAACACCGGTGAGGGCGGCGAGGATCCCGAGCGCTTCACCCCCGAACCCAACGGCGACTCCAAAAAAAGCGCAATCAAGCAGGTCGCCAGCGGACGCTTCGGCGTCACCAGCCACTACCTCGTCAACGCCGAGGAAATCCAGATCAAGATCTCGCAGGGTGCCAAGCCCGGCGAAGGCGGAGAACTGCCCGGCCACAAGGTCCTCCCGCAGATCGCCAAGGTCCGCGGCACCACCCCCGGCGTGGGACTCATCTCCCCACCCCCGCACCACGACATCTACTCGATCGAGGACCTCGCCGAGCTCATCCACGATCTCAAAAACGCCAACGTCGAGGCCCGCATCAACGTGAAGCTGGTTTCCGAAGTCGGCGTCGGCACCATCGCCGCCGGCGTCGCCAAGGCCAAGGCAGATGTCATCCTCATTTCCGGCCACGACGGAGGCACCGGGGCCAGCCCGCGCTCCTCCATCCAACACGCCGGCTGCCCCTGGGAACTCGGCCTCGCCGAAACCAACCAGACCCTCCTCCTGAACGGCCTGCGCTCCCGCGTCGTCCTCGAAACCGACGGCCAGCTCAAGACCGGCCGCGACGTCGCCGTGGCCTGCCTCCTCGGCGCCGAGGAATTCGGCTTCGCCACCGCCCCCCTCGTCACCCTCGGCTGCCTCATGATGCGCGTCTGCCACAAGAACACCTGCCCGGTCGGCGTCGCCACCCAGGACCCGCGCCTCCGCGCCAAGTTCAACGGTGCCGTCGAAAACGTCGTGCACTTCATGCAGTTCGTCGCCGAGGAACTCCGCGAGATCATGGCCACCCTCGGCTTCCGCTCCCTCAACGAAATGGTCGGCCGCTGCGACCTCCTCGAAATGCGCCGCTCCGTCGATCATTGGAAGGCAAAGGGCCTCAACTACTCCAAGATCCTCTACCGCCCCAAGGTCGGACCGGAGGTCGGCACCTACTGCCAGCAAGCCCAGGACCACCTCCTCGACAGCGCCCTCGACAACACCACCCTCCTCGAACTCTGCCGCCCCGCCATCGAGCGCGGCGAGAAGGTCGCCGCCGAATTGCCGATCATCAACATCAACCGCGTCGTCGGCACCATCACCGGCGCCGCCCTCACCCGCAAGCACGGCCCCCTCGGCCTGCCCGACGACACCATCCGCCTCAAGTTCAAGGGCAGCGCCGGCCAGTCCCTCGCCGCCTTCTGCCCCAACGGCATGTCCTTCGAACTCGAAGGCGATGCCAACGACTACGTCGGCAAGGGCCTCTGCGGCGCAAAGATCGTCATCTACCCGCCCCGCGACTCCCATCCCGACTTCAAGGCGGACGACAGCATCATCATCGGCAACACCGCCTTCTACGGAGCCACCTCCGGCGAGGCCTACATGGCCGGCGTGGCCGGGGAACGCTTCTGCGTCCGCAACTCCGGCGCACATACCGTCATCGAGGGCATCGGCGACCACGGCTGCGAATACATGACCGGCGGATCTGTGACCTGCCTCGGCAAAACCGGCCGCAACTTCGCGGCCGGCATGAGCGGCGGCGTCGCCTACGTCTACGACGAACTCGGCGACTTCGAGTCCAAGCTCAACCGCAGCATGGTCAACCTCTACCCCCTCATCGAATGCCGCGACGCGGAAATCGCCGAGGTCAGGGCCCGCCTCGAACGCCACACCGCACTCACCAACAGCAACAAGGGCCGCCGCCTTCTCGACAACTGGCAGGACGAACTGCCGAAGTTCTTCAAGGTCCTCCCCACCGATTACGAACGCGTCCTCAACGCCCTCGAGGAAGCCCGCGAACAGGGCTTGGAAGGCGACGACGCCATCCTCGCCGCCTTCGAGGCCAACGCCAAAGTGGGCCACTAACAATCCGTCAATCCCCTTCCTTTTTCACTTCCTAGACTCTCATCATCATGGGCAAACCTACCGGCTTCCTCGACTTCCAACGTTCCACCATTCCCGACCGCCCCCCCCTTGACCGCATCAAGGACTGGAAGGAAATCCACGCCGATCGCGACGACCAGGCGGTCGGCACCCAGGCCTCGCGCTGCATGGATTGCGGCACCCCCTACTGCCACACCGGCATCATCCTCTCCGGCATGGCCAGCGGCTGCCCCGTCAACAACCTCATCCCCGAGTGGAACGACCTCGTCTATCGCGGTCGCTGGAAGGAAGCCCTGCAGCGCCTCCGCAAAACCAACAACTTCCCCGAGTTCACCGGCCGCGTCTGCCCCGCTCCCTGCGAAGGCTCCTGCGTCCTCGGCTCCATCGACCCGCCCGTCACCATCAAGAATATCGAGTGCTCCATCATCGACCGCGGCTGGGAGGAAGGCTGGCTCCCCCCCCACGCCCCCGCCGACCGCACCGGCAAAAAGGTCGCCGTGGTCGGTTCCGGCCCCGCCGGCCTCTCCGCCGCCGACCAGCTCAACCAGGCCGGCCACAACGTCACCGTCTTCGAACGCGCCGACCGCCCCGGCGGCCTCCTCATGTATGGCATTCCCAACATGAAACTCGACAAGCGCGAGATCGTCGACCGCCGCATCGACCTCATGAAGGCCGAGGGCGTCGAGTTCGCCTGCAACGTCAACATCGGCCAGGACGAAACTTGGACCGTCGAGAAACTCCGCGCCGACTTCGACGCCGTGGTCCTCTGCTGCGGCGCCACCAAGCCCCGCGACCTCCCCATCGACGGCCGCGATTCCAAGGGCGTGCACTTCGCCATGGAGTTCCTCACCGTGAACACCAGGCACCAACTCGATCACGGCTTCGACGGCACCAACCCCGCCCTCAACGCCACCGACAAGCACGTCGTCGTCATCGGCGGCGGCGACACCGGCACCGACTGCGTCGGCACCTCCATCCGCCAAGGCTGCAAGAAGGTCGTGCAGTTGGAGATCATGCCCCAGCCCCCCCTCGAGCGCGCCGCCAACAACCCCTGGCCGGAATGGCCCAAGATCTACAAGCTGGACTACGGACAGGAGGAAGCCGAAGCCCTGCAGGGCAAGGATCCCCGCGACTACCTCGTCATGACCAAGCGCTTCATCACCGAAGACAGCAAGGTCACCGGCCTCGAGATCGTCAACATCACCTGGGGCAAGAACGACAAAGGCCAATTCGTCCCGCAGGAAACCGAGGGCACCGTCCGCACCATTCCCTGCGACCTCGCCCTCCTCGCCATGGGCTTCCTCGGACCAGAGCAGGAGATCGTCGAAAAGTTCGCCCTCGAAACCGACCCCCGCAGCAATGTGAAGGCCGAGTTCGAGAACTACACCACCAACATCGAGGGCATCTTTGCCGCCGGCGACATGCGCCGCGGACAATCCCTCGTCGTCTGGGCCATCAATGAAGGCCGCGGTGCGGCCCGCGAATGCGACCGCTACCTCATGGGCTCCACCACCCTCCCCTAAAGAAAGCCTGCCCGCATGCCCCGATTCCGTGGCGTGACCGTCCCGGTCGCATGCCCCCCCGTGGCGTGACCGTCCCGGTCGCATGCCCCCCCGTGGCGTGACCGTCCCGGTCGCATGCCTTCTTCTCCCCTCACCCATTTCCCTCGAATAAACCACCTCCCTCGCGCATCCTATCTGGATCCCACCAGATCCCATGCGCCTCCTCCTCGCCTTCCTCGCCCTCACCCTCCCCGCCGCCGCCATCCCCAATGCCGTCTTCGGCGGCATCGTCCAGTCCGACAGCCCCCTCAACAACCAGGACATTACCGACCAAATCCTCGCCGCCGGGGTCTGGACCGGCGACCTCGACCTCCCCGGCGTCTGGCGCGAGGAAGCGCCCATCGCCAGCGCCAGCAGCTCCCACCTTCTCGCCCAGCCAAAAATTTTCGGCCTCCCCGTCCTCCTGGTCCAGGCCACCCACCGCGACGACCAACTCCAATCCCTCGCCCTCACCTTCGCCGATGCCGGTTCCTACTTCGGCTACTTCGACGAAAAACTCCCCGACAACCTCACCCGCGCCCAGGCCCGCGCAGAAATCGACCGGCGCCTCGCCGCCCGTCAGGCCAGCTTCACCACCCACTTCGCCGAAACCCGTGAGACCCTCAAAAACGCCCTCGCCCAACACAGCTCCTCCCGCCCCCGCGAAAACTCCCTCGGCAAAACACGCACCCTCCGCGCCGAACTCCTCGACTACAAACACGACAACCTCACCCTCCGCTTCCTCGAGGGCAAGGATCGCCTCCTGCGCGTCCTCATCGTCCCCACCGAGCACATCACCCGCACCTGGCTGGACCCCGACCTCGCCAGCCACTCCGCCAGCGACCGCCTCTCCGGGTTCGCCTCCCACCTCACCCGCACCGAACAGGGCGACGTCCTCATCGCCGACCTCCCCGTCGTCCCCCAGGGCTACCGCCCCTATTGTGGACTCAACACCCTCGCCATGGCCGCCCGCTACTTCGGCCTCCACATCGATGAAGACTGGCTCGCCGTGGCCGGAGGGTTCCAGAACACCGGTTCCGCCGCCGGCTCCCAAATGCCCGGCCTCTACCAGGCCGTCGCCAAGGAGGCGGAACTCGACATGGTCCGCCTCAACCAGTTCGACCTCACCGACGCCCGCCGCTCCCTCCAGCAGGGCCTCCCCGTCATCGTCTGGCGACGCTTCTCCGCCGATCGCGACCGCGCCCACACCACTCACGCCCGACTACACGCCAAAGACCCCACCCTCGCCCTCTCCTCCCCCTCCCCCGCCGAGCGCGAAACCTTCCCCGACAAAAACGCCCCCCTGCACGCGTCCGTCCTCGTCGGCTACAACGACAAGAACCGCGAACTCCTCTTCCTCGAAAGCTGGGACGGCCTCAACTTCCCCCGCCGCATGCGGGCCGAGGAACTCGAAGCAACCGCCTACCTCACCTTCTGCTTCCGTCCGTGAAAGGGCTTGAAAAAAGCCCGCATGCGGGAAACGCGAATCGGGAAGGATGTACACTTCCATGCCGTTTTGCAACACGATCCTACAATAGTTTTCGCACGACGATTTCCTATTGCACGACTGCCATTCTTCGCTATAGTGAAACCATCTGCTGTGTGCGTCACCATGATGGTGGGGTGCCCGGACCGATGCGTAAAACATGGGGGCGGCCCCTCGGGTTTTTAGTCATGCCTTAACTGGAAGACTCGGAACAAGAGGATGTCCCCAACCTAGAGACCTCTGGGAACGTGGCTATACACCGCCATCGACGGCACAGTGGTTCGGAAAGCCCGCTCAATCTAATTGGGCGGGTTTTTCCTTTCCCGCGATCAGCCTTCCCCGCCCGGAGCATCGACATTCCTGTCGATGACCCAAGACCCACCCCCCTCCCTCCCCGCCCCCGCCAATCAAAAACACCCCACCCGCCCGGAGCATCGACATTCCTGTCGATGCCCCAAGAGCCACGCCCCTCCCTCCCCGCACCCCCATTCAAAACACCCCACCCGCCCGGAGCGTGACAGCAGCCACCCGAACGCCTACCTTGACACAAGAAACCCACTCTCATGAGGCCAACCGACTTCTTCCCCCATCTAACCCTGATCCTCCTCAGCCTCCTCTCATTCAGCCAGGCTCGCGCCGTCACCTTTCCGGAAAAGCCACCCAAGGAGCATTTCTACGTCGACCAGGCGGGATTGCTTGCGGCAGATGATGCCGCCGCCATCGACAAAATCGCCGCGAGCCTCTTGTCGGAGGAAAAAATCCCCCTTCTCGTGGTCACCATCCCCTCCCTGATTTCCCAGCAAGCTTCAAATCACACCGTGGATACCTACGCCGCCGCCCTCTTCGATGAATGGGGCATCGGATCCCAGGATCGCAACTACGGCATCCTCCTCCTCGTCTCGGTCGGCGACCGCAAGGCGAGGATCGAATTTGGCAAGGCGTGGGGCGGCAAGCATGACGCGGACGCCAAGCACGTCATGGATGACATGATCGTTCCTGCCTTCAAACGTGGGGAATTTTCCGCAGGCATCAGCGAAGGAGTCAACGCACTGGACAAGATGGCCCGGGGTCTCGCCCTCCCCAAACCAAAGAGCCCCTGGTGGGTTCTCCCCGCCATGATCCTCGGAACCCTCCTCGTCATCATGGTCATCGTCTCCCTGTTCAAAAGCGGAAGGTCGGGCTGGGGTTGGGCCCTGATTGTCGGAATTGGCGTCGTCATCTTCTTCATTCTCCGCGCCGCCGCATCAAGTGGAGGCAGCGGCGGCTCGTTCGGCGGAGGATCCTCCGGCGGCGGCGGCGCTTCGGGCTCCTGGTAAACGATCAAACAGAAACGAATCATGAAAAAAGTCAGCCAGTTGTTCCCGGAGGCCGATCGAAAGCGCATCGCCCACGCCATCGAACAAGCCGAGCAAAAGACCTCGGCCGGAATCGTCACCGTCGTCACAACCGCATCGGGCCGATATGACCGGGCCGAGGATATCGTTGGATTTCTGACCGCTCTTCTTACGGTGACCGCCGCGTGGCTGACCTGCCCCGCAATCCATTCGGAGTCGGCCTGGGAGTCCGGACCCTCCCTCTCGGGCCTGACCCCCGTTCTCCTCTCCATGATTGGGGGGTTCGTGGTAGGCAGCGCCCTGGCTTCCCGGCTGCCGGTTCTGCGCCTCCCCTTCATCCCCAAAAAGGAACTTGAGGAAGAAGTTCAACGCGCCGCACAGGCCGCCTTCATGTCTTCAAGAATCCGCAAGACGGCCGGAGGAACAGGCATTCTGCTCTTCGTCAGCTTCTATGAGCACCGCGTCGTGGTCTTGCCGGACGATACCATTCTCGAGAAGTTGCCCGGCCAGGACTGGGGGAAGCTCTGCGCCGCCATCATCTCCGGCATCAAAGCCAACCGACCGACCGAAGCCCTCGTGGAGGCCATCACAAGCTGCGGCGAGATTCTCGGCGAGACCTTCCCCCGACAGGACGACGACGTGGACGAGTTGAGCAACGAACTGATCCTCATCGATTAACTCAATCCACCGCCACATCAAACTCCACCTTCCGCCACCGGATCACCTCCCCCTCGAACCAAAACCGCCCCCTGAACGTCCTCCCCGCCTCCAGCATCTCCGGCAGCCAATACTTGTCGTCCGCCCACATCAGGTCATAGGGAATCTTGTCCATCCGCGTCCACCGCGGAATCGCCTCCGCCGTCGCCGTCGGCGTCCCCTCAAACTCCCGCGCCATGTAAACATGACAATGAATGTCCGGCAGATCGCTCATCGCAAAAAACAACTCCCCCATCTTCTGCGGATTCAGCGGCGTCACATGCAATTCCTCCTGCGTCTCCCGCACCGCCGACTCCAGCGGCGTCTCCCCCGGATCGATCTTGCCTCCCGGCCCATTGATCTTCCCCATCCCGATCCCCCGCAGCTTCTTGATGAGCAACACCTCGAAATCCTTCACCACAAACATCAGCGTGGCCCGGATCTCCGGCACCCAACCCTCCCAATCGATCGGCGAGGGACTATCCGCGCCGTCCATCATCCTTCGCTGCTCCCAAATTGTTCCATGCCTTCACAGGTGCAGACCAGGTTCCGGTCGCCGTGCACGTTGTCAATTCTCGCCACCGCCGGCCAGAACTTGTGCTCCCGCAGCCTCGCCACCGGAAATGCGGCCCGCTCCCGGGAATAGGAATGCGGCCATTCATCCGCACACAGGACCCGCGCCGTGTGCGGCGCCCGCCGCAGCACGTTGTCCTCCCGATCCGCCGTGCCCGCGATCACTTCCTGAATCTCCGCGTGTATCTGAATCATCGCCTCACAGAACCGATCCAGCTCTTCCTTCGATTCCGACTCCGTCGGCTCGATCATCAGCGTCCCCGAGACCGGCCAACTCATCGTCGGCGCGTGAAATCCGTAATCCATCAACCGCTTCGCGACATCCTCCACCGTCACCCCACTCGCCGCACTCAGCGGACGCAGATCGATGATGCACTCATGCGCCACCCGGCCCTTCCGTCCCGTGTAGAGCACCGGATAGTGCTGCCGCAACCGCTCCGCCACATAGTTCGCATTCAGCAGGGCCACCTTCGTCGCCGCGGTCAGACCCGGCGCACCCATCATGCGGATGTACATCCACGAAATCACATTGATCGAGGCGCTCCCCCACGGGGCGGCACAGACCGCACCTTCCTTGTTCTTCAACAGCGCATGCCCCGGCAGATACTCCACCAAATGTTTCGCCACCCCGATCGGCCCGATCCCCGGACCACCACCGCCATGCGGAATGCAGAAGGTCTTGTGCAGATTCAGGTGGCAAACATCCGCCCCGATCTGCCCGGGACTCGTCAACCCCACCTGCGCATTCATGTTCGCCCCATCCATGTAAACCTGCCCGCCATGCCGATGCACGGTGTCGCAGACATCCAAGATCGTTTCCTCGAAAACCCCGTGCGTCGATGGATAGGTCACCATCAGCGCTCCCAACTCCCCGCTGTGCTTCTCACACTTCGCCCCGAGGTCCGCCATGTCGATGTTCCCCTCGTTGTCACAGGCCACCGGCACCACCCGGAACCCCGCCATCACCGCCGAAGCCGGATTCGTGCCGTGCGCCGACATCGGGATCAGGCAAATGTCGCGCTGCCCCTCGTCCCGGGCCCGCTGATAGTTCCGAATCGCCAACAACCCCGCATACTCCCCCTGCGATCCCGCATTCGGCTGGAGCGACACCGCCGCAAACCCCGTCACCTCCGCCAGCCAGCCTTCCAACTGCTCCAGCATCACATGATAACCCTTCGCCTGGTCCGCCGGCACAAAGGGATGTATCGCCCCCACCTCCGGCCAGGTCACCGGCATCATCTCCGCCGCCGCATTGAGCTTCATCGTGCACGACCCCAACGGAATCATCGATTCGTTCAGCGCCAGATCCTTCGTCTCCAAACGCCGCAGGTAGCGCAGCATCTCGGTCTCGCTGTGATACGAATTGAACACCGCGTGCCTCAAAAACCCGCTCGTCCGCTCCAGCCCCGTCGGCGTTCCCTCTGCCTCACCCGCTTCCGCCGCACCGAAACACTGCAGCAGGGCCGACACATCCGCCGCCACGATCGTCTCATCCAGCGAAATCCCCACCCGATTCCCGTCCACCGAACGCAAATTGAATCCAGCCTTCCGCGCCGCATCCATCACCGCCTCGGCCTTCCCGGCCACCTGCACGGTCAGCGTGTCAAAGAAACTCTCGTTCTCCACCTCCACTCCCGCCGCCTTCAAACCGGCCGCCACCTTCCCCGTCAATCCCTGCACCCGCTTCGCGATCTTCCGCAGCCCATCCGGACCATGATACACTGCATACATCGAAGCCATCACCGCCAACAGCACCTGCGCCGTGCAAATGTTGGAGGTCGCCTTGTCGCGGCGAATGTGCTGCTCCCGGGTCTGCAGCGCCAGACGATACGCCGGATGCCCCGCACTATCCACCGACAACCCCACCAAGCGTCCCGGCAGCTTCCTCTTCAGGCTGTCGCGACACGATATGAACCCCGCATGCGGCCCGCCGAATCCAAGCGGCACACCGAAACGCTGCGAGGTCCCCACACAAAGATCCGCCCCGAACGCCCCGGGCTCTTTCAACAGGGTCAGCGCCAACAAATCCGCCGCCACCACCAGCAACCCACCCGCCGCATGCACCTTCTCCGCAAACCCCGCGTAGTCCTCCACCACTCCCCGCGTGTCCGGATACTGCACCAACGCACCCACGAACGTCTCCGCATCGGGCCCATAGCTCCGCCACTTCCCGATCTTCAACTCCACCCCCACCGCCTCGGCCCGCGTCCGCAACACATCAATGGTCTGCGGATGACACTGCTCATCCACAAAAAACACCGTCCCCTTCGGCTTCGATCCCTGCGCCAACGCCATCGCCTCCGCTGCCGCCGTCCCCTCATCCAACAGGGACGCATTCGCCACATCCAATCCCGTCAACTCCACCACCAGCGTCTGGAAATTCACCAGCGCCTCCAAGCGCCCCTGCGCGATCTCCGCCTGATACGGCGTGTAGGCCGTGTACCAACCCGGATTCTCCAGGATGTTCCGCTGGATCACCGGCGGCGTCACCGTCCCGTGGTATCCCTGCCCGATGCACGACTTCAACACCACGTTCCGATCCATGATCCCCCGCAACTCCTCCAACGCCGCCTCCTCCGAAAGCGCCGCAGGCAACTCAATCGCACTCTCCAGCTGAATGCTCGCCGGCACCGCCTCATCGATCAGCACCTCCAATGTATCGCAGCCCAAAGCCTGCAACATTTCCTGACAACGCGCCTCGTTCGGTCCGATGTGGCGCTCCGCAAATCCGGAGGGAATCGACATGACAATATTCGTTCGTAGGTTTGGTCACCACAACGCGCGGCGACCACGTCAGCGTTAGCTGATCAATGCGCGGTAGGCAGCCGCATCCATGAGTCCATCCAACTCGGAGGGGTCCGCCACGCGGAGCTTGAAAATCCAACCCGCGCCATGCGGATCGGTGTTCACCAGGGAAGGATCACCCTCCGCCGCCCCGTTGCCTTCCACGATCTCTCCGGTCAGCGGCGTGTAGATGTCGCTCGCCGCCTTCACTGATTCCACCACCGCAATCGCCTCGCCTTTCGAGACGCTTCGCCCCACTTCCGGCAGCTCCACGAACACCACGTCCGTCAGTTCCTCCTGGGCATGATCGGTGATCCCCACCGTGGCAATGTCTCCCTCCACCGAAACCCACTCGTGGTCGGTCGTATAATGCAAGTTCTCTGGAACGTTCATAAGCTGCTTCGCTGCGGGATTACTATCTCCTCAGGCCTTTTTGTAAAAAGGCTTTTTTACGATCTGCGCCGGGACTTTCCTCCCCCGCACGTCAATCGCCACCGCCTGGCCGATTTGCGCAGCTTCCACTGGCAAATAAGCCAGCCCAATCCCCAGCCCCAGGCTCGGCGACAGCGTCCCGCTGGTCAAATTCCCCAGCGATTCCCCGCTCTCCGAAACCACCTCCGCCCCACCGCGGATCGGCGGCCCCTTCTCCAGACATTGGATTGCGACCAGGCGCTCCCCCAACCCCTCCTCCTTCTGCCGGGCCAAGACGTCCCGTCCCACAAACTCCCCCTTCTCCAGCTTCACAAAAAAGCCCATCCCCGCCTGCAACGGCGACCGCTCCGGACTCAGGTCCGAACCATTCAACGGATAGCACATCTCCAATCGCAAGGTATCCCGCGCACCCAGACCACAGGCCCGTGCCCCGGACTTCAACACCGTCCGCAACCACTCCGCCCCCGCCGCCGCCGGACAGAAAAATTCAAACCCATCCTCCCCCGTGTAACCGGTCCGGCAAACAATCACCTCCTGCTCGCCGTGGGAAATCGTCGCGATCCCGTTCCGAGGCGGCAATTCCGCCCCCGGCAGCATCTTCGAAAACACCACCACCGCCGCCGGCCCCTGCACGGCCATCGCGGCAAAATCCTCGCTACGATCCTCCAACTCAACCCCTTCAACCAACCGCCCGCGCATCCACGCAAAGTCCTCCGCGATCTTCGCCGCGTTCACCACCAGGAAATACCGCTCCGCATCCTGCCGATACAAAATCAAGTCATCAATCACCCCGCCCCCCTCGTTCAGCAGAAAGGTGTAGTGTCCCTCCCCGTCCCCGAGCGCCCCCACATGATTCGTCAGCAACCCGTCCAGCCACCCCTCCGCCCCGGCCCCCGTCACCACAAACTGACCCATGTGCGATATATCAAACACCCCGGCCGACTCCCGCACCGCCGCATGCTCCTCCAAAATCGATCCGTAGCGAATCGGCATGTTCCACCCCGCAAAGGGCACCAGTTTTCCGCCCAATTCCTCATGGGCCGCCTGCAGGGGACTTTCCTTCAATTCTCCGCTCACGCCGCGAACTCTGTGACCCGCAATCAGACTTGTCAATCGACCCCTCCCCCCCTTTCCTCATTCGGGTGGGAATGATCAATTCACTCGAACCGCGCTTCCGATGGCTCTCCATGCCCGGATTCATCCGCGCCGTCGCCCTCATCCACCTCTTCGTCTTCGCCCTCCTGGTCCTGAAACCGGAACTATACGACTTTTTGGCCTTCGATTGGGCCAGGATCAATGAAGGCGAAATCTGGCGCATCCTCTCCTTCTACGCCCTCCCCCCCGTCTATCCCGGCGGCGGCATCTACCCCTACCTCGGCATGGGCATCGCCGTTTACATCGCCTTCCTCATCGGCGATCAACTCGAACACGCTTGGGGCTCCTTCCGCACCTCCGTCTTCAGCTACGGCACCATCCTCTTCCAGATCAGCACCCTCCTCATCATCTGCCTCCTCATCGCCCCCATCGATGCCGCCTGGGGCAGCCGCATGTTCTATCAGGTCATCTTCTTCGCCTTCGCCACCATCTTCCCGCGCTATCAGTTCCGTTTCCTGTTCGCCATTCAGGTCCCCGCCTGGGTCCTCGCCCTCGGCTCCGCCCTGTTCGGGCTGACCGCCATCCTCAGCAGTCCTCTCCACCTCCTCTACGCCCTCGGCACCCTCTTCCCCTACACCTTCTGGGCCGGCCCCGTCCTCCTCGGCTACCTCAACAACCGTGCCACCACCCAGGTCCGCCGCGCCAAATTCAAATCAAAGGTCTCCGGCGCGAACAATGCCGTCTTTCACACCTGTATCTCCTGCGGCGCCACCGATCAAAGCCACCCCCACCGCGACTTCCGCGTCACCCCCGACGGCACCGAACTCTGCTCCGCCTGCCTCGACAAGGAATAACCACCCAACTTCCCCTCTCCTCATTCTGTTCTCCCTCCTTCCCCCCAATAACTGATAACCAATAACTGATACCCGGGCCACCGGCCCATCCCCCATGACCCCCCTCAGCCAACTTCCCTCGGTCGAGAAACTCACCGTCCAACTCGAAGGCCTCACCACCCTTCCGCGGCCCCTCGTCACCGGACTCATCAAACGCGAGGTCGCCATCTGGCGCGAACGCCTTTCCGCCGGCGAGGAACATCCCCGCGCCGACATCGAATCCTCCATCACCGCCGCCCTCCGCGCCTTCGCCGCCTCCCGCCTCCAACCCGTCCTCAACGCCACCGGCGTCCTCATCCACACCAACCTCGGCCGCTCCCCCCAAGGCGCCCGCAGCGCCGATGCCCTGCGCGAAATCGCCACCGGCTACTCCAATCTCGAATTCGATCTCCCCTCCGGCACCCGCGGCCGCCGCGCCGCCTATCTGGAATCCGCCCTCGCCATCCTCCTCGAAGCCGAGGCCGCCACCGCCGTCAACAACTGCGCCGCCGCCCTCGTCCTCACCCTCCGCCACCTCATCAGCGACGACAACAATGAGGTCATCGTCTCCCGCGGCGAACTCGTCGAAATCGGCGGCGGCTTCCGCATCCCCGATGTCCTCGAAACTTCCGGCGCAACACTCGTCGCAGTTGGCGCCACCAACAAGACCAACCTCGAGGACTACGCCAAGGCCATCGGCCCAAAAACCGCCCTCATCCTGAAAGTCCACCGCTCCAACTTCTACATCGAGGGATTCACCGACGAACCCGCCGTCCCCGACCTCGCCGCCCTCGCCCATCAACACGACCTCCCCTTGGTCGAGGACCTCGGCTCCGGCGCGATCATGCACACCGATCAACTCGCCCCCCTCGATCACGAACCGCGCCCCCAGGAAGCGCTCCAAAACGGCATCGATCTCGTCATCTTCTCCGGCGACAAACTCCTCGGCGGCCCCCAGGCCGGCATCATCGCCGGCCGCGCCGACCTCGTCGCCGGCATCAGGAAAGAACCCTTCTTCCGTGCCGTCCGCTGCGACAAACTCATCCTCACCGTCCTGCAGGAATGCATCGACGACTACCTCCGCTGCAAAGGCGACACTCCTCCCGACCTTCCCATCCTCACCTTCCTCTCCACCCCCCTCGAAGACCTCCGCACCCGTGCCGAAACCATCCTTGCCGCCCTCCCTGACGCCCTCCCCGCCACCCTCGAAATCGTCGAGGCCACCTCCCGCACCGGCGGCGGCACCATGCCAAAATCCGAAATCCCTTCCCTCGCCATCCGCCTCACCCCCACCAACGGCTCCGTCGAAGACCTCGCCGCCCGCCTCCGCACCGGCACCCCCGCCGTGGTCGGCTACACCGAACACGACGCCCTCCACCTCAACCTCCGCACCATCTTCCCCGCCCAGGACCCGTTCCTCACCCAAGCCCTCCTCACCGCCCTGGCTCCGTGAAACACGCGGCCGCGGCGTCTCCCACCTGCCTGCGGCGTCCCGCCGCAGGCCGTCCATCTCCCCGTCCCGGAGGGACAGCGCACGGTAGCCGGTGGTAGCACCACCGGATCGACAGCCCATCAACCTGAAGAGCACCCCGGAGGGGCGCGGAAGCGGCGGAGCCACCACGAGACCAGCCCTACACGTTCCCCTTTCCGACGACGTATCTGATTATCGGAGTGTGAAGCGCTCACGGCAGATTGCTTTCCTTGTCGGGGCGCATCGCGCCTCCCCCGTTTTTCTACACCCCCACCCCGCGCCCAAACACCAGGTAGGCCGTATAGCCCACATACGCCAACACCAGCAGCGCTCCCTCCCCCCGCGAAATCCGCATCCGCGTCGCCAGCAGCGGAATGATCAACACCGTCACCCCCAGCATCACCCACAGATCAATCCGATCCACGTTCTGCGCATTCAACGGAAAGATCAGCGCCGCAATCCCGATCACGCAGAGGATGTTGAAAATGCACGAACCAATCGCGTTGCCCGTGATGATGTCCCCCTGCTTCCGCACCGAGGCCACGATCGAGGTCGCCAACTCCGGCAGCGACGTCCCGAAGGCCACCAGCGTCAACCCGATGATCGCACTCGGCACTCCGAAGGCCGCCGCCAAAAACACCCCGCTCCCCACCAGCAGATCCGCCCCGAACACCAGCGCCCCCAACCCCACCAAAATCAACAACACATCAAACACCACCCGCCCCGGACCGGCACTCTTCACCGCTTCGATCTCTTCCGCACCCGCCTCCTCAAACTCCGCCGTCTCCGGCTCCTTCTTCGCCATTCGCACACTCGCGATCACATAAATCACGATCCCCACAACCAGGATCCCCCCCTCCATCCGACTCACCTCGCCATCCCACAGCATCCCCACAAACACCACCGTGGCCACCAACAGGATCGGCATCTCCCGCTTGATGATCTGCGCATGCACCACGATCGGCCGCACCAAGGCCCCGATCCCGAGAATCAGCGCGATGTTGCAGATGTTCGACCCGATGATGTTGCCCAGCGCGATGTCCGCCTGGGGCGGGTCCTGCAGATTCGCCTGGATGCTCACCAGCAACTCCGGCGCACTCGTCCCGAACGCCACCACCGTCAATCCCACCACCAGAGGCGAAATCCCCACCCGATACGCGATCTCCGCACTGCCCTTCACCAGCCATTCCGCCCCGAAATAGAGCAGAACCAAACCCACCGTCAGCAGTCCCAAGTTGAGGAGAATGTCCACGGGCCAGACCTGTACCCGCCCCCCTTTCAAACTCGACTACAAAATCCCGACGAAATTCCTTTTACCCGCCCCCCTCCCGACGCTAACCCAGCCCATGCCACAATCACACCGCATCGCAGTCCTCCCCGGAGATGGGATCGGCCCCGAAGTCATGGACGAGGCCCTCAAGATCCTCGCTGCCGTCTCCCAACAGCACGGATTCAACGTCGAGCGCGAAACCTTCCTCGTCGGCGGTGCCGCCATCGACGCCACCGGCGGCCCCCTCCCCGCGGACACCGTGAAGGGCTGTGAAGCAGCCGAGGCCATCCTCTTCGGCTCGGTCGGCGGACCCAAGTGGGAATCCCTCCCCCCCGACATCCAGCCCGAACGCGGCGCCCTCCTCCCCCTCCGTAAACACTTCGGCCTCTACGCCAACCTCCGCCCCGGCGTCTGCCACCCGAACCTCACTCACGCTTCTCCCGTCAAAAACGAACTCATCCCCAACGGCTTCAACGTCCTCTGCGTCCGCGAACTCACCGGCGGCGTCTATTTTGGCCAACCCAAGGGCCGCGAGGAACGCAACGGCGAACCCGTCGCCTTCGACACCATGGTCTATGCCAAAAGCGAGATCGTCCGCATCGCCAAGGTCGCCTTCGAAGCCGCCATGGGCCGCGACAAACGCCTCTGCTCGGTCGACAAGGCCAACGTCCTCGCCACCTCCGTCCTCTGGCGCGAAACGATCACCGAGGTCGCCAAGGACTACCCCGAGGTCACCCTCTCCCACCTCTACGTGGACAACGCCGCCATGCAGCTCGTCCGCCGCCCCGACTCCTTCGACGTCATCGTCACCGAAAACCTCTTCGGCGACATCCTCTCCGACGAAATGGCCATGATCTCCGGCTCCCTCGGCATGCTCCCCAGCGCCAGCCTCGGCCAATCCACCGGCTCCGGCCTGCCCTTCGGCCTCTACGAACCCTCCGGCGGCTCCGCCCCCGACATCGCCGGCCAGGGCATCGCCAACCCCATCGCCCAGATCCTCTCCCTCGCCATGCTCCTCCGCTATTCCCTCGGCCAAGCCACCGCCGCCGATGCCATCGACGCCGCCGTCGAATTGACCATCGCCGCCGGCTTCCGCACCGGAGACATCTTCACCGGCGCCCCCGGCGAAACAAAAGTCGGCACCACCGCCATGGGCAACGCCATTCTTGATAACCTTTAGCCTCCAGCAGCGTTACATCAGGGCACGGTGCGCAGCACCCCCCTCTCCCCTCTCTCCTCAATAACCAGTAACTAATAACGGATAACCCCCTCATGATCCGCTGGTTTGCCCGTAACGACATCGCCGCCAACTTCCTGTTGATCGCGATCCTCGTCCTCGGGGTGCGGGCCGCCCTCTTCCACCTCCCCCTCGAAGTCCGCCCCGGCATCGTCTTCAACCAGATCCGCATCGATATGCCCTACCGCGGGGCCACCCCCGAGGATGTCGAGAAGACCATCGTCCTCCCCATCGAGCAGGCCCTCCGGGACATGCCCGGCATCAAGCGCCTCGGGTCCGACGCCAGCTCCGGCAGTGCCAATATCGAAATCGAACCGGAACAAAGCGCCAACGTCCGCGAAATGCTCGAAGAGGTGCAGCGCCGCATCGATGGCATCACCATCTTCCCCGACGAAAGCGAACGCCCCCGCATTACCATCCCTTCCACCGACAATTGGTGGGAAGTCTGCACGGTCGTCATCAGCGGCGAACTCGGGGAAAGCGACCTCCTCAATCTCGGCCACCGCGTCCGCGACGATCTCCTCGCCCTCCCCCATATCTCCCAGGTCAGCATGAACGGTAATCGCTCCCGCGAGATCTCCATCGAAGCCGACCCCAAAGTCCTCGAGGGCTACGGCCTCACCCTCACCGATCTCAACAACGCCGTCCGCGGCTCCTCCATCGACCTCCCCGGCGGCTCCATCCAGACCAACGGCGGCCGCATCCTCCTCCGCACCAAAAGCCAGGCCTACAGCGGCGACGACTTCCGCAACATTATCGTCCGCGCCGCCAATGGCTCCGAAATCAAACTCGGCGAGATCGCCAAGGTCAGCGACGGCTTCGAGGAGGGCAACAAAATCATCCGCTACAACGGCAAACCCGCCATCCGCATCGAACTCATGCGCGCCGGCGACGAAAGCGCACTCAAGATCTCCGACGCCGTCCAGAAATACATCAGCGATTCCAAATACCGCTTCCCCGAGGGCATCACCCTCTCCATGTGGGACGACGAGACGGTCTCCCTCCGCGGCCGCCTCTCCACCCTCGGCTGGTCCCTCGCCCAGGGCGCCATCCTCGTCCTCATCGTCCTCGGCCTCTTCCTCCGCCCCATGCTCGCCTTCTGGGTGGTCCTCGGCATCCCCATCGCCTTCGCCGGTGGCCTCCTCGTCATGCCCTTCTTCGACATGACCATCAACATGATGAGCCTCTTCGGCTTCATCATCGTGGTCGGCATTGTCGTCGATGACGCCATCGTCACCGGGGAAAACATCTACACCAAACTCCGGGACGGAATGCCCCCCCTCGAAGGCGCCGTCCTCGGCACCAAGGAGGTTTCCACCCCGGTCACCTTCGGTGTCCTCACCACCATCGTCGCCTTCCTCCCCCTCGCCTTCTACGAGGGCTTCTGGGGCAACTTCACCAAACAGATCCCCCCCGTCGTCACCGGAGTCCTCCTCTTCTCCCTCATCGCATCCAAACTCGTCCTCCCCTCCCACCTCAAGCACCTCAAAACCGGACGCAAGAAGTTGAACTTCTTCGCCCGCGGCCAGAAGAAGATCGCCGACTCCCTCGAGACCGCCATCCTCCGCCTCTACAAACCCTCCCTCCAGTTCGCCACCGAACACCGCTACGGAACCGTCGCCTTCTTCCTCGCCATCGCCATGGTCTCCATCGGCATCTGGCAAAGCGGCAAACTTGGCTTCGTGGACATGCCCAGCATGGACCGCGACCGCATCGATTCCATGGTCGAGATGCCCCAGGACACCCCCTTCGAGGAGACCGACCTGGTCGTCAAACGCGTCGTTGCCGCCGCCCAGCAACTCCAGGCCGAACTGGTCGATCCCGGCACCGGCGAACCACTCGTCCAGGCCATCATGAGCTCCACCGGCTCCTGGCTCAACGGTCGCCAGGCCGAGGAAAAGGACGGAGCCATCGGCATCGAAATCCTTCCCCCCAATCTCCGCAGCGTGGAGGGCCCCAGCAACACGGAGATCACCGCCCGCTGGCGCGAACTCGTCGGCCCCGTCCCCGAAGCCCGCTCCTTCCGCATCTTCGGCCAGCGCGGCGGCGGCCAATACAGCCAGGACGAAGGCATCGAAATCGAACTCCGCGGCCCGGAGAGCGCCGAAAAACTCGCCGTGGCCAACGAACTCGAGGCCCTCCTCGAAGGCTACGAGGGCATCGACTCCGCCTGGACCAACCTCGGCGGCAGCCGCGAGGAACTCGAAATCGCCCTCAAACCACGCGCCAAGGATCTCGGCCTCACCGAACGCGATCTCGCCACCCAGATCCGCCAGGCCTTCTCCGGCAGCGAGGTCCAGCGCATCCAGCGCGACCGCGAGGAGATCCGCGTCATGGTCCGCCTTCCCGAAAACCTCCGCGAAAACCTCCACACCCTCGACCAACTCAAGATCACCACCAACCAGGGCGCGCGCATCCCCTTCACGCACGTCGCCACCGCCACCCTTGTCGACGCCCCCTCCCGCATCCGCCGCATCGATGGCGCCCGCAGCGCCACCGTCTTCGCCCAACCCGCAAACCCCGAGGTCCCCATCGGCAAAATCGCCGCCGCCGCATCCGATCGCGTCAATGACATCGTCCACAAGGCCGATGGCCTCAGCTGGCGCTATCAGGGCACCGTCGCCGAACAGGCGGAAACCAAACATCGCAACCGCATGAGCTGGATCATCCTCATCATCGCCCTCTACGCCCTCCTCGCCATCCCCTTCCGCTCCCTCCTCCAACCAATCTTCGTTCTCATCGCCATCCCCTTCGGCATCGTCGGTGCCCTCCTCGGCCACCTCATCATGGACATCACCCCTTCCATGCTCTCCGTCTTCGGCATGCTGGCCCTCGCCGGGGTCGTCGTGAACGACTCCCTCGTCATGGTCGACTTCACCAATCGCAAACGCCGGGAAGGAGCCGACCCCAAAGAGGCCGTCCTCTTGTCCGGCGTGTCCCGCTTCCGCCCCATCCTCCTCACCTCCCTCACCACCTTCGCCGGCCTCATGCCCCTCATCCTCGACCGTTCCATCCAGGCCCAGTTCCTCATCCCCATGGCCGTCTCCCTCGCCTTCGGCATCCTCTTCGCCACCGTCATCACCCTCTACCTCATCCCCGCCGCCTACCTCATCAACGAGGACATCGTCGCCCACCTCCGCCGCGCCTGGGCCTGGTACCGCTCCCCCTTCCGCGACGAGGCGGACCCCCTCCCCGATCCCACCCCTCCCCAGGAACCCTCCTGACCTCACGCCTTCCTCGTAAAATCAGGGCCCAACTGGCGAAAAAGTAGTAAGGATTGCTTAAATATTCACTCGCCAAAACTAATTTGGGGCCCTATGATTTGGTCCATCCCTTACACCCCAAGCGCTGAACCATGGCTTCCACAAACGACCACACCCATCACATCAAACTCCGTGAGACCCAAATGGAGATGGGCAAAGACCCCTATCACTCTGCTCCCTCCGAGGACTTCGAGGGCAAACTCCAGGAAGCCCAGCAGCAGTTGGAATACCTCCAACACCAGCGCGAGGAACTCGAGCGCCAGAAGCACGAACTCGACAACCTGACCCGTCAGAAGCACGAGTTCGTCAACGGACAGATCGAGATGTGCGAACGCCTCTCGACCTCCCTCACCGCCATCGACCGCGAACTTTTTGAACTGCGTCAGGAACTCGAAGACCTCGAGCAAACCCGCCAGTCCTTCGCCGCCCACCTCGACCGCCTCGAAAACATCGAACCCGAATCCTGGGCCCGCGATTCCCTCTCCCACGAACTGAGCCGCGCCCTCGCCATGCTCGATCAGTCCGAAGAGGAGTTCGAAGGCGCCGTCGCCCACTTCTCCAGCGGACGCTCCCGCGGTATCTTCGGCAACGGCGGCAGCAGCCGCCGCTCCTCCAAGAAGCCCGACAGCGACTTCATGCAAACCCTCAAAAATGGCCTCGCCTTCAACCTCCCCGTGGTCGTCCTCGGCACCCTCGCCCTTCTTCTCTACCTCATGAAGTAACCATGAGCCTCTTCCGCAAAAAGAACTCAACCAACAACAGCGGCCTCGGCAAGCGGGAGGAACAACTGTTGTCCCGCATCACCGAACTCGAACAATTCATCGAGACCGCCCCCGATCGCATCCGCCGCGAAATGGAAGAGGAAATCACCACCATGCCCGCCCCCGACGACCTCGTCGACCGCCGCCGCGAGCACAAGTTCTACACCCAGCTCAGCCGCGGCGAGATCCGCAACGAGCGCCGCTATCAGGCCAAGGGAAGCCTCCTCTTCCTCCTCCTCGCCGCCGCCATCACCGCCCTCTCCTCCTGGATCTTCACCTTCCTCCAGGGCATTTAGCAACACGCACCCCGAAAAGGGTTGCCTTGCGCCCCATATTCCGGAGCATCCCGCCCGTGAGTGCATCCACCGATTTCAAGGTTGGCTACGTCGCCAGCCTCGCCCGACTCGACATCACCCCCGAGGAAGCCGAACGCTTCCAAGGCCAGTTGGACGGCATCCTTTCCTACATTGAGGCCCTCCAGTCCATCGACGTCGATGGCATCGAACCCACCGCCCACCCCGCCCCGGTCCTCGACCGCCTCCGCGAGGACCACGACCCCGCCTTCAGCATCGAACAGGCCGCCTTCCTCCAAAACGCCCCCGACCAGGCCCTCCACCAACTCCGCGTCCCCAAAGTCATCGACCCCTCCTAACTTCCCCTCTGGTCTCTTCTGATTTCCGCATTCCCACGTCCGCGCTCCGATCTCTGACTTCCCCATTCCGCATTCCGCATTCCGCATTCCCCCATGTCCCTCGCCACCCAATCCATCACCGCCCTGCGGCAGCAACTCACCGCCGGTGAGATCACCTCCCGCGACATCGTCGAGTCCGTCGCCGCCGCCATCGAGTCCACCAACAACTCCATCGGTGCCTACCTTTCCCACGATCTCGACCGCGCCCTCGCCGCCGCCGATGCCGCCGACCTCTCCCTCCCCCTCGGCGGCATCCCCATCGCCATGAAGGACAACATCAACGTGCAGGGCGAGCCCTGCACCTGCGGATCAAAGTTCCTCCAAAACGCCTACCTCTCGCCCTACGACGCCACCGCCTCGCGCAAGCTCAAGGAATCCGGCGCCATCCTCTTCGGCCGCACCAACATGGACGAGTTCGCGATGGGCTCCTCCACCGAAAATTCCGCGCTCCAGATCACCCGCAACCCGCACGACCTCGACCGCATCCCCGGCGGCTCCTCCGGTGGCTCCGCCGCCGCCGTCGCCGGTGGCTCCGCCGTCGCCGCCCTCGGCTCCGACACCGGCGGCTCCGTCCGCCAACCCGCCTCCCACTGCGGCGTGGTCGGCCTCAAACCTTCCTACGGCCGCGTCTCCCGCTACGGACTCGTCGCCTTCGCCTCCTCCCTCGACCAGATCGGCCCCCTCACCAATTCCGTCGAGGACGCCGCCCTCCTCCTCGAAGCCATCGCCGGCCCCGATCCCCGCGACTCCACCTGCCTCGACCAACCCGTCCCCAACTACCGCGACTCCCTCAAGAAGGGCGTCAAGGGCACCCGCATCGGCCTCCCCGCCGAATACTTCGGCGCAGGCCTCGACCCCGCCGTCCGCGAACGCATCGAGTCCGCCGCCAAGGCCCTCGAAGCGCAGGGCGCCGAACTCGTCGAACTCTCCCTCCCCTTCACCCAGCACGCCGTCGCCACCTACTACATCATCGCCCCCGCCGAAGCCTCCTCCAACCTCTCCCGCTTCGACGGCATCCGCTACGGCAACCGCGTCGACAACGGCACCGGCATCGTCGACCTATACGGCACCAGCCGCGCCGCCGGATTCGGGGCCGAAGTCAAACGCCGCATCATCCTCGGCACCTACGTCCTCAGCTCCGGCTACTACGACGCCTACTACACCCGCGCCCAGAAGGTCCGGACCCTCATCCAGCAGGAATTCCAAAGCGCCTTCCAAAAAGTCGACGCCATCCTCGCCCCCGTCAGCCCCTCCCCGGCCCGAAAAATCGGCGAGGCCAAGGGCGATCCCCTCAAGGACTACCTCGCCGACATCTACACCATCTCCGCCAACCTTGCCGGCGTTTGCGCCATCAGCGTCCCCGCCGGCACCGTCCCCGCCGACAACGGCAAACAACTCCCCGTCGGCCTACAGCTCATCGGCCCCCACCTCGCCGAGGAAACCATCCTCCGCATCGCCCAAACCTGGGAAGACATCCGCTAAAGTGGCGTGACCGTCCCGGTCGCAAGCCCTCCCCACCCGTGGCGGCGGTTTCCACCTGTCCCGGCGTAGCCTCCCAGCGAAGACGGAACCGCCCAGCCGAACCCCCAAAAAAAAGGTTTCCGCTCACCCATCAAGCCCATTCAACATTCAACATTAAACATTCGGCGTTCCATGTTCGGCGTTCTCCCCCTCCCCATTCCACCCCTCACTCAAAATGCATTCGCCCGATGTCCCCCCGCCGCAAACTCCCCTCAAAACCCACCTTCGCCGCCTCCGCATGCGCCTTCTCCACGGCCTCCTCCCGACTCGCCCCACCCGCCACCACTGCCAGCACCCGCCCCCCGTTCGTCACCCAGCCCCCCCCCACCCGCTTCGTCCCGGAGTGATACACCCGCGCCCCCTCCACCTCCTCCAATCCCCTGATCACATCCCCGCTCCGTGACGAGGCCGGATACCCCGCCGAAGCCAGAATCACGCACACGCTCCACCCCTCATCAAAGGTCAAGCGCCCCGCATCCAGCTCCCCCTTCGCCCCTTTCAAACAAAAGACCGCCAAATCCCCCGACACCAACGGCATCACCGCCTGACACTCCGGATCCCCAAAGCGGCAGTTGTATTCAATGATCTTCGGCCCCTCCGCCGTCAGCATCAGCCCGAAATACAGGAACCCGCGATACCCCAACCCATCCTTCTCCAACCCCGCCACCGTCGGCTGCACGATCTCCCGCTCGATCCGCGCCATCATCTCCGCATCCACCAACCCGCGACTCGCCACCGCCCCCATCCCCCCCGTGTTCGGCCCCACGTCCCCTTCCCCGATCCGCTTGTAGTCCCGCGCCGGGGTAAAGATCACATACTCCGACCCGCTCACCGCCGCAAAGACCGACACCTCCGGCCCCACCAGACACTCCTCCACCAACACCCGCCCCGGTCCGAAGCGCCGCTCCGTGCACACCTCATGTAAAAACTCCTCCGCGCTCGCCTCATCCGCGCATACCGCCACGCCCTTCCCTGCCGCCAGCCCGTCAAACTTCAGCACCGTCGGATACACCCCGCCGATCGCCTCCCGCGCCTCCTCCAGTGTCTCCGTCGCCTTCGCCCACCCCGTCGGAATCCCATGGCGCTGCATGAAAACCTTCGCGAACTCCTTGCTCGCCTCCAACTGCGCCGCCTCCTTCTTCGGCCCCCAACACGGGATCCCCGCCGCCTCGCACAAATTCGCCAAACCCTCCTCCTTCACCAAATAGCTCTCCTCTCCCGCCACGCACAGATCGATCCCCTGCCCCAGCATCCACCCCACCAGCGAGTGCAAGCCATCTGCATTCACCGGCTTCGCCAACTCAAAAATCGCCTCACTCCCCGGGAAGCAAAAGAGCTCCGGCTTCGACGCCGACTCACTCAACGCCCGCACCAGCGCATGCTCCCGACCACCCTTGCCAACGACCAAAATCTTCACGGCCCCAGCCTCAACATTCTCCCTCCCAACTCAACCCCGAATATGGAGAGCGGGTTTGCAACCCGCCCCACTGCCCCGACTCTCCCCAAGGGAACGTGGGCGTCCCGCCCTCCCCCCATCCCCGACTCCCCAAGGGAACGTGGGCGTCCCGCCCTCCCCACTGCCCCGACTCCCCCCAAGGGAACGTGGGCGTCCCGCCCGCTTCACATCCCCGACTCCCCATCCCCGGCTCCCCAAATATCGAGACCAGACTTGCCCCTCCGCTTCCGCTCCATACAACAGGACGACCATCTCATGCTCAAATTCCTCCACGCCCCCATCTACGCCAAGCGCATCCAGGTCCTCGCCGACCTCATCGTCCGCACCCTCCGCGAAGGCGACCGCGTCCTCGATGTCGGTTGCGGGGTCGGTGCCCTCGGCCGGGCCATCCAGGACCACCCCGCCTGCCCGCCCGGCGTGGTCGTCTCCGGCTGCGAAAAATTCCCCCGCGGTGGAGAAGCCATCCCCGTCCTCGCCTTCGACGGCTACCACATCCCCGCCGACGACCGCGCCTTCCACGTCACCATCCTCGCCGACGTCGTCCACCACGAACCCGATCCCGATCCCCTCCTCGCCGAAGTCGCCCGCGTCACGGCCCGTGCCCTCATCATCAAGGACCACATCGAACAAGGCCTCCTCGCCCGCCCCCGCATCTGCCTCATCGACTGGGCCGCCAACGCCGCCTGGGGCGTCAAATGCCTCTTCCGCTACTTCACTCCCGCCGAATGGCGGGCCCACTACCAAAATATCGGCTTCCAACCCACCACCGAACTCACCTCCCTCGACCTCTACCCCCCCCTCGTCAACCTCCTCTTCGGCCGCCGCCTCCAATACTACGCCGTCACCGAGCGCCTGTGAATGGCCGAGTCCACCCCCACTCTCCCCGGCAACGCCGAAAGGCACACAAGCGCCCCGCCTGTGTGCCCCCTGCCCCCGCTCCCCCTCCACATCTACCCACCTGATCGGCGTCCCTGAAGGGGACCGGGCGCAATGCGAAGAGCTTCAGCCCTGGATCCCTCCCCCCACCTGCACACGCCGGGCAGTCCCGAAACTTCCCGTCCCGTCGTAATCCCGCTCTTTCCGTACGATCCCAATGGCACCAAAACTCGATATCAACGTGGAAATCCCATCAAAATCGCCCGATATCAATTTGGTAAAATCAAACGACATCAATTTGGCCCGCCCCCACTGGGCTTGTCCTGCCCTTTACACATAAATCCGGCTGGACAAAGTCGACCGTTGGCATTCCGGGTATCATCTGTGCTGTGCAGGATTCCCGCGCTTCCAGAGAAGAAAATTTCCACGATCCAATTTCCAAATAAGTTCCAATATTCAAATTCCAAAAGCCAAACTGAGAACAGGAGTGTTTGTGATTTGAAGTTTGGTTCTGAGATTTATTTGGAAATTGGTTGTAACTATTCAGGTCCGATTAGTGTCGACGAGGTTTTTTCCTAGGCTCAAAGGGGATTTGATCAAATCCGCGAGAGTTCGGACTATTTTCAACGACTGTTTACGGGCGCAGGAGATAATGCTTCGGA
>Ga0209702_10000770_pt1 | contig 66356 bp, 60 predicted proteins | sample FRY01_FD_187210 | JGI IMG/M metagenome (GOLD analysis project Ga0209702, IMG submission 187210) | Freshwater microbial communities from Lake Fryxell liftoff mats and glacier meltwater in Antarctica - FRY-01 (SPAdes) (version 2) | ecosystem: Environmental > Aquatic > Freshwater > Ice > Glacier... | reverse complement strand
TCAATTATTACTCCCAAAATTTATAGTTTATGGCCTCAATGAACGGAAATATGGGTTTTATTGGATGGGCGCACAGCATACCATGAACGAAATTCATTTTGTGAAGTACTGCGGAAATACGAAGATTTTACTAGTAGGATAATGGTAGAGTTGCCATAAAAAGGCTCCAGTTGAATTTTTTCCATCAACCGCTAATTTCATCCTATTAAAGAGGAATCGATAGCGTATAAATACTGTTTTTAAAACGCATTTAACTATTAGTAATTAACGCTGACTCCATTTATTTTCCAAACCCATAAAGTCTTCAAGATGATAAACTGAGATGTCCGCCCGTCTTCAAGCTTCAAAGTTATTTTTCCAGGAGTATCAAATAAAATTTTTTCTATTGAAAGAACTTTATTTTTTAATAAAGTTGTCATACTATTTAAATTTAATTGTTGTTACTTTCTTGCCTTCTTTTACTTTATTAAAGGTATCAATTAAGTCCAGAATTCCATCAACCGCTAATCTCATCCATACAAATAATTACACATAGCGTATAAATACGCTTTCTAAACCTATTTTAACGATTTTCAACCCCCTTCTTTTCGTATATTCGTATTTTATGGACCAAGCGAAAGAACCTATTATTGACCCTGCTTTAGTAAAATACAACCTCAACGAAGAACAGGAAAAAAAAGAAATCATCAGGCACTATCGCGCCCTGCTAAAAAGTTTGCGCCCTAAACTTAAACGTGGCGACAAAGAACTAGTGCGCCATGCATTTGAAATGGCAGCTAACGCTCATAAAACCATGCGCCGCAAAAGTGGTGAACCCTACATCATTCACCCCCTCGCCGTTGCAATGATCTGTGTTGAAGAAATTGGCCTCGGCGTTCGTAGTACCATCTGCTCTCTTCTACACGATACGGTAGAAGATACCGATATTTCTTTGGAAGATGTTGAACTAGAATTTGGAATTGAAATTGCAAAAATTATAGACGGACTTACCAAAATTTCTAGTGTAATTGATACCAATATTAGTCAGCAAGCCGAGAACTTTAAAAAAATTCTGCTTACCCTAACCGACGACCCCCGCGTAATTCTTATAAAACTTGCCGATCGATTGCATAATATGCGCACACTCGATCATATGAAGCGCGAAAAACAATTGAAAATTGCTTCCGAAACTGTTTGGGTTTATGCACCTCTCGCTCATCGTATGGGTCTCTACAGTATTAAAACTGAACTAGAAGATCTTTCCATGAAATACATGGAGCCCGATGCCTATAGAGAAATTGCAAAAAAATTATCGGAAACAAAAAGAGAAAGAACCCGTTACATCAACGAATTTATTCGCCCAATTAAAGAAAAATTAGAAGCTGGCAATTTTACTTACGAAATTTATGGTCGCCCAAAAAGTATTCACTCCATCTGGAATAAAATAAAAAAGAAAGCCGTTTCTTTTGAAGAAGTATACGATCTATTTGCCATCAGGGTTATTCTAGACTCTCCTCCCGAAAAAGAAAAAGAAGATTGCTGGAAAGTTTATTCAATGATCACCGATGAATACAACCCTTCTCCAGAAAGATTACGCGATTGGCTAAGTAATCCAAAAAGCAATGGCTACGAGGCTTTGCACACCACCGTTATGGGGCCACAAGGCAAATGGGTCGAAGTGCAAATTCGTACTAAACGCATGAACGAAATTGCCGAAAAAGGTTTAGCTGCTCACTATAAATACAAAGAAGAAAGCAACAATGAAGACCGTTTTGATAAATGGTTTGGACAAATACGCGAAGTACTTAGTTCTTCAGATATTGATGGCGTAGATTTTTTACAAGATTTTAAAACATCTTTTTTAGCGGAAGAAATTTATGTATACACACCCAAAGGTGAAGTAAAAATGTTGCCTACCGGCTCTACTCCATTGGATTTTGCATTTTCCATTCACTCAGCCATTGGTACAAAATGTATTGGCGCAAAAGTGAATCATAAACTAGTGCCAATTGGGCATAAATTAAGAAGTGGCGATCAGATAGAAATAATTACCAGCAACAAACAAAAACCTTCCGAAGACTGGCTCAATCTTGTTGTTACCGCCAAAGCAAAAAATAAAATAAAAGATTCGCTTCGCGAAGAAAAAAGAAAAATTGCCGAAGACGGTAAATATACTTTACAAAGAAAACTAGAAGCCAAAGGCGCCGCTTATAGTCACCATAATATTGAAGAGCTCGTTCAATACTATAAACTCACCTCGTCTCTCGATCTGCATTATCGCATAGCAACAAAATCTATTGACCTAAAAGAATTAAGCAATTTTAATGTACTGGGAGATAAAATTGAAATTCCCAAACCCAAACCTCAAATAATTGAGCACTCGCTAGATATAACAACAAAAACACTTCCTAAAAAAGATTCTGAACTAATAATTTTCGGAGAAAGTAGCGATAAAATAATGTACTCTTTAGCAAAATGTTGTCACCCAATTCCGGGCGATGATGTTTTTGGTTTTGTAAGCACAGGAAAAGGACTAATTATTCACAGAACCACCTGCCCTAATGCAACCCAGCTATTGGCCAACTACGGCCACCGTGTTGTAAAAACTAAATGGGCTAAAAATAAAGAAATTGCATTTTTAACTGGTTTAAAAATTGTAGGAATGGATGATGTGGGAGTTATTAATAAAATTACCAATGTTATTAGTGGCGACCTAAAAATTAACATAGCAGGATTAAGTATCGACTCCCGAGAGGGACTATTTGAGGGGACCATTAAGGTTTTTGTACACGATAAAGAAGAACTAGAAGAATTGGTAGATCGACTCAAATCCTTAAACGGAATACAAACAGTTGATCGTTTTGAAATGGAGAGTTGATTTATTATTCATAACCCCTATTTTTGCCCCTTAGAACATAAAATTATGGTGGACGTTTTATTAGGTTTACAATGGGGTGATGAAGGGAAAGGGAAAATTGTAGATTATTTTGCACCCAATTACGATATTGTAGCACGTTTTCAAGGTGGCCCAAACGCTGGTCATACACTTTATGTAGAAGGCAAAAAAATGGTGCTTCACCAAATTCCTTCTGGCATTTTTCATCAAGATAAAATTAATATCATCGGCGGTGGAGTTGTATTAGATCCGGTAACTTTAAAAAGAGAATGCGATGCTGTAGCAGCTTTCGGTATTGATGTAAAGAAAAACTTATTTATTTCTGAAAGAACCAATATCATCATTCCAACCCACCGTGCACTCGATAAAGCTTCTGAATTATCTAAAGGTGAAAGTAAAATTGGTTCTACCCTTAAAGGTATTGGCCCTGCTTACATGGATAAAACTGGCAGAAATGCTTTACGTGTTGGCGATTTGTTAGACAAAAACTTTACTAGTCAGTATATTAAACTCCGCCTAAAACACCAGAAACTTTTAGATAACTTCCATTTTATTGAAGATATTTCTGCATGGGAAGAAGAGTTTTTTGAAGCGTTGGAGTTCTTAAAAACGTTGAACGTTATTAATTGCGAATACTTCATCAATAATTCTATTACAGCAGGTAAAAAAGTATTAGCAGAAGGCGCACAAGGCTCTATGTTGGATATTGATTTTGGAACCTTCCCTTTTGTTACTTCATCAAACACAATTTCTGCTGGAGTATGCACAGGGCTTGGCGTTTCGCCTAAAAAGATCAATGAAGTAATGGGTGTTACCAAAGCTTATTGCACTAGAGTTGGAGGCGGCCCCTTCCCTACCGAATTAGAAAATGCAACTGGTGAAGAACTCAGAAGAATTGGTAGCGAATTTGGCGCAACTACAGGACGACCAAGACGTTGTGGATGGATTGATTTAGTAGCATTGAAATATACTTGTATGATCAATGGTGTTACACAAATTATCATGACAAAAGCCGATGTGTTGGACTCATTCGAAAATTTAGAAGTTTGCACTGCTTATAATATCAATGGAAAAGAAACCAAAGAAGTTCCTTTTCAACTATCAAGAGTAAAAGTAGATCCTGTGTTAGCATCATTCAAAGGATGGAACATAGATACATCACAAATGAAAACAGCAGCAGAACTTCCAAAAGAAATGAATAATTATATTGATTTTATTAATAATTATTCAGGCGTTCCCATTAAATTTGTATCAAATGGACCAGGTAGAGAACAGATAGTTACGCTGTAATAATTTGGCATTCATTTTGATGTAGAAAAATAAATTTGGTTAATAATATTTTGCGAGTAAATTTTACGCAACTAATCTTATTAGAAATATGGCAGCGAAGTCTGATAAGGATCAAAAATCCTCAACCCCGAAAAACCCAGCAAAAAATGCTGAAGTAAAACCATCTCCTAAAAGCAAGAAACAGGATGATGATGATGATTTAGATGATGATGAGGAAACTAGTTCAACTAAAAAATCTAGTGCTAAATCAAGTTCAAAAAAATCGAAAGATGACGATGAAGAAGACGATGTTGAAGTAGATGACGAATGGGAAAAGACTGCAGAAGAAGAAGAAAGTTGGGATCCTGATTTTGATGAGTTTGATATTCCAAAAAGTAAAGGTAAAAAAGCTGACCCAGGCAAAAAGAAAGAAGAAGATGACTTTAAAGTAGATGATGATTTTAAAGAATTCGACATGTTCAATGATAAAGGCAGCAGCTTTGATGATGATGAAGATGATGATTTCTAAATTTGGTTACTCACTTTGAATAGAAATATATCCTGTTACAGTATTACAGGCTACCCCAATATTAAACAACAGATACTCAACTGGGTAAACCAATTTAGTGTCTGTTGTTTTTTAGACAATCACCAATACAATTCTCCCAATCAAAATATTGAATGTCTTGCTGCTGCAAAAAGCATTTTTACTATCTCTGGTGATAATGCCCTAAACGCTATCAATACTTTTTATCAAACCCATACTGACTGGCTATTTGGGCATATTAATTATGAGTACAATCCTTCAACTCAATCCACCAATAAATCATTCAACAACCAAATAGGCTTTGATCAAATTAGTTTTTTTCAACCCGAAACAGTTTTGCGATTAAATGGCGATAGTCTTTTTATTGAAACATTTTTACCTTCCACCGATTTAGTTTTTCAAGAAATTATTAATGCCAATGATATTATTTATGAAGAAAAGTTTAATGTAAAAACCACTCCCTCAATTAGTAAAGAACAATATGTACAAACAATTCAACAATTGCTAAAACATATACAGCGCGGCGATTGCTATGAGATTAATTTTTGTCAGGAATTTTTTGCCGAAAACACCATTATAAACCCTATACAACTTTATACCGCTTTAACTACCTTATCTCCCAACCCATTTGCCTGTTATTACAAACAACAAGATGCTCATTTGCTCTGTGCTAGTCCGGAAAGATATTTACAACGAAAAGGCAATCAAATAATTTCTCAACCAATAAAAGGAACCGCAAAAAGAAATACAAAAGATCCGTTATTAGATGCAGCTTTAAAAGATCAATTATACAATAGCAGCAAAGAAAGAAGCGAAAATGTAATGGTGGTAGATTTAGTAAGAAATGATTTAAGTAAAATTTGCAAAGAAGGTACTGTAGAAGTTGAAGAACTTTTTGGTATTTATACATTTCCACAAGTGCATCAAATGATTTCTACCATAAAAGGAATATTAAAAGACGATACGCTTTTTTCGGAAATTATTAATGCAAGCTTTCCTATGGGTAGTATGACTGGTGCACCTAAAAAAAGAGTAATGGAATTAATTCAACAATACGAAGCGGCTACAAGAGGTATTTATTCTGGAGCAGTAGGTTATATTAATCCGCAACAAAACTTTGACTTTAATGTAGTAATTAGAAGTTTGCTTTATAATAGTTCTAATAAATACCTTAGCTACTGGGTAGGTAGCGGAATTACCGGATACAGCAATCCAGAAGAAGAATATGACGAATGTATTTTAAAAGCAGCCGCTATGAATACTGTTTTACAAAACTGATTGATTCTTCATTTCTATAAATGCTAAAATTTCTTCTCTCCCTTGTTTCTTTTCGGCACTTGTAACAAAATGTTGAGGCAAAAACTGCCAAGTTTCTCTCAGCGTATCAAAAAATGCTTTGATATTAGCTTCAACTACTTTTGGCTTTTCTTTATCGGTTTTGGTAAACACTAGTGTAAATGGAACTTCCCAAAGATCTAACTGTCCAATAAACTCAAGGTCTAATTTTTGAGGCTTATGCCTACTATCTATCAACACAAAAACATTGGTAAGATTCTCCCTTTTTCTTAAATAATTTTCTATCATTTGCTCCCATCTTCTTCTACTAGATTGAGCAACTTTGGCAAAGCCATAGCCTGGCAAATCTACCAAGTACCACTTTTTAGATCCATGGCTATTTTTAACGCTACTCTCAATTTCAAAATGATTAATTAATTGAGTTTTACCCGGAGCCGATGATGTTTTTGCTAGTTTGCTTTTTAAACAAATCATATTAATCAACGACGATTTTCCAACATTACTTCTGCCTATAAAAGCATATTCTGGCCTATCTGCCTTTGGACAAGCATCAAAATCTGCATTTGAAATCAGGTACTCCGCTTTTTTGATTTCCATCCTGCAAAGTAAACAAAAAAGCGCCCACTGGGTTAATTCCAATGAGCGCAAGAACAATTAGTTGTAAAATTGATTAAAATGTTGCTCTTAAACTAACCGAAATATTTCGGCCTGCAGCAGAAATTCCACTCGCAAAATAGCGGTAATTTTTATCAGCAATATTCTCTAATAAAGCTTGTAAAGAAAGATGGTTGCTGAAATTTACTCCAGCTCTTACATTTATTGTAGCCCAAGAAGGCGTTCCATCTACAGTTGCATATTGCAAATTATCTTCCCCATTCGGATTATAGTTGGCTAATCGCTTCCAACCATTAAACAATCCATACAACTCTGCATTCCACTTATTAGCAACATGCTTTAATGCAATACGGCCATAAACTGGTGGAATATGATCTAGTGGTACTGAAACGTTATTTTGATCGGTAAAAGTTCCTTTTGTATAAGTTACTACTCCATCCAAAGAAGTTCCTTTTGCCAAATTGTAAGAGGCATTTACACTAAATCCAAAAAGATTTGCTTTGGCTTTATTTTGCATAGCAAATACTTTACTTTTTACTCCACTGTAAAATATACTATCCTGCCCGTTGAATTGAAACTTGTCTAATACCATTGCATTGCTAAACAATGTATAAAAAATAGAAGCGCCATAACTAAATTGCTTTCCATATTTATTCAGATTAATCTCAGCATTATAAGTGTATTCAGGTTTAATATTTGCATTTGGCACAACTACAATTCCAGTTCTACTATCAAATACTTTTGAAAGATCATCTACATTGGGCGAATGAAATCCACTGTTTAATAAAAAAGCTATTCTTAAATCTTTAGGACTAGCATATACCAATCCAATATTACCTGTAACTGCCGTATTGTTTTGTTGAGCTCTTGTAAACGGAAACTTAGAAAGTGAAGTATCTATAAATCTTGCATCCATTTTTACTAAATTAAAACGAAGTCCGTCATTCAACGTCCATGAATCATTAAACTTATAAGTATGTTGAGCATAGATAGCATTATTAGATAAAGTAGTTGGACCATCTGCATACCTTGTTGTAATTTTTGATTTAGCACCAGTAGCAATATTTACTCGCTCTGCAGTTGAACGTACAAAATTGGTATAGCTCTCCGCACCAATCTGAATTTCATTTTTACCACTGTAATGTTTTGCATCAACAGACAATCCAAAAACATTTACACGCTCCCATCTAAAATCTTTGTTAGTACTTTGAAACCTTCTTTGAATTCTACTTTCTTCAATATCCTGATAACTAGCAATTACTTTTATATCTTTAAAAAAACCATCTTGCTCTTTTGCAGAAAATTGATAAGAAGCTAAATTTCTAATTTGAGGTCCATAATACCATTCTGCAAAAACTGGTACGTTTGTGGCAGATTTTTCTGATAATCGATCATAACGAGGAATATCATTGGTATTAGAAAATTGAAGGTTTACTAAATGTTGAATTTTATTGGAGGGTTGAAATAAAAATTTCTGGGTAACATCAATTTGCTTATACCCTGATAAAGTTTGTTGATTAGGATTTGGATTTACAGACGCCACATCTACTCCACCAATTCGTTGAACAATAAAATCTTTTTTGCCAAAATTTGGATATGCGGGAAGTCGACTTTTTCCCTGAATTAAATCGCCAAATGAACCATAAGTAACAGATGTAAGTGATGCGAATTTCTTGCCTCCAATATTCAAAATAATATTACCTCTATTTTCGTCTACAGCACTTGTATATCTTAGTGTAGCAGATCCAGTTATTTCGGTTTTCTTTGTAGAAGAAAGTAATGGATTTTTAGTAACCATACTTACAACTCCACCAAGTGCATCACTACCATATAAAGTAGAAGACGGTCCATACAATACCTCAACCCTATCCAATACCATATTGTCTATTGTGATTATATTTTGCAAATGGCCAGCTCTATAAATGGCATTGTTTAAACGAACACCGTCTACCATTAAAAGAATTCTACTAGCTTCAAACCCTCTAATAACAGGACTTCCGCCACCTTGCTGACTTTTTTGCACAAACAACTTTCCCGAATTAATTAATACATCGGCAGTATTCAATTGATAGTTTAACTGCTCTTTTGTTTTAATAACATCAACTGTTTGAGCTATTCGCTTATATTTTTCGGCAAATTTATTGGCATAAACCACCACATCATTAAGAGAGGTTGGATTATTTTTTAAAGTGTCTTTTTTTTCTTGGGCAATGATTGCATGCATATTTGCCAATATCATTCCCAGCAATAAATATTTTCTCATAAGTATAATAATAGAAACAAATACTGCTTTACAAACAGTATATCAATAATGGATGAAATAAATAAAATTTATAAACCATTATACCAACTGAGGAGGAGGCGTTATTATATCTATGGAAAATTTTATGCATTTGCAGTGAAGTGCTGCATATTTTTTAGGAAGTTTTTTGATCGAAAAAAATGCTTCGGTTGGATGATTCACAATTCCAATAGATTGAACCACTATTAATTTTGCCAACATAGATTGAAGTCCATTTTTATGCTTGGTTAGCAACTCAACTTGTGTATTTAATTGATCTTCTTTTGTATCAGTTAAACCAAATATCTCCACCTTTCCATTACTCAACCGATTAATTGAATGAACATCAAATAATTGTCCATTCATAACAAGTTCAGCTCCTTGCTCCACCCAATTAATTGAGTGCTCATCTAGTACAATTCGTTGCAAAGATTGAGCTTCAAGCTTTTCCTTCATTTCGAATTGAATAAATAGCCGATTCAATTGAACAGAAAAAAACAATACCAGCGGAATTATTTGTATTCCTAAAAGAAATGTAGCGTATATTTTTTTAGTAGTAATCAATCCTATTTTTTCTTTTTAATAACCAATGAATCAGCAGGATATCGTGCTTTTATTGTATCGCGCAATTCAGTTGCCCAGTCGAAAATAATTTCTTTTTCTTCTGCGGTTAATATAGCCTTTCTGTGAATAAATGTATAATACTCGAATGGCATTTCTCCTTCCTTTACCTCATCAATACATTCTTCTAATTTTCTATATTGTTTGGCAATTCTATATTTTGCAAATTCGTTTAAATTTAATTCTTTTTTTCCCTCTTTAATATGATCATCTAACCACCAAGCAACTGGTTGAATATTTGCATACCAAGGATATTCGGTATTGTTACTATGGCAATTATTGCAAGACTCAGTAAATATTTGTTGTACATTTTCAGGAACTGGGTAAATAGTTGAAATATCATTTTCTTTATTTCCACTGTTATTTTTCACTGGTCTAAATGCTTGTAATACTAAAAAGATAATGAGTAACACAAACCCGATTTTTTTTACAACTTTCATGTAGCTTTAATTATTTACTAGTTAATATATTTCCATTCATTTCTGGTGGAATAGCCAGCCCCATCATATGAAGAATAGTTGGCGCAATATCGCCCAATTTACCGTTTTTAATTTCTCCATGCCAATTTTGGTCGATAATAAATAACGGAACCAGGTTTAAAGTATGCGCTGTATTAGGAGATCCATCTTCATTTATCATAAAATCTGCATTTCCATGATCGGCTGTTAAGAAAGTAGTATATCCATGTACAAGTGCTTCCGTAACAATTTGCCTTACACAATCATCAACTGTTTCAGCTGCTTTAATAGCCGCAGAAAAAATACCGGTATGCCCTACCATATCTGTGTTGGCAAAATTTAAACATATAAAATCGGCCGACTCATTAATAATTTCAGGAAGCAGCTTAGCAGTTACTTCTCTTGCACTCATTTCTGGCTGTAAATCATAAGTAGCTACTTTGGGCGATGGAACCATTATTCTGCTTTCACCTTCATAAGGTTCTTCCCTTCCCCCACTAAAAAAGAAAGATACATGGGGGTATTTTTCTGTTTCGGCAATCCTTATTTGCTTTTTACCATTGTTTGCCAATACTTCACCTAATGTATTGTTCAAATTATCATTTTCAAAAATCACCGATATATTCTTGAATTTATGATTATACATCGTCATTGTAGTATAATGCAAATCGAGGTGTTTCATTTCAAATTCAGGAAAGTCGGTCTGTGTAAGCACTTCAGTAATTTCTCTACATCGATCAGTTCTAAAGTTGAAGCAAATTACAACATCTCCATTTTGAATTATAGCCACTGGCTCACCATTTGGTTGCAAGATTATGGTAGGTAAAATAAATTCATCTGTTTTTCCTGCTGAATAAGAACTGTTGATTGCTTCAGTTGCAGAAAAAGCAGTATTGCCTTTTGCATTTACCAGACAATCGTATGCCAATTTTACTCTTTCCCAACGCTTATCTCTGTCCATTGCATAATACCTGCCCGATACAGAAGCAATAACACCAGTAGTTTCCTTCATATGATTTTCAACCGACGTTACAAATGATAATCCACTTTTAGGGTCAGTATCTCTGCCATCAGTAAAAGCATGTAAAAAAACGTTGGTTAACCCTTCCGATTTACAAACTGTACAAATTGCATTAAGGTGGCTTGTATGAGAATGCACACCGCCATCACTAACTAGTCCAATTAAATGCAATTTTTTATTGTTGTCTTTTGCATACCTAATTGCGCTTAATAAATGTTCATTCTGAGCAAATTCTCCAGTTTTAACAGCCACATTTATTCTCTGCAATTCTTGATAAACAATTCTGCCAGCTCCTAAATTCAGGTGGCCAACCTCACTATTACCCATTTGGCCTTCGGGCAAACCAACATCTTCACCACAAGTAATTAAGGTAGTATTGGGATATTTACTGTACAAGGAACTTACAAAAGGTACTGCTGCATTTTGAATAGCATCTGCCGACTTCACTTTTCCTAATCCCCATCCGTCCATTATTATTAGTATTGCTTTTTTACTCATTGTTATATACTAAAGGTTAAAAAATTAAGGTTTTGCCGTACTTTTAACAATGTCGGCTATTTATTCAAATTTGGCATGTTTTTCGCATGTATACAAATGAAAAATCTTTTATGAAAAAAATATCTATTTGGTTATTGTTCTTAGTTTGTGGTTTTACAGTAAATGCACAAACAGAGAATGAAGCAATCGTTCAGTCGTTAAAAGCCGCTAATATTGAAGTTTTAGCCCAATATTTCGATGATTTTATCGACCTAAAATTACTCGATAAAGAGGAAGTAAAAAATATGAGCAAAAATCAGGCTAGCATTGCTTTAAAATCATTCTACAACGAAAATGGCATAATTGGATTTGATAAAGTTTCTGAAGGAGGAAAAGGTACTTTGGCTTATTTAATTGGCAAATTAACTACCGCCAACAAAAGCTATAATATTACTATTCAATTGAAACAGAAAAACGGTAAATCGCAAATCATCACTATACGCATTAGTTAATGGAATTTGAAGAAGCATTACACAAGCTTGTAGAATCTGCTATAAAGGAAGATATAGGTGAAGGAGACCATTCCACGTTAAGCTGTATTCCAATTACCCAACAAGGTAAAGCAATACTAAAAATTAAAGAATCCGGCGTTCTTGCTGGTGTTGCTGTTGCCGAAAAAATATTCAATCAACTAGAGCCTTCTTCTAGGTTCATCCCATTTAAAAAAGATGGCGATTTAATTGTTTCAGGCGAGTTGGCTTTTGAAGTTGCCGCTTCTGTTCATACAATATTAAAAGGCGAAAGGCTTGTACTTAATTGTATGCAGAGAATGAGCGGGATTGCAACACTAACCAGAAAATACACCGAGAAACTTGTAGGATACCACACAAAATTATTAGATACTAGAAAAACAACCCCCAATTTTAGACTTTTAGAAAAAGAAGCAGTAAAAATAGGTGGGGGAATAAATCATCGTTTTGGCTTATTCGATATGATTATGCTTAAAGACAATCATATTGATTATTGTGGCGGTATTGAAAAAGCTATTGAAAAAGCTTTTGCTTATACTCAAAACCTAACAACTCCCTTAAAAATTGAAGTCGAAACCAGGTCAATCACTGACGTAAAAATTGTTTGTGAAACAAGCAAGGGTAAGGTATTCAGAATAATGCTCGATAATTTTACCCCCAATCAAATAAGAGAAGCACTTATCATTATTAATGGAGCTTTTGAAACAGAAGCAAGTGGTGGAATAAATTTAGATACCATTGAATCGTATGCTGCAACTGGTGTTGACTATGTAAGTGTTGGAGGTTTAATTCATCAGGCCCAAAGTATAGATTTGAGCTTGAAAGCTGAAATTGCTTCATAATATTTATCAAAAATTAAACATGAGTAAAAAAAACAAAGCCGACCAGCAAGGATTTGTGTACAGCACCAATCCTAATTTTAAATTTGATCCCGAAAACGAAAGCGAAATTGAAACAGCTCCCCCAACTCAACAAAAATTATTGGTTCAGATTGATAAAAAACAGCGTGGCGGAAAAACTGTAACCTTAATTACAGGATTTAAAGGGACAGAAACTGACCTTGATTTATTGGCTAAGAATTTAAGAAATTTTTGCGGAACAGGTGGTAGTTCAAAAGACGGGGAAGCAATTGTGCAAGGCGATCAACGAGATAAAGTTTTACAATGGCTAATAAAAAATGGATACACGCAATCCAAAAAAAAATAATTTTAAAAAAATGATCAATAAAAAATACAGATAAACACTAGATATTAAAAATAATATTCTAACTTACTTTTATTCTAAACACTAACACACAAACTAATACCATCATGGCAAAAGCAAGTAAAAAGAAAGCAGCGAAAAAAGTCGCTCCAAAAAAAGCCGCTCCAAAAAAGAAAGCAGCTGCTAAAACCCCTGTAAAAAAAGCTGCTCCTAAAAAAGCAGTAAAAAAAGCAGCCCCTAAAAAGAAAGTTGCAGCAAAAGCGCCCGCTAAAAAAGCAGCCCCTAAAAAGAAAGTTATAGCCAAGGCTCCTGCTAAAAAAGCAGCACCGAAAAAGAAAGTTATAGCCAAGGCTCCTGCTAAAAAAGCAGCACCGAAAAAGAAAGTTGCTGCTAAAGCACCTGCTAAAAAAGTAGCTCCTAAAAAGAAGGTTGCAGCAAAAAAGCCTGCTCCTGCTCCTAAAAAAGTAGCTCCTAAAAAAGTAGCTCCTAAAAAAGCAGCCCCTAAAAAGAAGGTTGTAGCTAAAAAGCCTACTCCAGCTCCAGTAGTTGTTGCTAAGCCAGTAGCCAAGAAAAAGCCTGTTGCTAAGAAAAAACCAGCAGCTAAAAAGCCGGCTCCAGTAGTTATTGCAACTCCTGCACCTGTAGAAGCTCCAACAATGTTTACACCAGAAACACCTAATTCAGAAACTACTAATTAATAAATAGTTCTTAATTTTAAAAACCCTGTTCTTATTAAACAATAATGACAGGGTTTTTTATTTATCAAACATAATACTATGCGCATTATTCTAATTGCCCTGTTCCATATCATTGTTTTTACTATTTCGGCTCAAAACAATTCAAAAATTTCAGAAAAAACCAAAAACATGAAACGCTATGAAGGATTCTTTCCCTATTGGTGGGATAATGCTAGTGGTAAAATTTGGTTATTAGTAAATAAGTTAGATCAAGAATTTTTATATATTAATTCTTTACCTGCAGGCTTAGGATCTAATGATATAGGGCTTGATAGAGGTCAGATTGGCGATTCTAAAATTGTTTACTTTCATAAAGTAGGGAAAAAATTATTGCTCATTCAACCCAACTATGATTATAGAGCTCTAACAAATGATAAAAACGAACAAAAGGCTGTTAGAGAATCTTTTGCTCAATCAACAATTGCAGGCTTTACCATCGACGAAGAAGAAACAGATCAGGTTTTAGTAGATATCACCCCTTTTTTATTAAGAGATGCCCACGGAGTAGCAGATAGAATTAAAAACATGCGACAAGGTTCATATTCATTAAATGAAGCTAGGTCTGCCATTTATATTGATAACACTAAAAATTTTCCAAAAAATTCGGAGTTTGAAGCTTCCATTACATTTATTGGCGGAGCAGATGCTGGCAGATTTGTAAGTACAGTTACTCCTTCAACTGAAGCAATCACTTTAAGAATGCATCATTCCTTTGTTGATTTACCAGATAATCAATATAAACCAAGAAAGTATGATATTAGAAGTAGTTATATTGGAATGAGTTTCTTCGATTATAGTAGTGATTTTTCTGAACCAATCGAAAAAATATTTATTAAACGACATCGCCTTTTTAAAAAGGATCCATCGGCTGCAATTAGCGACCCAATACAACCCATCGTTTATTATTTAGATAATGGAACTCCAGAGCCAATTAGATCTGCATTGCTTGATGGAGCAAGTTGGTGGAACCAAGCTTATGAAGCCGCAGGATATAAAAATGCATTTCTTGTAAAAGTATTACCCGACTCTGCCGACCCTATGGATATTAGGTACAACATGATTAACTGGGTGCATCGTTCAACACGTGGTTGGAGTTATGGAGCATCAATTGATGATCCTAGAACTGGTGAAATTATAAAAGGGCAAGTAACGCTTGGCTCTTTAAGGGTTCGACAAGATTATTTAATTTTTACAGGTTTACTTTCTCCATATGAAACCGGCAAGCCAGTTCCTGAAACCATTCGCCTTGCTGCGTTACAACGTTTACGACAATTAGCAGCACATGAAGTTGGACATACTCTTGGCTTGCAGCACAATTACGCATCTAGTTTAAATGATAGAGCATCGGTAATGGACTATCCACACCCTGCAATTTTTTTAAATGAAAAAGGTAAAATAGATTTTTCAAAAGTGTACACCAACGAAATTGGCGAGTGGGATAAACGAGCAATTATATATGGTTATACAGATTTTGCTGCAGGAACAAATGAAGATCAATCACTCAATTCAATTCTAGAAGAAAATACAAAAAAAGGTTTGTTGTTTATTGCGGATGCCGATGCAAGATCGGTTAGCGGATTTCATCCAAGTGCTCACTTATGGGATAATGGGAAAGATGCAGTAGTAGAATTAAAAAGTGTACTTGCAGTTCGTAAAAAAGCGCTCGAACAATTTAACGAACAAGCCATTCAAATTAATACACCAATGAGTAAACTAGAAGATGTATTGGTACCTATTTACAATTATCATCGTTACCAAGTAGAAGCTGCATCTAAATTAATTGGAGGAATAAATTATAGTTATAATGTTAGGGGCGACAAACAAGTAACACCAACTATTTTACCAAAAGCAACACAAGAAAATGCTTTAGCAGAAGTATTAAAATGTTTATCACCAGATGTACTTACCATACCAGAACAGATTATTAGTTTAATTCCACCTCGACCTCCTTCTTATTATGGAATTGGAGAATTATTTCCTAAAAGAACCGGAATGAGTTTTGATGCGCTTGCTGCAGCAGAAGCTTTAGCAAATTATGAATTTAGTTTTTTATTCAACCCCGAAAGAGCCAACAGATTGGTTCAATTAAAAGCAAGAGCCAATACAATTGGATGGGATGATGTATTAGATGCCATTATTAATGCTACTTGGAAAGCCCCTGCTGAAAAGGATTTGAAGGGGTCTGTACAAAAACAAACACAACAAATGGTGTTGACTTGGATGTTGGGAGTTAGTCAAAGTGAGCAAAGTAATTATCAGGTAAAATCTATTTGTTTTGACAGATTACAAATGCTCAAAAAATATGCAGAGCAAATGAGTAAAACAGCAGTAGATAAATCGCATTATTTATATGCTGTTGAAAGAATTGATAAGCCAAAAGACATTGCATTACCACAGCACAAAGAAATTCCTCCAGGAGCACCTATTGGCTGCGATTTTGAATTTTAAAAAACTAGCGCAGGTCTTGAACTAGCGCAGGTCTCCAGACCTGTGCTTAACACTTTACTAGCGCAAGTGAATTTATTTTTGAACTAGCGCAGGTCTCTGACCTGTGCTAAACTCTTTACTAGCGCAGGCGAATTTATTTTTGAACTAGCGCAGGTCTCCAGACCTGTGCTTTGTTCTACTTTTGGTCACAGGCCTTGAGGCCTGCGCCAGAATTTGATAGTAATAAGCCTCCACCAGCATCCTCAGAGTGTTTAACGCTTTATTATCTTTGCCAATAAAGCGCATATTTAAAATGAGTTCAAAATATAAATTCACAGATAAGCTGGCAAATTACTTTATTACAATTACTGTGGTAGGATGGACAGATGTTTTTACAAGAAATGAATACAAAGATATTTTAGTTGATAGTATTAAGCATTGTCAAAATAATCAAGGACTTCAAGTGAATACTTGGGTGATAATGACTAATCATATTCACATGATTGTTTCTTGTTCTGGAGATAACGATATTGCAATGGTAATTAAGAATATAAAAAGTTTTACAGCACTCAAAATTATTGATGCGATTATCAATAACAATTATGAAAGTAGAAGAGAATGGTTGATTCCAATTTTTGAAAAATATGGATCAATTAATAAAAGCAATCATAAATACCAATTTTGGGTTACAGAAAATCATCCAATTTTATTAGATCCATATACAAATATGTATAATGAGAGATTAAAATACTTACATGAAAACCCTGTTCGAGCAGGTTTTGTTATAAATCCTCAAGATTGGTTGTACAGCAGTGCAATAGATTATTATACAGAAAAAGGCAAGGGTCTGATTGAAATTTACAGTTAACGCTAGCGCAGGTCTCAGACCATACTCTAGAGCAGGTCTATGACCTGTGTTGCTTTTTGTCACAGGCCTGGAGGCCTGCGCCAGTATTTGATAGTATGAGGCCTGCGTCAGTATTCTGTAACAATTAATTGAACTAGCGCAGGTCTATGACCTGTGTTTAGCTTTTTGTCACAGGCCTGGAGGCCTGCGCCAGTATTTGATAGTACAAGGCCTGCGCCAGTATTTGATAGTATTAAGCCTGCGCCAGTATTTAATAATATCAGACCTGTGCTAGAATAAGAAGACTTTTAAACCAACATTCTAACTGGTTCTTCCAATAAGCTTTTTAGTGTTTGCAAGAAAGCAGATCCTGTTGCACCATCTACTGCGCGGTGGTCGCAACTAAGCGTAACTTTCATAACGTTACCTACTACAATTTGTCCGTTTTTAACAACTGGTTCTTGCGAAATACCACCTATAGCCAATATGCATGCATCAGGTGGATTAATAATTGCAGTGAATTGATCTATTCCAAACATTCCTAAATTAGAAATGGTAAATGTGCTTCCTTCCCAATCGGCTGGTTGTAGTTTTTTATCTTTTGCTTTTTGAGCATATACTTTTACTTCTGCACCAATCTCACTCAATGATTTGCTATCGGCAAAACGAACAACAGGCACCAATAATCCATCTTCAACTGCTACTGCAACGCCAATATTAATATGTTGGTTGGTTCTAATGAAATCTCCCATCCAACTACTATTAACTTTAGGATGTTGCTTTAACGACATAGCTGTAGCTTTTAAAATCATATCATTAAAGCTAATTTTAACAGCTGCAACTTCATTTATTGTAGCACGTGCTGTAATTGCAGCATCCATGTTGATACTCATTGTTAAGTAAAAATGAGGAGCCGTAAATAAACTTTCGCTTAACCTTTTCGCAATTACTTTACGCATTTGTGAAACAGGGGTATCTATAAAACTTACTTGTTGCAAACTTGTTGATGGAGTTGTATTAATAGGTGCCGCACTTGCAACATGAGGCGCTGAAACTACTGCTGTTGTTGGATTTGGAGATTCTAAAGCAATTGGAGCAGCTGCTGGTGTATAATTATCAATATCAATCTTGGTAATTCTTCCGTTATCACCAGAACCTTTTACAAATTTTAAATCAATTCCTTTATCAGCCGCTAATTTTTTAGCTAAAGGAGAAGCAAAAATTCTTCCTTCATTAATTACTTCTTGTTCAACAACTGGCGAAGCAACAGAAGCCATAACAGGAGAAGCTTTAGGCGCTTCAACATTTTCTGGAATTACAGCAACGTCAGCAGCTTCAGTTTGTCCACCACTAGCTTTTACAGCAGCAACTATTCCTGCAATATCCATTCCTTCTTTGCCTATTATACAAAGCAAATCATTTACAATAATTTTTTCGCCAGCTTTAGCACCTTGGTACAATAAAATACCATCTTTATAACTCTCTAATTCCATGGTGGCTTTATCTGTTTCAATATCAGCCAACACGTCTCCTTTTTTAACTGTATCTCCAACATTTTTTTGCCATGATGCAATAACACCTTCCGTCATTGTATCACTTAACCTTGGCATTAATACTATTTCTTCCATGTTTGAAACATTAATAGCGTTTGTTGAAACGGGTGCAGCAACTTCAGAACTTGTATCTGCAACAACTGGTGCAACTGCCTCAGAAATTACTTCTGCAACTAATGGGGATTGAGCAGGATCCGAAACTGTAACTGCTGGTGCATTACCGCTATGAATCTTAATTAACTCACTAATATCTTCACCAGATTTTCCTAGAATGGCCAACAAATCATTTACCTGAAGCTTGCCTCCATCAGGTGTTCCAATATGCAAAAGCACTCCATCTTGGTAGCTTTCTAGCTCCATGGTTGCTTTGTCTGTTTCTATTTCTGTTAATAAATCGCCCTTTTTTACTTGATCGCCAACACGTTTGTGCCATGCTGCAATTACACCTTCAGTCATGGTATCACTTAAACGGGGCATTAAAATCACTTCAGCCATCTTATTGTATGCTTTAAATAAGTCGTGAAATTACATTAAAAATCAACTCAATTATTGCCCTTGTGCTAGACTGTAGGCTTTTTTATTACCCCACATGTTTAATAGCTCAGTTGAACAAATTTTAAAATCTGCCATAAGCTGCCTATACAATTCTAAAATATCTGTTTGTGTTACTGGCACTTCACCAATACTTTCGAATCTGCAACGATACTGATTTACCAAGTTGGTAAATACAGAACCTGTAGGCCATACTTGGGTTCCACGATTACTGATAGTTACCAATTTAAACAAGCCCATTGTATGTTTCAGGCATTTTTCTGCTACAAATGTGGGCTGCTCATTGCATTCAATAAACATATCTACCCCTACTATAAATTCCTCATTGTTATCAATTGTTTCGAGCATTGGGTTAAACTCAAGCTTAAAATTAGTTGGCGTTACATGATGATTGGCAATTTCTGGTTTAGGATTATGTTCAGGCGACTTGCCAAAATTATTGATGATTGCATTCGCAAAATCAGTTGTATTTAAAGATGGAATATTTTTATCGCCAAAATCACCTGTATGCTGACCACTCTCAAGTGTATACAATAATGCATTCTCAATAATAGTAGATTTTTCCATTAATCCTAAATGACGCAACATTCCAATTCCACTCAATAATAAAGCAGTGGGATTAGCTATGTTTTTGCCCGTAATATCTGGTGCAGTACCATGTACAGCTTCAAAAATAGAAATATGATCGCCAATATTTGCTGAAGGAGCAAAACCAAGCCCACCAATCAATCCAGCACATAAATCACTTACAATATCACCTTGCAAATTGGTTAAAACAACCACATCAAATAAATCTGGCCTACTAACCAATTTCATACATAAATCATCTACAATTATATCGTCGGCATTTAACTCAGGGTACTCTTTCGCCACTTCATAAAATACTTCTAAGAATAAGCCATCTGTCAGCTTCATGATATTAGCCTTATGACCACAGGTTATTCTCCTCGCTCCTTTCTTTTTAGCCATTTCAAAAGCATATTTTATTACCTGCAAACTTCCCGGACGAGTAATAAAACGACGACTCAAAGCAACATCATTAGTAAGCATATGCTCAATTCCACCATAAGTATCTTCAATATTTTCTCTTACAATGGTAATATCTATTGGTATGCCAGCTTTACTAAACACAGTATCTACCCCATGTAAGGTTTGAAAAGTTCTTTTATTGGCATAGGTATTCCAGGTTTTACGAGCTGTAACATTTACACTCTTTACACCCTTTCCTTTGGGGGTTTCCATAGGTCCCTTAAATAAAATACCCAACGATTCTATGGTTTGTTGCGCTTCTGGGGTCATTCCGTTACTGTATCCTTTGTCGAAAACCCACTTTCCCATATCTACAAAATCATATTCAAGAAGCACATCCGCGGCTTTGAAAATAGATAATACGGCATCCATTATTTCTGGACCAATTCCATCTCCCTTTGCAACTGCAATCTTTGTCATAGTTTTCGATTATTAAGTGCTGCAAAAGTATGGCTTGAGCGGACAATTAAATCATAAAACACAATGATAATTCATGCCTTAAAGTTTTATTAACTGTTAAATTCCCTAATTTTACCCAAGTTAACCCTTCAACCTATGATATCAAAAATTTCAGAGGGAATAGAAATCACAGTAGAAACTTTCTACCAGGCAGATTATAGTAATCCGCTAAAAGGAGAATTTATGTTTGCGTATCGAATTACAATCGAAAATCACAATAAATTTACCGTTAAACTTTTACGTAGGCATTGGTTCATTTTTGATAGCAATGCAGAACACCGTGAGGTAGAAGGAGATGGTGTAGTTGGAGTTCAACCAGTATTACAATCAGGTGAAAATTATCAATACGTTAGTGGCTGCAATTTAAAAACTGAAATGGGTAAAATGCATGGTAATTACCAAATGGAAAATCAAAATAATAAACAATTATTTTCGGTAAATATTCCTGCTTTTGAATTAGTTGCTCCTAATAAACTTAATTAAGATGGCTTATACTTCGATTCATTAAATAAATTCGTAGGATCCTTTGTCATCAAGTCTTTCAAACTAGCTTTGCTATTTTTATTCATCCATTTTTTTACTATTTGCCAGCCTACAAACTGTCCAATATTTCCTGGAGAGCCTTCCCCCAATGTTTGTGTTGTTGGTCCATCATTTACATAATCGCGTGTAAGTTGAGGATCAGATTTATATAAGAAATCATTTAAAATAAACATGCTCCAAATGTTTTTTTCTTTTGAATAGCAAGCATCTAATTGCGATTGGCTATATCCGGTTTTTAATGCATCTGCCAATTGAGGAAGAAAATGATCTAACAAATACAATCGCTTACCTTTCTCTACCATTTGTGCTATTAATGGTTTCCCTAAACTTTGATCGGGATACATATCATCAATAATATTTTTCAATGCGTTAATAGGTATATAAGCAGGCTCAAAACGGCTAGAAATATAGGAAGGATACAATGCTTGGCCTTGTGGACTATTATAAATCGGATGATTTTTTCCTAAATACAATTGCAGTCCAATTGCAATGGCATCAGATGTAATGATCGATCCAAAACTGTTAATTGGACCGATAAAACTGATAAGTTTTTGGGGAAGCTTATACTCAGGAAAATAATAATGTACATATTTAAAACCATTTTTTATCTCCTTACTGGCAGCATCCAAATTACCTAGAACCGTTTGTGTGTTTACAAAAATGGGGTAATATGAATTAATAAATGCAGGAACATCATTCGCCATATAGGTATCAGTTGTTCCCAAAATATTGTATAAAAAATCTTTATAAAATACTGGGTATTTGAGTTTTAGTGAATTGATGGATTTATTTAAGTGTAGGGTATCCAATTTAAAAAAGTCTTGCTCGAACCTCTCCACTTCAAGTTCAATCTTTATAGAAGAAATATTGGGACTTTTTTTACTTTGATTGCAAGCAATAAAGAGAAATGTTACAAAAACGAATAATAATTGCTTCTTCATAGGCAAATTAACGGAAAGGATGGTGATGATGTTGTTAAATTGATGAAATTTGCTAAATGAAGATATTCATTGCACAGCAAAATTACCACATTGGTAATTTTGAATATAATATTAAAAAAATAATCGACGCTATTGAAACTGCAAAAGCTGCAGGTGGAGAACTGATTCTTTTTAGCGAAATGAGTATATGTGGATACCCGGCTAGAGATTTTGTTGAATTCAATAATTTTATAGAACAATGCAATGCTGCTGTTGAAACTATTAAGGCTCATGCAGACACAATTGCTGTTATTATTGGCGGTCCTGCAAAAAATACAGAACACAAAGGGAAGAGTTTATTTAATGCTGCTTGGTTTTTATACGAAAAAGAGGTTAAAGCAGAAATTCATAAAACATTGTTACCTACTTATGATGTTTTTGATGAATACCGATATTTTGAACCTGCATTCGAGTGGAATATTATTTCTTTTAAAGGAAAAAAAATAGCAGTTACTATTTGCGAAGACATTTGGAATTTAGGAGATAACCCGCTTTACCAAATTTGTCCGATGGATAAAATGATGAGTCAGCAACCAGACTTCATGCTTAACTTAAGCGCATCCCCTTTCGATTATACACATGATGAAGATAGAAAAGCAACCATTAAAGCCAATGTACTAAAATATAAAATTCCTTTATTTTATTGTAACGCAGTTGGAAGTCAAACCGAAATTGTTTTCGATGGCGCTTCCTTAGTTTTTGATAAGCATGCTAATTTATGTAAGGCCCTTCCAATGTTTCAAGAAGCTTTGGTTGGAATTGATTTGAATGATGATGGAACTATTGATGCACCAATTATTGAATACGCTAATAGAGTACCTGATAAAGAATTAAATCCAGCAACTTTAGAAGAAAATTTAAACATATCTCAAGTTTATGATGCACTTATTTTAGGCATTCACGATTACTTTCAAAAAATGGGGTTCAAAAAAGCAATCATAGGTTCTTCTGGAGGAATAGATTCAGCAGTAACATTAGCACTTGCTTGCGATGCATTGGGTGCAGAAAATGTAAGGGCAATTTTAATGCCATCACCTTATTCAACCAACCATTCGGTAGATGATGCAATTCAATTAAGTACAAATTTAAATAATGCTTATGATATCATCAAGATCAACGATATTTTTCAAAGTTTTTTAAAAACATTGGATCCCTTATTTAACGGTTTGCCTTTTTCATTGGCCGAAGAAAATATTCAAAGCAGAAGTAGGGGAAATATTTTAATGGCAATTGCCAATAAGTTTGGATATATATTATTGAACACCTCTAATAAAAGTGAATTAGCCACTGGCTATGGAACACTCTATGGCGATATGGCTGGTGGATTAGGAGTATTGGGAGATTGCTATAAGTTGCAAGTATATGCTTTAGCTAATTATATTAATCGCAACAAAGAAATTATTCCTCCGCATATTATTTCTAAAGCACCATCAGCAGAATTAAGACCGAACCAGAAAGACAGTGATAGCTTACCTGATTATGCAATACTAGATAAATTATTGTATCAGTATATTGAAAAACGTATGGGTCCTGCGGAAATAAAAGCAATGGGATTTGATGCTAGTTTAGTAGATAAAACTTTAAAAATGGTGAATAATAACGAGTACAAGCGCAATCAATTTTGCCCAATTATACGCGTTTCACCCAAAGCTTTTGGTGTTGGACGAAGAGTTCCTATAGTTGGAAAATATTTAAATTAAGCATCATGCTTATGTATTACTAGCAATGGTAAATGGGTATGAAATGCCAATTTTTTGGTACTGCTTTTTATAAATAATTTTTCGAAAAAGCTTTTTTTCTTGGGTACACTAATAATCATTTCTATACCATTGCTTTCTGCAAATTCATTAATACCCAAAACATATTCACTGTTCTTTGCAAAATGATATTCAGGGTTAAATTCTTGCAATAAAGTGTGAACTGCAAAACCTTCTCCCACAACAGTTACTGGATATTTATTATCGCTTTCTTCCATATCCACTTCTAAATTAAACACCAATAATTTGGCTTTTGTTTCATTTAAAAGTTCACGAATAATTCCTAATGGAATATATTGATCTGCATAATTAAAATCACATGCTAACATGATTTTTTCAACCGACCTGAATGTTGCGTGTGGAGGGATAATCAAAACAGGAACACCTAAAGCTCCTGCAACAGAAGTTGTATTACTGCCAATTAAGGTTTCTTCTATTGCGCCTCCTCCTGTAATACCCATTATGATCAATTCGATTTTTTCTTTTTCGGCAATCATTATTAAACCACCTGTAATAGATCCGTATTCAACAGCTACATCAAATTGAATATTGGAATTGGGGAATGTTGATCTTAATTGATCTCTGAAATTATCTAGGTTTTTAATTGCTGCATCTTTAAATGTAACTAATTCTAACATTTGTACACCAGGCATTAATGGATCCAATGCAATTGGTAATTCATACGCATGAAATAATAATATTCTTTTTACATTTATTTGATTGGCAAAATGCACTGCATAAGCTGCCGCATTTGTAGCGGTATTTGAAAAATCAGTAGGGACAATTATTGTTTGCATGGTACATATTTTAATGTAAAACTACATTTTTGTAATTCAAATAAATATGACAGATGTCATGTGAATAAATGATTTACAGATTCTCTATAATACCTGCAATACCCTGACCACCGCCAACGCAAGCAGAAACCATTCCATATTTTTTATTTAATCGCTTCATATCATTCAATAATTGAATAGTTAGTTTACAACCAGTACAACCAAGCGGGTGACCTAAAGCTATAGCTCCACCATTGATATTAACAATAGCTTGGTTTAATCCTAATTCGCGTATAACAGCTAGCGATTGAGAAGCAAAAGCTTCATTTAATTCAATTAAATCAATATCAGCCAAATTCATATTGGCTTGCTTTAACACTTTTGGAATTGCTGCAATAGGACCAATTCCCATGATACGTGGGTGCACTCCTGCCGAAGCACAATTTACCAATCTTCCAATTGGTTTTAATCCTAATTCTACTACCATTCGCTCACTCATAACTACAACAAAAGCTGCACCATCACTGGTTTGTGATGAATTTCCTGCTGTAACACTTCCTGTAACAGAAAACGCAGCTTTTAATTTACTTAATCCTTCAACTGTTGTATCGGCTCTTAATCCTTCGTCAGTATCAACTATGTAATTTCGAACAGCTTTCTTGCCTTTTTCATTTACGTATGTTTCTTCTACATTAATTGGAATGATGCCCGATTTAAAAAACCCACTCTCAATGGCATTTTTTGCTTTCTGGTGCGAATTATATGCAAATACATCTTGGTCTTCTCTTGAAACATTAAATTCCTTAGCAACAGCTTCGGCTGTTAAACCCATACTTAAATAATAATCTGGTTCATCTTTTGCAATTGCATAAGATGGAACTGTTTTCCAACCAGCAGTAGGAACTAAACTCATACTTTCCGTTCCACCAGCAATAATGCATTCTGCCATGCCAGTTCTTATTTTAGCAGTTGCCATTGCAATACTTTCTAAACCACTTGCACAGTAACGATTAATAGTAATGCCAGGCACTTCTATACCCAAAGCTTTTGCCGCAATTATTCTACCAAATTGCAAACCTTGTTCTGCTTCAGGAACAGCATTTCCCACTATTAAATCATCTACTCTTTTGGTATCTAACTGAGGAATTGTTGCAACCAACCCTTTAATTACTTCAACTGCAAGATCATCGGGTCTGAAAAAACGAAATCCGCCTTTTTTACTTTTTGTTACTGCAGTTCTAAAACCAGCTACTATATATGCTTCTTGCATAAAATTTAATTTGAGCTCAAATGTAGTAAAAATGATTAAAAGTTGTTTATGCAACTAAGTTAAGAATGGAGAAAGAACAAGACACTTTACCCCACCATTGAGAAAATGAACCTATTTTCGCCAAAATTGCTCGTTTGTATCAATTAATTAAAAATTTATTATTTCAATTCGACCCAGAAAAAGTACACTACTTTTCAATGGATTGTTTAAAAATGGCCTGTAGAATTGGATTATCAGATACACTCATCAGAAGATCCTTCCAATATCCATCCAATGAGCTTGAAAAAAAGGTATTGGGGCTCAACTTTACTAATCCGGTTGGCTTAGGAGCAGGATTCGATAAGAATGCATCCTATCTGAATGAATTAGAATCTCTTGGCTTTGGATTTGTAGAAATTGGTACTGTAACCCCAAAAGCCCAGACTGGAAATGAACAACCAAGGTTATTTAGACTAGCGGAAGAAAAAGCCCTCATTAATAGAATGGGTTTTAATAATGAAGGCGTTGAAGCAATAAAAAAACGTTTAAGTAATTGGAATAGCACCAAAATAAAAAATAAAAAAGGCAACTTAATAGTAGGTGGGAATATTGGAAAGAATAAAATAACACCCAATGACGATGCTTGGAAAGATTATAAAATATGCTTTAACCAACTTCATGAAGAAGTAGATTATTTTGTAGTAAATGTAAGCTCACCAAATACACCCGGACTAAGAGAACTCCAAGAAAAAGATGCGCTCAGAAAAATTTTTTCTGAATTGCAAAATGATAATGCAGGAAAGAAAAAGCCAAAGCCATTGTTATTAAAAATTGCCCCTGATCTAACAAAAGAACAATTAGATGACATAGTAGCATTAGCGATGGAAGTGAATTTAAGCGGACTTGTAGCTACAAATACTACTATTGATAGAACAATGCTTAATAAAAAATCTTTCGCATTAAGCGAATCTTTTGGAATAGGCGGATTAAGCGGAAAACCTTTGCAGCAAAGATCAACAGAGGTAGTACAATACCTTTCACAACAAACAAATGGACAAATACCAATTATAGCTAGTGGCGGAATTTTTACAGGCCATGACGCAGCAGAAAAATTACAAGCTGGAGCTTCATTAGTACAAGTATGGACAGGTTTTGTATATGAAGGCCCATCTATAGTAAAAAATATTTGCAGCCATTTAGCCAAAAACAATAATTGATAACCAACTCTTATATTAACTAACAATATTAAATTAATGGAACATTTATTAACCACCGAAAGTCTGATTAGTTTTTTAGTACTAACAATATTAGAAATTGTATTAGGAATAGATAATGTGATTTTTGTAAGTATTATTTTAAACAGACTTCCGAAAGTACTTCAACCAAAAGCCAGATTTATTTGGATGATTACTGGTATTACATCAAGAACAATTTTATTATTTGGCTTGAGTTGGTTATTAGCTCAAAAAGGCAAATCAGTATTAAGTTTTTTAGGAAAAGATTTTGACTTAGCAAGTTTAGTAATGATAGCAGGTGGTTTATTCTTAATATACAAAACAGTAAAAGAAATTCATCATAAATTAGAAGGCGATGAAGACGCCGCTGCTGGTATTGTCAAAAAAGAGTTGGGATTAGGAAGTGCAATTGTGCAAATAATTTTGATAGATATGGTATTCAGCTTTGATAGCATCATTACTGCAGGAGGAACTGCAAAGCACGTAGAAGTAATGATTGCTGCTGTTGTTATTGCGATGATTATTATGTTTTTATTTAGTCCAAAAATATCATCATTTATACACAAGCATCCTACTTTAAAAATGTTGGCAATGTCGTTCTTAGTAATGATAGGGTTTGTGCTTTTAGTAGAAGGATGGGACGCAGAAGGTTCACATGATTTACATTTAAAGAACTATGTTTATTTTGCTATGGCATTTTCTTTTGGTGTTGAAATTCTTAACATGCGCATGATAAAGAAAGGACGAAACCCTGTAAAATTAAGAGAATCTGTTTTAATTGAAACCGAAGCAGAACAAGGAGATTTAGCTAAATAATATTTAACTAAAAAGTAAATCTAAAGCTTCCAAATATCCCAAAACGATTTATTGATTCGTTAGCAATTGGCTTTGGTGCAAATCGCCAAACAAAATCTATTCTAAAAAACTTAAGGATATTATCAACACCTGTACCTAACTCAACATACATATTATTATCGAGCGATTTATAAGGGTAGCTACCAATAAAATTGAGCTTTTTATTGTCGTCCGACAAATTAGCCCAAACTCCTTTCACGCTCCAAAATTGCCTGAATTTTAATTTTCTGGTAATTGGTATAAAGCGAAATAAACCATTACCAATATTGTGCTCTATGTTAAATCCGGCATACTCATCTGCAATAAACTCGAACTGATTCATTAAGTTAAACGCATACTTATTGTAATAGTATAATTCATTTCCGGGTAGTATATCTAAAAATTGATATGGGATTGCTCTGAAAATTTTTCCAGCATAAATATTCCAATACAATTTTCCATAGGGTGCTACACTTAAATTATGAGTTACAGTAAAATCAATTTTATGGTAGTCATTGGCTGAATTAAAAACACCAGCCCATCCTTTGGTATAAGCTAATGTGATAATTGGATTTTTACTTCCCAAACTTCTTCTAGAAAAATTATTTTCTAGAAACCGTTCTTGAAATGCATACCTAAACTTAATCATTGTTTCAAAAGAGTGAAACGGATTAGTTTGGTTTGTAGGTTCTGCCCTAGCAATTTTAAATAATTCTTCTTTTGGTAAGTTTTGTAATGCTTGATACTGTTTATCAATTGCTACTATTTCAATTGAGTAGCCCGAGCCAGTTTCTTTAAAAAATTCTAATTTTGTTTCTTGTATGGCTTGAAATTTAAAAGGAATAGTAGGTCTGCGAAAAACAGTGGCGAAAATATTATCGTTTCCTAACTGATCATAATAAAATTGACGATTATCGATATCGCTTTTATAAGAAAGGCCAACATAACTCCACATCTCTTTATTTAATAAATATTTTACTTGTCCTTTTCCCTTAAATAAGCCATCATTAACGCCATATGCTAGGTATCCACCAAAATTCCATTTTTTACTAAATCCTTTATTAGTATACATATCAAACCTAAACCTAGGCCCTTCCCAAACATTTCCGCTAATCCAATAAAACCAGGGGCCCAATCTAATATTACCAAAATCCTTGGTTCCATTTGCAGCAATTTCAACCACTTCTTTATAAAATAAATAAGTAGGATTTTTCTTCAGCGTATCCAATACTTTGTAAACAGTTTGTTCATTCTTATTCAACGGCTCATGCCTTCGTTTTAACCAAAATGAATCTGAAAAACTATTGCTATTAGGAATTAAATTAACTTGAATATTTTTTATATTATTTTGAAGCTTAGCTACAATACTAGGATCATTAATAAGGACATTGTTATAGGTAGTTGTTTTTCTTCCTTTAAATCCTAATTTACCATTAGCCAATGGGGCAATATCTGCAACAAATTTATCCTTGTACAAAAACCAAGTAGTATCATTTATTTGCCTGAATTCCTGCAGTATTGTTAAGTCTTCAATAAAATTAATATTCACATCTACAGACGGACGAAGTGTAATTCTTTGTAGAGCAAAACTGGTATCATTTACCCAACAATCCCCATCAAAAGTACTTTCCCCTTTTCTTTTTCCAGAGAAAAACAAATGCACTAAACGCTTTCCATTTAAATAAGCCGTATCTGCTAATTTATAATTATAATAAAAGTCGGCATTGGTGTTAAATGGACTGATTAATTCCTTGTTAAAGACTGGAATAAAATTATTCATAACATTTACGTTTTGAAACGTGCCACCTAGTTCTTTTAGAAAGCTTTCATTCTCAATTCCATCGGCTTTAGTAGCTTTTATTTGCTCAAATATTTTTTCTGGATTTTTTTGAAAATAATAATCAGAAAGTGTTTCAGTTAAGTAAACTGGTAAAAATGGTTTTCGCTCCGAATTAGAATCTATATAATTAAAAATAAAATTGAGTGGTTTTATCAAAAAATTCTTGCCTAATTTTTCTTTATCAATATTATTAATATCGAGTTCTAATTTATTATAAATTTCATATGAGTAGTTGTCCCAGAATTTTTTATCTGTTTTATACTTATTACTCATTATTTTTTTCCAAAACCAAAGTGCACGATTATATTTTACTTTTACTACAGCTTCATTAGAAGGGGGCAATACTTCAATAGATAAGGTAAGAAATAATGAATCTTTTATTGCTTTTATAGGAACAGCAATAACTTTATAACCAACGCTAAATACTTCTAGCGTATCATTGATAACGCTATTTTTTAATAGAAAAGTGAAGTTTCCTGCAGAATCGGTCAGCATCCCCTTTCCCGATCTTTTAAATTTTACAGAAGCAAATGGAATTTGTTCTTCGCTCTGCTTATCTCTTACTATACCAGACAATTTTAATGTTTGAGCGTAACCATTTACTACTACTAAAAAACAACCCAATAAAAGAAGAAAAAGTTTGCCAGCCCTACTCATTAAGAAGAATATGTTTATGAAAATCAATTTTAAAAGTCGAACCCAAGAGCAAAATAGTAAATAGGTTTGCCAACAAAAAGGCCTTTCATTGGCCATGCGGCATCAAACTTTAAGAAGTATCCTAATAGCGTACTTCTTGCACCAAAACCATATCCGCCTGCAAAAGGGCCAAGACCACCTGCATCTATACGTACAATTACTGAAGAGTTAGGATCAGAAATTACATCACTTGGTCGTTTAATACCGTTGTATTTACCGTTCCAAGCAGTTCCTAAATCTATAAATTGAACCAATTGAAGATTACGAAAAAACGCACTATTAATTGGTTTATCTATAAATGTGGCAAATAAAGGTAGTCTGAACTCACTATTAATTACAAAGGCATTATTTCCGTTGGCAATATTCTGAATATAACCTCGCATATTTAATGCAAGCGTTTGAAAAGCATAACTCTGATCTTGTGCTGGTCGATTTTCAGCATTAAATTTTGGACCAAGCCATCCGTCTACTCCACCTAAATAATAAATTAATTTTTGAGATCCCCACGAAAAATCAGCAGCAGCTCTTCCTGCCCAAATAAAATTTCTATAGATTTTGTGATAATACCTTCCATCAAAACCAAAATTCATGGTTGGCTTACCTTCATTTAATTGAGTTTTAATTGTTGGCATATTTACATCCATATACACTTTAAAACGTAACCCATTCCAAATATTCTGAGTAGGGTTTAGTGTATTATCATGTACATATTCTACTCGAGATAAAATAAATTTTGAAACAGTATCTCTAAATGCCAATGCATTTGCATTAGGAAAACCAGTTGCATTATCATATGATCTCAAAATTCCTCTATCTGATCTTAGTCCAATTGTTAAACGAAAACTTTTCACTTCATTAATTGCATATCGCGCATTAAATTGGTACAAATTGGTAATCAACATATTGTTAAACTGTGTATTGTAAAAATTGGTAACGTTACTTCTATAGTAAGTAACACCCCAATCTATTCGCTTCTTGTAATTTTGAAAAGAAAGCATTAAATCCTTATCAGAAAGATTTGTTCCAAAACGAATACCTGCAACAAATTTAATGTCTTCAAAAAGATCAACTACACCTACACGAAATGTAAAGTTGAAATCATTGCCATTGTTTAATTGAATTGGGCCAGAGCCACCAGCATAAGGTTGATAGCGATTTATAAGTACATTATTAGAAAACCCACTTAAAATATAATCTGTACTAAATTTTAAACCGTAATCAAATAATTTTGACTTTGTTAAAACATTTTGCTTTGTTGAAGTAAGTGGAATTTTAAATAAATTTTTAGTACTGGTATCGGGCTTCTCATCAGCAAATTCATTTTGAAAAAAATCTTTTGCTTTTTGCTGTGTATCGTTAGTTAGCTTTTTATTATATACAATTGCTTTGCCATCTGAAAGCTTTTTTTCCTCTAACGATTTACGAGCATACTCAGTAAGTCTTACATTCACATTTCTTTTTTTCAATGCAATTGAATCTACTTTTAATTTATATAGAAACTTGAAGTCGCCCTCTCGCCTAACCTCACTAACCTGACCATTATTACCAGCAATTCTGGTTTCTAATAAACTACTTTGATAATTTGTTATAGGGAAAGTATAGGTAGAATCTTTATATACTTGAAAATAGCTAACACTATCTGGCTCTTGCTTTTGCCATGCTATTAAAGTTGAATCAAACTCTTTAGGAACAGGATTTCTCAATACTTCATCGCCAATATAATATAAAGTATCTAAGCCATCTCTTTGAGTTGTAAAGAAACCCGCCCATCTATTACCAATACCTGTTTCATCGGAAACATAGGTGAAGTGATTGGTATTATATTGCATGGGATACTTTGCATTCCCAAATTTAAGATTGGTTAATTGAGTAATTTGTTTCTGCTTACTATCATTCAATATATCAACCATAAAAATATTAAATCGATATCTACTAGGTAGAACAGTATCCTGATTTGGCGCAACTGGATTAGGTCTATTTGAAGCATAAATAAGTCCAACTCTATTTGGGAAACTAACCAAAGTTGGATTTAAATCATCATAAATATCATTGGTAATTTGCGTTGTTTTATTCTCTTCAATTTTATAAGTGAAAATATCGGTGTGCCCATTTTTTACTGCACTCATTACCAACGTATTTGCATCTAACATAAATGATGCATCTAAAATTTGATCAAAGCCTTCAATAGTTTGTTTGTAGCGTTTATATTTGGCAATAATATCATACACAAACATTTTCACTTTCCCCATCTCCCAATAAATAACTAAAAGTCTTGTACCCTTTCCATCCCATGCTAAAATTGGATAGCTAGGATTTACGTCTTCTAAATTGGTTTTAACTCCGTATTTTAATAATACTTTTGTATCATAAAAATTTTCTAGCAGCTTAACAGAATACAAACCTTTTTTAAATTCCAACGATGCATAAGTGTTGCTTTTGGGGTTAGGGTTAGCTTGAAAACGGAAAAAATCTTTTTTAGTTACTTCTTCTGAAACACTGAGCTGTCCTTTAATTTGATTCCTGCGTTGGCGAATGTCTTTGATATATCTATTTTGTTCATAGACCATAAAATCTTCCAATACTTCTTTAAATTTTTTCTTGCAAATTTTTAAACAAGCACTATTTACATTTTTATAAATTCGAGATAAATAGAGCAGATAAGTAATGTTTTCTTTTCTGTATTTATCACCAATATAATTCCAGAATGCATGACCAGCTAACAATGGTTTTTCAAAGGCAAGTTGAAAGAAATTACTATATCTGCCACTGAGTATAGCACTTTTTAATTCATCATCTTTTTCGGTACTCCAAGCTTGACCAGCATATGCTACATATCCATCAACCATCCATTTAGGAAGATCAAGCAAAGCTTGGTTACTAGCGAACTCTCCAATATCGTCGCCAAATAATAAATTATCTGTAAGCACTTTTGCAATTCCCTGCCTTACTTGAGTTCTTAGATGATCATGATTACCATCAAAATAAATAATGAGTTTATTATTTACCAATTTGGTAGTACCTCCTGGCGTTTGTACATCTATTCCCAAACCAATATTGGTGCTTTTAAAATCATTGTAATCATTATACACAACAATATTTGCTCTACGTTGCAAAGAATATTCAACAAAATTTTCAATAGAACGCAATTCTTCTTCTGCCACTTGAGTAACAAATTTTCCTAGTTCAACACCGCCTTGCGCAATGTAGGTATTGAAATTTGGCGACTGATAATACTTCCACACAAATTTTTTATGCTGTACTCGATTTCTTCCAAACTCAACAGTATTTACCTGTGATAACAAGTAAAAAGGAGAAAGAAAAAAAAGAAAAAAAACTACTTTACACATTCTATTCAATTGCATATCCGAACTTTGGCATTTAAAATTAATCATTTACAGTTAAAAGCTGGTAAAATTAGGTTTATGATAAAGGTTAAGGTTTTCACATTTAGTCCAATTCAGGAAAATACCTATGTATTGTACAACGAATTAGGAAATGCCTTAATTATTGACCCTGGTTGCTATTCAGAAGAAGAAAAGGAAAAATTACAGCTTTTTCTAACCAATGAAAAGCTGGTTCCCATTCAATTATTGAATACCCATTGTCACCTAGACCATGTTTTTGGCAATAAATGGGTTTACGAAACCTATAATACGCCTCTTTTTATTCATCCTTTAGAAGAAGCCATGCTTCAATTTGCTCCTTTATCTGGAGAAAAATGGGGGCTTCCATTTGATAATTACAACGGCCCACTTCATTACCTCAATGAAGGAGATACTATTCAGTTGGGAAATGATGCCCTTCAAGTGATTTTAACTCCTGGCCATTCTCCTGCAAGTATTTGTTTTTATTGCCCTAAACAACAGTTTTTAATTGGTGGAGATGTATTGTTTAGAGAAAGTATTGGTAGAACTGATTTGCCGGGCGGTAGTCATGAAATATTGCTCAAAAGTATTCTAGAAAAATTATTTATTCTTCCAGATGAAGTAGTTGTTTTTCCGGGGCATGGAATAAAAACTACCATAGGTTATGAAAAAGCAAACAACCCCTTTCTTCAATAATTTAGTTCGTTTTCCAATAATTCTTTCTGGTTGTAAGCATTGATGAATATAGCTCCTAAGTTTTTATACGGAGGTACATAATCATCAAATTTTTCTTTTGCAGAACCATTAAACCTGATCGATAAACTATTCCATAAAGATGGCCAGTTAAGGTTTTTCCCTAATCTGAGATTTTCACAAATAACATCAATTAATCCTTGATTGATGATGCCAGTTCCTATTTGTTTTGATGAAATAATGTGGGCACCCGGACAAATTTCTAACACATCATTTAATTTTTGATATCCACCACAACTACCAACCAATACAAGTTTTGCTCCAGCTGGCATTTTTTTGATGGTTGTATTCAAATAATAACTATGGCCTCTGTGGATGGCAACTGTAGGATGTATATCATTATCAAATAAATAGTCGATCAAACTATCTTGTGCTTTCTCATCCAACTCTAGTGTTTCATCTAATGGAAGATTTGCATAGATGGTTAAAGGTATCCCTCTTACAGAATTCACTTCAACCCATTGCGATTTTTTAATAATTTTCCAATTTGGATTTCTAAATTTATTTAAAAAAGAGTTGAACACTACCCCGCCATCTTTATCACCATAAAAAAACTGTTGTATAGCAATTTTACCAGTGATAGTATCCCTAAGCATTTTATTAGGAAGTTCATAAATAGGCATTATTCCTAGACTTGCAGATAAATCAATTTTTTTAGTTGAGTCTAATGAAAGGAAAATTGTATTTAATAAACTATAAATTGTTTCCCCTCTTTTTGAGCCAATGTCTTTGCACCGAATAAGTTCTTGATCTACTTGAGAAAGTATTAGTTTTCGGAGAGAAAAATTATAAATACTAGCATAAGAATCTGCAACATCAACAGCATCTTCAAGGGTTTTTGTCTTCTCCAATTCATTTACAAATCCCTTGATTAATTTTTCTGCATCCCTGCTATCCATTCGGTTTAAGAAATCGTCTAGCATATTATAAGAGGCAGTAATTTTAACAAATTTCTTATAATAATCATACTTTACAAATGTTAGTAACGAGTCTGATCTTGGTATGGTCATCCTCGAAAAAATTCTTGGATATACACCTGTAACAAAACTCGAAGTATACATTTCTTCCTCTCCTAAAACAGCTAAATAATAAAGTTCAATTGGCGACAATCCTTCTAGCTTTTTAAATCGAACTACATCACTTTTTTCACTATGCAAAGCATTGATTTCATTAATAAAACCTTCAATCGCTTTTGCTTTTAATTTTGCAGTTAATACATTAACCGCCATTGGCGTGTCGCCATGTTTCATTCTGTCGGCATATTGTATTCTTGTTTTAACTAATAATTTATAATACCCAACCAATGAATCGTTTACAACATAAGGTGTGATTGAGTCTATAGATGTTACGCCTTTATAAATATTATCTAAAAAAGGAAAATACATTCTTCCAGTTCTGGTAAGAGATAAACGAGATACTAATTGAACAAATGGATGATTTACTGACTGAATTTTTTTACCTAATGCATTCGGAGCCGCAGCATAATTATACAACTCTTCTGGGTTTCTAAGACTAGCAATTATTATTAGAGAATCGGCATATCTATTTTTAGGATTTTTAGCAAGAATTGATAAAATACGGATTGGATTTTTTTGACACTGCTTAAATACTATTAAATCTTTTGAAGCACCAATTCCTATATTTTCTTTTAGCGCAAAATTTTCTACCAATAAACTTCCAGTATTAATTTCTACTACTCGTATAATTGGTTCAATTGAATTTTCTGACCAATCTAAACGCATACAACTATCATACATTTTAATTAGTACAGGATATTGTTGAGCTAAAATTACTTTAGATTGATATGCAGAGATAAAACCCGTTAACAAATCATTTACTCCCCTTAACCATTTATATTTTGCATTGTTATCTAAACGCTTATTTCTTTCTATTGATTCCCGCATTAAAGTAACAATACCATTTGCTTGAATCATTACTGTTTTACTAAGCTTTGATGGGGTCAAAAGCAAAGAATCTATTTTTTCAACAGAACGAATAATGTACTCGTGATGCAATTGCCTCATTGCAGGTATTGAGGGCATAGTAACGCTGTCTTGAGCAGCCAAAACCAGCATATAAAAATTAAATAGCCCCGTAAGGAAAAGTTTAGTTCGAATCATAACCAATGCAAAAATAGGCGCATTTGTATTCAAATGGGTAAAATGAGCGCTATGTAGTTAACAATTAGATAATAATGACAAATAGCCGTATTGCCAAGTATTGAAATTAACTTTGTGTAAACTTAGAGTTAACATGGAAGGCAAGTCTAAACAGGTTCTAATTGCAGATGATGAACCAGATATTCTAGAAATCATCAGCTATAATCTTGAAAAAGAAGGATACAAGGTTTTTACAGCGAAAGACGGTAATGAAGCAATTGAAAAAGCACGCCAAATAAACCCCGATTTGATTATTTTGGACGTGATGATGCCGAAGAAAACTGGAATTGAGGTTTGCAAAATTTTACGCTCACAACCGGCATTTGAAGAAACGCTCATCATTTTTCTTACTGCAATGAGCGACGAAAGCTCACAAATCAAAGGATTAGAATCTGGTGCAGATGATTATGTAAATAAACCGATTAGTCCAAAAGTACTTATTAGCAGAGTTAATGCTTTATTCAGAAGAGTAGGAAATAAAGAAACTAGTAAATCCATAACAATTGGCAACATATCTATTGATCCTGTTAAATTTATGGTAACTATCAATGGAATTGAAGTTATACTTGCAAAAAAGGAATTTGAATTACTTTATCTACTCGCATCTCGCCCTGGAAGAGTATTTCTAAGAAATGAAATTTTGTCGCAGGTATGGGGTAATGAAGTGATTGTAGGTGATAGAACTATCGACGTTCATATTAGAAAAGTTAGACAAAAAATGGGACTCGACTGTATTACAACCGTTAAAGGTGTTGGCTATAAATTTGATATATAAGTGTAAATTGCACTTTAGATGTTTAAGACAAAAAATCTATCTCCCCAGAAATTATCTGCTTTTACTGCAACCATTCTCTCATTTCCGATTGCAACGGGCATTTATGTAATTAGGCCCGATTGGATTATTTCAATCACCGCATTGGTAATCACTTTTATTGGAAGTTATTTATTAATTAGGTTCGTTTTAGAATCGTTCATATATCGGAAAATTAAATTAATTTATAAATTTATTTATCAAACAAAAGCTTCAAAAAGAGAGGAGACCTATTATAAATATATTTTACCTCAAAAGAGTATAGATGAAGTAAGAGAGGATGTTGAAAAGTGGGCAGAGCAAAGAAGTGCTGAGATTGAACTATTAAAAACAAATGAAGCTTACCGAAAAGAATTTTTACAAAACCTAGCACACGAATTCAAAACGCCAATATTCGCAATTCAAGGATACATAGACACTTTGTTAGATGGTGCAATGGAAAATCCAACACTTAGTAAAAGATTTTTGGAGAATACTTCTAAAAATGTACATAGAATGGTAACATTAGTAGAAGATCTCGATGAAATTGTTAGATTAGAAAGTGGTGAACAACCCTTGTATAAAGAAAATTTTATTATTCAAGATTTGATTAAAGAAGTATTTGAAACTCTTTCAATTAATATTGTTTCTAAAAAAACCAAATGTAGTATCAAGAAAGGCTGCGAATCGCCTATATCCGTTTTTGCAGATAAAGAAAAAATCAGGCAGGTTATCAATAACCTTGTTGAAAATGCATTAAAATATGGAAGGATTGAAGGAAATATAGTGGCTAGTTTTTATCAAACAGATGGGACGCATGTTTTAATAGAGTTAAGTGATGATGGAATTGGTATTGCCGAAGAACATCTTCCTAGGATATTTGAACGATTTTACAGAACAGATAGTGGCAGGAGCAGAGATATTGGCGGTTCTGGACTTGGCTTGTCTATCTGTAAGCATATTATTGAGGTACATAATCAAGCTATGCACGTAAGAAGTAAACTCGACGTAGGAACCACAGTAGGTTTTACTTTAGAGAGTAAGAGAGAATAAAAGCCCCAATAGAAATCGGGGCTCGCATGAGAAAACTACTAATATGCTCTATTGCTATAAACTGAAATGCAAAACTGTACAATCTAAATGAACAAATTGTAAAGCAAATGCAATCAAAATGTTATGAATTCGGATACATCAGAATATTTATTACTTTACTCAATATTATCTAATTATTAATTATTACTTAAATTGGCTGCTTACAATATCTAAGCCTATTTTTGTTAAAAGAGCATTATATGGGAATTAATACGTTTGGGCGTTTTTTTATGCCAAAAAACACCATTTTCTATGAACTGTTTGAAGATGTAGCTGAAAAAGTGCACGAAATGGGTATCAAGCTTAAGGAAATGGTAAGCGAACCAGATCATAACAAAAGAGCCGCCATCCTTTCTCAAATTGAAGATTTAGAGCATAAGAACGATGATAATACCCACCGCATTTTTACTGAACTAGGAAGAAACTTTATAACTCCTTTTGATAGAGAAGACATTCACTACTTGGCCTCTGCTTTAGATGATATTGCAGATTATATTTATGCTTCCGCTAAAAAAATTAATTTTTACAGTGTAAATCCAAATGATACAGGAATTCAAAAAATGGCCGATCTTATTTTACAAGGTTCTATTGAAATAAAGAAAGCTGTTTTTGGTTTGAGAGATATGAAAAATCTCCGTGAAATGACGGAAGCTATGGTAAAAGTTAACAGCATCGAAAACCAAGCTGACGATGTATTTGATATGAGTATCGAAATGTTATTTCAACAAGAAAACGACTTTAAAGAAGTAATTAAGAAAAGAGAGATTTATCAGGTAATGGAAATTGCAACTGATAAATGTGAAGATGCTGCAAATGTGATAGAGTCTATCATCATTAAGTACGCATAAACTGATTAAGAATTACTAATTACCAGCTTTATGTTCACCTTACTCATATTAATTGTTGTTCTCGCTTTTGTTTTTGATTATATCAATGGATTTCATGATGCAGCCAATTCAATTGCTACCATTGTTTCTACTAAAGTTTTAACTCCATTTCAGGCAGTTCTTTGGGCAGCAATGTTTAATTTTGCGGCTTTTTTTATCTCAAAATATATATTTAAAGAATTTGGTATAGGCGACACTGTTGCCAAATGGGTACATGCCGAATTCATCACATTAGAAGTACTATTAGCTGGAATAATTGCAGCAATTGTATGGAACTTAATTACTTGGTGGTTTGGCATTCCGTCTAGTTCATCACATACGCTAATGGGAGGTTTCATAGGAGCTGCATTGGTAAATGCAAAAGGTTTTAGTGTTGCTGGCGCTGACGTAATTAACTACGCAAAAGTTGTTCCTACTTTTTTATTCATTTTCCTCGCTCCCTTAATTGGAATGTTCATTGCATTTTTTATAACCATATTAATTGTACATCTCTGCAAACGATCAAACCCCTATAAAGCCGAAAATTGGTTCAAGAGATTACAGTTGGTTTCTTCGGCTGCTTTTAGTTTAGGGCATGGCGGAAACGATGCTCAAAAAGTAATGGGAATAATTGGAGCGGCTATCATTTTTTATGAGAAGACTACAAATGGAGTTAATATGAATTTCAATGAATTTGTTGTTGCCTACCCTTGGGTACCTTTTACAAGTTTTCTTTGCATTGGACTTGGCACATTGAGTGGTGGATGGAAAATTGTAAAAACGATGGGTACAAAAATTACCAAAGTAACTCCATTAGAAGGCGTTGCTGCTGAAACAGCTGGTGCCATTACATTATTTCTTACAGAACATTTTAAAATTCCCGTATCTACTACCCATACAATTGCAGGATCTATTATTGGAGTAGGTGCTACAAAACGCCTTAGTGCTGTAAGATGGGGAGTTACTGTTAGTCTTCTATGGGCATGGATTTTAACAATACCTATTTCAGCTTTTTTAGCGGCAGTTATATTCTATATTATGAAATTATTTATCAAATAGTTTAATTACAACAACTCATTTCAGATTATCGTTTTATATTGTGTCATAATTTATTTTATGGCAAAAATTTTGGTTACCGGAGGTTGTGGATATATTGGATCTCACACAATTATAGATCTAATAGAAAATGGGTTTGATGTTATTTCAATTGATAACTATTCTAGATCAACCAATATTGCCTTGAATGGAATTGAAAAAATTACTGGCAAAAAAATTAAAAACTATTCTGTTGATTTAAAAAATTTTGATGAAACGCAAGCAGTATTTATGGAACATACCGACATTGATGGTATTATTCATTTTGCAGCTTACAAGGCAGTTGGAGAATCTGTTGATCAACCCATTTTGTATTATGAAAATAATTTAATTGGCTTAATTAATTTATTAAAATGTGTGCAAGAATTTGGCGTTCCTAATATTGTATTTTCTTCTTCATGTACAGTATATGGCAATCCTGATGTAATTCCCGTTACCGAAAAATCTCCAATTAAACCTGCAGAATCTCCGTATGGAGCAACCAAACAAATGGGAGAAGTGATTTTAAAAGATTTTACCAAAGCCACTGCTACCAATGCTATTCTGCTACGCTACTTTAATCCGGTTGGAGCGCATCCATCAATAAATATTGGAGAATTACCAGTTGGTAAACCTCAAAATCTAGTGCCAGCAATTACGCAAACTGCCATTGGTAAATTACCAAAAATGAAAGTTCATGGAAATGATTATGATACAATAGACGGTAGTTGTATCAGAGACTATATTCATGTTTCAGACATAGCCCATGCACATACATTGGCTATTCAATATTTAGCAAATGAAAAAAATGAAACTGCTTGTGATATTTTTAATTTAGGTACAGGTGATGGTGTAAGTGTACTAGAAGCTATTCATACTTTTGAAAAAGTAAGTGGCGTTAAATTAAATTATGAAATTGGTCCACGTAGAGCAGGTGATGTTGTTGCCATTTATGCCAATAACGATGCAGCTGTAAATAAATTAGGATGGAAAATCAACTATGGCATCACCGAAATGATGGACACAGCTTGGAAATGGGAATTGAAATTAAAAGAGATCGATAACCAAACCAAGAACAACTAAATTTATTGATTCACCATTTTGGCAGCATTCTCTGCCATTTGCAATGATTCTATAAACTCTTCTATTTCACCATTAATTACTGCATCTAAATTGTAAGAAGTTAAACCTATTCTGTGGTCGGTAACCCTTCCCTGTGGCCAGTTATAGGTCCTGATTTTTGCACTTCTATCACCGGTACTTACCAATGTTTTTCTTTGTCTAGAAATTTCATCTTCTTGTTTGCGGACTTGCTCTTCATATAATTTTGTACGAAGCATATTCATCGCTTTTTCGCGATTGCCTAATTGAGAGCGTTCAGTTTGACAAACAACTACAACCCCTGTAGGAATATGCGTTAAGAAAACTTTTGTCTCTACTTTGTTTACGTTTTGTCCACCTGCACCACCACTTCGTGCAGTTTCCATTTTCACATCACTTTCTTTCAGCTCAAAATCTAGCTCTTCAGCCTCAGGCATTACAGCAACAGTTGCTGCTGATGTATGAACCCTACCTTGTGTTTCGGTATTGGGAACACGCTGCACTCGATGTACACCACTCTCAAATTTTAATGTGCCGTAAACATCTTCGCCAGTTACTTCTACAATTACTTCTTTATATCCACCTACAGTTCCTTCATTTTCAGTTACAATGGCTGTTTTCCATCCTTTCTTAGAACAATACCTTAAATACATACCTAATAAATCGCCCGCAAATAAACTAGCTTCATCACCACCAGTTCCTGCACGAATTTCTAAAATGGCATTTTTATCGTCTTGTGGATCTTTTGGAATTAGGAGTTTGGTCAATTCTTTTTCTAAAGCATCTTTCTTTTCTTCCAATTCTGGTAATTCCATTTTTGCCAACTCTCTCATTTCTTCATCATTGCTATTTAAAGCTTCTTTGGCATATTTATGATCTGCCAAAACCCTTATATAGGCTTCATAGGGTTGAACTATCTTTTCTAAAGAGCGATATTCCTTACTGTAAACCCCGAATTCCTTCTGGTTATTAATAATTTCGGGGTTAGTAAGTGCTACACCAACTTGATCAAATCTTGCTTTAATTCCTTCTAGCTTATTCAGCATATCCATTTTTTAGGGATGGCAAAAGTAATTCATTATTTGCCTAGCTCAGTTAAAAATTCATCAGAAGTATAAACTGTTAATACAGGTATACTTTGCCTTTGCAATTGCTTATCACGTGAAATAAAAAAGTCCAGTTTATGATGTATAGCTGTATAATATTGCAAAGCATCTTCAATATCATTAATCTTTGAATGAAGAGCATTAACAGCAATTTCGTGCGGCAAATCAATTACAGTTACATCAGTAAGAAGCATAAGCAATATTTCTTTAGCATTTGCATTACCGTAAGTCTTGGTGAGCCAATAACCAACTATATGAACAATTGATGGGGTAATAAATGCTTGAATTTCTCCACTAACCACCAATTCAATAATAGTTTTAGACTTCTCATATTCTTCACGTTTTAATGTGAAATCAAGCAGTATGTTGGCATCTAGAAATACTTTAAATGCCATTTTTTGTTGCTTTACCCTTATAGTATAGGTCTTTCAGATCAGCAGAAGCATCAATGAGAGGTTTTTCCATTTTTTCCACCAGATTGATAATATTTTTGCGTCTTGTAGGTTTAGCAACTGTTTTAAAATAGCTTTCAACTAATTCAGAAACACTTGTTTTTTGTTTCATTGCATAACCTTTGATGTTCTCAAGCAGCGCATTATCTATTGTAAGATTTAATCTAGCTTTCATTGAACAAATATACGCATATTTTTAAATTATGCGCATTGCAGTTAAATTTCATCAATCATTGAAGAAAATGTGGAGGACTTTGTATAATGCAAAAATGATTTATCTTTTCAATTCTTTATAACCAATCTGATTAAATATATGAAGCAGTTACTATTCATTTTGCTTGTTTTGCCTTTGTTCAATTTTGCCCAACAAGCTGATATAATATTGAAAAACGGTAAAATATTAGATGGAACCGGAAATTCATGGTTCATTGGCGATATCGCTATAAAAGATGGGAAGATTCTTAAAATTGGCAAATTAAATAATTGGAATTCCACTAAAACAATAGATGCCACCGGATTGATTGTTGCTCCAGGTTTTATTGATGTGCATACTCATTGCGAAGGCGATGAAAAAAGAAATCCGCAAGCAGATAATTTTATATTAGATGGAGTTACAACTGTAATTACCGGAAACTGTGGAGGATCAAATACAAATTTGGCAAAATATTTTGCAGGATTAGATAGCATTAAAATGGGCGTGAATATTGCTTCATTAATCGGACATAATGATGTTCGTAAAGCCGTTATTGGAACTGTTGTTAGAGATCCTACAGAAGCAGAAATGCTACAAATGGAAGCAATTGTGGAGAAGGCAATGAAAGAAGGCGCAGTTGGATTAAGTACCGGACTCATTTATATTCCTGGCACGTATAGTAAAACTGAAGAAATTATTAGATTAGCAAAAGTTGCTTCAAAATACAATGGCGTTTATGCCAGTCACATGCGTGATGAAGGTGATAGTGTAAATCAAGCTATTGAAGAAGCCATACTAATTGGTAGAGAAGCAAAAATACCTGTGGAGATTTCGCATTTTAAATTAAGTGGACAACAAAATTGGGGAAGAAGTAAAGAAACTGTTGCAATGATAATAGCAGCTCGCAAAGAAGGAATGGATGTTACCATTGATCAATACCCTTACACTGCTAGTAGCACCAACCTCGGAACACTAATGCCAGATTGGGTTTTAGCAGACGGACAAGATTCTATTAATGCAAGATTATCTGATCCTGCAACACAAAAGCGTGTGGCTGATTATATGGTCAAACGATTATCTAAAAGAAAACTGAAACATTTTAGTTACCCAGTAGTTGCCACTTTTAAAGCAGATACTACATACAACGGAAAAAGTATTGAGCAAGTAAATTTATTAAAAGGAAAAAAACATACTGCTAAAGAAGAAGCATATACTGTAATGGAAATGATTAAACTTGGAGGAGCAAGTATGGTGTTTCATGGAATGGGTGTTGAAGATGTAAAACGCATTATGCAATATCCATTCAATATGTTTGCTAGTGATGCGGGCATTCGTGTTTACGGACAAGGAGCTCCTCACCCAAGAGGTTATGGCACTAATGCAAGAGTGTTAGGAAAATACGTTAGAGAAGAAAAAGTAATTTCATTAGAAGAAGCAATAAGAAGAATGACTTCATTGCCTGCGCAAAAATTTCAGTTAAAAAATCGCGGGCTTTTACGTGAAGGATTTGCAGCAGATATTGTTTTGTTTGACGAAGCAACTGTTAAAGATCTATCAACCTACGAAAGTCCGCACCAATACTCTACGGGATTTAAATATGTTTTGGTAAATGGAGAACTAGAAGTTGAAAATGAAAAAGTAAATGGAACTAGAAGCGGCAAAAGCATTAAGAATATTCAATAGTAGATTATGCTAAAAAAATTTGTTCTAAGTATTGGAATGCTTTTTACGGGAGTATTCAACGTCCATTCTCAAAATATTGAAACCATAATTGATTCATTTGTAAAGGCAGATCAATTTAGTGGTGTTATTTTATATGCAGATAAAGGTCGTGTTGTTTTTGAAAAAGCTTATGGCTATCGAGAATTTGCCAATCAAACTACTTTAAAAAAAACAGACATTTTTGAATTGGCATCTGTAAGCAAACAGTTTACTGCAATGGTAATAATGATGCTACAAGAAAAAGGCAAAATCAATTTCGATGATTCTGTTTCGCAATATTTAACCATTCCATATAAAGGAATTACTATCCGAAATTTATTGAATCATACAAGTGGATTGCCTGATTATCAGGCAATAATGGACCAGTACTGGGATAAAACTAAAGTAGCAGGAAACAATGATATTTTAGAATATTTAAACCGATATCAACCACCAATACTGTTTGAACCAGGCAGCAAATACAATTACAGCAATACGGGTTATGTATTATTAGCAAGCATTGCCGAAAAAGCTGGCGGCGTTGATTTTATTGAGTTCTGTAGAAGCAATATTTTTAAAAAATTGGGGATGAGGGATACCGATATCAGGACTTTAGATGAAAAGAAAGCCGTGAAGAATTTTGCACTCGGACATATTTGGGTTCCCGAAAAACAACAATTTATAAGAGCAGATTCATTTCCTTCTTCTAATTACACTATTTGGTTGGGTAACAGAAAAGGTCCGGGTAGAATTAGTTCTACTGCGCAAGATTTATTAAAGTGGGATCAGGCATTGTACACCCAACAATTGGTTAAGCAGTCAACTTTAGACGAAGCGTTTACCCCTGCCGAATTAACCGATGGAAAAATATCGAACTACGGATTTGGTTGGGATATAAAAGTTGATACCGAAGGAAATAAATATGTATCCCATAATGGAGATAACCCAGGATATAAAACACAAATCATAAGAATACTCAATACCAAAAAAACCTTAATCGTTTTGTGCAATAATGCAATTGAGAGTTTTCCTAAACTTATTAAAGTATTGGAGGAGTTTATTCAGCTGTAAATCTAAACCCTCCCATTCTTTATTTCTTCAACCACACCAGGATCTAATAAAGTAGATATATCTCCTAAATTTTCGGTTTCGCCTTCTGCAATTTTGCGAAGAATACGTCGCATTATTTTTCCGCTTCTGGTTTTTGGTAATCCACTTACAAATTGAATTTTATCTGGCTTTGCAATCGCACCAATCATTCTAGTAACTGTTTGTAAAATATCTCTTCTAACCAAATCGCCTGTGCCATGCGTATCTGCCGAATGTGAACCTTGATAAATTACAAAAGCATAAATGCCTTGTCCCTTTACATCATGCGGATAACCCACTACCGCACTTTCTACAACACCGGCATGCATGTTCAATGCATTCTCTACTTCAGCAGTTCCAATTCTATGTCCACTTACATTCAACACATCATCTACCCTTCCAGTAATTCTATAATTACCATCCTTATCTCTTAATGCGCCATCACCAGTAAAATATAAATCCTTGTAAGTTGCAAAATAATTGGTTCTGCATCTTTCATGATCACCATAAGTAGTTCTTAAAATACCTGGCCATGGTGCTTTAATGCAAAGATTACCTGATACAGTTTCTCCATCTTCTCCAATTACTTCTTTACCGTTTTCATCAACCAAAATCATTTGCACTCCGGGCATTGGCAATGTTGCCCAGCTTGGTTTTGATGGAGTAATACCTGCTAAATTACTTATTAAGCAAGCGCCTGTTTCTGTCTGCCACCAAGTATCAACTATCGGGCATTTTTTCTTTCCAATATTTTCATCATACCAATGCCATGCTTCTTCGTTAATGGGTTCACCTACTGTTCCCAATACTTTTAAAGAAGATAAATTTTTCCCTTGCAATGGCCCTAAACCAAAACCCATCAAGCTTCGGATAGCAGTTGGTGCAGTATATAAAATATTTACTTTAAATTTATCTACAATATCCCAAAACCTACCAGCATCCGGAAATGTAGGAACTCCTTCAAACAAAACAGAAGTTGCGCCAGCACTTAAAGGACCATATAAAATATAACTATGCCCGGTTATCCAACCAATATCAGCAGTGCAAAAATGAATTTGCTCTGGTTGATATTGAAACACATTTACAAAAGTATAATTCGCATAAATCATATAGCCACCGCAGGTATGAACAACTCCCTTTGGTTTTCCTGTACTACCAGATGTATACAAAATAAATAAAGGATCTTCTGCATCCATTTCTTCTGCTTCAATAAAAGTAATACCTTGATCCTCCGCTCGCTGCATTTCATCTTCCCACCAAATATCTCTCCCTTTAATCATAGATACTGCAGTTCTTGTTCTTGTACAAACAATAACTTTTTTAATAGTTTTATTTCCTATCAATGCATCATCAATAACACTTTTTAAAGGAATGTCTTTTGCACCACGGTAAGCACCATCGCAAGTAATGATAAATGTAGCTTGAGCATCTTCTAATCTATCTGCAATACTTTGAGCAGAAAATCCACCGAACACCACACTATGTATTGCTCCTATTCTTGCACAAGCCAATACAGCAATAGCTAATTGAGGAATCATTCCCATATAAATACAAACCCTATCACCTTTTTGTACGCCATTGTTTTTTAATACATGTGCAAACTGACAAACTTTTTCATGTAGTTTTTTATAGGTTAAAATTCTACTTTGCTCATCGGGAGAATTTGGTTCCCAAATAATTGCAGGTTGATTGGGCTGATCAATTAAATGCCTATCCAAACAATTCTCGGTAATATTTAAAGTAGCACCTTTAAACCATTCAATTTTAGGTTCAGAAAAATTCCAATTCAACACATCTTCTTTGCTTTTCCATTTTTTCTTCCAAGTAAAATGATTGGCAATATCTTCCCAAAAACCAGCAGGGTCTTCAATACTGTGTTGATACGCCGCTTTATATTCTTCTAAACTCTTAATTTGATAAGGGTATTTCATAACAAACAATTTCTGGTATAAATATACGGCAATACTTGCTTGGCAATATGCAACAATTGATGTAAGTTGAACACTCATTTAAGCCAATGGACAATTCAAAAAAATTAAGACAAGTTATCACCGCCTCTTCCTTAGGCACCCTCATAGAATGGTATGACTTTTATATTTTCGGAAGCTTAGCAACAGTTATAGCTAGTCAGTTTTTTCCAAAAACAAATCCAACCGCAGCATTACTCTCTACATTAGCCACTTTTGCTGCGGGTTTTATAGTAAGACCTTTTGGGGCATTATTTTTTGGCAGATTAGGAGATTTAATTGGCCGAAAACATACATTCTTGCTAACGCTCATTATAATGGGCGGATCTACATTTGCAATAGGCTTAATTCCTGGCTTTGATACAATTGGCTATGCAGCTCCAATCTTAGTTTTAATATTAAGACTCTTACAGGGATTGGCTTTGGGAGGAGAATATGGCGGCGCAGCAACTTATGTGGCCGAACATTCCCCAGAACATAAAAGAGGTTTTTATACTTCTTGGATACAAACCACAGCAACATTGGGCTTATTTGTTTCGCTTGGAGTGATTTTACTTACCCGCCATAGTTTAGATGCCGATGCTGCAAAATCTATTGCCAAGTTTAACGATTGGGGATGGAGAATTCCTTTTTTAGTTTCGATTGTATTAGTGGGCCTTTCTATTTACATCCGCCTAAAAATGCAGGAGTCGCCGCTCTTTACAGAACTTAAGGCAGCAGGTAAAACATCGATCAACCCTATTAAAGAAAGTTTTGGAAACAAGACAAATTTAAAAATGGTGCTTTTGGCTTTATTTGGAGCCACAATGGGGCAAGGAGTTGTGTGGTATACAGGCCAGTTTTACGCGCAATCTTTCATAGAAAATGTTTGTAAAATTGATTTCGATCAGAGTAGAACAATATTAATATGGGCCATTTTATTTGGCACTCCTTTCTTTGTAATTTTTGGAGCTTGGAGCGATAAAATAGGTAGAAAATGGATCATGATGGGAGGAATGTTTTTAGCCATTATTTCTTATCAATATTTATTTAAACAACTATTGCAATTATCTGATACAACTAATAGCATAGAGTTGGTAAATGAAAAAATAGTGAAATCAGATAGACAAATACTTTCCAATTCAGACACTGTAAAAACTGTTACAAATATTCATCAATTCCAAAATGGAATAACTCTTTCATCAACAACAAAAGATACTTTATACGCAAGTGGGAAAAAACAATTGATAGCCGCTGTTCCTAAAATTGTAAAAACAGTTGGCAACGAAATCTATTGGAAAATGGTACTCATAGTTTTTATAATGATTATTTATGTAACCATGGTATACGGACCAATTGCGGCTTTTTTAGTTGAATTATTTCCTACTAAAATAAGGTATACATCTATGTCGTTGCCCTATCATATTGGTAATGGAGTTTTTGGCGGACTCACACCTTTTGTTGCAACATTACTCACTACTATTTATACCAGTAATTTATTGGTTGGATTAATGTATCCAATAATTATTGCAACTATTTGTTTAGTAATTGGCACCATTTATATTCAAAATAAAATTGACCCTCTTGTAAAAGAATAAAAAAAACTATTATGAATAAATTAAAAAAATACGCGGGTTTAATTTGTATTGCTATTGGCCCTATTGCCATGTATTATTTAATTATAACTGCATCTTCACAAATTATTGCAAAGCCAGAAATTGATACTAAAATACAATGGGCAGTTTTTGGAATAGTGTTTTTACCAATTGCATTCGGGCTAATGCTTTTTGGCTACTATGCTTTTAAAGGCGAGTACGATAATTAGCAGTAAGTTCTTACAAACGATGTTGGATTCATTACGGGTAATAATGGATTAGCTTTTTTAAAATCTTTTTCATTGTTAGTAATAAAAAAGTCCATCTTTTTGGCGTTAAGTGCAGTATAATATTGAATTGCATCTTCAATATCAGAGAACCCTGCATCTAGAGCCTGCTTTATAATTCTATTATCAGGGTTTATAATTGTGCAGATATCAATTAGATAGCCAAGGTATTTTAGTTGGTTAAATTTTGATGTTTTGTACTTTTCCAAAACGTAAGCGATAGTTACAAAACAAGATGATGAAGTATACAAACTACATTTACCTTTTTCGCCCATTATGAGAATTTCTTGAGATGTTTTAAAGTTATTAACGCGTTCACAGAAAACATCAAGAACAATATTAGTATCAATAAAAAGATTATAAGCCATGTTTCTTCGCTAGGTACTCTTGTTTGAATTTTTTTAAGTCGAAATCTGCAGGTACTTTGTCTTTTAATATTCCACTCATGGCCTCCACCTTATAAATATTTTTACTGCCCTTTTCATCAAACTCATTAAAAAACGCTTGAACCATCTGGCTAACACTACTTCCTTTTTGTTTTGAGATAAGTTTAGCTTTCATAATGGTTTTTTCATCCATACTCAATGTCAACTTTTTTGTCATGAAAAGGTATTTTGTTAAAGATACGTATAAAATAATACTATACGTATCAGAATCATTATTTTTTGTCTATTTTGCATAATCTATGTCAATCGAAATCAACAATTTAACAAAAGTATACAGGGAACAAAAAGCCGTAAACAACATTTCTTTTACTATTAACAAAGGAGAAATTGTTGGTTTTTTAGGACCAAATGGAGCTGGAAAAAGTACTACGCTAAAAATTATCACAGGTTATTTAGCAGCAACTAGCGGAACTGTTAAAGTTGCAGGATTAGATATTGCAACACACCCGATTGAGTGCAAACAAAAAATTGGATACCTGCCCGAATCAAATCCATTATATAATGATATGTATGTAAAAGAGTACCTGAATTTTATTGCAGGTGTTCATCGTAATAAGACACTAGTCATTGGGCATAAGTCATTAGAAGAAATTATTAAAAAAGTAGGATTACAATTAGAACAAAACAAAAAAATTGCACAATTATCTAAAGGATATAAACAGCGTGTAGGATTGGCTGCTGCGCTTATTCATCAGCCAGAAGTATTAATTTTAGATGAACCTACAAGCGGTTTAGACCCTAATCAAATTATAGAAATAAGGAATTTAATAAAGGAGCAAGGAAAAGACAAAACAGTATTGTTTTCGAGCCATATTTTACAAGAAGTAACAGAAATTTGCAATAGAATAATCATCATTAATAAAGGCATTATTGTAGCCGATGACAGCCTAGAAAATTTAACCAAAAAGGGTAGTTTAGAATCTGTTTTTAGTAAGTTAACGGCTCAATAAGTGTATAAACTACATATTGCTTATCTTTAATCAAGAAATTAACCTAATAATTATACAATGAGTTACATTATTGAAGTACATGCAAGACAAATTTTAGATAGTCGCGGTAATCCAACCGTAGAAGTAGATGTTTTAACAGATGATGGAGCTACGGGCAGAGCTGCAGTTCCAAGCGGAGCTAGCACTGGCATTCATGAGGCGGCCGAACTACGTGATAACGACAAAAAAAAATATGTTGGAAAAGGCGTTTTGAAAGCAGTAAAAAATGTGAATGATATTATAGCTGAAGAATTGATTGGATTTGATGTAGCTCAACAAGCTGCTATTGATGAGGCCATGATTGAATTAGACGGCACTGCTAATAAAAGCAAATTAGGCGCAAATGCAATATTAGCAGTAAGTATGGCTGTTGCAAAAGCTGCGGCTGATGAGGCTGACTTGCCATTGTACCGATATATTGGTGGCACAAATGCTAAAACATTGCCAATGCCAATGATGAACATCCTTAATGGAGGTGCTCATGCCGACAATAAAATTGATTTCCAAGAATTTATGGTAATGCCAGTTGGAGCAACTTCTTTTAGCGAGGGATTGCGTTGGGGAGTTGAAATTTTTCATACCCTGAAAGGTGTTTTGAAGAAAAAAGGCTTTAGCACCAACGTAGGAGATGAAGGTGGTTTTGCTCCAAATATTCAAAGCAATGAAGAAGCTATTGAAACTGTATTAGAAGCAATACAAGCAGCAGGTTATAAAACTGGTTCTCAAATTGTTATAGCAATGGATGCTGCAAATAGCGAGTTATGGGATTCAAAAAAGAAAAAATATGTTTTTCATAAGAGTAGTGGAAAAGCAATGAGTAGTGATGAGCTAGTAAAATACTGGGAAAAATGGGTAAAGCAATATCCAATTTCATCAATTGAAGATGGAATGGCAGAAGACGATTGGAATGGCTGGAAAGCCTTAACACAAGCGGTTGGCAGTAAATGCCAGTTAGTAGGTGATGATTTATTTGTAACCAATGTTGATCGTATTCAACAAGGAATTGATAAAAAAATTGCGAATGCTTTATTGGTCAAAGTAAACCAAATTGGTACTATTACCGAAACCATTAACGCAGTTACTTTGGCTCAACACAATGGATTTAATACCATTATGAGTCATAGAAGCGGCGAAACTGAAGATACTACTATTGCTGACTTAGCTGTTGCTTTAAATTGCGGACAAATTAAAACAGGTTCTGCATCAAGAAGCGACCGTATGGCTAAATACAATCAGTTAATTAGAATTGAAGAAATGTTAGGATCTACTGGTATTTACCCTAAAGGGAAAATAAAGTTCGGTACAAAATAGTATTCACACAGTTGTGAATTAAATATTGATTGGTCAATAAAGGTTAATGATTACTTTTATTGACCAATATTTTTTAGAGATAGCTCATGAGAAAGTTAGCCAAAGTAATTACCAATAAATATTTTATAGCCTCCGTATTTTTTATTGTATGGATGTTGTTTATTGATCAGCGCGATTACTTTCAACAGAAAGAGAGAAGAGATGAATTGAATAAACTAGAACAGAAAAAAGCTTATTACCAGCAAGAGATCAACAAAACCCGCAAAGAATTGGGCGATTTACAGCATAGTCCCGCAGCTTTAGAAAAATATGCTCGTGAGCGATACCTTATGAAAAAAGAAGGAGAAGATATTTTTATTATAGAAGATTCTTTATCGCCTAAAAAATAAAATACAGTAAAGAACGTTAGGCACTAAATTGATTAATTTAACAGCATTAGTTACAATATAATATACATCACCTCGTTTTAAATAAACGCCGTATCCTCTTAATAACGCAGACAAACTGCTTATGAAAAAATTTAAAGATGAGGAACTGATTATGTATGTATATAAAGATTGCACACTTGCATTAACTGCTGCTATTAACCAAGCAATTAAAGAAGATGAGGCATTAAATGAGCAAGTTGAAACGCTTAAAAGGTCAATAGAGCAACTAGATAAATTACAATTATCAGCTCCTTCACAAAAATCAATAAAAGCAATAATGGATTACGCCGCGCTATCTTTGAAAAAAGATAATTAGTTTTTATTGTACCCTTATAGGGTAAAGCATATCTCAAAATGGAAAATACAATTCTCACACAAGTTACTAATGAAAAAGCATTAGGCCTGTTGCACGAGCTAGAAGAACTACACTTGATTAAAATTATTAAACAAAATTTCAGCCCTATAACAATCAAGCTTTCTGATAAATACAAAGGGGACTTCTCTAAAGAAGATGCTAAATGCTTTAATGAGCATAGTAAAACAATGCGCAAAGAATGGGAGAATAATTAATTGATAATAACGTAATATCCGGCTACTTTGATGGTTCACTTAATGAGAATGCAATGCTTTTAATAGAGGCACTATCTTGGATTAGTGCTGACAAAACTAAAGAAGTAATTCTTCAAACCTTTATTGCAGATGCGAATATTTTAATCCTTACTAATGTTGTAGTAGATCAATGTGTAAAAATTAGACGAAGTAAGAAAATAAAAAGCCAGATGCTATTATAGCCGCCACAGCTATTGTTTATGATTTAATTCTAATTACTAAAGACAAGGGCTTTGTCAATATTCCAAATCTAAAAATTATTGATCCGGATTCATCGTAAGTTTATTATAAAATAATAAATATTCTTTCCCTTAATTTTATAGATGACCAAGAAAGAGCGCTATCAGCAAGTAATTAACTATTTCCTAGAAACAACTCCAATTGCTGAAACAGAATTAGTTTACGATAATCCTTTTCAATTATTAGTAGCTGTAATTCTTTCTGCACAATGCACCGATAAAAGGGTAAACATTACTACCCCAGGAATTTTTAAATTGTATCCTACTCCTCAAAAAATGGCGAAAGCTACATTTGATGAGCTATTCCCATTAATAAAAAGTATTTCTTATCCGAATAATAAAACCAAGCATTTAATTGGGATGGCAAATATGCTATTAGCGCATTTTGGAGGAGAAGTTCCAATGACGGTGGATGAGTTGGTAAAATTACCCGGAGTTGGCAGAAAAACGGCCAACGTAATTACCAGTGTAATAGACGAGCAACCAAATATGGCGGTTGATACACACGTTTACAGAGTAAGTCATCGATTAGGATTGGTTAGCAAAAAAGCAACTACTCCATTAGCTGTAGAAAAAGAGTTGATTAAATTTATTCCTACAGAATATGTGCATCGTGCACATCATTGGTTAATATTACACGGAAGATATACTTGTGTTGCAAGAAGTCCAAAATGTAGTGAATGCGGAATTAGTGAAATATGCAAATTCAATTTACTTAACAAACAAAAAGTCCATCGTTAAATCTCTTTGCACTAGCCCAGTTTTATATTCATTATTTGCTACTCCAAATGTGCTAATCATCGTTAAAAAAAATGTTTTACGTGAGTTGGTTTTATTTCTAAATAAGTCTAATTTATTTTTCAATTCATTTGAATATGCTTTATTAATAATGAATGGTGCTGAAGAAAATTTCATTTCACAAATATTGATGCAATGATCGCTTCTATCTATTATTAAATCAATCTGCGCACCATCGGCTCCTTTCAATCCCTTATAATTCCACATAGATACTTCTGTGTGAACATTTTCTATGCCAATTTCTTTTTTTAATTGTACTAAATGCTTTTTACAAATTCGCTCAAAGGCAAACCCACTCCAGATTTTCCACGAAGCCCCCATCGAAAATTTTTCCCATGTTCCATCACCATAAAATTTTTGATTCTCTATGAACTTTACATAGAAATAAGAAAACTCATCGGTTAGCTGATAAATACTATCCTTAGCATTTTTTCCAAAAGGAATAAAAGGGGTTATAAAACCAGATGCTGTGAGTTCTTCCAACAACTGAGTTACTCCTCCACCTGATGAAAATGAACAATCTTTAATTATTTCATTACGAGATAAACCAGCTCCTTTTTTGCCTAGCTCTTTTATAATCTTTGTATGATTAATTGAATCATTAAACAACGATTTAAATAAATTATTAAATTCATTATGCAAGAACCCATTTTTAGTAAATGCAATTCTATTAATTACCTGATTGGCACTTTCTCCAACTTCTACTTCTTTTAAATATTGAGGCACACCCCCCATCACCATATACAACTGTATTAATTGATATCGGTCTAGATTTACTTTTCGTTCTTTTAAAAACAGTTCAGTTTCACCTAAAGTAAATGGCAATAAAAGCATTTTTTTAGTAACTCGGTTATGCAATCCGCCCTTATTGTTTATCACTTTTTGAATCATCCATGCAGCGGCAGAGCCACAAATAACCACTACTAAATTTTTTTGTTTTGATGCCCAAACATTCCAAAAGTTTTCAAATGCTGGCAAGAATCCAGATCTTAACGTATGTATCCAAGGAAACTCATCAATAAAAATTACTTTTTTCTTTCGCTTAATTATTGGGGTTAGGTAATTAGTAAACATTTCAAAAGCCTCTATCCATCCTTCTGGTTTTGCTAATTTAGCTCCCGATGATTTAGACAATTGAATGGCAAAATTTTGCAACTGCTGATCTATTGTAGTATGGTGCATTCCCGAAAACTCAAAAACCAATTGCTGTTCAAATACATTGCGTATTAAAAAGGTTTTACCTACCCTTCGTCTGCCATATACAGCCAACAGTTCCGCTTCCCTAGAATTCAACATCTTTTTTTACTGATATTGTTCGCTTATTCTTCCAATTAATTTTTCCATAATCGCATTTTAACTACTTCTTTAATAAGCTATGAATTAGCTATACCTCGCCAAATGTGGTAAAAATATTAAGTTTTGGCGAGATATAGACTACCTATACCTCGCCAAATGTAATAAAAATAGTGAGTTTTGGCGGAGTATAGAAAGTATTAAAAGTTGGTAAGGTATTGCAAATCAATAATTTACTTCTTTTTTACCAACTCATAAGACTCATCGATCATTGCCTTTAATTGCCTAGTAGAAATTGTACCATTTACAACAACTTATTATGAAACCATTTTAGTAATCACATCAACCAACTCACCTTTGGTAATAGGAATACCCATGATCTTATTATAGGCTTTTGCATCAACCATATAAACATCACGAATAATTTTTACCAATTGTCCGTTGTTAATTTCTGGTATCAATACATGTTCAAAATTCTTGATAATGTCTCCTAAATTCTTAGGGAATGGTCGCATATAACGAATATGAGCGTGACTTACAGCATGACCTTTAGCTTGAACATCTAATACAGCGCTTTTAATTGCACCATAAGTAGATCCCCATCCTAAAACCAATACTTTCCCTTTTTCTGGACCACTATCAATTTTTTGTAAAGGAATATATTCAGCAATTAAATCAACCTTGGCTTGGCGTGTTTTAACCATATGCTGGTGATTCTCTGCTTCATAACTAATATTACCGGTAATATCTTCCTTCTCTAATCCACCTACTCTGTGCTCTAACCCTGGTGTTCCAGGTATTGCCCAAGGACGTGCTAATTTTTCATTTCTTTTATACGACAAGAATTTTTCTTCGCCCTCATCTAATCCTTGCTTGAATTTAACTTCAATTGGTTGTAAATCGGACGACTGTGGAAACTTCCAAGGCTCAGCACCATTGGCAATATATCCATCACTCAATAAAATTACTGGCGTCATATGTTGCACTGCAATTCTTACTGCTTCATAAGCAACATCAAAACAATCGCTTGGAGTTGCTGTTGAAATAATTGGCATTGGGCACTCTCCATTTCTACCATAATATGCCTGCATTAAATCGCTCTGTTCTGTTTTAGTAGGCAAACCGGTTGATGGTCCACCTCTTTGAATATTGATAATAACCAAAGGAATTTCTAACATCACAGCCAATCCCATTGCCTCAGCTTTTAAAGCCATACCAGGGCCAGATGTAGTTGTAATGCCAATTGAACCTCCATAACTAGCACCAATAGAAGAAGTGATTGCGGCAATTTCATCTTCGGCCTGAAAAGTTCTAACACCAAATGATTTGTATTTACTTAAATCATGCAAAATATCAGAAGCCGGTGTAATAGGATATGAACCTAAGAAAATGGGTAAGCCACTTTTTTCACTTGCAGCTATCAATCCCATAGATAATGCCTGATTACCCATGATACTTCTATAAAAGCCTGGCTCCATTTTTGCTTTTGCTACTGTATAACGAGCAGAAAAAGTTTCGGTAGTATCACCATAATTAAACCCTGCTTGCAGTACTTTGATATTACTCTGTAGAATATTATCTTTCTTGCCAAATTTCTCTTTTAAAAATTCAATGGTATTGTCGAGATTTCTATTGTACATCCAATAGATATAACCCAATACAAACATATTCTTAGCACGATCACGCTCCTTAACACCCAAGTCTGTAAAGTCTTTCAGGGCTTCGCGTGTAAGTTTTGTAACATCAATTTTTATTACATCAAATGAATCTAAACTTCCATCTTCCAAAGGATTTACACCATCAGGGTAATTAGCAAGGCGCAAGTTTTTAGAATCAAATCCATCAATATTTACAATCATTTTACCACCTGGCTTGATGGCTTTCATATTTACTTTTAACGCAGCTGCATTCATTGCAACTAAAACGTCGGCAATATCTCCTGGAGTAAATACTTTATTAGATGAAAAGTGCAACTGAAATCCACTTACACCCGGTAATGTGCCTATTGGAGCACGAATTTCTGCCGGAAAATCTGGGAAAGTTGCTAAATCAATCCCCATTAAGGCGGTGTTATTGGTGAACTGCTGTCCAGTTAACTGCATTCCATCTCCACTATCTCCTGCAAACTTAATTACTACGTTTTCTAAAACTTCTTCTTTAATATTCATTAGTTCTTGTTGTGAAACGAAGTTAGTATTTCTACTGCTTATTTTTTCTGCCCTTTAGACATCTTTTTTACAAATTGATTGATTTGGGCTTTTATTTGCAGTTAAGTTTACACTTGCATAGGGCAAAATCAAATTTATTGAGAAATTGAAGCAGTTGATCAAACAGTTTTCATTATTGGGATTGATAGCAATAATGGGATGCGGAACAAAAGTAGAGAACGGAGAGCCCTATATTCAGGATACTGGCACCAACGAGAGGTATACCCAGCCTGATTTTGCAGCAGATACTGCTAAAAAATATATTTACTTAAGTTTTGATGATGGTCCACAACCCGGAACACTCGAAACCTATGCTATTTGTAGAGATAATGGGATAAAAGCCACTTATTTTATGATTGGTTTGCACACAATGAGTAGAAAAGATGGCAGAGATATTGTTGCAAAAATCAAGAATGGCTACCCCCAATTTTTATTGGCCAACCATAGTTTTTATCACGCAAATGGGCATTATATTGATTTTTATCAGCATCCCGATCGGTCTTTACTCGACTTCTTGAGAACTCAGGATACTTTAAAAGCATCTTATAAAATCATCCGATTGCCCGGTAATAATGCTTGGTTATTAAAGGATACCATACACACATCTGGTCTGGTGCGCCGAGTTTGCAAGCTGCTTGATTCTACTGGTTACAATGTTATTGGATGGGATACTGAATGGACTTTTAACCATAAAACTGCCATTCCCGTTCAATCTGCGGAGCAAATGGCCAGTCAAATTATTGGTTTATTGGAGAAAAACGAGACATTTACCAAGAATCACTTGGTTTTACTTACCCATGATCGAATATTTCATCGGCAACAAGACCTCGATTCGCTCAATAAAATGATTGGAATTTTAAAACAACAACCTAATTTTATTTTTGAAACGATTGATCATTACCCAGGTTTAAAGCAATAAATGATTCGTTAAATTTAAGCCCTTTTTAAACCTTATGTTTCAATAAAAATTCTTTGTTGTAAATTTGAAAACAGAAAAATAACTACTATGGCAATTTTTAAATCGGGTAACCCCACCCTTACCGAAAAAATGTTTGATAAGAGCTTAGAGCTAGATGCTAGTTTACAAGGTAGCATGACTGTTAGAGGCGCAATGAATAAATTTGGATTTATGATGATCATGCTGATTGCTGGCGCAGCTTATAACTGGCATTTGTATGAAGAAATGAAACAAGATACCATGCAGACCTTAATGTATGTAGGTGTTTTTGGTGGATTAATTACCGCTATTGCTATTATCTTTAAACCAAACTGGGCACCGTTTTTAGCGCCAATATATGCCTTATTAGAAGGTTTATTTGTTGGCGGTATTTCTGTAATAATGAATGCTGCATTTGCAAAAAGCTATCCAGGTCTAGTAATACAAGCTGTAGGTTTAACTTTTGGTGTTGCTATCTCTATGTTTATTTTATACAATTTCAGAATCATTAAAGCAACAGAACGCTTTAAATCGGTAATATTTACCGCTACTTTAGGTGTTGGTATTTTTTACTTGCTTACAATGGTTTTAAATTTATTTGGTGTGAACGTGAGTTTTATGTACGATAGTAGTTTACTAAGTATCGGTATCAGCTTATTTGTGGTTGCTATTGCCGCTTTAAACCTAATCTTAGATTTTGATATGATTGAACAAGGTGCAGAAAGAGGTGCTCCAAAATTTATGGAATGGTATGGCGCATTTGGATTGATGGTAACCATCGTATGGTTATATATTGAAATGCTCAAATTATTAAGCAAACTATCTAGTAGAGATTAATTAAAATTATAGATTTCCAAAACCCTGCCTTGGCGGGGTTTTTTTATGTCAATTGCTTTATCCCACCCCGAAAAAAGAGATTATCTTACGCAGTAATTAAAGGTTTTAAAAATGGATTTTAATAGGAACAATTTATCGAATACTGAATTGATTAATATCTATCGAAATTTAGTATTTCCTAGAATGATAGAAGAAAAAATGTTGGTACTGCTTCGCCAAGGAAAAATAAGTAAATGGTTTAGTGGAATTGGTCAGGAAGCAATTTCAGTTGGAACAACTTTAGCACTAGATCCAACTGAATGGATCATGCCACTGCATAGAAATCTCGGCGTTTTTACTTCCCGCAATATGCCTTTGCACAAATTATTTAAACAATGGCAAGGTAACCAAGACGGTTACAGTAATGGCAGAGAAAGAAGTTTTCATTTCGGTACAAAAGAACATTTTATATGTGGAATGATTTCGCACCTTGGTCCACAATTAGCAATAGCTGATGGAGTTTCTTTAGCCTATCAATTGCGAAATGAAAAAAAAGTATCTGTTGCATTTACAGGTGATGGTGGAACAAGTGAAGGCGATTTTCATGAAGCATTGAATGTTGCTGCAGTTTGGAATTTGCCAGTAATTTTTATTATTGAAAACAATGGCTACGGTTTAAGTACTCCAGTAAATGAACAATACAAATGCGAGCACTTAGTTGATAAAGCCAAGGGATATGGAATAGAAGGAATTAGAATTGATGGCAATGATGTATTGGCTGTATACGATACCATTAAAGGCGTTCGTGAATATTGCATCAACAACCAAAAACCTTACTTAATTGAATGCGATACGTTTCGCATGCGTGGACACGAAGAAGCTAGCGGCACAAAATATGTTCCTAAAGAATTATTTGAAGAATGGGGAAGAAAAGATCCAATTAAAAAGTATGAACAGTTTTTACTGAATGAAAAAGTAATTACTGAAATGCAAATTGCTGATATTAGAAATGAATTAAAACAAACCATTGAACAAGAGTTAGCAAAAGGAAATGATTCTGCTGCAATAGTTGTAAATACTGATGTTGAAGTGAATGATGTTTATGCTCCTACAACTATTAATAATCAACTTTTATTGATGGACTCAAGCCCTCCCACTGCAAGATTGGTAGATGCTATTGCTCAAGGTTTAGAACAAAGTATGGAGCAACATCCGAATCTTATTTTAATGGGACAAGATATTGCTGAATATGGCGGCGCATTTAAAATTACTGAAGGCTTTGTAGAAAAATTTGGAAAGCATAGAGTCCGCAATACACCACTTTGCGAAAGTGCAATTGTTGGTGCTTGCTTAGGATTGAGTTTAGAAGGATTTAAATCGGTTATGGAAATGCAGTTTGCCGATTTTGCAACAGTTGGCTTTAATCAAATTGTAAATAACTTGGCTAAAATCCATTATCGTTGGGGACAAAATGCCGATGTAGTAATTCGAATGCCAACAGGTGGTGGAGTTGGTGCTGGTCCGTTTCATTCGCAAAGCAATGAAGCATGGTTTACACATGTGCCCGGTTTAAAAGTGGTTTACCCATCTAATCCACAAGATGCAAAAGGTTTAATAATTGCAGCAATCAATGATCCAAATCCTGTATTGTTTTTTGAACATAAAGGTTTGTATAGAAGTATAAGTGGACCATTGCCAAGTAACTATTACGAAGTTGAAATAGGCAAAGCTTTATTGGTAGAGGAAGGTGAAGATATCAGTATCATTACTTATGGTGCTGGTGTGCATTGGGCAGTTGAATATCAATTAGCTAATCCAGAACAATCATTATACATACTCGACTTAAGAACCTTACTCCCATTGGATTACGAGGCAATTAAACAAGCAGTTAAAAAAACAGGCAAGGTATTGTTATTGCACGAAGACACACTATTTGGTGGTATTGGAGGAGAAATAAGTGCATGGATTAATGAGCATTGTTTTGAATATTTAGATGCTCCGATTATGCGTTGCGGTTCTTTAGAAACTCCTATTCCATTTAATATAGAATTAGAGAAAAATTTTATGGCAAAGAGCAGATTAGCAAGTACAATTGAAAAATTATTACATTATTAAAACTCAACGATTATATATCATGAAGCATATTCAAAACTGGAGTTTATTTATTTTAAGTAGTATATTTTATTCTCAACTATTTGCACAATCTAATCCTAATGCTTTTTATACACCACCTGCATTTACTGACCTTCAACGTGCAGAAAAAATAAAAGCACTCTCCCCAGTTATTAAAAAAATGTATGATGACTTTGCGCAAACAAATCATTTCCCTGGATATGCTTATGGAATTATGGTAGATGGAGAGTTGGTGGTAAGTGGCAATAATGGTTATACCGATATTGAACAAAAAATACCTGCAACAACTACTTCCATGTTTCGCATTGCATCTATGAGCAAAAGCTTTACTGCGATGGCTATTACTAGATTGCGCGATAATGGAAAATTAAAATTAGATGATCCTGTTTCAATGTATATTCCTGAATTTGTTGGTCAGGGCCTTACTAAAGATGCAGGTGAAATTACTATCAGACATTTACTAACGCATGCTGCTGGATTTCCGGAAGACAATCCTTGGGGCGACAGGCAATTAGCAGATACAGATGAAGAACTGATTTCATTGGTTAAAAAAGGAATCAGCTTTTCTAACGCAAATGGAATAGCTTATGAGTACAGTAATTTAGGCTTTGCCACTTTAGGATTAATTATTAAAAGAGTTACGGGCATTCCTTATAGCGAATATATTCAAACACAAATATGGAGAAGATTAGGAATGCAGGCTTCTTGGGAATATAGCAAAGTGCCTACTCAACAATTAGCAAAAGGATATAGATGGATCAATAATAATTGGAGAGAAGAAGCTTTATTGCATGATGGTATTTATGGCGCAATGGGCGGAATGATTACTTCAATTGAGTCGTTTGCAAAATATGTTGCATTACATCAGCAAGCATGGCCTGTAAGAAATGATGACGAAAATGTTATTATAAATAGAAGTACTATTAGAGAAATGCAACAGTCATGGAATTTTAGTTCACTCAACCCTAATTTTAAATACAGCGATGGAAGAATTTGTCCAACTACTTCTGCATACGGATATGGCTTAGCTGTGCTGCGCGATTGCGAAAATAAATACATGGTTGGTCATAGTGGAGGCTTACCAGGTTTTGGTAGCAACTGGCGCATTCTTCCTGATTATGGTATTGGAGTAATGCTTTTTGCAAATGTTACTTATGCGCCAACTAGTTCAATTAATTTAAGGATGATAGATACTTTGATAAAATTAGCTGGCCTAAAACCTAGAGTATTAGCAGCTTCTAGCATATTAACTCAGCGCCGCAATGAATTAGTGAAATTACTTCCCAATTTTAGCAATGCAAAACAGTCGGGTATTTTTGCTGACAATTTCTTCTTAGATTATTTTACGGAGACTTTAAAAAAAGAAGCAACTGATATATTCGATAAAATTGGAAAAATTGTTTCTGTTGAATCAGTAAATCCAGAAAACCAATTACGTGGATCGTTTAATATTGTTTGTGAAAAAGGTAAAGCGCAAGTTTCATTTACACTTACTCCAGAAAATCCGGGATTAATTCAAGAGTATCATATAAAGCATTTGAATTAATTAGAAGCCACTAGCCTACTCGTACTGCGATAAATATATGAATTGAAAATGTGCCTGCGTGCAAATCTCGAAGGTGTATCGGCATTCACTAGCTTCACATAGATCGCTTTAGGAACACCATAGTATTCATATTCCTTTCCGTCGGAGAAAACGATGCGTAGGATTTCTGATTTGAATTCAAAATCTTCTATAGCCGAATTGCTGATTGTTTCAGAGTAATCGTCTTGATGGATTGCAATTGTTTCTGGATTAATGCTTACCAAAAAATGGTATGCACTAATGATATGCTTGCTTTTTTCTTCCGCAACATGCTTTTCTTCCTCATGCTCCTGAAACTTGTCGGGATGCCATTCCTTTATAAGACCTCTATAAACTGATTTTAATTCACTTAAAGTTGCTTTATCATCCACACCCAAAAGGGTCCTGTATTTTTGAATTGTTCGCATGGGGCGCGAAAGTAACTACTTTTTCGGATTTATAATAGAAAGGGAGGAAGGAATTAACTCAAAATTGATATATTAACGAGATTAGATAGTTGCTAGCTTTTTGATCTGCCTATTCATTACATAGAAAAACAAGGGCGGAAAATGAGCCAATATCATCATTCCTGGATATCCAGTAGGCATTTGAGGGGCATCATCGTGGTGTTGCAAAATTTGGTATTTTCTACTGGCCATAAAATGATGGTCGCTATGGCGGCTTAATTCAAACAGCATTAATCTTCCTACAATATGGTTACTGTTCCAACTATGAATAGGCATTGCGCGCTCATATTTTCCTGATTCTATTTGTTTTCTACTAAGTCCGTAATGTTCAATATAATTTACTGCTTCCAATAAACCGATTCCAATAAGTGCAGCAATTAAGTAGTAACCCAAAATAAGAGCACCAAAAACATAACCAATCAATAAAAGCATTAATAATTGAATGCAAGTAAATTGGACCATTTCATTGTGCCAGCTTAAAACACTGTAGCCTTTACGCTTCACTTCTTTATTGGCAATTTGCCAAGCGCTAATTAAAGAAAAGATTATGGTTCGAGGATAAAATGCAAACAAGCTTTCACCATATCGAGCACTAGCAGGATCTTCTTGAGTAGCTACTCTTTTATGATGCCCTTTATTATGTTCAATAAAAAAGTGCAAATACAAAGAAGTAAGTAATAATGCTTTGGCTAAAAATTGTTCCAAAGGATTGGCGCGGTGCCCTAATTCATGCCCAACATTAATTCCAAATATGCCACAAAGTAATCCCATGCTTATTATTCGGCCAGTATAATCAACCCAGATTAAACCAACTTCTTGTAATGAGAATAAAAAGTAGATCAGTAAAAAATATTGTGCAACAACTACTGCATATAACAAATAATCAAACCGCTTATCTGCTTTTGCAATGGCTTCTTCTGCAACGCTTAAATTATTGGGATTAGGTTTCATGAACAATTCAACCAAAGGAATAAATACAAATGCCCAGAGTAAGGGCAAAAAGCAAAACCAACCTCTTTCGTTAAAAGCAACCCATGCTAATGCAAACACTATGAAAGGTGAGCTATATTTAAAGATGCGAAATAGCATTTGATTTGTTTCTTTTTTGTAAGATAAATAAAAGAATAATACAACTATGTTTTTGTTGAACGGATGCAGATGTTATCACCTGCAACTAGAGTCTTAATCGCCTATTAGATTTTATAAATGAAAGATATGTGAGTTTGGACAGTTATCTTTCTACTTTGAGAAAGTGATTTTATTTTAATTCAAAAAAATGATGCAGGTGATAATACCTGCATCGGCCGAAACTATTAGCTATAGTTCCAATTATATTAGTAACTCTATCTACACCCATTGCATAAAAGTGTATTATTTAAAGTCCTTTATACTTTTACATAAAAACCGATAAATAGGAATAGCAATAAAATAACCGGATATTGTAGTTATGATAATTTCCACATTTACATAGATATCTGAAAAATCATTTACTACAGTACTCGCATACAGCAAATACACTATAAGACCAGCTATAATAGATCCAATAAAATAACATGTTTTATGATTAATATATTTTATAACAAAAGAAAAAACAATAAAATCAATAATAGAAATAATAAAAGTTATCGTTAAAGAATGTGTAAATGATTCGAAAATATTTAAAGAAAAATAGTCATCATTATTTAAATACTTTTTCTTATACAAATTTATAGAAAAAAATATAGTATAAATTATGGTCGATAAAAGTATACTAATTATTAAAATACTAACTATTAACTTGACTACTTTATTTAAAAGATATTTTAGCATCCTAAACGTAGTTTTAATGTATTAAACGGAATGA
>Ga0209702_10000766_pt1 | contig 66511 bp, 72 predicted proteins | sample FRY01_FD_187210 | JGI IMG/M metagenome (GOLD analysis project Ga0209702, IMG submission 187210) | Freshwater microbial communities from Lake Fryxell liftoff mats and glacier meltwater in Antarctica - FRY-01 (SPAdes) (version 2) | ecosystem: Environmental > Aquatic > Freshwater > Ice > Glacier... | reverse complement strand
CGCTGCATATATTATGTTTCCGTCTTGTACTAAAATTTTCTGGGCCATGTTATACCTACCGTTTTATATATTTATCAGATATAAAGAAAAGAGATATCAATAGAAAATCCTCCGGCGCGATTGCACGCTGAACGGAATATGAGTTTCTATATTGTCAATACCCATGTTCGTGTGCCACAGTCCCATATTCTTAAAAATCTACGCTCATCCATAATTTCAAATTCAGTTTTTGTACGATCAAACCCTTCGGCGACTAATCGATGTTTTGCAAATTTATATCTATGATTCATTTTCTTTAAAGATGGATCATAATATCCGTATCCGGCATTATTATCTTTTTCTAACTCAAATCCTAACACCTTATACAGGTTACCAACACTATATTTATTATCTGAATAAGATACAATCTGTTTAGGCGCATGATTCTTGACAAAGTGGCTGAGTAATTTCGATGCGCCACCAACAACTTGTTTAGATGTAACATATCTAACAAGTTCGTATGTATCTTTACCACGATCCTTACCAACGCCAACGCGGTTATTTGAAAATGTCATGACCGCAACTATCTCATCGTTGTATTTTAATCCGTAACAATATTGTGATGTACAATACCCCTGTATATGATTATTGTCTAATATTAATCGAGTCCGGGCCGGTGTCAGTGTAATAACTGATGTGTTTCGTGCATACACTTTTTCAGAAAGGCCTAATTTTGCTTTTATTTTATTTTTCCATATCTCTTTCTTATTTTCCCATGAATCGCTGAATATAGTAAATAATTCTATGCCTTTCTCCTCGCAAGAAATAAATTTATCTCGATGATAGGATTTAGTAATATGTGGTATCTTATCGTGATGCCAATATATTCCATTGTACTCTATTGCTAAATTATGATCTGGTAAAAATATGTCAAGTTCCTTACCTATAATTGTCCTTTTATTGGTGTGTATATTCACTATACCCAGAGAATTTAAAAAATATGCAATTTCTATCTCAAAAGTAGATTTGTATGGTTCTCTGAACCCGTGTTTACTGAGATAGTAATAAACAGTCTGAGCGTGTAAGTGGTGGGTGTCGGCAATTTCGGTGACTGATAATCTTGGAAATAATTTGCTCAGCTTATCTTTATCACGCAATAATTCTAAATTTGGATTTTGTTTTTCTTCAGTAAGTGACCATGTATTTTTTACACCGTATTTTTCTATACATGTATTCTCACATTTTTCTCTATTATTAAAATTCTCATTGCCGTGATTTTTTAATTTTGTTTCTTTTATTTGCCTGGTTATATCAGCAACTTTTGTTTCATCTGCGTAGAATGTATTATGTCTATTCTTTGCAATTTCTGTCTGACCGTTATTGGTAACGCCATATTTCAATATAGTAGTAGCTACTCGTTTCTCATTAATATATTCCTTTTCCTTATCAGTGTATTGCTGCTTAGAATTTGACACATTTTTGCTAACTGATTCTTTAGCGCATCGGCATACCGCCGTTTTACCACAAAATGTGTATCCTACGAATGTTTTTAACTGTTTTATATTACTGTTTTTACAAATATTAGATTCTCGATACACTGCATAATATAATTGTTCGAGAAATGTATTTATTGTGGCAGGTACATTTAACTTTATATATTCTAATACGTCTTTATTTCTTTTAAGAATTTGTGTAAAATGTTTCGGTTTTTCTTTGTATGTATCTAAAATAAATTGTTGTATGATGTGCATTGTGGTCCTGTAAACATTTGAACGTGATAGTATATTTAGCACATACTCATATTTTAGTCAAATGAAAACCCGCCTAGGCGGGTTTTCAGTTCTAAATATTCTTACGAATTAATAAAACTTGAGCGTAGCCGAATCTATCCCCACCTTGGAAAGGTAGTCGGCAGCGTTGCCGAAGCTGTTAGCTGTGTTTGTAAGCTCTAAATATCCATAACGAGTCATAAAGCTGACCACTGGCTCGAAAGTCTGTGGATCCATAACTGGACCAACGCTCATCAACGGAATGTACGGGCAGTAGTAAGCTGCTGCGTCAGTTTCTGTAGGGCCTTTGTAGCCGATAAGAACTGCCTCGCCGTCGCTTGCATACTGGTTAACATAAACGCGCATTGTGCTGTTCAATGTACCGACAAACTTTGTGTTTGTAGGAGCTTCGAATGTACCTTCTGTGGTACGCGCAAACGATGATGTTGTAGCTGTCTGAAGAATTGTCAACGCTGTTGGCGAAACAACTGCCCAGTTAGCTGCACCACGACGTGTACGAGCTGCGATCAAGTTAGCCTGTTGGTTGATCATAACTGCAAGAGCAGCCATTTCGTCACCAACGTATGTAGCTGTACCAGATACAGCGGCTTGGTTGAATGTTGTTGGTGCGACTGGAACCAAGCTGCTCAATTTGAACAACAATTCCTGATCGATTTCAACTGTGATTTCCTGTGCAAGTGCTTGCATGATTTCAGCTTCGATGTCGATACCATGGATAGCATTAGCATCTTGAGCTGCTTCAAAGGTCCAGCGAGCAGACAATTTACGTGTCTTAGCTTCTACTGTCTCTTTCAAGATCTGTATGCTTAGTTTGTTACCTGGAACACCTTCTAAACGTGCTGTTGAAGCTGCACCTGGATCAGCAACAACTTCGTTACCCGAATATGCTTTAGCAATTTCGAATGGACCAAGTGCTTCTGTACCAGCTGTAACGCCAGCTGCCGAGTTCGCATAACGAACACGCAATGTGTGAATCTGACCAACTGGACCGGTCATCGGCTGTACGCCCATGATTTCGTTCGCAATAACGGTCGGCATAACACGACGGATTAAAGGTAGCATAACTTTGTTAAGTACAGCGATGTTACCAGCTTGTGTGGCTCCTGCAGTTGCCGATTCAGCCAAGTATCTACGAGTGTTTTCAAACACTACGTTCATAGATTGGCGACGGGTTCCTGTAAGGCCTTCTAAAAGGGCTTCTTTTGTAGCGCCCCAATTTGATTCAAATAGCTTTGTTGCCATTATAATTTCTCCTAGATTACTTTCTAATTCCGGCTAAGGACAAAATGTGTTGTAATTCTGAAACATCTTCCGAAGTTTCACTTTGAGCGACCACCGCTCTGTTACCATTCTTCGATGTCAATGTTGCTTCGTTCAACTGTGGTCTTGCCACAGGTCTACGTTCGACAGCTTCATTAAGAACGCTTGGCAAATACTTGTTGTACGCACCTTGCAAATTCCTTGTTTGAACCGATTCTAGTAACTCTTTCATTACACCCTTCTTATCTTTCGATAATGGGGATAGTAATTCGTTCATAACTTTTTGTCTTTCGACTAAGTCTTGAGTAGCTTTTAGTTTTGTATCAAGCCCTTCCATAAGTCCTTTACTCTTCTTAACAGATTCTGTTAATGAAGCAAGTTGTTTATTTTTGCCTTCAACTACCGCTTGCAACTTCTTAAGTTCTGTACCTTCATTTAGATACGAAGTCATGAATTCAGCTGCTACGCTTTCAAAAATCTTACGACCGAAATCATTCTCGCGGGCGACACGAATGTCTTCCTTGAATTGACTAATTTCTGTACGTAGAGTCTTTTCAATATTTGACTCGATAATCTGAGCGGCACGCTTAATAAATTGCGCCTTTGTTTCCTGTAACTTCTGCTTACCTTCGGTAACCATCTTAACTTTCTGTTCCACAAGGGATTTCTTGTCAATACGGAACTCGCGAATTTCTTCGGCAAGTTGCTTCAATAGGAAGTTTTCTAATTTGCTGAAGTTTTCCTTCATAGCCTTTTTCTCGGCAGCAAACTCTTTCATTTCCTTTGCTACAGCTTCTGTAATAAATGTGTTTAGCATTCCTGTATGCTCGACCACTTTGCTTTTGTAAGCAATGCGTTCGGCGACAAGTTGTCTCTTGTCTTCGGCGAATTCTTCGAGTTCGGCGCTAACTTTTTCAGTTAAAAAACGATCCATCGATTGAACAAGTTGTCCCTTGTCGTGTTCAAACTTACGTGCAAATTCCTCACGGAGTGTTGCAGCAACTTCTTCACGCGCTTCGGTAATCTTTGCTTCCCACAGACCAAGAATTTGGCCTCTGACATCTTCGGATAGTCCTACGCTTTCACTCAAGATCTCATCAATTTTCTTTGCCATCTTGAGTTCCCCTTAAATTTTTAACTCATTAATAAGCCTATGAATGTCTTTAACAAGCTGTTTCTGTGCAGCGGCTTCTGTTAATGCTTCCCTTGCGGTTCCTAAAACAGTTGCACCACCCTTCATGTTAAAAAGACTTTCATAGATTGTTCTCGGAAATGCATTTGGAGCACTAGGTTGTGCAACAATGTCAACAGTTATGATTTCGAAGTCCGAAACCGCACCATCGTCACCGACATTTCCAGAACCACGGGATGAAACTCCCAACTTTGCACCCGACTGTAGCAATGTCTTAACTATGCTGCCCATCGGTGTTGGTACAATTTTCAACTTACCGTATCCGTCTGCACCATCCATCCACATTTCTGTGATGAGGTGACTAACACGGTCAAGGTTAATGGATAGCTCTTCCGGATGGTCGAGCTCCCCCATAACTGATTGACCACTGCCTAATTTCTCAGTAATAGAACTTACTGCTCTGGCAATCTCGCGAACAGGATAAACGCGCTGATTTTGGTTCCTTACGTCACCCTGGATAAAGATGCCTTTCATGCACATGTCTTTACCGCCATTTGCGTTTGTCTCTTCTAATATTTGAACGTGTGCCTTATCAAATGATAAGAACTCGTACAGTTTATTTGCCATTTTCACAGTAGTTCCTTACTTTGGCTTTGTAGTTAGAGGGGATTTTGTAAATCCTGTTCCAGCTGCCTTACCACCAGTAAACTTAGCGGTTGTATCAGCTCTGACACCAGAATTCTTAGGAGCAACTTTCACATTGTTACTAGGAGTGTCGTTTTTAGCTGAAACGCCGTTGTACTTGCCGTACTCGCCGCCTGTACCCTTGCCACCAAGAATGTTTGTTGTCTTGCCGCCGTAGTCTTTACGTGGAGAAATATTTGTGTATGGTGACTTGGTTTGTTCGGCACCTAGTGGTGTGTTTTTACCAGTTCCAACAAGTTTAGCTGTACCACGTTGTCCAGTATCGCCAGTTTTGTTAAGAAATTGCGTTTCTTCGTCAACTTTCTTGTCTTTCTTTACGTCTTTCTTTTGTGGAGCAACTTTAAGCTTATCGCCTTTCTTCTTTTCAAACATTGTGGCAACAACTTCGCCTACAACCTTTTCTTCGCCGTCCATACCCATTCCGTCGTCCATTCCACCCATGTCCATATCGTCGTCCATGGCTGGCTCAACTTCGCCGTCCATCGGATCGCCCATGTGCTCTGGCTCTTGCATTTCTTCGCCCATTAGTGCGTCGAATTCTGCACGAAGTTCAGCAAGTTGTGACTCTAGGTCGTCAACACGCTCTTCTGTGCTTTCGTCGCCGTCGGATTCGCCGTCGTCTTCGGAATCGCCAAATGGATTGTCAGTGCCGTCGGATTCGCCGTCGTCTCCGGCCTCGCCGTCATTTTGTTCGTCTGAATCGACTTCTGATTCATCTGATGAAATTTCATCAGTAAAGTCTTTACTTGGTTCGCCACCTACTTCATCTGCTTCATCTGCTTCATCCAATTTTTCATCATCATCTTCTTCGACGATGCTTTCATAAATTAAACGAGCTTTTTCTACAATGATTTGGTGGAGAATTTCAGCTGCCTTGTCTGAGTTTTCGCTTAATAGCAAATCCAGAACTTTTTCAAGCTTTTGTTGTTGTGACATGCCCGATCTCTCCTTGATTAGTTAAATTAAAATTCCACTTTCGCGGTATTCTATGTATTTAACAGGAGGCGGGATAATGTAGGGTGAAATAGCCGGAAAACCGGCTATTTTAAATTTTGTGTAGCCAAGTATTATTTAGCCATCGATAATGCAGAATAATAAGCTGCTTTATAGGCCGCCGGCTGGCGCGGCAGTTTGTCCATACATATCAGGTAGAAAATCTAGATGTTGTGCTTTTTCATACTTTTCAGCATCACGAGATTTTCTAAGTTTCTGTAAGTGAATCATGGTAAGGCGTGGACGACGTGTATCATCCATTTTTGCCTTGCTTAATTCATCATCGGCGGGGTCATAGTATTCGACCAAAAGTTCGGTAGCTCGCATTAGATTTTAGTTAAATAGTTCATAACTCTATTTATCTCTGATAATTTGAAAATGGTGATTGCCTGTATTCGGCACAACAGAATTAGTATACCCCGGGACAGATATCTTTTTAATCATACGAGCGTACAATTTTGATCTGCTTCCCTCTGATGGCTCCGATGTGAAATATATTTCAGCGGGTGCATACATCGATATAAAAAGTTTTATAGATTCTACAATAAAACTAAAAACTTGTAATTCATTCCCGGAGCCCGAGGTCCCAAACGTGTCCCCTTTCGAGGATGATTGCTCTAAGAACGCAATTTCCCATTGTTCGGGTCCATAGCTATCTGCAGAAAATCTTATGGTCCTGTTACCAATTTCTGCAGAAGTTATGAACACATTTTCAGTCTGTTTTATAACTTTCCCACTTACATTACTATTCAATAGCTCGTCGAGTCTCATATTATTGACCGAAGCTATCGACTTCGTTATCCGATACTCCCGGATCTTCCATTCCGGTCATATCTTCCTCGCCGCCTTCTGGGGACATATCGTCAATACCAGAACTTGTGATACCAACGTCAGACAATCCAGCTGGTGCGGATCCGCCGCCCATTGGCTCTGCTGCAAACGTCTTGGTTAATCTGCTACGCTCTTCTTTCCACATACGCTCGTTTTCGGCCAATTGAGCTTCTGTCCATCCCAAATATTCCTTAAGAATAAAACGCTTAGACACATATGGAATATCCATAAGTGCAGTAAATGTGTTAATCCTTGCTGAATCTAATTCAAGTTTCCTGTAATCAGAGAATGACTGTGGCGGAGTAAATTCTAGTTCAAACAAACTATTATCAATACTAATGCCACGATGCTTAAGGAACAATTTAAATTCTAAGTCAATCGGCATAATTACCTGTTGCTGATATCTTGCAACAACTTTAGAGAATCTATGTTCTTGGATGAATGCTGCGCCTACTCGGCCATCACTTACCGCAGCGGTCCCATCTTCTGGGCCTGTTGGTAAGTACGAACTTGGGACCCCTAACGCTCTAAGCATCTTATTATTAAAATATCGTAAATCGTCGATGTCACCTAAGTTTTCACCGCCTGGTAATACTTCTACTTTAGATCCACGACCCTCACTCGTTACGGCAAAGAAATAATCCTCAAGGATGGAATTCTTCACAAAAATGCCCGATTCGATAGCAAATGTATGAAAGTTATGAAATTTTTCCTTACCGTCGATTGTAATAGTGCCTACGTCTTCGGTTTCGGATAATAACTCAATGGATGTAATTCTATGATTATACTGCTGTATATTTTTCTTAAAATCTTTCCAGTTTTTATATCCGAATTTATCGTACATGCGTTCTAATTTACTATTTGTAAACTTATTATTCTTTACATTATGTGTAGAATTTACTAATATAGGATTAGACTCTTTCAATAATTGCATAAATTTAATATCAGAATTAACTAAATTAATTGTATCGATACGATCGGAGTTATGTTTTTTAACAATTTCGACAAGTCGCGTAAGCATCGGTTGTGTAAAATTCAAGGTTTGATTGTTAGCCTTATTTTTTAACATGTTAAATGCTGCGTGGGCCTTTAATTCAAGTGCCTTATCAGATCCAGCCTTATAAAAATTAGACAGACTCTTTCCGTGAGATTGCCTCCAGGATACATATTTTTCCGGATTATTATCCTTCATATCGGCAATCCATGAAATATCTCTAGTTTCATACATTTTTTTCCAGTCTGGATTTTCTAATCTATATTTAGATAAACCAGCACGAATTTTAGATTTAATTCTATTTAATTCAACCGGTGATATATTTTCCCAGTATTCTTTCTTAACAAATGAATGGTATAATGTATGATCGTGTCTATTCATCCATTGTAAGTTTATCGGAGAATTATTATATCTGTCATAATCTTTATGATGTACAGTATCTTTAATGTCGGCAGCACATTCTTCGTTAAATGTGAACTCCTGATGTTTATTTAATTCTTTAAAATAGTTTGCTACCATCCTATGTGTGAAGTGCCACTGATTAGTTTTATGATCGAAAATTTGTTCATAAGATCTATCTTTATCTTTAGATAAAGATACCTTCCTTGTTTCGAAAGAAACAAGGGGGTCATGCACTGTAAGGTCTTTTGCTTCTACAAACCCTTTGCCCAATACTGGTATTTTATGGTCAGGAGTGCATCTTAAAATTTCACCATTATCTAAAGTAATCTTAATAATATCGGCATTCTTTCTAGTTACGCCTGCCCACGAAATAATACCTGGTACAATTTTACCTGTTACAGGATCGGCGCTATAAGCCCAGTTTTCTTTTCCATTTTTATATTCTGCGATTAGATCAGATAATGGCAATGTTCTGCCATCTAATAGCGGAATTCGTGTATCTAAAGTAATACACATTGGGTTGTAAGTAGAATCAACTACGTTGGAATTAAATGTGTATACACCTTGGTCTATTGCAAATGTATGATAATTATGATATTTTTCATCACCATCTATTGTAAGTGTTCCTACCTCCATTTTGTCATCTAAGTATTCTGCAGAAATTACTTTATGATATGCGCTGCCTTTTCCTTGTCTGTTGATTCCGTACTCACGAGTGTTGAAACTAAAAAGGCTATCTTCCCCTACAACAATATCTTTTGCCTCTATCTTGCCCTTTCCTATAACTGGAAATTTATGCTCTGGGGTGCAAATAACTGTTTCACCATTATCTAGTGTCAATTTCATAACCTTGGCTTGTTTCTGGGTTACACCAGCCCATGTAATTAATCCCGGTACCATTTCACCTGTCGTTGGATTACAGCTATATGCCCAGTTTTGTTTTCCGGCAGCATACTCATCTGATAGTTCAGTAATAGTTAATACTCTGCCATCTAATAATGGCACTTTAGTGTCCATTGAAAAACAGCCGCCCCCAGTTCTACTCGGAATACGTTTCTGTTGAACTTCATAGCGGACTCGCTCCAAATACTGTTGTGCCTTATTTGGAGGCATAGTACCAACGTCAATAAAGAATACTCGACGCTCAGGCGCGCGGTGTACTCGGTAGATTAAAATAGCATCTTCTAAAAGCTCTTTCTGCTTATAAATCTTGTAAATTGTCTCTAGTATGCTAATACCAAAGGGCCAAGCAGCGTTCATGCCATCTGTAAGGGAAATTTGCACGATATGTTCAGCATCTACAGGTGTAGCTGATCCGTCTTGATAGTTGGCAGATCCGGCGCCTCCGAAACCACCGGATATATAGTTAACATTACCTGCCATTGGTGGCGAGAATACAATACTGTTGGATCCAAATGCTGCATTGGACGACTTGTTAAGTTGGTTTGTTGCAACCAAGCTTTTCATGTTAAGGTCAATTTCCTTAACAAAATAGGATTCGATCTTCTTACCATCGGATTCGTTAACAATTACCTTCTCAACTTTAGCTGGATCGATCCAGTAAAGCTTAAATGTTTCGGGGTCTCGCAGGAAGAATTGATCGCCGTACACTAATGTAGAACGGAATATTCTCCACAATCTGCGATTTAACTCATTCAATCGCAGCCATTGACTTAATGTCTTTTCTAAAATCAGAGTTTCAGACGGGGTCGGGTCGTCATTGTATTTTAGCAATAGTGGTTGCTTAGTAACTTCGTCCGGTTCTGACCCAAAGTCTGCGATTGTATCCAGTGCTGCACTAATTTCGTGGTCATATGTCATTTGATCATATACTGCATATCTTTGTAAACGATCAGGTGGACCAGAATACACCTCTGGCAACCAATTACTGTATTTTGATGTCGATGCATAAGCCGACGTGGAATCAACTGCCCGCTGTGATGCAGGTAACACCGAATTAACCGGTTTAAAAAATTTACGCCATGTCATATTTATACCCTTTTGCTATTTATCCATTTATATACATCGGTGCCGCAATCCCATATTCGATCATATCCGTTGTTTTGCATATTCTCCCATTCTGTCAGATTGACGTCAAAAGTTTCTAATAGATTAGGTAATTTGTGTTTTTGATATTTTATACGATTTTCAAATATATGATAATTTGTTGTATATTGATATGACGGTTCGGATTTACCGTAGAGGGTAAATCCCAACATACTATACAGTGCTCCTCGATTCCACGATCTATCCGAATACGATATTATAGTTAACGGATTAATATGATTTACAAATTGCGCTAATAGTTTGCTTGCGCCACCTACAACTGTGATATTTAACAACGATGCATACCTAACTAATTCGTACTCGTCGTGTAAACTAAATCTAGGTTTCCCAATGGTCATTAAGGATACAAGATCGTTATTATAGTATAATCCGTATCGATATTTAGCGTTTGTGTATCCCTGTAAATGATTTTTATCTAAGAACACCCTTGTATCGGCTATGTTAACTTCGGCAAAAACACACTTTCTGGCATATATAGTATTAGTTTTTTTTAGTAAAGACAGCAATCGTGATTTCACTAAATCGCAGTGTGTAGACCAGACATGGTCCCATATATGAACTAAGTGAATTCCTCTAGCAATACAGAAATCAGTCTTATTACGATGATAGTTTCTGTCTTTTTTACCGTATCGATCACTGTGCCATATTGACCCATTACATTCAATTGCAAGATTGTATTCTGGAATATATATATCTAACTCTAAAGGAGAAATAATAGATCTATTATTTCTCTCGAACAATATATTATGTTCGGTTAAAAAATCACATACTAGCGTCTCGAATATAGATGTGTTGTGTCTTTTTAGTGAAATAGAATGTTTAACAAACACTTGATGAATCCGACTCTTAGACACACCAATATCATATGCAATATGTGTCATAGTTTTTGTTTTATTTTCTTCTATTAAATAATCCCTATTTGCTAATCTAGATGTCTGATCTCGACTAATCTTTGGGGACGGGCTTCCTGCAGAATTATATCTATCCATGCAGGTTTGCCGTTTAGTATTCTGTACTTCGGCGGATTTTAAGTGATGTGTTACTCCGTATTTTTCTAAGCTCAGGAGTTCTCTATCATGTTTAGTAGTTGCTAATTGCATATGGTGTTCTGCTCCAATATTATGCAATGATGTAGCCCGTTGCTTTGCTATGATAATATTACGACCTACTTCATCGGCCCACGTTGCACGACGTGATGCTGATTGTTTGGGCAACACAACTGTATCTTTACATGTTTTAGAACAGAATTTTAGCCAACGGCCGTCAGCACCGCGTAGTGTAGTATTCTCGCATAGGGTATTGCAACACTTAGGTGCATTAAATAGATGCTTATTTTTCTTACACTCGTCACTACAATAACTCTTGCGGTCGATTACCTGGTTATTACATAGTCTATTTTTACAGAATTTCATAGTATATTGTAACAGATATCCGGGATTGTGTCAACCAATCATGCACTTGCTCTTGTATACCTTAATATGTCATTGTTGGTAGAAACTAGTCTGTTTGTACCATTTGCTATTTCTTGCAATAGTGCTGCTTGTTTTGCCATTATGGTATTTATGCTGGCAAGTCCACCTGAAGTGTCCATAGCGGCTGGGGTCGATGATGTATTCTGCGAAACTCCATTATCCGTATTAGGGGTAATAGGTTTGGGTGAGGCTTTGTCAGCAGACGGACTAATAATTTCAGATGGCTTCGGGTTTGTTGGAACAGATGGCTTCGGGTTTGTTGGAACAGATGGCTTCGGGTTTGTTGGAACAGATGGCTTCGGGTTTGATGGAACAGAGATTCTGTCAGAATCTATTGTGGCACCCATACCCCTGCGTTTGGCTAATTCCTCATCTTCGTTTGTGTTTAGGCCACCAGAATATGTTAATGCACCTATTGCTGCGCCGCCTTTTAAGAATTTACTTAAAAAACCCATTAAACTTGGTGCTGCTCCACCAGCTGCTCCACCAGCTGCTCCACCAGCTGCTCCACCCCCACCAAACAGTCTGCCTATTCCACTAAATATTTTACTAATACTTAAAAATCCTGATATAACACCAATGGCTGCTAATCCTATACCTACAAAGCTTCTGACTACCGGGCTCATACTATCGTTTGCAAGAGTTATACCGTTGTTAAATAACTTTAAGGCGGCGGTGGCCGTGTCGACTTGATGTTCGAATGCCGGAAATAAAATTTGCTGGGCTGCAAGTGATCGTTCTAATTCAGTTGAAAATTGCGACAATGAAGCCTGACTCTTTGTTGCGGCATCAACTTGTGGCGAAGTAGCATCAGACACCTGATTAGACTGGCTGCGCAAAGAATTAATAAGGTCTAATGCTGCGCCTGCTGATGCATTACCTGCATCTTTCTGAGTCTGTAGGGCCTGAATTCTGGCTTCATCTAATCCTTCTGCAAAATTCATTAATTGTTTTTGACCTGCCACAGGGTCGACGTCACGTGCATAACGTGTGATCCTAACAAGCTCTTGTGCAAAGTCCCCTATACCTGCCGAATTTAAATCCTGGAACGATTGTATCGATTCAGCCATCCTGGATGCTGCAAATTTCTGTAACAATTGACCACCGGATGTGTCTTTTAATCCTGCCGAAAATAAAGCAACGTTGTCTGCTGCCTTTTTACCAAATGATGCACTAATAACCATGCTATCTGTATTTTTAGACATTGCAACTAAATTTTCTTTTAGTTTCGAATTAGAAATACCGAAAGTTAGTGATACTTTGTTTAATTGTGCGCCTAAATTAATTGCCTCATTGCTAAGTTGCAATTCACTCATGCGTCTTACATTTGCATATGTCGACTGAGCTTCTATCAATGTGCCCATTAAATCTGCTTGTTCTTCTGAACTATATCCTAAAGCATTTAACTGATCCTTAGATCCGGTTACAGCTTTGGAAAATTTTATCATCCCGACTGCATTTACAGATGAGCTATATTGTTCCACGACTTTCTGCAAAGTCTGTAACCTCAATCCAGTGCCTGCAACCATTTTCTGGAGTTCTTCCATACTGGTTCCAGTTTTTTCTTGCCCACTTACAATATTAATACCAGATTTAAACAAGTCGTTCGAAGTGGAATAATACTGTTTAAATACATCTATTTGTTTCTTACCTAAAGATGTTGATGCACCCAACATTGCATCCCACGCAAGTGAAGAAAGCTTTTTCTTTTTAGTCGATGCTTCTGCCTCGTCATCCTGAGTTTTTCTGCGTTTCGATCTCTTCCCTTCCTCCTCGTTACTTCTGGAAAGGTTTCGTATATATTTGTCTAACTCGTCGTTAGCTTTTTTCATATCCACGGAATTGCCGGCTAACGACTTCTGAGCATTTTTAACTAAAAGTCCAAGCGAATCCGACTGAACCTTCAAACTTTTTCTTAATACGGATTCAATTTGATATGCAGTCGATTCAGTTGCCCATGGAGGAATTCCCTTCAATGCGTTTGTGAGCGCACCGTCCTCTGATCCAGTAATATGAGTAAAATTATCAGCCATATGATATTATGGTTATGTCCCGTGATAAATAAGTGAAAATAACAATCATTACTATTTATCAAAAATTTCAAAGGTTAATATATGGAACAAAATAATCCGTTAAAGCAATACTTCAGACAATTCAAACTGTTTATGAAACTTCCCAGTGGAACGTCATACTATACCGATGACATTCTAAGTTTTACCGAAAACGGGGAGGTCGGAGTTTTACCAATGACAGGTAGAGACGAAATTGCTTTAAAGAACCCGGACTCATTATTAAACGGTGAAGCATTAATTGAAGTATTATCTAGCTGTGTACCATCATTGAAGAAACCTAAAAATCTTTTAACTAATGATATAGATGCATTGATAACTGCAATCAGATATGCAACATACAATGATTCTCTAGATACTACATTGGTATGCCCAAAGTGTAAACATGAAAATGTATTTAAAGTCGATATGCAATATGCAATCGATAATATGGAATTCCTAGAAAGAGATTATATGGTTCATTTAGACTCCGGGCTAACCGTATTTGTTAAACCTTATTCGTTCCCCGAATTACTAAAAGGTTTGCATTCTGAATTCGAACAAACAAAGCTTACCCGGGCTATTGAAAGTAATACATTATCGGATACAGAGCGAACTGCAATTTTCGCTAAAGCATTTAAGGAAATTGCAACAACAAAATATGACCTTACGTGTAATGGCATTATTAGAATTGTCGACGAGTCGAAAGATGTCAATGTTACAGAAAAGACATTCATTAAGGAATTCTTACAAAATATCGACAAGAAAAGTGTTGATAAAATTAATGACTTAATCCAAGAAATAAATCAAATCGGTATTAAGAGAACTTTCACAGCGGTTTGCGAAAAATGTGAATATAACTGGGAAAGCAATATTGACTTCAATCCTGTAAATTTTTCATAAGGTCACTTATAGGATTACCTGTCGATCAATTAAGTGACCTGATTGATTCATATGAAACAGAATGCGAAAAACTAAGACAGCAGATTATGGAAATATGTTACCATATGGCAGGTGGTATAGAACTAAACTCGGCATGGGGCATGAGTTTCAGTGACAGAGAACTAGCTATTAAAGTTATTAACAAAGCCCTAAAAGACAAGAATCCAAATTCACCGGATTACATGTAAGGAAGGTATTATGCAAAAGAAAATAAACATATCTGATCTAGACATTCCACAAGATGATATAGAATGTTGGGAGAAATATCCCAAGCATCATTGGGTATATGACATGTCCAGAGTATTAGACGCTCAGAATATTAAGTGGTCACCATTTTTCGTTAATGAATTGCCAGACAAGGAGTTGAATCTTCACCTCATGTCACATAAGACTGTAATCCGTCAACCTGGATACATATACACTCACGAGCCGACTGGAAAACACACTATCTCAGAGACATATGTAGTAAAGGGCGAGATTAAGCATTTAAGACATATAGACCCAGATTCTGGGAAAATTGCCGATGTATTAATAGGAGAGATAGAATTACGCATCAATGCGTTTGTATCTTTGTACTTCCAGAAATTCACTGGCATAATATCATTCGAATGTCACTCAAACGAAATATTCAGAATACGTCTTCGATCACATACTGACATTCATTCTGAAACGGACGTGGATGTCCTTAAACTTATAAAGCGAATTTATAAAAGAACTAATGTAATGCTTAGTGGTCCAGTGGACCATGATCTTCACGAAACACTCACTACGTAAACTTCGTTCACTTCTCGTTCGATCAGCTAGTAAAGCAAAACAATTATTCATACTGCATTGGACTTAGAATACTTAACGGTAAAGTCAGAGAAAGGGTATCGAAGCAAAATCTAAATAAAATTAGAAAATGCTTCGATACCCTTTCTCGTCACGACTTAACAGCGTCGCCAGAGTCTGAACAGACTATTAATTGAAGTATTGGATTGCTTATGTCAACTTCACGCATATTACAGCGGCCTGGATGGGGGATAAGAAGCTCAGCTTCATACGTCCTCGCGGTATTAGTAGTTCCTATCAGACAGTCACTACACCGTTTGCGGGGCATACCTTTCTTTTACTTACCCGCAACAAATTTTTAATTCACTCCACTTACATTAGATTGCAAGGTGTCAGCCACTTTCATGGGTCCGATCTAGTTCTTTGGAGTTCGCCTATGCACATCCATAGGACCTGGCTGTTGCTCTCCTCTCCGAAAGACACGCCGGCGAAATTCTAACTTGGCTCGCTAACCTTAACTGTGATTCGAAACTATTATTGTGCTTTTGAAAATGATTTGGGTTTGTGTTTATGTGATTTTTATGTGTAACCTATACGCTTTGATCTTGTACGTTCACGGGGCGCGTCGGTCCCGCTATCTGTTTTTGCTTTAGTTTTACTGAACAGTGTTTAGCTGTTACTGTATTTTATGCCTATCGTCTAAACAAGGCTAATAATCTTGATATAAACGATTCGGTTATAATCGTGGGTGTAGAAGCCGGCTGGATTTGTGCAATTTCCACCGGTTGTTCAACTATTAAAAAGAGTTTTGTGGGTCCGTAACGAAGTCGCGCATTTCTGTAATACGACGCATCCAGCCGTTTCTGTATCTTCCTTGGGAAGGATTATTGTCAATGATGCTTTGATAAAATGCTTCGCGTTGGTCGCAAATTGCATTGCATATAACAATCTCACTTTGGCGCGTGACAGCACCGATAGTCATTGGGCCGATTACTCCGTCGACTCCGACACCAGCAGCACGTTGCAGGAACTTGTTTGCACGTCCGACACCATGATTCACGCAACCATCGAAATGGAGAACAGCTACACGCGCTGGTAACTTGTCGCACGAACCATTTAGCCAATATCTACGATAGTAAACGTCTTTTGCTTGTGCCCAAGTGAGTGCGGCAATATTTAGGTCTTTATTGGCGTTTTTAGCAACACCAAACTTAGTCTCGCCACCGTTATCGACTGGATCATCAACGTAGCCAACTGCTCTGCGTTGATCCTTTGTTCCTATCAGCCCCGCTTCTACTTCTGTCGTAAGTTTCCAGCCGCCGCCAACTTCGTATAACATGGCGTGATTAACCGCTTCGTCAAATGCTTTTGTGTACATAGTATTCTCCTTTCGTTTTACGTATTTATCAAGCCGACGGCTTGATAAATACGACATAAAAGGTATTATAGAAAAATATGGTAACTAAAGTAAATGGAAAATCTAAAGGTAACACCTTTGAACGAAAAATAGCAAATTTGTTGTCTGACAGATTTAAGGCACACTTAGGCATAGAAAAGGGATTTAGACGAAATCCGGATAGTGGCAGTTTTTTCGGCGGCACAAATCATACAAGGACCGAAATATATGATTCTGATTTTGCTATTTTCGGTGATCTAATATGCCCGAAAACATTCCAATTCTCAATAGAATGCAAACATTATAAGTCATCCCCTACATTTAATGCTGTATTAAATAATGACGTAAAAGAATGGGATTTATGGATATCACAAGCAGAACAAGATAGCATTAAATCACTAAAGAAAATGATGTTAATTGTTAAATATAATAACGTAGCTGAATTTGTAATTACTAAAGACACGCTGCCAGCAATAAGGTTGTGTTTTGAGTATAAAGGAACGTATGTGTATAAGCTTGCTGATGTGTTAACGCTGGATATACCAGTGTTCTTTTAAAGATTGCGTGGACACAAGATGTGAAAATCCTCGACGCTTGGATCCAACAGCAGAAGGACGTCGAAGATGAAGGAGATTTGAACTTGATTCTTATTAAGGTAGGAAGGATAAATGGGTTGTCTATCCTGCAGAATTGACCTTTATTGTCAACCGATCACTTGTGTATAAAGGTTGGGTATTTACAAGCTGGGATGACTTTTGGTCTAAAGATGTTAACATTGAGTTAGTTAAGAAATATTCGACTACTTGCGTGACTTGTTCCATAACGGTATAGCACCCATCATGCAAGCAAAATGATCCAAGTATTGCATTTCTTGGTCCTTCTGTGTAGAACCTACTGTGTCTTGAGCAAATCCGCCAATCATTGCAGAAGCTTGTACAATGTCACATTTTTTAGCATATATAGAAATATTGTGTCTTGCCAATAAATATTCGTCTGCTTGATCCCTGATATTGGAATCAGTTCCATCACCAGTTGTGTATCTACCCAACCTACTCCTGGATCCCGGTATTGGTTGTGTATATTCTATAGATCTTCTTATACCTAATGGATTTGCAGTTTCGCCTATTTTAAATACTACATCATCGACTGTTATTATGTAAACCCAACTTCTGTGTGTGTCATACATCATTGATTCATTTATATCTTCATATGTCCATTTATATATGCTTGATGTATTTTTAATTCTGCATATTTTTTTAAACCCATCCGGAGCATATATAGAAATATTTAACCCCCATAACTGCTTCTTAGGCATGATTACATTATTCTGAAAATTTAGCATATTACTTTAATCCTTTGTGTTTGTTGATGTTCTATTGTATCTGAAGCATCAACCGAAAAACAAGAGCATCAAACAGTGGAGTCCGAGCTTTCTATTGATGTAAATCCACCTTCTTTTATTACTTTTATAATACTCGGTATCCTTGGAATAAATTCCTCTCGATGTGATATTAAGAAAATATTTCTATCTTGACCTCTAGACATATCTTTTAGAATTTTTAACACCGATTCTGTTCCAGATGTATCCAATCCGTTATCCACAAGTTCATCGATAAAGAGTAAATTAATCTTTTCATTCATGGATTCGAAAACATCCCGAAATGACCACGATAATGACAGAATAAGTCTAGTTCTTTCGCCGCGACTCAAGTTATCGAAGTCGAATTCTTTTCCATACATTTCTATCTCGACTTCTAAGTCAGATTTGAATTTCACAGAATGCGGCAATCCTATGTCTGCCAAATAGTGCGCTAACCTGTGATTTAAGAATGCAAGATTTTGATCAATGATTTTTTTCCTGATAAAACTATCCTTATTAGTTAACAACTTCATCAAAAATTCTTGATGGTCTCTTAACTTAACTAATGTATTCATTTTATCGAATACAATTTCTTGCAAGCCGTCCTTTTTAAGGGACTCGATTTGGTCCAGATACGGATTTGTAGATTCTAATTCTGCAGATAAGCTATTTCCAAGAGTATCTAATGTAGTCTTGTGGTTGTAGGCTTTATCTAAATTCGGATAGAATGTTTCTGGAAGTTTTGGAATCAATGAGGAAACAGTAGAGGCAAGGGATTTTACCTCTCCGAGCTTTACTGACTTCTCTTGCAATCTGTCGTTTGCTTCTTTTTGCTGAGCAATATATTCGTTATGGACCTTATTATGTGTCTCTTTATCCATCTCTTGGTCGCATGTGGGGCATATTTTCTCCGTCGAACTTGCCAAGATTTTATTTAACTTTGTTACAGACTTAGTGGTGTCATTTACATCCTTTTCCAGACTAGACAATTCTCTCGTGAGGGAACGATATTCAGTAGTTATGTCTTCGACTTCCTTTTTAGAATTGTGCAAACTAATCTCTGCATCAATGTCTACTCCGAGCATCTCCATAACAGAGGTCTGCAAAGTACGAATTCTGTCTTCTTTAGATTTATCCCATGTCTTCGATTTGATTTCAAATGTAGATATATTCGACTCGATCCTTGCGTTTGCTGACGCAGTCGCGGAAATCCTGAACTCTTCTTCTTTAATCTCATCTCTTGTCACCTTTGCTTCTTCTTTTAGCTTGTCGGCTTTTTCGGAAAGCTTAGTTATACCCAAAAGTTGTTCGATGATTTCTCGTTGTTCGTTTGTCCGTAATGCAAGAAAAGGTTCTACATAAGTATTCAGTGCAAGAATGTGCTTAAACATAGTGTGTGAAACACCGATAATGCGCTCAATCTCTACTTGAGTATGTCGACCTTCGCCCTGTGATTCATCTTCCCCTGTGTCTTTCTCGACACCGTCCTTAATGAACTTAAAAATGCCCGGCTTTCTGCCTCTTTCTATTTTATAGTTTACACCATTGATTTCAAAAAGCAACGTAACCAACATATTTTTCATGTTAGTTTTATTAATAAGATTATCTTTTTTAATGTTTGTCAATGCGGAACCATATAATGCATAGCTGAGAGCATTCACAATTGAAGATTTTCCAACACCATTCCTATTATCATTTCCACCCAAATCTAAGTTCTCACCTAACACTAATACTAAATCATTACTGGTGAAGTTTATAGACTGAGTAACATTACCGATACTCATGAAGTTTTTGATGGTTAATCCGTGCAGTTTCAACATCTATTATAATCCATTATAAATTTCTATCAACTTTTTGGGATCAAAACTCGATCCTTCGTCAATGTTTGTTAATTCCCCAATCACGATCTGATCAACTGTTTTAACAGTTATGTCGCCCTTATATTCTTTCGATAATTCGTCAGTCTGATTCCTGACAAGTTTGAATTCTCTTACTTCGTATTGTGTTAGGAATGTTTCTCTTAGGAACGATGCTTCCTCGAATGTTATATCGAGGTCGAGTGTAACTTGCAAATATGTTTTCGGCTTTAGGTAAATTTCCGGATTCTCTAACAGTGCAGCTAAGTTTATGCTTATGAATCTCGGCCCATTTGTGTAGTCTAGAAACACCGGTTCTTTATCCCATTCGATATATGCGCCACCGCGTTCAAAGTCCCATACATCTGAATAATTGTGCCCAAACGGGTTGCCGATGTAACTAATCTTTCCCTTAGTTTGTCTCTTATGGAAGTGACCAGAGAATACGTAATCTTGATGCTCGAAGTGTGTCGAGTTTAATGCGCCATTATCCGGCATATCTATCATAGCATTCATTTTGAATCCAGGCAACTCTAAGTGTCCAAATAGGTATTTCGATTTAATGTTTTTAACAGTCTCCCATTCATCCTCAACAAGCCACGGAATAAACGCAACATCATTCAATACTAAGGGTTCGTCAACTAAAACAATATTTGGGAATAGTGTGGCAAATTTAGTAGTCGTTATAGATCTATTTTCTCGATAAAACAAGTCATGATTGCCGACTAAAAAATAAGTTTTTAAAAAATTATCATTAAGTATTCTCATGCCCTTGATCATAAAATCTTGGGTATGAGCATTTACACTATTTCTGTGATGATGATAATCACCCATAAAGATACAAGTCTCTGCACCTCTCTCCTTTGCAGCCAGAACTAACCATTCGATAAATTCTATAACGTCTTGGTTGTGCTGGGCTGAATTATGTCGCAACCCAAAGTGACAATCAGTGAAAACTACTGTCTTATTAAATAGATTCATTTTTAGCTGCCTCTTGAGCTTCTTCTCTTAGGTGTCTAATTTCACCCTCAATAGCAAGTTGTCTCGAGAAGCTAGGACTTGCGCCGCTATCGATTAACAAGTCATCTCGCAAGTCTTGATTTTTCTTTTCTAAGTTTAGTACACGAGTGAAACTGTTTTGTAACGATTGAGTGTAATATGAGAATGGATTATCCGATTTGTATTCGTCAAACTGCAGGCCCATCTGTGCTAATTGCAACAATGCTTGGCCCTTCATTTCGTCTAAATATGTGTTTCCGGTTAAATAGACTGTGTCATTTCTCCTTGCAACAAAACATCCATATTCTGTCTCTGGACACCAAACTCGGCCATTGTAATCTTCGGTGGGGATATTTTGGTGACTTAATTTACCATTTCCGAGCTGAGTTAACCCATCTCTGCCATTATTAAATCCGCCATTGAAATTTATACAAGATGCATTTGTTTTATTTTTCTTTTTAGAAAAAATATTTAGTGTATAATAATTAGTCAATTTACCAAATGACAATTTATTATCTATGAAATGGGAATGACTTCTTAATCCTAACATTGCACATAATGCCTGGACATTATCGATGTGTGTTTTATTTTTTTGTGTATATCTCAAATGTTGTTTATTATCGCCAGTTCTCCAGCCGTCACCGTCTATAAGTGTATTGAGGAAAATATGTCGCTGACGTTCAGATAAATTCATAATAACATCCGTGAATTCATTTTTATTTGGTATAATTGCAAATAACTCTTTAGAATTTGTTCTACTGATGTTAAATACTATGTTATTACCTTTATGTATTTTTTCACTATATTTGTAATTTAACGAAATAATACAATTTCGTATACGATCAGCGCCCAGACCTTCATTTTGATAAATTCCTATGGATCTAAGTTTTCCTTCTTTGTCGAATTGATAGCATCCTTCTGTTATAACCCAGGCCATTAATTCTACTATATCGTCGTTATAAATTTCTAATTTATCATTAACTGCATCAGCAAGCATTAAAATTTTATCCGACCGCTTTAATAATTCAACAGGAACTAACCCATTTTCTGTTACAATTTTATGATATGGTGTAATCAGAGAATCCATACCTTGCTGAGTCAATTTATGCATTTTTCCACTATAGTCGCCGCGATACAGAGATTTCACAGAAGACCATGCTAAATTATTTCCGTTGTATGACAAAATTATATCATTTTCGTCGATATCATCTATCCCTAGCCAACCTCTTTTAGTTAACGCCTCTGTTTCTGCATCTACACAATACCCACGCCAGTTACCGCGCTGAGCATATTTATTAACCATTAAGATAAACATCTTTGCCAATGTTTTCGTAATTGAGCCGTGTTCCAAACTAAATTTACCATTTTTCGTATGGGATTTGCCAACCTCTACGGCTTCATTGTCTACAATAATGTAATGCTTGAAGGGGTGGAAGTTTAATTTAATGTGGCTGTCTGCAACACTCTTTGGATTCTTCTTCCTACCCGGAGCCAACGGAATATGGTCAAATGTAAGAACCCTAAAAACTAAATCGTCTACTGAAAGAGTGTCTGGTTTAATCTTAAATTCCGATAACTTAGGTTTGTCTGCTTTCGTCAGCATTACAGTGTTAGCCATTGCATGTTCGTACCCTCTCGCAGCAATCCTTGCTGCTTTAGCAATCTTACCTTTTTCCTGCACATCTACATCAAAGATTTCTGCAACTGATTCGATGATTACATCATAATCAGTGTACTTGTCGTCGATATATTCGGAAAAGGATGTTTTGCTTAGGTGAATTTGTTTCAGCATGTCCTTATTGTTAAGATAGTTTATTTTCTTAACAGGAAACAACGACACTACTTTCGGTGCCTCTGTGTCTTCTGTTTCATCATCTACTTCGTCATTCATATTTTCGTTCATTAAACTTTTCTCCAATTAAGGTTTTCACTATTATAGCAGGCATTCGACAGAAAGTCAAACCCCAGTATAAAAGTACGTGTTAATCTCCAAGATAAATAAGCAAGATAGGAGAACATAATGCCACAACAAGACCAACGAGCAAGATTACAGCCGAAGAATATTAACAGGGCGCAAAGTATTCTGGGTGCTCGCTCGGAAGAAAATCTATTGTTTCCATTGTATTCTACAGGTGGTGTCCTGTTTCCATATACTCCTACTATTGTGACAGGATCTGTCACTGAATATGACAACACACCATTTACTCATTCGAACTACGGATATAATGCATATGTGAGATCATATCCGAAAACGATACAGATAACAGCTGAATTCACCGCCCAGACAAACGATGAGGCCTTATATTTATTAGCGGTTCTGCATTTCTTCCGGTCCGTTACGAAATCTTATTTTGGAATAACCCCTTACGAAAAAGCAGGAACGCCACCACCGACATTGCTATTTAACTATTTAGGTGAATATCAGTTTAATAATGTTCCGGTCGTTATTAAAAACTTCGACTATACCCTTCCTGGCAATATTAACTATGTTGCAGTCAACACTGCCCGATCAAGTTTGTACACACCCACATTAGGCGTGCAACTTGAAGGTGCGAACTATGGCGGATATTCATATGTTCCGACTAACTTAACTGTTACATTAGAGTTGGACACACAGTACATTCCTATTAATTTAAGAAACGAGTTTAACCTAGATAAATTTAGAAGTGGGGAATTAGTAGGTAAAGGATACATTTAATGGCAGTAAATTCAAAAATAACAAGTCAATACTCCAGAACACCGATTAAAGATTGGCATTTAGACCTATGGGTACCGAGGACAGTTCCTAAAAGAGATACAGATAAAATACTTATTATACCGCCAGCATTTAATCAGCGTCCGGATTTACTGAGTCAGCAAGAATATGGCACACCACGACTTTGGTGGGTATTTGCAGTAAGAAATCCGAATTTGTTAATAGACCCTATTAATGACTTCCTCGCAGGCATAGAAATTTATATCCCTGCAAACATTCTACAATAATATGACATGTAAAACACCGCCAAATAATAACTATGATAGCAGAATAACTGATATAAGTAGATATAAAAATGGACTAAACCAGAAGCCCGAAGTTAAAACTGGTGGACCCGCAGGCGGCGGCACAAATAATGCTGCCTTTCGGAATTTTAGGAAAGCAGAAAATGCATATCCGCATGAGTCCACTGGCGCAGACTCCAATGGGTCCTGGGATTCCGCAGTTAACACTGATTATATAACTGATAAGATTCCACTTAATTTACAATTTCAGCCAAATATGCTGGATGCGTATGACGTAGTTACATACCATTGGAAATTGTTTATCGTAAACCAAAAAGCTGCCACTACCGGCGAGGTGTTTAATCAAAAACATCAAACTATTATTGCAGAAACAGGTGTATCTGATTTAACAATCGACAAAGTAGAAATTAATAGTCTTGCGACCCCATCTATAGAAAGTGGCACAGGTACATCTATTAATGTTAAATTTGAAATATTAGAACCAGCTGGCGCCGGGTTGATTGATAAAATATTTTATCAATCTATTGCTATGGGCATCGGTAACTGGAATGTTATGCCGTTTTATTTGCAATTACAATTTAAAGGCAGAAGTCCAGAATCGTCAGAAGCAGAAGATGGAGCACCTGGTTCTATTGGAAATCTAAAATGGCTGTGGACATTAAAATTAACATCCATTAAAGCAAACGTAACTACAGTAGGAACTCGCTATGAATTTTCTGCCTTAATATATAATGAGCTGGCTCAGAGCAATGCATACTTCACACTGCAACAACCGATGGTATTAACTAATTTAACCACATTCGAAAAGGCAATGGGTAAGTTGATGGACAAACTAAATGAGGATCAATTTTATAAATTAATAGATAATAATGGCATCCCGGATAGTTATAGGATTGTTGTGGATCCTGAAATTGCACTGTATAATATAACCCCTGTAAACGCTAACACAAATTCCGTTAGAAGTAATAGTACAACTGAACTCCATACAAAAAATGCAACCTTCCCCGCTGGCGTAGCAATTGATAAGATAATCGATTCCTTGCTATCTCAGACAGATGAATATCAGAAAAGCATGTTAGGCGCAGGGTCGCCCGGCGCAGAAGGAAAAACAATGAAGGCCGAGAAGAGCCAGATGAAATCGTTTTGGAGGATAGTAACAGAGTCGAGGCCGATTGTGTTCGATCCACGCAGAGTAGATTATGCTCGAGAATTTACAATTTATGTGTTTAAATACGACATCGGTATATTAGATTCAAACTCCTTCCAGGATTCTGCTCCTCCAGATACCATACGAGCCGAAAGAAAACGGTTAGCAACATACGCTGATAAAAGTATTCTGAAAAAGAAATATAATTATATTTACACTGGACTGAATGATCAGATTATTAATTTCGACATAAAGATTAACAATGCATTCGCATCTGCTGTAGCCCGCATGGGTGGAATTTATTACAATGCAGCCATGCACGATATGGGGGTAGTGGCTCAGGAACATGCGGCAGAGGAAGCAAAAATTACAGCACAAATCGGGCAGACAATGTCATTTCTGAATGTCGCTGCATCATTTAGTTCGGACTCGACATCTGCGTCTGCAGCGGCCGATAAAGCTGATGCATCACTTGCAGAAAGTCGCGATGCTATTAATAATGTAAAATTACCCGAAGCCAGGCGAGAACAACTTCGGAAGATATTAAGTAGCGTGAAGGCCGATACCAGATTAAATTTCGTAAGGCAGGCGCAGGCGGCTGCCACTCTGGAACAATCATCCTTTATAGCAAGGGACTTAGCGACACCACGTAGTAAAAAAGTCGAAGATACAGATTTAAGATTTATTTCGGATGTCGACCAAAACGGCTTCAATGCAAAACAAGCATATGCAGATTATGTAAAAATGCTAAAAGGTAAATTGCGTCCTATTGCAAGAGTTGATTCGATGCATCAGAGACAAATTGGTAGCGGGATTGAATCGAATAGTAATTCAGGAATCCAGAAACTCTCTAGTATGTTTGCAGTAGCATTGCACAGCAATCTCGATGGCTCATATGCGCAGACCACAATGACTATTAAAGGAGACCCATTTTGGTTATATCCTCAGCCATACACTGATAACAATGCAAGAATTTATAATTCGTTAAAACCAGACGACGTCGCCATAAATAATATCAGAAATGGTCACAAATTGATAGCCGATTCTGTTAATTTGTTTGGGACTGATAATTTTATCATTATAAGATTTCGAACTCCTAAAATATACAGTATAGATAACAATTCGGAAGGAGAAGAATCTATAACTGATGTGGAATCTTTTAGTGGACTGTTTAAGGTAGTAAGAGTTACAAGTCGATTTGAAGGTGGAAAATTTCATCAAGATTTACATTGCCAGTTAGATCCGAACTTAAACATACTTAATTTCAGTGACGAGATAGATGCTGCTAACAAGGTGCCAGATTTAATATTACCTGCTACTGGTGGGACAAACAATATACCAGCAGAATTTTCTAAAAATCCAAGGATATTTGCAGCAAATAATGCTGTTGGCCAAGATACCGGAGTAGTTGTAACTCCGGTCGTTCGCGGTGTAGTTAGAGGATCAACCCTGCCAGAAATAAACAGGGATGTGTTGAGAAGACCAATTAGAGGATAACAATGGCGTATTTGAATACAAATGACAGGACAACATCGGCAACTAAAAATGAAACCGGCGTACTGCTAGGAAGGATACCACTATTACATGGTGTATATTCCGGATTCGTCAGAGATGCAAGAGATGTTCAACTCAATGGCCGTTTACGGGTATGGGTGCCGGAATTAGGCTCTGTGCCTGATAAAGAATCAGGTTGGATAACTGTTAGTTATTGTTCGCCATTTGCAGGCGCAACAAACGTCAACACAGCATCCAGAACAAACTTCCAAAAGTTCGATAACACACAAACATCATACGGTATGTGGATGATTCCGCCTGATATTAATAACCAAGTTATCATAATGTTTATAAACGGGGATTCGTCAAAAGGTATTTGGATAGGCTGTATGTATAACCAGTTCCAGAATAAAATGGTACCAGGTATGCCATCTGATCCTAATAATCATCAATACCACGGCGAAGATATACCTGTAGCAGAATATAACAAATGGAACGAGAAGAATACTATCCCAGATGCAGTAACAAAACCATATCAAGAAACAAAGTTTAAGGGTGTTGGTAATCAGGGGTTGATCAAAGACAAGCAGCGCGGCACGACAACTTCGGGCGCCCGTCGAAGTTCGCCGAGTAGTGTATTTGGAATCCTTACACCGGGACCAGTTATAGATAAAACAGCATCGGCAGCTAACATACGAAGAAAGGGCGGATCATCATTTGTGATGGATGACGGGGAAAACTCCGAGTATGTACAACTGACAACTAAGTCCGGAGCACAAATAAAGATAGACGAAACTAATGGAAATGTATATGTAATCAACAGAGATGGAACATCATGGATACAAATGGATCACAAAGGTAACATTGATATCTTTGGTGCAAGTAGCATTTCAATGCGAGCACAGTATGATGTAAATATCAGAGCCGACAGAAACGTAAATATTGAGGCTGGTCAGAACATTTTTATGAAGGCTGCTAAAGATACCGAAGAATCGACTACCACATTCACATATGATGTTAATAATATTCCTAAACCAGAGACAATCCCAGTCTGGAAATACGTTGGAGAAGGCAATGGAACTGGCGGCAATATTGTCACGCAAGCCTTAAACAACTGGCAAAGCACCACCCAGAAGGGTGCGTTTCTGACTGTTGTTGAGAACGATTTTAATTTGATTGTGGGCAATACTATCAATGCAACAACAGTAAATGGCGGTCAGAATTTTAGCTCAAAATTGGGTACAAAAATGACAACAGACGGCGCGTTCGACTTGTCAGCTACGGGCAATATCCGTGCAACATCTAAAGGAGTTATATCTGTTGTAGGGACAAACGGAATTGTATTTTGTACCGAAACAGATATCAGTATTAATGCTACAAACGATATTATCGCAACAGCTGGTGGAAAAATAAGCATGGATGCAGAAAGTGTACAAATAGGAACAGGTGTAACTATGGAATCACTGCAATCCGGCACAGTAATTTCAGATACTATTGTCTATGATGGTCAACCGATTGGTGGAGGTGGTCCATCGGCACCAGACACAGAAAATCCAATACTGGCAGAATCTGCAATGATTGCAAACACAGCACAGTCATCCGAAATTAAGCCGTTAAACGAAAAGAAGAATATACTTGCAACATGGTCAGATCCCGAGTCCAAATTTAGGAGGAATTCGGAATCTCTTAAGACAACAGTGTCGAGATTTGCAACTTACGAACCTTGTCCAGAACATTCGAATTTCTCATCATCGAGCACATCAGGAGGAGCACCCATATTAACCGACGATGACAAGAGTTACGAGGGATCTAGCGGAGCTGGCAATAATGCAACAACAGCGCCAGCGGCAGCAACTGCTCCAGGTGTGAATAACACTTCTGTGGAAGGCGATCCGGCAGTAGCAGATACCTTCTCAAACGAAATTGATTTAATAACATTAAGATGCCAATTAGTTTTCCATGAAGGCTACTTAAAGAAATCGTACATAGACTCGACTGGATTATTACATGGTGGGATTGGCCACTTATTAAGGGCCAACGAAATTCCACTCTATCCACTTAACACACCAATTTCTACCGAACAAATCGAGACATGGTATACACAGGACTCTGCATCTGCAATTAAGATTGCCCAGGATTTAATCGGCACAAATTGGGGAAATTTGTCCGATACCAGAAAACGTGCAGTTATAGATTTAGCATTCAACTTAGGCCGGTCTCGCCTTGCAGCTTTTTCAAAATTCCTTAGTGCAATGAGAGACTGTAATTTTAGTACCGCTGCTGTAGAACTTCGCGACTCTAAGTGGTTCTCACAAGTAGGACGCCGAGGAGTTAATATAGTTAGCATGATCGGTCAAGATGTAAATATACCGTATTGCAACAAAAAGATTTTAGGATAATAATATGGCATGCCCACTACCTGCAGCATATGCAAATGCACAAATTATATTAAATACTATCAGTGGTGATCAAGGAGATCCTACGTTAGACGAGTATGAAGAAAGTATAGCTGGCGGGAATAATGCTGGCGGTACGAACGGCGTGCAATTTCCGCCGCCAGCACAAACTAGCCTGCCCGGCGCAATAACATTGCCGCCGAATCAATCAAACAATACTCCATCTAAAGCAGGCAATGGCACACCTGTGCCTTGCGTGGCTTGGAATGGCTTATACACTGCACAATTAAGTCCGAATTATGTTTTGAGCCAGTTCACAACTAATATACTTTATCCGTATCCGCTGAATGCCTATCCACCGTATAGTGCAAATGACAGATTCTGTAATTTGCAGAATTTAGCAACCAACATTGCCGAACCCATGCGATCAAAATTTGGAACTCTTACTATAACTTCGGGACTTCGAAACAGATCATCCGGATCAAACATAAGTCAACATATTACAGGTCAAGCAATGGATATACAGTTTGCTGGTTGGTCATATGCACGATATTGGGATAATGCACAATGGATAAAAGATAATATACCCTACGATCAATTTATATTTGAACACAGTGATAAGACAGGGTTAGCTTGGTTTCATTTGAGTTATAATAAATCAGGCAATAGACCTGCAACTATTTCTACAAAAGTTATGACTATGTACAGAAATAAGTTTAGCCCGGGATTACTCCGATTTGCATAAGTACACATATAATTCTTTTGATAAATAACAAAAAGAGAATTATACCATGGCATCAAATCAAACAGGTTTAGTACAACAACGTCGCATAACAAGAAAGCCTTATTTTGTGGGTTTTAACACGGTGAATCAATCTTCGCCGCCCTACTCACTTACTAATATTGATATAGTAAAACGAGACCTAAATAATCACTTCGCAACCCCGATAGGATCGAGATTAATGCTCCCGGAATTTGGCACACGGATATATGAGTTATTATTCGACCCATTTGATGAATTTACAAAGAATGCTATTACAGATGATGCTGTGAGAGTAGTACAATCGGAACCACGTGTCCAGTTAGTAAGCGTAGATGTATTCCAGGAAGATCAGGCTCTAAATGTCGTAATGACTTTACTGTTTAAACCAGAATCTGTAACAGATAATCTATTTGTGTCGTTCAGCTTGAAAGATAAGGAAAAATTTTAGAATGAAATATTATGTATACGAAATGCGGGATATGATTAAGAATGTGCCATTTTACGTAGGTAAAGGCACTGGCAAAAGGACATACGCCCACACATCCAAATCTTCATTAGATAAGAATGATGGTAATATGTTTAAAAAGAATGTTATTAGAAAAATGTTATCCGAAAATAATAAACCCGGTGTAAAATATGTGTTTAGAACAGATGATGAATTGGTAGCATATGCTGAGGAAACCAAATTGATTCTACAATACGGCAGGCGTGATCTCGGAACAGGAATTCTTACTAATTTAACTAACGGTGGTGTTGGTTCATTATCACCGAATGCGGAAACTAGATACAAAATGGGCAGTTCTAGGCGAGGGAAAAAGGAATCTACCGAAGAAACATTAAAGAGGACTGTGGGATTGATCGGATTTATACATACTGAGGATAGCAGAAAAAATATGAGTAATGCGAGAGCAGGTAAAACATGGAATGAGATTTATGGTATAGATGTGGCCGATATATTAAGGGACAACGCATCTTCGAGATCAAAGGCTCATACACATTCTACTGAAACAAAACAAAAGATGTCAAATTCAAAGATAGGCAAGAAAAAGGGCCCAATGTCGATGGAACAAAAAGCTAAGATAAGTGTATCAGTTAAAAACACTGTTCTGTTACCCGAAGCATATAATAGAATGATCTTATCGACAAAGGGCAAATCTAGAAAATATAACCCCGACGGTTCGTGGGTTATGGTAAAGGCAGACACATTATGAGTTCTTCAATTCGCCAGTCGAACCTATTTGCGGCATCTGATTATCGGAAGGTGTATAAGGCATTTAGTTTTATTGATTATACTGCTTACGACTTCGATACTCTAAAACAGGCACTAATTAATTATATCCAGACATACTATCCGGAAGATTTCAATGACTATATTGAAAGTTCGGAATTTATTGCAATTATTGAATTGCTTGCGTATTTTGGTACAAGCCTTGCGTTTAGAACAGATTTAAATAGTCGTGAAAACTTTATCGATACTGCCGAACGTAGGGAAAGTATTATCCGTCTTGCACAAATGGTTAACTACGTCCCACGTAGAAATATACCTGCAAGCGGCTTATTTAAGATTTCAGCAGTTCAGACTGACCAGCCATTAGTTGATGCTAACGGTATAGACATCAATGACTTAACAATCTTTTGGAATGACCCAAATAATCCAGACTGGTTTGACCAGTTTATCCAAGTTTGCAATGCGGCATTTAATAATCTGAATCCCTTTGGTCGTCCATCGAAGAGTGGAAGTATTGGCAGCATTCCGACAGACTTATATCAATTAAATAATATATTGAAATTGAATGTAACATATCCCACAACCATAACAGTTAGTGGTCAACAATATCCGATTGATGTTTGCAATCCAGATCTTATTACAAATGAAACTATATTTGAACGTGAACCAGATCCAAATAATGCGTTCAATTTTGTTTACAGAAATGATAGCTTAGGTGTATCATCGGATAATACTGGATTCTTTTTATATTTTAAACAGGGTAACTTGTTAAACATAGATACTAATTTCGAGTTTCCGGCACCTAATAGACTATTTCCTATTGATATACAAAATATTAATCAGGACGATGTATATGTACAAGAAACTGATATTGATGGTAATGTAATATCGTCGTGGAAAAAGGTCCCAGCACTTGCCGGCGAAAACATTATTTACAACAGTATTCAATTTGCCGAACGAAACATATTTGATGTTATCACGGCAGTCGACGATACAGTTAATGTTAGGTTTGCCGATGGCAATTTTGGCAATGTGCCGACAGGTTTATTTAGATTCTGGGTTCGCGTAAGTGCAAATGAAGATTTAGTTATTCGACCAGATAATGCTCAAGGATTGCAAATAAACATTCCTTATATCGGGAGTGATCTACAACAGTATACACTTCGTGTAGTATTTAATTTAGAACAAACTATCGGCAATGCGGCGGCATCGGAGACAGATGAACAAATTAAGTTAAGAGCACCCGAAGTATTCTCGACTCAGTCGCGAATGGTTAATGGTGCCGACTATAATGTTTTACCGTTAATTTACGGAAATCAAATCACAAAAATACAAGCATTTGATAGAACTTATAGTGGACAAAGCAGATACATCGACTTAAATGATCCAACCGGATTTCACAGAGATCTTATTATCTTCGGCCAAGACGGTGCTTTATTTAGAGATAATCAAAACGTGTTGCGTGAAGTTATAAGAGATTCATCTAACGCTGGAACAATCGAATCCATTATAGTTAATACTATACAGGAAATGCTAAGAGATCCTAAGGTATCGACATTCTTCTACGACGAGTATCTTCCACAATTTGAATCTACAATCAGAGTAAATCCGTCAATAGCACAGCCGACCGGTCGATCAATATTAGACTTAGTGCCGACGTCATCTGATCCTGTCGGATCTCCTGCATTGTTTTGGCAAACAAGTCCTGTAAAATTTAAAAACGATACAGGCTATTTTGCTATTACACCAGGCGCCGCAGCAGAAGCATTAGTAAATAGTTTCTCGACTAATAATTTTATTGGTGGAACATACGAGCCCTGGGCTATGATCCAATCTGGGTCCGCCATTGTATTAGGTAATCTTTCTGATCCCCTTACTCATAATTCCGTTCCTGTACGGAGCGTCATCCAATCCGGAATACCGACAATTGTTAATCCTCTTAATCCGTTTGCTAATATTGGCCCTATCGAATTAGGCAAAGAGGAACAAAATTCCTTTCAGGCATTGAAGATATATCCGGAATTTAGGAATGATTTAACTACAACCGAAATAAATGAAATAGTTGCTGCTGTCGATGCAGGAATTTCTTTCTGGTTATATTACGACTTATTAGTCAACGAATGGCACACATCTACGACAGCATCACCTGGTCTGTCAAATCAAATTGATCAGCCATTTGAATATGCACCTGCTATTGTATCGGGGCCTAACACTCAGATATATTCGGATTGGCCTCCATATCCGCCTGGTGGATTGTTATATATTGCAATTGCGAGTAACAGCGAAACTGGAACCACAACGTACGAATTGTCAGCTCGCGGCCGCGTATATGTCTTCGAGTCATACAGGGATGTAAGATTTTTCTGGGAACCTAATACAATTATAGTCGATAATGCAAGTGGACTTGCATTGCAGGACAATATTGAAATTATGCCGTTTGTTAATACAAACAGTTCGGTAAACAATAATGCACCAGTCATTATTGATCCGTCTACATCGTTCCTGAAAGAACAAGTCAGATTTAATATAACCGGTGTATTTGTGCAAGATGACGGTTATGTAGATAACTCTAAAGTAGAAGTATCATTGGTCGACTACGACAGTGACGGTATTCCGGATAATCCAGCAGGATTCAATCAAATTGTAACAGCCGATGACAGAATTGTCTTCGAGTTAGAATCCACAGAGTTGTATGGTTCACAAACTTCTAGGCCGTGGATTGCACGTTGGAAAAGAGAACTAAAGGACGTAGCATCTGTTAATTTGTATGTTTATTTCCCTGTTAATCCAACTGATCCAACTGAGCTATATGGCTCCCCATACATAGCCAATCAGCAGTTATCGCTATCTAGTGAAATATTAGATCCGGGCTCGGTTGCAACACCAGGATTCGAATATGTGTATATGGGTGAAGCGGATTTAATATTCATTAATAACATTGCACAAATAGAATTTAACACTGTCACTAATGTTAATTCTATATCGAATCAAGTTACTGCGTTCTTCAATGGGCCAACCGCTGCACAGATGCTAAGCTACCCGTGGCTTTCGAATACGCAAAATGTTAGTGACAAATCTGACATATTGAGTAATTATTTTTTGAATAAATCATTTTTAATATACAGTATTAGCCCTCCAGGCTATGGAGTATATTACTCGTTATTAAATGAGTCATCATCGGACCCAGCATACCCGACTGGAATAATCACAATAGCTGATATAGATACATACAGATTTGACAAAAATGGAAAAGTATTTACTCAGAACACAACAGTACCTGAATTGCAGAGAATTCCTTTATATTTTAAATGGAGTCATTATTCCCCTATTGACCAAAGAGTCGACCCATCGCCGACCAATATTATCGATATGATTGTTATAACTGACGGATATTACAGAGATGTTACAATTTGGAAAAACAATAATGGAAGTATTACTACATTACCTGCATACCCAACAACAGAGGAATTAAGAATACAATTCCAAGACTTAAACCAATATAAGATGGTAAGTGATTCTATGATATGGAATTCTGGTACATTTAAGATATTATTCGGCACACAAGCAGAAGCTGAATTGCAGGCAACATTTAAAGTCGTAAAAGCACCATCTTCGAGTATTAGTGATAATGAAGTGAAGACCAAAGTAATTCAAGCAATTGATACATACTTTGATATTCGTAATTGGGATTTTGGAGAAAAATTCTTTTATACAGAACTAGCAGCATTTATCCACCAACAGATGTCTAGAATCATTAGCTCAGTTGTTATTGTGCCGACAAATGCAAATTCACAATTTGGAAATCTATTTGAGATTATTTCGAGCCCTACAGAGCTGTTTTTGTCTACTGCAACCGTTAATAATGTTCAAATTGTGGCAAATCTTACTGAGCAAAATCTCCGAGCCTAATTAAATAAAGTTAGCTTTTAATTTCCATGATAAATAGTAGGTTAGAGGTAATGCCTACTATTTTTGGAACATAAATGACATCTTATATTAAACGACTGCCGGCCGTATTTCAAACAGTAACTGAAAAGAAGTTTTTTGATGCAACCTTCGATCAGGTATTCTCTAAAAAGGATAGCGACCTGTTATCCGGTTACATTGGGCGTAGAAATCCCGGTGACTATAATCCAATAACCGATTTTTATCTTCCAGAACCATCAAAGAACAGAACATGGTGGCAGCTAGAAGCCACGGCATATGCTCGCACAGCCGATTCTACAAAAACAAACATATTCTTCTACGACGATTTATTAGAGCGTATAGAATATTATGGCGGGAATACATTAAACCAGGACCGCCTGTTTGAGTCTAAATATTATAGCTTCGGACCACCTATCGACTATGATATGTTTACTAATTACGAAAACTACTATTGGGTAGAGCAAGGATTACCTACAATTTCTATATCTGGAGTAATGGGTGTAGATATAATCGGCAAAGCATCATACACTACACCAGGCTTGGCAGATCCATCTGAATTCACACTAAGCACTGGCATGACAATTTTGTTACTCGATGATCCGCTGTATCCAGAACCTGTGGTTGTGGAAAATATGGGAGGTTGCGATGGCATCCAGTTGGTGCCTATATTTCCGGGCTTTACTGTTGGCACAATATTCCAATTTTTACCATGGGATGGCATGCTAGAGTTGTCCACTGGAGAAATAATACAAAATATTCTGTGGGACGGTACGACCTGGGATATTCAGGCAGTACGCGGCCATGGAGATTATATCACCATTGAGCGCGGTGCGGCAGACAGAAATGCATGGTCAAGAACAAATAAATGGTTCCACATCGATGCTATTAATCAATCAGTAAATATAACCGGTGGAGCATTTCCGCCGAATGCTACAAGAGCATTGCGTTCAATTATACAATTTGTAGCCAACCTGGATCTTTATAAATCTGGAACACAATTTAGAAACGAAATAACATTCGGATTTAATAATAATCAATTCGGTAACCCCATAGAGTTTACAGATATTCAAGGTGAACAACTTAATGATGTAAACTCAACATATTCTATCGGAATGGCAGCCGGTGACTTTATAGTTTTCTTTAACGACACTGGCGTATTTGATTTTTGGGACGCTGCATTATGGGACTCGCCTATGGATGCATGGGATGCAGGTATCGGCACATTTAACAACTTTATATTTGAGGTGCAGGTTTTGGGCACCGGAGAAATTAATTTAGTACCATATACATCTTTCCTCACCCCTGTATTAGAGGGCGATATTGTCTTTGCTACAGAGGATGCTCCATACGATGGCGCTCAGAGGGGATCTACATGGTATTATTCGGGCGGCATGTGGTCCCAAGCATTCAATGATAAAGTTTCAGTTAATCAAGCTCCACTGTTCCAGTTGTATGATCACAACGGTATTCCGTTGGACGATAGTTCGACATATCCAGATAGCACATTCTTCGGGAGTAAGATATTTTCGTATAAAGAAAATACTACACCGGGCGCAACCAATGATCCTGTATTAGGATTTCCGATTGTTTATACATCACTTGGTCAGGCATCCGATATTATATTCCAAAACAATTTAATAGTTGATCGTTACACATATTCCGAACAGAGATTGCCTATAAACGGATATTACTATTACAAAACATCTACGAGTCCTGTTTTATATAACAACTGGAATATGTATGATATTTGTGATTGTGACGACATTATTCCGACACCACCTGTCAATTGCGTTAATGTTAGTAAGCAAAGAGTTATAGACAAATATACAGTAGGTTATGGCACTGAATATCAATTCAGAGTAAGCGTTGAGCCGTACGGCTACCCGACAGCTCCTGATATTATTGTATCGGTTAATGCATCGGAAGTAAAGAATTCCGTAGATCAAGTAAATGGATACACATTATCTGTTATAAACGGATATGTATATGTAAACTTATCAGCATATTTGACTAACCTGCTATTAACACCGCAAGCAGTTGCTCCTGTCGTAGAAATACAGACATATACTCATGGATTATTAGATCCAGCAGCAACGGGTTATTCGGAGATACCACAACAGTTAGAGGCTAACCCTACTCAGTTAGAGGTCGGTGAAATCAGTGCCAGCAATCTTGTGGAACAGTTTTCATCCATCATACAGAATCAAATTGGATTCGAGGGAACATCATTCGGCGGGAAGAATAATTACAGAGATTCCAGAAAAAATAGATCACTGGGCCAATACATATTACAGAATGTCTCACCTGCATTGAAGTCAATGCTAGTTTCTTCTGAAGATGATTTAGATTTTATCAAAGGTGTACGATTCAGTTCCGACGAATATACTAAGTTTAAAAACAAATATTTGACAACTGCACTCCAGTTAATAAATCAACAGTTTTCGCCCGTTGCAGTATTTAATAATAGTGTTATTATATCATATTGGGTCGGGGAAATTCTTAAGATTCTTAATGTATCTAAGGAATTCTCGAATGCTTTTGCATATTCGTATATGGCAGCAAGTGGTACACCGTTTGCAAGCGAGCTATATTCGGGTCCAGGAAACGGATTAGTTACCTTAACTAACTATGTGGATCTAGATAATCCTAAGAATGTAATGTACATTTACAATGTAACTAATCCGAATTCGGAAGAGTTATTATTGGACGGCATCGATTACACAATAACATCTACTAATCTTTCGATCGATGTTCAGTTGAATTTAGGTGTAGCACCTGTTGATTTGTATATTGCATTATACCAAGAGCCGCTGCCTACATATATTCCGTCTACACCGACTAAAGTGGGTGCGTACCAAACATATGTTCCGAGGATCGAACTCGACACAACTTTTGTTACACCAACAAATGTTATCATCGGACACGACGGATCTAAGACAATTGCGTACGGTGACTACAGAGATATATTATTATTAGAATTAGAAAAAAGAATTTACAATTCGCTACAGTCTAGATATAGATATGAATACAGTGCCCCGGTAAGAGTAGAAGATGTAAAGACGGGGTATTACAGGAAAACTCGTTATACCAGAGCCGAATATTTAGACATAACCCAATCATACTTAAATAAGTGGTCTACAAAGAATCGTGCAAATTACCGAACCAATAATTGGCCTGATGCAAGTGTCGATGCAAGTGTCGTGCCAAGTTTTGTTCCAGGTGTTGGAAATATTTGGAAATTATATAATTATAGAGATGCAATAACATTATCGCCGAGTACATCGTACACGCCTGCTTACGAATTAATATTGTCCGCTGCCGGCCAAACAGTTATCAATACAACAGTATCGACTTCGCCGACAAGCGCAGGGCAAACATACCTGCTGATATTCAACAATGGCGTTATGCAAATGGAAGGCGCTGCGCTCGAGTTTATTGTTACTGGTGCAAACCAGATAACATTTAATACTCCGCTGTTATTAAGCGATAACATTGCAGTGTATTCCTTTGATGCAGATACAGTGCCGAGCTACGAAACACAAGTTGCAACTGCCGGACAGACTTTAGTTAATTCTGCCAATTTGCCCGACTTAGCGTTTATTAACGGGGTAATGCAATCGGAAGGTGCTACGCTGGCGTACACTATCACAGGCCCGACGCAAATCACCTTCAATGTGCCGTTAGTTTTAAGCGACGACATTGTGTTGGTATCGTTTACTAGTTCGGTAACTCCTTTCTACGAATCGCAACTTGCAATAGCAGCCCAAACTATCGTAAACACCGTCATCGATACTACTACATTATACGGGCTTGTGTTTGTTAATGGTATATTACAATTAGATGGCGCCGCACTATCGTATACAGTTACCGGGACAAATCAGATAACATTCAATATTCCATTATCGTCAGGCGACGATATTTCGATGTATTTCTACGAGCCTGGCATTACACCGCCTGGCGTGCAAAGTGATCTGCCTGGTAACTGGAAAGGTATATTCGATTATTACTACGACACATATAATCCAGATACTCGGCCATGGGAAATGCTAGGGTTTGGCGAGGAACCTTCGTGGTGGAGATTCGAATACGGTACACCAGTAATAAACATAGCCGGGCAAGAGGTCTGGACTGCAACTGCATCTGGGAATAATAATATGTGGGCAGACTTGGAATTAGGCCTAATACGCCAGGGCCCATCTGCTATTTTCGACCCCATTACACTAATTGTACAACCGCAAATAACGTGGGCAAGGCCTGGACTATCACTAATTATTCCGGTTGATTCAGCGGGCGAAGTAATTTCGGTAATGGTATTGTTTAATGTAGTATTCTCCGGAAATTATTACGAGCCATTTGATCATTTCGATGATGACTGGGTATACGGTGACGGTGCGCCTGTGGAGCAGGCGTGGATATCTACTTCCGGATATAAGTTCAGCTTACAGGAATTTATGTACTTGATGAAACCTGGGCCGTACGGCGAACAGATGTGGGACACACTAGGCACAGAACTTTCTCCAGGCCAGCTAACAATTCCGGGAATTGCGGGCCCCGTAAAGTCTAATACAAACTGGCAGTATGTCCAGAATTATACCTTCTCTTCCGATGATGAATTCTCTGAATGGTTCCGTCCGAAGAACAAGGATCAGATTGTTCACGCCGAGAATATCGATGGTGTCATAGCTGTTCGCTTCGGATACCAGACATGGATCAGTGATAGAATTTTATTCTTGAACAAGACAGTAAGCACAGTCTTTGGTCAAAAAATTAGGACATTAGATGTAAATCTTGCTAATAAGTTAGCCGGATTTACAAATAAAGACACGACAAATACTTATATAGAAGCAATCACACCTTGCGCTACTAATAGCTCATTAATATTACCTTCTACGAATTTCGAAGTTATGTTGCATAAGAGCCCACCTGTAAAAACATATTCATACAGTGGTGTTATCATTCGCTCACTTACAGACGGAACATTCGTTGTCTACGGCTATGACGTTTTGAATTCAGAATTCCTTATTTTGGACAGGTCTGTTAACAAACTAATAGATGTAACAATCGGCGGAACACCTGCTGAGTTTCGATATTTCGAACCAGGTGCAACATATAACCCCGGTGACATCGTTCGATACAATGGCGTCTACTTCTTAAGTAATGTTACACAAGTGGTACAGAAATTCGTAGCATCCGGATGGACAAAACTACCAGGATTGCCAACAACTGGCGGCATTTCTGTCTCATACAAGCCACAGTCTAAGGAAACAATAACAAGGGTTCCGTATGGAACTATTCTTAAAACTCCTCAAGATGTATTCGATATGCTTATCGGCTGGGGCGCATACTTGGAATCGCAGGGCTGGAAGTTCGACGAAGTCAATCAGGATACTAATATCTTAGAAGACTGGTTATCATCTTCTAAACAATATCTGTTCTGGTTAAACACAGCATGGGCGCCCGATGCAGCTATTCAGTTAAGCCCACTTGCTAATAAAGCTACGTTAGTTGTAGACAGGGGTTATCCGGACGATGTAGAAACTTTATCTAATGGAGTCTATAGCATTCTTGACAAATCGGGAATTGCCATTGCACCAAATAATACAACAACAGACCGAGAAGATCAGCTTATTAGCGTATCGCCACTAAATCTGTCAAGTGGTGGAATATATTTCTTACAAATCAATGTATCTGAGACAGAACACGTTTTGATATTCGATAACGTCACATCATTTAATGATACAATATATTCTCCGTTGTTAAGGGCAAGACAGCAGAGATTAAGATTCTACGGATTCAGAAGCAACGGCTGGTATGGCAAAATGGAAGCACCTGGGTATCTAATCATTGATGACCAGCTTGTGCCAAACTATGATACTATCGTCGAAGCAATGCGCTATTACTACGACCCGGATGTAACCATCGATAATCCGAGTTTAGAAGACCTCGGTCGTCATTTGATAGGTTACGAAAGCAAGAGTTACTTAGATAATCTTCAAATTTCCAATGATGTTCAATATCTGTTCTATCAAGGTGCTATTAGACAGAAAGGCACTGTGCAAGCATTTGATAAATTGTTTAGGTCAACCAAAGTGCAAAGTTCGGATGCAATAGAAGTGTTCGAGGAATGGGCACTTAAACTAGGCGACTTCGGCAATACCGTCGAGCAAGTTTCGATTGAATTCAGATTAATACCAGAACAGAACACAGGTGAAGTTATAGTAGCAAGGCTAAACTTCGTGCCATCTGACATTGGTATAATAAGACAGATCAGAGTATTAAATGCCCAGAACAGATATACAACTGTACCTGGCGTTTCTATACCATTACCAGATGCTACACCTGATGTAGCATGGTCAGATTACGATTCTCTATCTGGTTACTCAATCGGTAGCGTGGTAAGATATGATAATTCATTTGGATATCCAGTATATTACACAAGCAATGCAGGCCAATCTGCACCAGCTGGCATATTTAATCCTGTATTATGGGACATATTATTAGAGACACGTATCGCAAAGGCTTACATAGTGTTAGACTCGACTGGCAGAATTTCCAGAGTCGATATGGTCGACCCAGGCTACGGTTATCTGACAGCACCGAACATCACTATTGATTCCACTGAGCCACATGAATTAGATAAACTGTACGCAGTGTGGCAAGGCCAGATTGTTAAAGATGAAACTTTAGATAATATCGTTAATATTGATATTGACCAGGAAGACATATGGCTTGTAAGACCTACAGACCCGACCGTATCCTTAGAGTTCCCTGTCACAAATAATATAGATTATCCTATGCCAAATGCAGGATATGTTAATTTCAATGACGTAACATATACATCCTTTAATGCGACACAAACATATGCTAATTGGGGATCTGATGCTTTTAATCCGACAGAATCGGATACTATATGGGTCGCTAAGAATTTTACGGAAGACTGGAATGTTTACAAATTAGTAAATGCTGTATCTGCACCATATTTGGCAAACACATGGAGAGTGCAGGAAGATGATACAGGTAACTTGCTATTATTAGCCGATCTAGGTGTAACATTTTTACCTCAGCTATGGAATTCAACTACTGGTAAGAGAACCGATTTTGGTAACTTAATAGTATTACAGCAGAGTACATTAGGTGTAGTACCACAAGAAAACAATCATACATATGCGTTTGTTCCATATATCACCGAAGATTATAATGCTCCAGGGATATATACTGACCCGGACACATTAGTAGATTACAATGCATACTCATTAACAGACTTAGATGGATTGCCTATTACTTCCGCTGACGTAGGAGATTACGCAGATTTAAATACAATGTTGCTTTATAAGACTATGAGGTTTATAACACCTCCTGTAGCACCTAATTTGCCATTATATGTAGGAATAGAAAACTTTATCTGGGTAGACAATGCTGACAACAAGTGGGCAGTATTTAAGGTAAAGGGTGTGCCGGGCTTCTGGGATATGTCTGTATGGGATCCGGTAAACTCATCATTAGTTGATATCTGGGGATTTGAAGCAGGCTGGGATATAACAGGCCCGCTATTCTTAAATCCATATCGTGTACAAGAACCATTGATTAGCACATCATTATTCAAAAGTGTAAGTGTTTACGAAACATTAAGCAGAAACGAAATTGTGCAAATGCCTGTTTACGATCCGTTTAAATATATCTTGCCAGGCCCAGCTAAACAAAACATATCTTATATATCTTACCTAGATCCGGCAAGATATAATGTAACGGATGAAACAAGATTATATGACGAGAATATAACTTTCGGTAAGAGGCAGGTGGGACAACTGTGGTGGGATACATCGACCACACGCTATACATATTACGAACAGCCTATTGCTTTAGACGGAAGTGAAACTGAATTAGATAACTTAGTTTATAGAAGAGATCATTGGGCACAATTGTTCCCGGGATCTGCTATAGAGATATATGAGTGGGTTAGTAGTCCCGTCCCTCCTGCCGAATATACAGGCAGCGGCGTGCCACGCAGCACTGAATCATATGTTGTAATAACAGTATCAAACAGATTTACTAACATAACAGAGATTAACTATTACTTCTGGGTATTAGGTTCGACTAATAAGCCAAATGTTATAAACAGGACAATGGCTGCAACTGATGTAGCAAGACTGTTACAAAGTCCTAAGAGCCAGGGGTTTGTATTCTTTGCGCCTATCCAACAAACTGCAACAAACAATTCATACATGTTTTATAATGCACAAGATATTCTTGCGTATAAAGGAGACAATGTACAAATTGAATACAGGATATCGGAACGCGACGATCAAGAGCATACTCAGTGGGCACTGTTCCGCGAAGGAGATCCTGCATCACTTATTACTGCCCAGTTCTGGAATAAGATGGTTGACAGCTTATGCGGATACACAAAGGTATTGTCTGCATCAGCCGAATTTACAAATAGCATAATTGTTGCTAACTATCTGCCATGGGACATATACGGATGGGACGTTGCACCATGGGATGATGCAACCACACTTACTTCGCCAGAATACGGCGTAATATTGCCTGTGCCTGACCCTATGTTAGCACTTGGTCAGAAGTACGGCATCGAATATAGGCCACGTCAGGGAATGTTTGTTAATTTGCTTCCTGCCAGGAAAGTATTCGTCCAAGCTGCAAATGCATTATTACAATATATTCCAGTAAGGGATGATACTCCTAGCTGGAATGTAAATGTGTCAACATCAGTTTATTGGGAATATACAAACTGGTACAAAGTAGGATATGAAAATGTTGTACCAACAGTTGTGTACTCTACACTTGCATTGGCTAATACTGCAATGTTATCTGGCGAATTATATGTTGGGCAAATTGTTCAAGTAACAAACGGAACCGTAGATGGCAGATATGTTTTATATGCAGTAGTTAAAGTAAATCCAAATGTACCTGCTCTAAGTTTAGACCAAGTTGCAATTCAGAATAGCGCAATTAAATTGTTAGATACTGTTTACACAGCAGTAAACAAATATGGGCTATCCACAGAATTGAGAGAATTGCTAAATGCATTTAGAACACAAGTTATGGTAGATGAAAATATAGTTGACCAAAACGAGTTATATTTTGCCATGCTTAACTATGTAATGAGCGAGCAGAAAAACCCAGATTGGGTATTTAAATCGTCATACATATACATAAAAGAAAATAATGTTCCGTTAGTACAGAGCAGTATATATGCTCCTGATAATATCGACGATGTCATTAGTTACATCAAGGATTCTAAACCATACCATACACAGATTCGAGATTATACAAGTACACATACTACAAGTGACATTGCAATCGGTACAGCATCAGATAGCTATAAGCATCAAATTACTTTAAAGTTCGGCCCAGATTTTGCCGGAGAAGAAATTGGCGTCGATGGTAATATAATTACTCCGCAGGGCGGATGGGATACATTTGCGTGGGATACAGAATGGGATGCTCCGGTCAATATGGCAGAAATTCCAAATCAATTCGTGTCTCGAAATGCTGTGTTACCATTCTACAATCCAGGTATATCCAATTGGCCAGGATTCGACGAGTCGACAATACAAGTTCCATTAACATTCTTCGATTCTTCTAAGATTGGATTATCAGCATTATTCCCATATACATTCGACTTTAATAGTGTGAATTTGGATAATCCACAAACCTTTGTGACACCGAATAATATTATTGCAATACAGACTTCTGCCGGAATATTATATTACGGACAAGATTACTATGTCGAGTATAATGATGACATGACGTATACTGTTTATTTCTACAATGACCCCGGGACACCAGATCCAGTTGCATTTGTGTGGATTGACGGCGGCCAGTTATTATCATTCACGAAATATGCTCCGAGAAACGAAACTGCTAATGTAGTCGGAATCGATGACCTCGTAGTCATTGCTGATACTAAGTTAGTTGCAAATGATGTAAGCTTAATAGTTGGTCCGCCGTGGGCGCCTGCAACTGTTGCACCATATGTGGGATGGGGAGATACATGGGATGGAATGAATCAGCCGGAAATAGCGGCTGCTCTTATTGCCGAAGGTGGCACCGATCAAGTATCGTGGGATACACCGTTAGTACCTATTTTACTCGACTACACAATTAGTTTCAGAGACAACACTAGCGTATTATACGGATCTAGTTTCTACAGGAATGCCGAAGTATTTTCCGGAACACTACTATTTGACTTACCTGCGCCAACAGCAGATACCTATAATATTGATGTGATTACAGTTTATGTAGATCCAGTGACACATCCATTAAGCACTGATATACTTCCTAATCCGGGCGTAGAAGCCGGTGTTATCTGGATTAATGGCGAGAGAATAGAATACAGGAACAAACAATTAATATTACCTAATACATGGGAATTAAGATTAATATACAGGGGGACAATGGACACGGCACCAACTGAACATCTAGCAATGATCCCAAGTTTGGCCGATCCGATGGTATTAGTGCCAAACCCAGTGTGGGTCGAGAAATTCAACTATATGCCTGCCGGCAGCTATGTGGATGTATGGAATGCATTGAATTCCAATCCAGATCCGTTGTCAATTATAACAGTCGACGAGTATTCTAATATTATATCGACACCATTAGGTGGTCTGTGGTATGCGTTAACACAGGAATCTGAATTCTTGAAAGATGAACAAGGCACAGGGATTCCCTGAAATTAAATAAGTAGATAAATATTATGATAAATAAAGAAAAAGATAACAAACCCGAAACTGAGAAGAAATCGGGGTATGTTGATACTGCTAATATGGATATTCAGTGTCATCTGATAATTAAAGATAAAGATACTAAAGAAATTTTAGTTAATAAAAGGGGTTGATATTAGGATATTAGGATGTCAGGAAATATTAGATTCACTAAAGAAATAGTAAATGATCGAATTAAAAGCCGAGGAATTGCTATGATTGGCGAATATGCTAATTCGATAACTAAGACTAAGTTTCAGTGCTCTCACGGTCATACATGGGATGCAACGTCCGGGAATGTAATACACAAAACTGGTTGTCCAGTATGCAATGGGGGAGTAGGTATCACAAAAGAAATAGTAACTACTCGTTTATTGAGCCGCAACATTGTTATGCTAGGCGACTATATAAGTGCAAAATCTAAGACATCATTTAAATGCAACGAAGGGCATATATGGAATACCAAGCCATATATAGTTTTTGCTGGGCATGGTTGCCCACACTGTGCAAACAGAGTCACACTTACGAAAGAAATAATAAATAAAAGATTACACAAAAGAAATATAAACTTAATTGGCGAATATACTAGTAGTCATACGAAGACTGATTTTCGATGTGAAACCGGGCACGTGTGGTCATCGACACCAGATAATATAATTCGTGGTAATGGATGCCCGTACTGTGCGTTGGATTATACAAAACCCGCCTCATTATATATATTAAAAATTTCCGACCTAAATACACAATTTACTGGATTCGGAATATCATGTAATATAGATGCAAGATTATCTGTACATAGGACCAATTTAAACAACTACAGTAAGTGCGTTGTCAAGCAAAAAATATTTAATTTAACACGCAGGGACCATGCACTGCAACTAGAGCAAGAATTGAAAAGTTCTTTACCTATTTTCAATTCTGGTGTGCCCGGATTTATTACTGAGTCTACAAAGTTGGATTTCGATAAAGTAGTTAATTTTACACAAAATCATATAATAGATAGGGGATACGATGTCCGATAATAATTTAATCTATGTCCCGGTAATTATTACTGGAAAAATAAAGATTACAGATAAGGAAACTGGTGAGGTATTAGCCGATAAAGATAATAGTGTATTGTACGGAAATATGTCGACTGCACTAGCACATGCTCTTATCGGAAATGCAGATAGTTTTCTGTTCTACATGGGATTCGGAAATGGCGGTGCATATGTGGGTCCCACAGGTTCTGTTGCATATAAACCATCATTAGGTGGTCCTGGTAGTTTAATTAAGAATCCGACTGCTAATTTGTATAATACGATTTATGTAAAGAAGCTTTCAAATGATTCGACCGATGGCCCGAGTTATAATCAGCTATCTAAAGCATACATACCTACAGAAAATTATGCAGTTAATTACGAAGATATTATTGTAGATGTGACCATAGGATACAATGAACCCCCTGTTGGCATTGGAGCATCAACAACCGTCAAACAATTATTACTCGACAATTCTACTTTTATTGGAAACAGTGCATCTGTACCATCGATTACTTGTGACCCGAACGAATTAGTATTTAATGAAATTGGTCTATTTGCTGGTTCTGGTAATCTGTTCCCAGGACAATTTACAGCGACTGTTGCCGAAGTAAATGAGTTTGTAACACAGACACCAGATTTTTCAAATACATCAGTTTCTAAGTCTAAACTGATGTTAACCCATGTGGTTTTCCATCCTATTCAGAAGTCTGCCAACAGATCGTTGGAGATAATTTATACACTCAGAATACAAATGGGCGTATCTTGATAAATAACGAAACTAAGGAATTTTAATAATGGCATATAACATATATAAGGCTGACGGAACTATTGTCGTTGTACCAGATAACGCTATTGATCAGCAATTTAATGGAACTGGCACTGCCGTAGGCAGAGCAATAGGAATTCAGCTTAACGGCAGAAATGCTATCGACTATGGTGCTCCCACAGCACAAACACTTTTGCAACTGACTGAGAATTTCTCTGGCGCGCTCTTTCCAAGTGATGCTACTGCATTGCAAGGTCAGTTATGGTTCGAGAAAACATCACCAACAACTGGAAATCTGAATGTAAGAATTACTTCAAACCTATCCGGCGGAATCGCAAACTGGCAAAGGCTTGTAACTACCAGTTCCACTGAAACAGGCACAGTTCCAATTGTCAATCCAAGTGGCACTCCAAAAAATGGCGACATACAAGTCTTAGCAGGTCCGACAATTAATATCCGGGCGAGTGGAGCCTGGCAGCAAATATTCCCAGCAATTTACTCATAATACTGGGGGAACATAAATGACATATCTTACAGGCAGCCCAATAGCTGCGTTAGATTATAATACATTTGCTACGTCTGTTACGGGCACGAATGAATTATTTGCCGATACACATTCGGGCGCAACACTTCTGCCAGCTGCTGGACTTGGCTATGGTCAAGTCGCACTACCAGGTGTGTCGGTCGGAACTAATGTTACCGCAGCACAATGGAATTCACTATTCACTGCAATGAGATCTTCGGGGACGCATCAAGCTACATCGGTTAGCCCACCGATCCCGGTTACTGGCCCAATTATCGGTAGCAATATTGATGCGGTAACAACCGCAGGTTCGATGTCGAGTCTTATTGCATTACTTAAGACAAACAGTTTCAATGTAGATGTTAGTCAGAGAAGTGTTCTTTTCGGTGCACCATTTGCCAACTTAGCTTCATGGTCAACACAGCTCGACTATACATTTCGGATAGACTTTGGTTCGTGGAATAATGCAAGGTATTATTTTAATACTGGCAGTGCAATCTCGATTACTGCTACATATTCTGCACCAACGACGCCCGATGAAGATGCATGGGCGACCTTGTTTAACGTTCATTTTCCTGTCACGCTTAATTGGCAAAAAACAACTCAGCCATTATGGAATCTTATTCTAAATCAGCCAGGATTTTATCAGGATCCATCAAATCCTGTGTTGTATCCCGGGTTAACAACATTATATCAGCCCATTTATCGGAAATTTGCAGGCGGAGGCGGTGGCTCGTATTACTATTACTACGCCACAAATTATGCACAGATTGACGCACGGTTAGCAAATGTAGCTGGAACTAATGGAATAATTGATTTCAAAATAACACTTTTCGATAATGATACTGTCCCTGTCCTTAAACCAGCAGGTAAGGTAATATATACAATTAATCGAATCCAGTCATCAGGCGCTATTCCATACGTCGGCGGATATACATATACAAATCTCGGCTTCGTATCTACATAAAGTTCGAATATAATAACACCCGTTAACGCTGCTGATAAATAGCTTTAACCGGGGATTATATGGATCAGAGACTACAGCAAGCATTAGAATTTTCTAACTATCGGCTCACATTAAACAGCCAATTACAAAAACTAAAATTAAAAACTGAAAATCTTCTCATTTTTGCAAAAAATGGAGGAACGTTCAACGTCGATCAAATCCTGATTTGCTTCCTGTCATTTCTGAAAAACAGTGGGCAATCATCTGCAAATTTACTAGATAACAAAAATAATCCTATTCACATAGAAGATGTAGAAGAATTTCTCGAAAATATAACTACTAGATATTTCGAAGTTACAAACGACTATCTCCGAGAATATCAAAAAATAAAAAAAGCAAGAAATGTAAAATCACTGATTGACTTACAGGAGAGTGAATGATGTCCAGAGGGTCAGTATTATTTGCTCATAATAATAAGGAAATCGACTATTTAAAAATAGCATGCACTAATGCATTGATGATTTCTTATAACTTGAAAGTGCCCGTCACGTTAGTAACTGATGAAGGAACTCTTGCCTGGGGTAAGAAATCATATCCGGAATTATTAGCAGATTGCTTCGACAACATTATAATCGTCGATAAGGATACCAAATTCAGAAACACAAAGAATTATGCAGATACATCGGATCATAATGATAAGTTACCGTTCTACAATTGCAATCACAGCGATGTTTATCGACTAACACCTTACAACGAGACTCTATTCATCGATGCAGATTATTTAATTATGAGTACATCATTAAGCAATTGCTGGGGAAGTAATAATGATGTTATGGTAAGTCACAATATATATTCTCCGATGGATTTAAATAATCCCCACACCGATAGTATAGATGATTTAGGAATTAAATTGTATTGGGCAACAGTAATATATTTCAGGAAATCTTCTTTGGCAGAGCATTTATTTTCTATAATAAATCATGTGCAACATAATTATGGCTATTACAGAGAACTATATCTGTTTAATAATGGGATATTCAGGAATGATCATGCAGTTAGCATTGCTATACATATGCTGAATGGGTTTACAAATAATAATCCTATTATACCTGAATTACCCATTAACGGTCTACTAATGTCTTGGGATACAAATGACATTAAGTCGGTCGACATCAATAGTATGGTTTTGTATGCAGCGAAACCTGGGGAGCGTGGTAAATTCATCTTAGTTTGCATAAACAACACCGACATACATATTATGAATAAGTGGGCAATAGGCAGGGTAAGTGATAGATTAATCTCTTTATATAAAAACTAATATGTCGAAAGGTTATTTAATTTTAGCTCAAAACACCAAGTCGGATGACTATATACGACTTGCTTATGCCCTTTCTTTAAGTATAAAGAATACACAATCATCTGTCAACGCTGTTGCTTTAGCAACAGATTCAATAGTAGCCGAAAAATATCGATATGCGTTTGATGAAATAGTAGATATTCCGTGGATCGATCACGCAAAAGATTCGGCCTGGAAGATAGAAAATAAATGGAAATATTATTACATGACTCCATTCGACGAGACAGTTATCTTAGATGCCGATATGATATTCACATCAGATATAAGTCACTGGTGGGATATAATGTCGAATAAGGAATTATGGGCGACGTCTGATCCCGTAACTTACAAGGGTGAAATAATAACTTCAACAAAGTATAGGTCGACATTCGAATCTAATAAGTTGCCGAATGTATACACTGCATTTTTGTATTTTAAGAAAACAAAAACAGTAGGGGAACTGTTTGGACTTATCGAGCTAATTTTTAATAATTGGGAAAAGTTCTATTACGAGTACTTAGACGAAAGTCGACCAAAGAACCTATCGGGCGATGTTGCATATGCACTTGCTATAAAAATTATGGGCTTGGAAGATGAATTTTTGGATCCAGGCAGAAGCATCCCGTCATTTGTCCACATGAAATCTTTTATCCAAAATGTGGACGAGAAGTATCTATCGGAGGATTGGACTCTAAATATTCCAACTTATTTTTCGAGCAAAGGGTCAGTGAAAATCGGAAATTACGAACAATATTTACCATTACACTATCATATTAAATCTTGGTTAACAGATGAGATGATAGAAATTTTAGAAGAGAATGCATCATGGAAGTAATGATGAATGTCTATTATGATTCGGCCGGCGAAATTAAGGCAATAACACCTGTGCTGGATAAAGAACTGGGCCTAGCATACTCTGTATCTCAAATGCCATTATCAACTGTATCGATATTTTTAACATCACAAGCTAATCCTTTTAATTTTTTAGTAAAAAATGTATCCTCTAAAGATGGGCCGAAATCCACATTAGTAAAAAAACTTACAAACGTTAAAAACACAAGGACTTTGGATAATTATTTGACAAAACTCGGCAGTGTCAGAAATTCAAATAATATAATCAGTATAGAAAATAGAATCCTTAGTAAGGTTATAGTAGTAATTATATCAAAAGAATTTCTGTGGATGTATAATAACAGTTCAGCAGAGGAAATTTCGTCTATAAACGAATTCAGACAGCAAGGCCAAACATCAATCCACATAACTAAGAAAAATGATCCTTATTCATTATTCTTAACAGTCTCTTTTGTTCCGGAGGAATTATTTGTAAAACAGACTCTATATTTTAACTATAGTATGGATTGCAAAAACACTAGTGCATATTCCAGGAGAATAATCGAGGAATGCAGTTATATAGAGAGGGTTAAATAATGGCGTTTACAAATTTAAATGAACTTGATATTATCTTTATAAGCTACGACGAAGATAATTGTGAAGAAAATTGGGCAGACTTAGAGAGAAAAGTGCCGTGGGCAAAGCGCGTCCACGGCGTAGAGGGATCTGACGCCGCACATAAGGCCGCCGCCGAATTGTCCGACACTGATCGATTCATTTCTGTAGATGCAGACAATATTGTGGACGTATCTATTTTAGATTTAGAATTGGACTTTGACCATCCTAAATTTCTGGGAAAGGCAGTTAGTTGGGCCGCACAGAATTATATAAATGGGCTAGAATACGGAAACGGCGGCCTAAAGTGTTGGCCCAGGCAATATGTGCTGGATATGAAGACACATGAAAATGCTGACACTGCCGATAACAGAAACCAAGTAGACTTCTGTTGGGAAGATAGCTATGTCCAAATGACCAACCAATATAGTGTTACCTATCCAAATGGCAGTCCACGCCAGGCATTCCGTGCAGGTTTTCGCGAAGGTGTAAAAATGAGCTTAAATCAGGGAGGCAAAGTCGACCCTGATAATTTTAAAAAGATTATCTGGTGGGGAAATTACAAGAGATTAATTACATGGTGTAGTGTAGGTGCAGATGTAGAAAACGGTCTTTGGGCAATGTATGGCGCTCGCCTCGGATGTTACATGACTAACTTATCTGACTGGGACTTTGTTAATGTCAGGGATTTTGGATACTTAAATAATTTCTTCAGAACAGAGGTGGCTCCGAAATTTACAGTTGCAGCCGACACCGAAGCAGAGATGAAGTGTTATAAGACAAATTTCACATGGGATCAACGTTCGCTATTGTCTGCAACTAAAGAGCTAGGTACAGAACTAAGAAAAGGATTAGGTATAGAAGTTGCAGAATTAGACGAGACTCAGAGCAAGTTTTACAAGGCTGCTTATGTTAATGTGCCTAGAATGAATAAACTATTTACGGAAACAGAATTAAATGAATTACGCAGAATTAACAGATGATTGATACGGAGTTCATGATACGCTATACAAACGGTTTGTATTCTGTGCAAGAGAAATATCTTCCCAGATACAACGAGTTCAGGGATATGTTTTCGTCTGGTCAGTTACAAAGTAACCAATGGGTTGTGGATGAATTAAAGCAGTACGAGTCTATGTTTGCTCATCGATCCGTTGCTATTGCAGGCGCGTGGTTTGGGACACTAGGACTTATGATCAGAAAACAATTCCCTACAAATATTGTCATGATAGATATCGATCCTCGTTGTGAGAAATTCATAAATGGTATTATATATAATCTTCCCGGTGTATCATGTGTAACCGAAGATATGTATGAGCATATGTATACTGAGGATGTTGTTATAAATACTAGCTGCGAACATATTCCAGACTTAAGAGAGTGGATTAATGTAATCCCTTCAGGTAAACTAATTGTACTACAATCCAATGATTTTACAGGTGGCGAAGATCACATAAATTGTGTCTCATCAAAAGAAGAATTTGTAAAACAATCCGGGCTAACAAAGGTATGGTACTCAGGAGAATTAATATTACCAATGTACACAAGATACATGATTATAGGTATGACATAATGGCTGCAACAGAGAATCCAACTATTAAGAATATATACGGTAAACATTATTCGGTAGTAGATACCGATATCTTTTCTATGATTCCGCATTTCTTCCATGAGTTCAATAATGATCCGGAAGTTTTAGTCATATATGCAGGACCGTCTAAACAGTATTTCCCCGGCCTCGATGCAGTGAAGACATCTATGATGAGAGCTGATATAAAGCGTTCAGTTAACGAAAAGACTCGCTTATGTTTCGAGGATATCCACGAAGGTGCCACAGGCACTAGTTTATTGAAGATACATGAAATAATAAAAGATTTAATTCCTGCCAATCAGGTATATTACTTTACTGGTGCTCTAAATGCTGACGATTCGTACAGCGAATTATGTGAACGTTTTGGTATAACTGAAAAGATTCATATTAATACATGCTCGAGTTGGGAACATCATCTCAAAATTAATAGTCAAATAAAAAGAGAGTCATATACAATAAAGACCAAAGAGAAAAATTTCCTGTGTTTTAATCGTATACGCAGATCACATCGTCTAGCTTTACTAGGAATGATTTCCAACAGAAACATCCTCGAGAACTGTTTCTATTCTTATATGAATGCAGACTATGGTAAAGGGGCGACAATGTCGGCAGCCGATATAAAGTCGTCGATTAATGACCCCGATGTCCAAGCCGAGATTGTAAATGGTCTTAGCAAGATATCTATCCCACTTAAGCTGAATATTGAGCCAGATGATAATATTAATTTCGTGAGAGCGGACGACGGAATATATTTCGATGAAAGCTATCTTTCGATTGTAACTGAGACATTTTTCTACCCAGTAGATAATCGTTGGGGAGATAAAATAGTTCAAGATTTTGATGCAATATTTTTTAGTGAAAAAATATTTAAACCCATTCTTATGCAGCATCCATTCATGGTGGTATCGGTAAAAGGATCACTTGCATTTCTTCGGAAACTCGGATATAAGACGTTCAGCCCGTTCATCGACGAGACATATGACGACATAGAGGATAATACTACTAGGTTAAAATATATTGCCGATGAAATAGAAAGATTAAACAAGAAAACTTCGTCGGAGTGGATCGAGTGGCAAAACAACATCAAGACAATAGTTGACCATAACTATTCAATTCTGACGAATAAGAAACGACCTGAATTTGCAGTGAGTAGATCATAATGTATAAAATAAACACAAAGATACCCGGGTGGAATAGTAGTCAGATATTAGATGTGATATCTGCATATGCATCGAATGTTCCAGATAATGGAAACATTTTAGAACTAGGAGCATTGTTTGGAAGATCCACATATTCGTTAGGGCATAATAAAAGAGATTCTGTGAGACTAACAGTTATAGATATTTGGTCAAGAATCTTATTAAGTAATCACACAGAGGTTAACTACCATGACGGCGAGGCAGGCGTAACCGAATTAGCACTCCTGAGTAGTAAACTAAGACCAAATCCAGGCAGACTCGAATCTATCGACTTTGTAGATTTACATAAATCCTATGTAGGTGATATAGTTAATGCAGAATTTATTCAAGGACTCACTAGTATGGATAATGAGAATTTTCCAATGTTCGATTTTATATTCCATGATGCAGGACATTCCTACGAGGATGTATATGCTGACTTAGTACACTGGTTTCCTAAACTTAAAGTAGAAGGCAATCTTATATTAGATGATTATGATACTCACAATTTTCCAGATTTAATTAGGGCTGTAGATAAATTTGTAGAAGAGAATGATTTATACACCGAGATGGTCACTGGCAGAAACATACTGCTAAGGAGAAAATAATGAGTATTGGATTTATAGGAATGGGCAAACTGGGCCAGGACTGTGCCGAAGCTATTGCATCAATGGGACACCATGTCGAGGGATATGATATTCATCCCAGGAACCCAAAACTTGTTGTGATGAGAGACACTATTAAGGATGTATTAGAGCATAAGGATATTATCTTCATTGCCGTACCTACGCCACACGTTGAAGAATATGGCGGGGAGTTGCCAACATCGAAACTATCCCCTAAAGACTTTAATTACGATACAGTTAAAAGCATCCTACTAGAAGTAAATAAGCACGTCACAAAAAATCAGCTAATTGTGCTCATCAGCACAGTCTTGCCCGGCACGACTCGCAGAGAGTTCGTTAGCCTCATAAATAACGCAAAATTCGTGTATAATCCGTACCTAATAGCTATGGGCAGTGTAGCATGGGACATGCTAAATCCGGAGATGGTTATTATAGGAACCGAGGATGGATCCATGACAGGAGATGCGGAGCAACTAGTTGCATTCTACAAAACTATCATGAATAATAATCCGCGTTATGAAGTCGGAACGTGGGACGAAGCTGAAGCTATTAAGATTTTCTACAACACATTTATCTCGGCTAAAATCGGCCTAGTGAATATGATTCAAGACGTAGCAGAGAAGATGGGCAACATAGATGTCGATGTAGTTACGGGCGCCCTTGCTCGTTCTACTCAACGTATCATGGGACCAAAGTACATGATTGCCGGAGGCCCGGATGGCGGAGCTTGCCACCCACGTGACAATATTGCATTGCGGTGGATGGCAGAAGATCTAAATCTGAACTACGACCTGTTCGGTGCAATCATGCATGCACGAGAGGTGCAAACAGAAAATATGGCTAAGAGAATAGTTATTGAAGCAGGCGACCTACCGATTATTATAGTTGGTAAGGCATACAAGCCTGGAGTCAATTATTTGGAAGGGTCAGGCAGCATATTACTAGAACACTATATTCAACAGCTTGGTGAAACTGTGTACTTCCTTGACCAGTACACAATGAGCCTTCCTCCATCCGAAATATTAAATCAAGCGTGCATGTATGTTCTTATGCATGATTCAGAGATTACATACTGTGATTCACCGATGAGAAATATTGTTGCTAAACAGGAAATCAGCCCAGTTGCTGGTTCGATTATCTTCGATATATGGCGTAAACAAAATCCAATTCCTGATTGTAAAGTTATTCACTACGGGAATACTAGAAACCCGGTGCCTCTGGGTCACCATGCTCCTTAAATGCCCGTTGTCCCAGAGATTGGTATACATCTGCCAATAATATGCTTACTTGATTTAGCAGTCTGGCTTCGTTGTCCGAAACTCCCATATGATTAAATAACGCATTTTCTAGATGCGTTTGCAACATATGGCACCTATCTAATGCCTCAAAACAATGTAACTCGTTTAAATTCTCTAAAGTAAACTCTTCATCTCTATATAAATCGTTTTCCATTTTATCTTCTCATCCTTGCTATGTCTAATATTTCCTCATTGCTGAAAACTGGTACGGCATTTGATTTCGACATTTGCGCTATGCCAACCATCTTCGTGCCTGTATACAGTATCGTCGGTTTAACACACCCGTCGTTACTGACCGACGGATATAAGGCTGATCTTGTTGACCGAAGATCATTTTTCCTGCCCATCCCTTCGCTGCGGAGAGACATGTCGTTAATGCCATAATTACTCGGTGTCGATTTTTCACTGAGTCTTTGTATGGGCGGCGTAGGTTCTGGCTTGTACTGCGCTTGCCTTTTCTCTTTCCTGCCCTTGCCATGTAGCCACTCCATATATTTTTCGAAAGGCTCCTTACCTAATCCTAAACTTTTAAGGAACTTGTTTCGTTGTTTCCAGCCATCCTCGAACTCTTTCTGCTTAGCCTTAGACAGCTTCACTTCTTTACGTCATTAAACATTTTCAGTAATGCTTCTGCATTACCCCTTGCATCGTCGACTGGATTATGGGTGTGCCTTGTTTCACGCAAATGCTTGAATGTGGCATACAAATTCTGTTGTTGACCTTTGTAGAATGACCCCATATTAGCCGATGACCATCCAAACGGATTACGACCAAGCTGTTGCCAGAAGTAGTAATTCATGAAAGCAAAGTCGTATCCATTGTTGTCTGACCAAAAAATGGGCCGTTTACCTGGGATTTCTTTTTGTAACCATGCTTCGAAGTTCTGCATCGCGTCACGCGGGTCAGGAAACTTCATACACTTTTCACGGTCAAAGCCGCTAATAGCAAGTGCTTCAGGAATATAGATTTCGGAAATAGGCTTCAGTTCGGCGTAGAAGGTTCGTTGAAAACCTTTCTCTACGATGACAGCTCCGAAGCAAATCATGCTGTGCATTCCAGGGCAGGGGCCGTCTGATTCGACGTCCACCATTACATTTTGTTCCATATATTCTTTCTGTAATTTATATTTTATTATAGCATGGTACACGTTTACTGTCAATAATAAGTAAAACCTTTAAATGCAATGGTTACTGTGCCTCCCTTATTGCTGCCGGCCGGCCTTTGAACATTGCAGATTGGAATCTTATTTGCATATTGTGATTGTTGCCCAACACATGATGGCGGATTGTCACTGGACGTACAATTATCACAACCATACGGGAATACACCAATTCTTCCTGTGTTATCTAATTTTTTGCCATTTGTAATTTTTGTAACACGGAGTATAGAACCACCATTACTTGTCCAGTCGAGTGCGCTCATTTCAAATTCGATAAATGCATTTGCACCAGCAACACACGAGTTATCAACTGTTTCTTGCCCGTATTGTTGAAATCCATTATTAATAATAAATTCAGCAAGATTAACACCATCTGGAAATTTTGGTGTTGGGCAATTCATTGGCGGAGTATTGAATGAAATGTTACCATTAAATCCATCACCCTTCGGGGCAACCAACTCCATCGAAGTATTGCCAGGAACAACAAATGTCCCCATTAAATTATGGAGTTTAGTAATCTTACCACTGCTAAGAGTTATATTTGCAACATCGTTTACACACCCCGAAGTTGCACCTAACGTAATGAAGGTTAGCACTGCTACAGATGTATCGTTTCTAACAAACATTTGTGTCAAGGAATAACTGTCCCATTAGTAAAGCTTGCTACTGGAATATTAGGCAAGACCAGGAATTGCAAGTCGATTTGGCTACGCGGATAAGGCTGGAAGAGAACTTGTTGGATTATTGCAGCAGCACCATATCTAACCATAAAGCTTGCCAACCCCAATGTTGTTTCTTTATCGAAGATAGTATATGCCAAGTTTCCTAGGCCATTGTTCATTGTTTGGAAATAATAAACAGACGGTCCACCATAATCACCGTATGGGATTATTGACTTGGTGTTGATAGCATTGACGACCGCCTGGACATTAGCATCAAGTGCCACTGTATTCTGTGGTGTATAAATAGGATTATATTGCATCCGTTATTTATCGTCTTTCGAACTTCACTAATTCTTGCTGTATGAGTCTCTTTAACATGATTATGTGAGTTCCGGACATTGCTGCCTGCGCAATCAGAATAGCTCCAACTATAATCACAAATGCACTTGTAAAGAACATTATTAGTAAGAATAGGGAAATTCCAAATATATTAATAACAGTGTTAATCGTCTTGATTATCCTGTAATAAGATGACAACTCAGCTTCGGGCATTTTCTTAATCCTGACAATCAAGTCTTTTTTCCACTCATTCTTATCCTTTAAAACTTTCTACCATAGCTAATGCCCATTTCTATTGAATCATCCACGATGATAAAATAGCACCATACCCCACATAGGAATATAATAGATACTATACTTATCAGTATATAAACAGGCATTATAGAAAGACATCCGTAAATAACCCCGGATATACCTGTTGTCACAGTTATGATTAGAACAAGTGTCCTAACCCATCCCGGCATATACATCTTATCCCTCGTATTCTCTTTGCTGAACTATATCGAAGTTTGCTGAGGAAACTATCCTGTCGCCTACCGTTACAGTTATAGTTCTGGAATTTGGATTTGTAAAATCGCCGCTGCGAACTTCGATTTCCAGATTATCTCTGATATAATTTTCTACAATGCGTTCTATGTCTTCGCGATTTAACATTATTCTGCTTTCGTTATAGTTGCTTCAAGGTTCTCGTCAATTGTGATTAGACAATTTTTGAACTTCAATGAGCCTTTTATTATACACTATTGTATTGTGTTACGGGACTTATGTCAATCGAATCATTTATTCCAAACTTTAGTTTGAATGCAACACAGTCTATGCTGTGCCAAAAAATAATGCGTCTAGGAAAATCAACTCCATAGACGCATAGAACGGAAGCATAGTCGAATTGCCATCTTTCCTTTTTTACATTTGAATTACACCAACTGCTAATCGATTTAAAAAGTAAATAAGAATCGACGGTGTTAAGATCATTCGCTATATTTTTTAGATTGACAGACGGCATAATTGTTCTCCCTAATTGGGAGTATTTATCCGTTTACTAATTTAAAGACAACTGCGTCATCATACTGTGCAAAGTAGAATATACCTGGATAGATGTCATCTCGTTTCCAAAGAACACCTGCTGAACTTATATTAATCTCGCACCATCTAACACACTCGGTATATCGACGGTGACGCTGTACCCATTCTACTGGATAACCTGATACGGTAGGTTTGAGTATCACTTCATGCCACATTATATATTAGAATCCAAATGCAAGCCTAAACGCTATAGCATCTTCACTATCGTCGAATGATATCTGGATGGGCAGTATAGCCCAATCTTCTTCCTGAATCTCTGCCCACGGTCCACGGTCCCATCGCCAGCCGGATGCTTTACAATTTTCATCACACCAGTTAGAAATGCTACTATACAATTTAATGTGATGCTCACCACCAAAATCCTGATACCGTTTTATTACAATATAGGAATATTTATATATTATAGGTACCACGTACGGCTATCTCTGAAAATTTTAATAAGCAGACAAGCATATCTTCCTCACTCTCCAGGAGTATAACTGACTGAAATTTTTCACCATCTACGATAGTAAAACCGGAGTTAGGATCCCACTCGGCAGTGTTACTTGAATCTCCTATCCAATCATTTAATTCGGAATACTTGGCCCGACGCGCCCAACCTGAATATACTCTGACTATGCAAGTCATACTTCAAATTTAAGCTTGAACAATATGGCGATTTCGCCGTCGTAGATATTTACACCATTGATGATAGAACGGTAAACTTCTGCCTCAGTCAAGAAGGAATCGCCTTCTATTCTCCCAATATTCATCATATACAGCTTACCATATCTTCCGTGTGTATCCAACCAATCGCGATAAACCATAACTTGCTTGTCATGATCTTCCTCCGATAAGTCTTTGTGTTTAGGGTAAAAGCGAATCAGATTCTTGTCCATTGTATTCCTCTATTTCTGTTAATTTGTCACTTATGCATATAGCATTGCCTCGATATACATCTGGAATTATGTCTTTATCATACACAATAGTATACCCATCGGCTGATATTTTCAGCATTGCTACTTCAAACGCATGCCCTCCACTAAATGACTTATCAAAAAACTCCACAACACTTGCACCATATCCATTCTCAAATTCAAACATGTATTGTCTCTGAATTGTTCTCTCGCCTTCCGTAAGAGAATAAACCCTGTCAAGACAAAATTCCGGAATGTTTTTCAGCTTAGCATAATTTTTATCTATATCGTCCATATCATCCAAATTTCAATTTAAAAACAGTTGCTGTCTCTGGATCAGCAATGTGCGCGTAGACAGATCTGTCTATCAATAAGCTGCTATAAACTATCTTCCAAGTCTCTTCGCCTGGCATGCCTACATTATGATACAACCAGATCTCCTCGTCTAGTATACGATATAGTGAGTCAGATATAAAGTGGTTTAATTTAATTACATGCATAGTCCAAACTTTATTCTAAACGCCAACTCATCCTCTTCGGTGGAAAAACTAAAATAGCGACAGTTAGAATTATATGCATTATAATAAGTCCAATTGCTGTTAATAACATCATTAGCCCACTTGATGAATACATCTACGTCTAAATTCTCAAATTGAATATCAGACATACATACTCTGAACGCTCTATTATTCATAATATAAACTTCAATTTAAACGCAAGTAAATCTTGCTCATCTCTGAAGCGGAATATATACGGCCATTTCTTATATTCCCCGTAATAGTTCCAACTATTCGGACAGTTGTCCATGCACCATTGCTTATACACTCGTTCTTGTGCCCAGCGACCTCTGGCGTCAGATATCGGGAGATAGTTTGATACATCAATTGTAAACATTTTGCCGCAGGCTAAGCTGTAATGTACTTTAATTTAAACGCTATTGCATCCTCTGGATCCTTAAAATCTATGTACCGATCTTCGTTTTTGTCAATCCAATACGACCAACCAAGACGACCATGCTTTAATGACGAGAGCCATTCTATCAATTCATTTATGTCTGTGTCTCTTGTCCAATTTGGATTACTAATTATTACTCTTGTCATAATCCAAACTTTAATTTGAGAACAATTAGTGCTGCCTCGTCAATGACAGTCATAAGAGCATATCCACTTTTAGTACAAAATTCTTGCTTTGTGTCTTTAAAAGTTATTGTAGAATATGTCGGTTTAACTATTTCCAATTCTATAGATCCGGGATAACGTTCCATGTAATCTGTGACCCATTTACTTAGCCCCGGGATCTCCGTCGATAATATATATGCTTTATGAAGTTCGATCATACACCAAATTTTATCCTGAATGCAACAGAATCTTCATCATATATGGCAGCTTCACATACACGCCATACGCCAATGGACTTATTGCACAATGCATAAGTTTCTTCATCCACATAATCTTTTCTTCTACCAATTCTGATTGCCCACTCTGCAAACTGTTCATAAAACACTGTTTTGGGAAATGGAATTTTGTATATATTTTTAATCATACACCAAACTTTAATTTAAATGCAACTTCGTCCTCTAAAGTATCAAACTCCAGTCCCCACAATCTCCCACTAAGACGGTCTTGGTGATATCGCATCTTTGAATAAGCTATTGGGGAAAATTTAGATCTCCATTCATTCCATGCACTTATATCTCTCATTGTAACAAATTTTTTATCTAGTATAATCATAATGTTGGAACTTTTTCTCCTGGCCCTCGTTAAGCTGCAAAGCCGCCGTAAAGCGCATTTTTCTACTACCAATATCTACGCTGTTAATTATTTAAAATCATTCGCATTAAATTTTAATTTAAACAGTGTAGCATACTCATCCTCTATCTCAATAACAAAATGCCCATCCTCGTCTAAGAAGGTTGTCCATCCATTGTCACGGTAGCCAATGTTACGCATACACCAATCGACTACTTCGCCGAACTTTCCAAATGTAAATATGTCAAATGTTATTCTATACATTATATTACCTTAAGTGTCAATACTTTAATAACTGCATCTTCATCGCATAGAAATTTACCATATGCATATTCTGTTCTTATGTTCATTTTCTGCATCGATATAAATGCCAGGGAATGTCGGCTGCCCATAATATACACAATCCATTCGAATTTAATATTGTGCTGCATAAGCCAACTGCTAATTGTCAAAATAATCGGCACATCACAATCAAACAATAATGCCTTCATATTTTAAACCTTAATTTAAAAGCTACTGCATCTTCGACATGTCTAAAGTTAAAATAGCCATCAGTGGGGCTTGCCATGTAAGAGTAACAGTTAACATAATTCCAATCTTTAGAATCCGGAATATGTTCTGTCAACCACTCTGTTACGTAATGATAATACGAGTTTTCTATAACCCAGAAATCAGCATTAACCTTCACCTTAATCATATTCCAAACTTTAGTTTAAACGCACAAGCTGCTTCATCATCATATATAAGAACATATCCAAACTTACTCCATTTCCAATCCGTGTCATACAGTCCGACATTAGTTTCTAACCAGACTATGCATTCCTCGCGTTGCTCTACCGTGCCCCACGCCGGTCCGTCTGCAGTAGATATACATCGTACAATCATAATCCAAACTTTAGTTTAAATACAATCTGATCCTCATCCAATACAAACGCAATCTGATCAATATTCCAATATCCATATGGTCTCTTACCATCTGGTAAGTTTGGCAAAGTATTAAGAAACTTTGCCACGTTAGTCTCCAGTATAGTTTGCGGAACATCTATAAATATTACCTTTTTATATATTGCAGTCATATCTTACACCGTAGTTTAAATGCAACCGCAGCTTCGTCGTCTACAAAGCAATCCTTAAATATTTTCTTAACAGTAGCTTCATGGGATATATCTATCTTTATTCCAACAGCATTAATAATGCTGTTGGTTGGATCCATTGCCCATTTATATTCTATGCCACAATTTTCCAATGCCATTCTTACTTTAGTACCTGTAAGAATTTCCAATGCCTTAATATTAAATAACAGTAACTTCATAATCCAAACTTTAGTTTAAATATAAGCAAATCTTCCGAATGTTTAAAACATATTAGTCTGGACCTAAACTCGATGTCTACAACTGTTAATTCTACACCTATCTTATATATTGCGATTAAGTAATTTGCTATTTCTGTATTATAGAACTTAGCATTTGTGGTACTAATCTGATATGGACATTCTTGTGTTGTATGGTTCATATTCCAAACTTTAGTTTAAATGCAACCAAGTCTTCACCTTGCAAGTTAATCGCTGTAAGGATGTATACAGTAATGTCATTCTTGTCTAATTCATACGCATCTTTATCAAAAATATATTCTGGTCGTATATTGATTACCCAATCGATAAACTCACTATATCTAACTTTAGAACCCGACCTCGGTGTCAGCCTGTAGTCAAAATCATCAATCATACTATACCCCACACAAGCTTGAAGGCTAACAAGTCAGTCTCATCCGCAAAGGCTACAAATCTTGGATAGCTTACACGGTCTTTTGCAGTGAAGAATATAATAGTAATATTAGACCATCTATAGTTTATTCCATTCGATGATATATTATCTTCCAACCATTTAACCATACCCCTAAACATGGTGTCAACATCGCTTACTGCTAAACTATTCTTATCCAAGTAGTTAAAGGCTCTCCAATAATCACACTTGTATGGATACAATGCGTCGCCAAGGTCTGGGAGTGTTTCAATATATATCATGTTTCACATTTGAATTTTAGTTTGAATGCTACAGCATCCTCCTCATGTGCAAACCATATCTCCTTGTAGCCGCCGGTGTCAAATATATTTACATAACTATGATCGACCCCCAACAACAGCCTTATGTACACCATGACTTCCACTGTATAGTAGTATCTATCCATTAACACACGGCAATTGAATTCTTTCATATGATTATACACACTTATACTTTAGTGTGAACGCTACAGCATCCTCCTTATGCTGGAACCAGAATCTGCAAAATGCGGATGTTGAAAAGATATGTACTTTAAGTCCATTCGCTTCTAAATCATTTATATACTCATCCATATCCTGTCCAGCCATCTGGGGCCATGGGATTTCCACACTGTGTTTAAATACAGGGCTATCGCCCGGGTGTTTCATAAAAGGTGATATCAGATCCATAAGTTATTATAGCGTAACCAGAACCTTGTTGTAAAGTGGCGCGGAGAGAATGTGATACAGGAAGGACATTCCGAGATTTGGTTTGGCAGAATTCGGTCCTGTATGATTAAGGTAGAAATTTCCTCGAGGAGAGATCCTATACAACTTTGGGAAATTTTGGTGCAGCGGCTTGCCAACGCTGTTACAATTGTTACATCTTTTACACAGGTTCTGCTGACTGGGATTTTGTAACTTTGTGTAAAATTTGTAACTTTGTGTAAAATTTGTAACTTTGTGTAAAATTTGTAACAGTGTGCAATACTACTTGCACACTGCTACATTTTGTGTTACACGCTAAGCATTTGCTTACGCGCACGTATGCTAACTATGTTATTAAGCGCAATAGTACGTACTTGCACGTTATGCGTTATATTATGTGTAACATTGTGTACAGTGTTGTTTGCTTGCAACAGCTTAGCTGCTGCGCTTGCAGTACAATATTGTGCAACGTGTTGCTTGCTTACAACAGCATTATTGTGCATGTATACGCTGCTTGCAGTGTTGTATATTGCATACAAATACAGTTTGTCTGCATGTTGTTTGTGCGCAACAATGCAATGCATTGCAGTATGCGCAAAGTAATTACTTTGTGCTTCAAATTGTTGTATTGCAACAACATCGTTTTGCGCATACTTTGCTGCGCTTTTACGTACTGCACGTGCATACAATTGCGCTTGTGCGCTAATGTTGCTTGCAAGCAACACATTTGCGCGGGTTACTTTAATAATATTTTGCGCTTTATGCGCAGCGGCAAGCTGCACATTTGTACAGTATACAATGCTTGCAAATGTTACGCTAACATTTTGCAACATTTGTTGCAGCATTGCAACGTTTAGCGTGTTGTTGTTTGCGCGCAACGAGATTGCGTTTTGCGCTTGTGTAAGTGTTAAAGTGTGCATGTTGCTTTACTTTGTTTGTTGCTAAGCATTTATTATAACAGCTTGCGCAGTTAGCGCAAGCGTTATTTCCACTTTGTTACAAAAACAATTCGCTTTCTTGCTCCTCAGTTATCCACAGCTTGCCGTTGCAATCACGCAACACCTGCACGTCGTTGTGCGTGTAGCAGCGCATCTCACCGCAGTCCGCCATCCACATCACAGTGTCCACTTTTTCTGTGCCCACTATCTCACCTTGCACCGCGCTGTTCTCGCCGTCCTCCAGCATGTACCGCTCCAGCAAGCCCTCGTAATTGTTCTCCACAAACTCTGCTGCAATTGCTGCGGAATTTGCAACTTTAACAATTTGTGTTAAATACATTGTGTGTCCTTTTTGTTGCTATGTGTTTATTATAACAGCATATGCACATGCTGCAAGCTTTATTTTAGCTTTGTTACATCTTTTCTCTTAGTCAGCCAAACCAACTCTGCATCATCCCCAACAGCCGTGTTTTTTGCCCGTTTTTAGCCCCGTAGTGCTGTCATCAATCAATGCCTGCTGCCCATGTACGTCTTTGCTTTATTTCGTGCTGTATCCCCTGTAATCTGTATTGTGTAACAAACAAACCACCGCCTGCATTATGTGTTATAATGCAATGTTCCTTTCCACTTGTACCATCACATGCCATCCACTGCACCACACCTGACCAGCACCGCGTCCAGTGCCAGCCGGATGGTCGAACTTCAGGACCAGCGCCAAGAGGTCGGTACAGGCTTGTAATAAGGGGGCAGGATGCATGCCGGATTGTCCCACGCGCCCCCGGCCGGGCCGAAGCTGGCCGGACATGCCCCG
>Ga0209702_10000764_pt1 | contig 66638 bp, 73 predicted proteins | sample FRY01_FD_187210 | JGI IMG/M metagenome (GOLD analysis project Ga0209702, IMG submission 187210) | Freshwater microbial communities from Lake Fryxell liftoff mats and glacier meltwater in Antarctica - FRY-01 (SPAdes) (version 2) | ecosystem: Environmental > Aquatic > Freshwater > Ice > Glacier... | reverse complement strand
ACCATCTAATATTTCCACTCTAGGAGTTTCTAATCGTGGGGTATACAGCTTATCGTCCAAATCTCCCATGTAAGGGAAGCCAGGCATAAAACCAATCATATAAATATAAAAATTAGTTTTTTCATGCATGTCGAGAATTTCTGAAACTGCAAGTCCCGTGTATTTTGAAACTCTTTTTTGATCAATTCCAAAAACCTCATCGTAACAAACTGGAACCTTCCAAGTCTTTTGATTTTGCAATACGTCATCAGAATCATGCTCTTTAATGCTTTTTAAAAAATCAGAAAGTTTCTCAAAGGTTGTTTGGGCAAGATCAAAATTGATAATCAATTTATTATACGATGGTATACAGTTTTTAATTCCATCAATCTCAGCATTTTTAATCTTTGCGTTGATAATATTAAAAAGAGAAATAACCTTTAAGTTAAGTTCCTTCCGCACCTCATCACCAAAATCACAAATGATTCCCTGGTCACCAAAATTTAATATTTGCTTAATCATGCTAATTTGCTAAAAATTCAGTATATATACGAATAAAATTTATGGAAACTAACATTAATTGCGATCTCGGAGAAACTTCTATTCACTCTTCTAGTGACAACGATCCAGCTCTGTTGCAAATTATTAATACAGCTAATATAGCATGCGGTTTTCACGCCGGTGATGAAAACACCATGGTTAGAACAATTCAAATTTCTAAAAAAAATAATGTCAGTGTTGGCGCCCACCCATCATTTAATGATAGGGATAATTTTGGAAGAAAAAGAATTAAGTTGTCTTCGATAGAACTTAAAAAACTAATTGTCGATCAATTAGAAATTATTACTGACATTGCTGACCGAGAAAAGTACCAAATTACTCATGTAAAACCACATGGTGCCTTAAACAATATGGCATGTGAAGATTACGACTTGTCTTACGATATTGGATTGGCAATCAAAGAGTTCGATAAAAATTTGATATATGTGTGTGGTGCTTCGACTGAAATGGAAAAAGCTGGAAACAATTTGGGCATGAAAGTTGCTTGTGAAATTTTTGCAGATAGAAATTATGATGATCACGGAAGATTGGTTTCAAGAAATTTGTCCCACGCATTAATTACAGACCCTGAAGAGTCATTGCTCCATACTGTTTCCATGTTAAATAATCAGGTAATTAATTGCTACTCAGGAAAAAAAATACCCTGTCAGATTGACACCATTTGCCTTCACAGTGATGGAAAAACTGCAGTGCCCTTAGCAAAAAAATTAAAAGAAGGTTTACTCGCAGCAGGTTTTGATCTGAAGCCTTTAAATAATTTTAAAAAGTTTTTATAATAAAGGATTTGCCATCTTACTAGGCAACCACAACACTATCTGAGGAAATAAGACAATTATTACAACAGCGGCAACCATAAGTAAAAAAAGTGGGAATGCAGCTTTTGCAATGTAATATATATTTTTTTCTGCCATGCTTTGCAGAACAAAAAGATTAAATCCAACGGGTGGTGTAATTTGAGACATCTCTACGACTAGAACCAAATATATTCCAAACCAAATCATGTCAAAACCTGCTTGGCGTATCATGGGTTCGACAATCGCCATAGTCAAAACTACGGCTGAAATTCCATCTAAAAACATTCCAAGAATTATATAAAATATAGTTAAAACAAAAATCAAAGTATAGGGAGAAAGATCTAAGCTTTTAATCCATATCGCTAAATTCTTAGGAAGACCAGTAAAGCCCATGGCAAGAGATAAAAAAGTAGTTCCTGCTAAAATAAAAATAATCATACAAGATGTTTTGGTCGCTCCCAATAAAGATAATTTAAAATTATTAATATTGAGACTCTTTTGAAAATAAGACAAAATTAATGCTCCCATTACACCCAGCGCAGCAGCTTCTGTAGCTGTTGCAATTCCAGTGTATATAGAGCCAATAACAGAAGTGATCAAAATAATAATAGGAAGCAATTCAGCAGAATTGATAATTTTTTCCTTAAAAGAAAAAGTTTCTAGTACTGGTGGCATTAATTTTTTATTAAGCAAAGACCAGACAATGACATATGCCATAAATAAAAATGCTAGAAAAATTCCAGGAATAATTCCAGCTACAAAAAGCTTCGATATAGATTCTTCGACAGTAACTCCATAGATAATTAAAATAATCGAAGGAGGAATTAGCAGCCCTAAGGTTCCAGATCCAGCCAAGGTTCCAATAATTATTTTTTCCGGGTACTTTCTTTTACGAAGCTCTGGAATGGACATTTTTCCCACAGTAGCGACTGTTGCAGCTGAAGATCCTGATATAGCTGCAAATATTGCGCAACCTAATATATTCACATGCAACAAACTTCCCGGAAGTCTACTCAGCCATGGAGCCAAGCCCTTAAATAAATTTTCTGATAAATTGGTTCTAAATAAAATTTCTCCCATCCAGACAAACAATGGCAATGCGGCCAAGGTCCATGATGAAGTTGTTCCCCAAATTATAGTAGCCATAGCATCACCCACGGGCCTAGTGGTAAAAAGCATCATTCCAATCGTGGAAACTCCGATCATGCTTAACGCAACCCAGATACCGCTACCTAAAAAAAACAGAAGGATCGTAATAAAAAATATAGTTAAATAAATTTCATCCATGGTTATTCAATTTTTTGATGAGCTGATGAAAAATGCAAATGAATAATAAGGCGCTACCAATTGCCAAAGAAGATTGAGGAGGCCATAACAAAATTCCATCTGCTCCTTCACTTCTTTCTTCAAAAAGGTAGGAGAGATAAGTCATCTTAATAAGATAAAAAGATAAAAACCCAGAAAACAAAGAGGCGGCTATCAAACACCATTTTTCAAAAAAAAGTTTTGTTTCGCTGCTCATTTTTTCAATAAACAAAGTGATTCTAATATGACCACCCTCTTGAAATGTGTAGGCCAACCCAAAAAAAGATGCTGCGGCAAGACAATAACCAGAATACTCATTAAGCCCCCCGATATAAAAATCTGAAGTTCTTGTAATAATGCTTAGTAAAATCAAAATTCCAATGAGGATTAAAAAAAAGGAAGAAACGTAACCTGAGAAAAGATAAAGTTTATTAAGAAATTTTTCTACTTTTTTGATCATAAGGCCATATGCTTTATACGGCCTTATGATTCAATGTAAAATTACTTCTGGTATGCAGAAATTACCGATTTGCCAGTAGCTCCAGCTTTTTTAGACCACTCTGCTGTTAAAGTTTTTCCCACTTTTTGGAACAAAGCTTTCACAGGAGCATTAACCGCTCCCACAACCATTCCGTTGCTAGCTAATGTTTTTTTATCAGCAGCATCTCCAGATTTAGCTATTGCCCAACCTTTTTGTTCAGCAATAGCAGCTTCAGCTAAAACTAATTTTTGAGTTGCTGAATCTAACTTCTTCCAAGCAGCTTTGTTTACGATCACCATATTTTTTGGGTACCATGCAGCAATATCGTAAAAATATTTAACTCCATTTTCCCAAATTTTAGTATCTTTTCCTGTAGTAGGAGAGGTGATCATACTTTCAACTGTACCAGTAGAAAAAGCCTGAGAAACTTCTGCAACTTCAATTTTAGTTGGAGTCATTCCAGTCAATTCAGCTATTCTTACTGTTGCGGGATTGTATGCGCGAAATTTCAAGCCTTTTAAATCGTCAGTGCTTTTAATTTCTTTCTTGCTGTACAATCCTTGAGCAGGCCAAGGCACTGCATATAAAAACACCAAACCCTTAGAGTCTAGACTTTTCACGATTGATTTTTTTGATGCTTTATAAAGTTTCATAGCATCGTCAAAACTAGTTGCTAAGAAAGGAATTGAATCGATTTCATACAAAGCGTCTTCATTTCCTAATGCTGACATGAATCTTTCACCAATCTGAGCTTGACCTGTTCTTACAGCTCTAAATATTTCTCCACCTTTGTATAAAGATCCACCTGCATGAGTTACGATAGTAAGTTTACCACCACTTTTTTTGCTAACATTTTTTGCAAACTCGTCAGCATTCATGGAATGGAAATTACCAGCTGCATAAGCTAATGGCATATCCCATTTTTCTGCAGCGATTAGATTGTTAATAGACACCAAAGAGAAGGTAGCCAAAATTAACAATACTTTTGTTATTTTTTTCATTTAATATCCCCTATTATAATTTAATAAGTAAGTATTATTTGTTAATTTTGAAATAAATACAATAAAAAAACATGTCAAAAGTAATTAAAGCTGAAATTTTCACAGTCCTTCCTGATGATTTAAAAATTACCAACCAATTTTCTATATGGAATGAAATAAACCGACAAGGTTTACCCACACACAGTTTTCTTGAAGGTCCTGGCTTTGACAGCAAGGGAAATTTGCTAGTGGTTGATATACCCTACGGTCGAATATTTAGCATTGATCCTAATGGAAATTGGAATCTTAAACATAGCTATGAAGGATGGCCTAATGGTTTGCGAGTAGTCTCTGATACCCGGGCGTATATTGCCGATTACAAAAAGGGAATCTTAAAACTAGATTTAAATAAAGACAAAATGGATGGAGTTATAGAAACTGTTGCGAGTGAAAGTTTTAAAGGATGTAACGATCTTTTTATTTCAAGTAATGGTGATTTATACTTTACAGATCAGGGCCAAACTGGTTTGCACGACCCCACTGGAAGAGTTTTTAAATTAAGTGCAGATCAAAAAAAATTAGATTGTCTCATCAGCAATGGTCCTAGTCCCAATGGACTGGTAATGGATCTAAATGAAAAGTCTCTTTATGTAGCCATGACCAGAAGTTGCGAAATATGGAGAGTTCCAATTATAAATCATGGAATAGGGACATCCAAGGTTGGTTTGTTTGCAAGAATTCCTACTGGTGCTGGAGGGCCTGATGGAATAGCCCTGGATTCGGCAGGAAATTTATTCGTATGTCACAATAGTTTGGGCAAAGTATTTTGTTACGATTCATCTGGATATCATTTTTTAACAATTGATTGCACGCATATTGGCAAAACAGTTAGCAACTGCTGTTTTGGAGGAAAAAATTTAGATGAATTGTTTATAACTATTGCGGATGTGGGTGCGATTGCAAAAATCAAATTAGACATTCCAGGAAAAAAGCTTTTTTTCAAATAAAAAGAAATGCAAAGAATAATTTTAATTACAGGTTCGAATAAAGGTTTGGGACAAAATGTTGGTCTGGAGCTGTGTAGGCAAGGCCATATAGTTATTTTTACTTCTAGAAATATAAAAAATTTAAACCAAACAAAAAAAATTTGCAAAGATGAGAAGTTAAATGGTGATTTTTACCAGCTAGATGTGGGCAATCTAACATCCATTAACAACCTGCATAAGGCTATCAAAAAGAAATACCGAAAGATTGATACTCTGATTAATAATGCCGGCATTCTAATCGACAGATCTGATAAGCTTATTTCCTTACAGGAAAAAAAAATGACCCAAGTTTTCCAAACCAATGTTTTGGGTCCCTTAAGAATGATTCAAAAATTTTCTGATGTTTTGAAAAAAAGTAGTAATGGTATCATCATTAATATTAGCTCTGTACTGGGTCAGCTTACAGACATGTCTTCCGGTATGCCTTCCTATAGAATTTCAAAATGCGCTTTAAATGCCATAACAAAGATATCCAGTTCAGAACTTTCTTCTTTTGGAATTAAAGTTAACTCTGTGCATCCTGGTTGGGTCAAGACAGATATGGGTGGGAGCAATGCCAGTATTACAATAAAGGAAGCTATTCCTGGAATTGTTTGGGCCGCTACTCTCGAAAAAAATGGTCCCACTGGTAAATTTTTCTTTAATAAAAAAGAAATTAGTTGGTAAAAAAATTTCAACATATTTTTGTAAGCTCAAAAATGACAAGCTTAATTTTACAATCTATTAATCTATGACCCAAACATATGACGTGATTATAGTAGGCGCTGGTGCGGCTGGCATGATGAGCGCCATTGAAGCTGGCAAAAGAGGAAGATCTGTTCTTCTAGTAGATCATGCAAAAAAAATAGGTGAAAAAATCCGTATCTCAGGAGGTGGAAGATGCAATTTCACCAACATTAACACCGATGCAAATAAATTTATTTCTAACAATCCTGATTTTGTAAAATCTGCTTTAAGTCAATATACGCAAAACGATTTCATAGAGCTGATTAGTAAACATCATATTAAATTTCATGAAAAGAAATTGGGTCAGCTTTTTTGTGATGACAGTGCCCAACAAATTATCGATATGTTGCTTTTAGAATGTGAACAAGCCAACGTTACTTTAAAAAAGGAAATACACATTAGCGATATTGGCAAAGTTAAAGATCAATATTTTATCACGATTGGACCAGAGCAATACTTTTGTCATTCATTAATTATCGCATCTGGTGGTCTTTCGGTTCCCAAAATAGGTGCCAGTAAATTTGGTTACGATGTAGCAAAACAATTCAATATGAAAGTTACCGAAACCTTGCCAGCTCTAGTTCCTCTCACTTTTGCAGAAACAATTCTTGAGATGTGTAAAGAACTCACTGGTTTATCGGTAGAGTCCGCGATCTCTCTTGCCAAAACTTCTTTTGAAGAAGGAATGTTATTTACTCACAGAGGCTTGAGTGGTCCTTCGATATTACAAATTTCTTCCTACTGGAAGTTAGGAAAAAACATCAAGATCAACCTTGCTCCGAAACTGGATGCATTTACATTCTTAGAAAATAAAAAAAAGTCAGATCCCAAATATGACATCCATGTAATCATTGCAGAAATTCTTCCGAAAAGATTGGCTCATAAGATCTGTGATAGTAACCAGGTAGCTGGGAACATATGCGAACTATCGAATAAATCATTAAAACAGTTGAGCGATTCTATTAATGCCTGGGTAGTGAACCCCACAGGATCGGAAGGTTATAGGACAGCGGAAGTTACTCTGGGTGGTGTCGATACCGATGAGCTATCTTCCAAAACCATGATGTCGAAGAACAATCCTGGTTTGTTTTTTATTGGAGAGGTTGTGGATGTTACTGGTCACTTAGGTGGATATAATTTTCAGTGGGCCTGGTCTTCAGGTTATGTAGCTGGTCAATACGCTTAATTAATTGGTCTCTGGGGCACTTTGCAACAGAACGCCCCACTAACGATTCACTAAATAATGAATCGATAAGGTGTTTCAATAATAATTCTCACTTTCTCAAAACATAAATAGTTCTGAACGTAGTTGGAACGCGGTTAGGAGAAAGAATGGCATACTTAAGAAAGTTAAAGTCAGATAAGTGGTAAGTGTTAATTCGCAAAACAACCACACATTATTAAATCATTATAAAGGAACGGAATCAAAGTTTGGAAGAGAAACAGAAATTAATTAATTTTGAAATATCAAAATAAAACTAATGTCTTTTATTTAGACATAACTTCTATCGAAGAATATAAAATTTTTGATATATTGTTACCATTCTCGTTTCCTGGTCTATAAATTCCATATTTTATTCTTGGTGTACCACTACTTGGAAATAAAGTTGGATACTCAGAAAATATTTTATCTCCATTTATAATAATTGTTATCAAACCAAAACCATTATCTTCGTTAAGATTAGATAAAATAATCTTAAAATTATGAAATTTATTATAATAATCTTCTACGTAATTAAGGTCTCTTTTTTTTACATATTCTTTTACATGAGAATGATTCTTTTTAAGAAAGTCTGCTCTTAATATACCTGAGTCAAATTTTAGCATTAATGATGGAGATATATTTAAATTACCGTCAGTATAATTGTGTATCTGAAAAAAGGTTTCTCTACTTCCCTTGAAACCCTCTTCTATTTTTATATTAAATTCAATAACGTGTGTTTTATTTTTAGATAAAGTATCACCCTGAGCATACTCGATTCTTTCCCAATAAGGAGCACTATGTCTTGGACTTTTATCTCCTGATCGACATCCTATATCCTTATTATTTAAAACAAATTCTTTGTATTCCTTATTATTTTGGAAAATAGTTTTAACTCTTCCAGAGGAAATATCACAATCTGACATTCTAAAAGTTATACTATTTGAATTGGTAGAAATTATAAAAAAGAAAATAATTAAAGATATTTTTTTCATCTAGAAATTAATAATACTGCAAAAAAAGTTGTCTGCGATCAAAAAATAAGGGAATTTGAAAAAAGATAAAACTATAAAAGGATTTAATATTGGTAACAATTCAGATGAATGGGCAGGAAACAGATTTAAGTTTTTGGGTTATGATAAGCGAGCATTACCCCGATCCTCAATGAAGTCTTTCAAAAAAGGTATATATTATGTTATAAATTTAATTTGAGGGCGAAACAGAACGTCCCTTTATTTATTTTCCAAAAATACCAAGTTTAACTTCATAATCTACGGCTACACCGTAATCTGGATCATCATCACTATCGACCATTAGCTGCCCGGTTCTACTTAATAAGCGGTGGCAATCTTTAGTTAGATGTCTGAGTTTAATTTTCTTTCCTATGCTGGAATATCTATCAGCAATATCTTCAATCGCTTTTAAAGCAGATTGGTCAATCACTTTAGATCTGGCAAAATCTATAATTACCACTTCAGGATCTTGTTCTGGTTTAAAAATTTCTAAAAAACTATCCGTCGAACTAAAAAATAAGGGTCCTTCAATTTCATAAACCTTTGCACCGCTTTCACGAATAGAAGGTCGTTCCGTGGCTCTAATTCTTGATGCAGATTTCCATGCAAAGACTAGCGCCGACACAATAACTCCAACCACTACTGCTAAAGCCAAATCTTTATAGACCGTGACTATGGTAACTAAAATAATTACTAAGGCATCGGATCTTGGAACTACTAATAATAATTTTAACGAGTTCCAGGCAAAAGTTCCGATCACTACCATAAACATAACTCCGACTAATGCAGCGATAGGAATAAGTTCAATTAATGATGAGGTGTATAAAATAAATATAAGAAGAAACAAAGCAGCAGCTACTGCTGCAATACGAGTTCTCCCCCCTGACTTCACATTGATCATGGATTGACCGATCATGGCGCAACCACCCATACCTCCAAAAAATCCTGTAACTGTATTAGCCAATCCTTGTGCTAAACATTCTTTGCTAGCCCCACCTCTTTTGTTGGTAATTTCACTTACTAAATTCAAAGTTAATAAACTTTCAATCAAACCAATCGCTGCTAAAATAAAAGCATAGGGAAAAATAATCTTTAAAGTTTCAAAATTAAGAGGAACGTCAGGAATAGAAAAATCAGGAAGTCCGCCTTTAACGCTCGCAAGATCCCCCACTCTAGGAATGGGAATATCAAAAGCAATCACCAAACCTGTAACTGCTAAAATAGAAACTAAGGTTGCAGGTAAAGCTTTGGTAATTTTAGGGAGTAGCCAAATCACAAACATCGTTAATACAACAAAGCCAAGGGAATAAAGAAGTGTGTCTCCAGACATCCAAACCAATTCTCCGTTGGAATTTGCTTTTTTAAACTGGCTGAGTTGAGATAATCCGATGACAATAGCTAAACCATTAACAAAACCTAGCATCACTGGTTGGGGTACCATTCGAATAAATTTTCCTAATTTGAAAATTCCAGCAATTAGCTGGATTATTCCCATCAAGACGACCGTAGCAAATAAGTATTGTGCACCGTGAAGCATTACTAAAGAAACCATCACTACAGCCAAAGCGCCGGTGGCTCCTGAAATCATTCCAGGTCGTCCTCCTATTAAAGCGGTAATTAAACCAACAATAAAAGCAGCATACAATCCGGCCAAGGGAGCAACTCCTGCAACAAAGGCAAAAGCTATAGCTTCCGGAACCAAAGCAAGTGCAACGGTAAGTCCTGATAAAATTTCAGTTTTAAATAGAAAGAAAGAAACCCCTTCTTTGGGGATGTAATCGTTGTCACCATATCCCATGGATTGGGCAAATGACTTTAAGGTTGTTTTAATCACTAATAATAATTGTTTTATATTGTTGTTTATTTAATTTCTTTCAAAGGAAGAAGGAAGAAGAAACTAAGAACTGCTTTTATCTATTTGAGAGACAAGCCTATTCTAATATAGTTTTTAGACAGAGATGAAACAGCTTGCTGTTTGTTTCAAAGTATCTTAATTAACAATCATAGCTGAATATTACTAAATTTATGTTTTTTAAAAATTTATATATAGAAATTAAAGAAGTTGCAGTTCCGCTCTTCAAAATCTTAGTACCTTTTGTATTTATTGTTAAGTTGTTGGAAATGATTGGTGCCATAACTTTTCTCTCCAAGTTATTTGGACCCATAATGCAACTGATTGGTCTACCACCAGAACTAGGCATTGTTTGGGTTACTGCCTTTATTGTAAATATTTATGCAGGGCTAGTTTTGTTTATCAATATCATTCCAGGACTAGAAGTGACTGTGGCTCAAATTACTATTTTAACTACTGCGATATTAATTGCTCATAATCTATTAGTAGAATCTGCAATTTCAAAATCTATAGGGATCTCTTTTACGTATACCTTTGTGTTTAGATTGGCTTATGCATTGCTGATCTGTTTTTTTCTAAATCTGGCCTATCTTCATTTTAATTTTCTCCAAGAAACTTATTCGACTTTATTTACAATCGAACCCATACGAGAAGGAGCTGTGTATTGGTTGCAAGATCAGGCGCTAAATTTACTTTATGTGTTTATGATTGTGGTGGTGATGATTACCATTTTGCAATTACTAAAAGAAATTGGAGTAGAAAGTTTTTTAAAAAAAGCACTCGTTCCTGTTTTAAAAATTTTTGGTATCAGCAAAGACGCGACTAATATTATCATTGTCGGTATGACTATCGGTCTTCAATTTGGTGGTGGAATTTTAATTAAGGAAGTAAAGAGCGGAAAGATAGACAAACAAAGTGTTTTTCTAGCCGTATCTTTATTGAATGTGGTTCATGCCATTATTGAAGATACTATTTTAATGCTGGCCGTAGGCGGTCACTATTCTGGAGTTTTCTTTACTAGAATAATATTTGGTTTGCTTGTCTCGCTGGTAATATTCAAGATATATCAAAAATTTGATACTTTTTTTGAAAAATATATTTTCAGCAAAAACTTAAGGGCTTTACCGAAAATTAAAGATTGAATTTAAATTATAATTCAATAAAAACTCTTCATGGTTAAAGCAGTTAGAATTCAAAAATTTGGCGGTCCGGAAGAACTTCAGTTAGTAGATATTGAACTTCCCAAGTTAAACCCCAATGAAGTTTTGCTAAAAAATCTGTCGATTGGTCTTAATTATATTGATGTGTATCATCGTACTGGTTTGTACCCTATTCCATTACCAAGCGGCATTGGCTTGGAAGCTTGCGGAATTGTAGAAGAAATTGGATCTGGAGTTACTCTATTTAAAGTGGGAGATCGAGTTGCCCATTCATCTATGCCGATTGGTTCTTATTCAGAAAAGCAAATATTTCCTCAAGAAAAATTAGTCTCGGTTCCCAAAGGAGTTTCGGATGAACTGGCTTCGGTAATGATGTTAAAAGGAATTACTGCAGAATATTTGCTACATAGAGCCTATCCAGCGAAAAAAGGAGATAAGGTTTTGTTTCACGCTGCTGCAGGCGGAGTAGGTCAAATTTTATGTCAGTGGGCAAATGCCATTGGCTGCACAGTTATTGGAACGGTTGGTTCTAAAGAAAAAGAAGCGATTGCTAAGCAAAATGGTTGTCATCACGTAATCAATTACACGGATCATAATTTTGTCGAAGAAGTAGAAAAAATTGTTGGAAAAAATGGAATTGATGTTGTCTACGATGGTGTTGGCGCTACGACTTTTGAAGGATCGATCGAAGTATTAAAAGTTAGAGGAATGATGGTTGCCTTTGGAAATGCTTCTGGCTACGTCAAAACCCTTGATATTAAAAAGCACATTAATACCAAAGGATTGTTTTTCACTCGTCCTTCGATTGCTCACTACACTATGACTAGAAAAGAATTGGAAGATTCTGCGGCTAAGGTGTTTGACGCTCTTCTTGCTGGAAAATTTAAAGTAGAAATATTTAAAAAATATAAATTATCTGAAGTTCAAAAAGCTCACGAAGAATTAGAAGCAAGGCTACTTAAAGGCCCTTCTGTTATTATTCCTTAAAAGTTAAGGTACTCGTAAAAAGAACGAGCTGAAATCACTAGTAAAAAAATTCCAAATACTTTGCTTAACGTATTTTTATCAATTTGATGCACTAGTCTTGCGCCTATGGGGGCCATGATCATGGTGACCGGAACGAATACTAAAAACCCAGGAAGATTGACATAACCAAAACTCAAAGGTGCTGTGACATGATCAAAATAATTGCCGCTTAAAGACATGCTTACTGCGCCAATCACTGAAATGATAAATCCAATAGCAGCAGAAGTTCCTATTGCATTTCTAATGGAGTATCCAAACATACGCATAAAAGGAACTGATAACGAACCTCCACCAATACCCAAAGGAACTGAAATAAATCCAATAAATGTTCCTATGCCACTTTTAATATAAGTGGGTATGTCTCTTGGAGTTGCGCCTAGTTTTTCTCTAAAGAAAATAAAAAACAATCCAACAAAACCTGAAAAGATAGAAAAGATTAATAACAATCTTTTAGTTTCCAAATTAGAAGCCAGTAACGTTCCCAGAATTACTCCTAGAGCTACAAAAATACCGAATGATTTAATTAAGGTAAAATCAACCGCTTTAAATTCCATGTGGGTTCTGGTCGACATAACAGAGGTGGGAATAATAATTGCAAGGGATGTTCCTAAAGACAAATGCATTTTAGTTGATTCATCAAATCCCAAAACGGTAAAAGCATAATAAAGCGCTGGAACCATAATAATTCCTCCGCCTACTCCCAGTAGACCTGCCATAAATCCAGAAACCATAGCTGCAACCGCCATGACTGAAACTAAATTAAATAATTGAGAAAAATCTAAAAAATCCAACATATTTATACTACTAGCACTTCCAAAGTGCGCAGACCATCAATGCTTGCTACTAACTTATCTCCTTTACTTACCGCAGACACTCCTGCTGGAGTCCCGGTCATAATTAAATCACCTGCTTGCAGTTTATTAAATCTAGATAGAAACGCTATCATGGTAGGAATTTTCCAAATCATCATATTTAGATCTCCCTTTTGTTTAACCGCACCATTGCTAGTTAAAGATATAGAGCCTTGCTTCATGGTTCCTGCTTTATCAAAAAGTGTAATCATTCCCATGGGAGCTGAATGTTCAAATGCTTTGCCAATTTCCCAAGGCTTACCGCCTTTTTTTGCTTCTGCTTGTAAATCTCTTCTGGTCATATCTAAAGCAACTGCATAACCAAACACATGGCTATAAGCATCAGATTCAGAAATATTAGACCCACCGCTTTTCAACGCCACTACTAATTCCACTTCGTGATGTACATCTTTGGTTTCGCTCGGATAAGTAAAAGTTCCTGAAGTATCTACGTTGTCAGGATTCTTTTGAAAAAATATTGGGTTTTCTTTTTTGGGATCGTTTCCCATTTCACTTACGTGATCTGCATAATTTCTACCGATGCAATACACTCTGCGTATTGGAAATTGCTGATCGGTTCCTTCTACTGCAACAGTTGCTTGTTTCGGTGCTGGGATAATAAAGTTAGACATAAGTTATACTGCTAATTTTTCTTTTTCGTTATTCTGAACAATCTCTAGTATATGATTGACCTTTTGGAAATCAGAATCTCGCGCCATCATGTTAGCAGATAAGTACCTTTTCCACTCCGTGGATCCTTTTTGTCCGTGATAGAGGCCCACCGTATGACGCATAATTTGATTGACCCTAGTTCCTTTTTTTACTTCTTCAGAAACATACCTCACTAGCTCTTCGACAATTTCAGTTCTAGTTAAAATATCAGAATTATCAAAAATCTCTCTTTCAATATCCGCTAAAAAATAAGGAGACTGATAAATAGCTCTACCAATCATCACCCCGTCGACATTGGATAAATGCTCTTTAATCTCTGAACACGTAGTGATTCCTCCGTTAATAATAATTTCTAAATTTGGGTTTTCTTTTTTAATTTGATTGACCATGGGGTAATTTAATTTTGGTATTTTTAGATTTTCTCTTGGCGACAATCCTTTTAAGATTGCTTTTCTTGCATGAAGAATAATAGTTTTGCATCCAGTGGCAGCCATTTTTTCCACAAAATTATTTAAATAATCAAAGTCTTCGACATCATCAAATCCAATTCTGGTTTTGGCAGTAACAGGGATATTGCAGGCCTGAACCATAGCATCTAGGCATTCGGCAACTAAATCTGGTTCTTTAATTAAACAAGCTCCAAATTTATTCTTTTGAACTTTTTTACTAGGACAGCCCAGATTGATATTAATTTCATCATAACCCATGTCTTCTGCAATTTTGGCAACTTCTGCTAAATCTTTTTTATTCGATCCACCTACCTGAAGCGCCAAAGGCTTTTCAAAATTATTAAATCCCAATACTTTTTGACGATCTCCTTTTAAAGCAGCGCCGGTTGCGACCATTTCTGTATACAGCAGTACATGCTTGCTAATTAGCCTTAGGAAATAACGATCGTGTCTATCGGTGCAATCCATCATAGGAGCCACCGATATGGTTCTATCAATGTTAGACATATTTTTTTATTTTATCAGAATAGGATATTTGATTTTGATTAATATAATCTTCATGAATTTTTTCCAACTTATCTAAGTGATAAATGTAATTCACCATCACTCCAAAAGATTCTTTGTATCCATAATCTGAAATATTGGCGTTCACAGTAATATCCTGAATACTTGCACCATTACCTAAATGAAATCTAGTCACTGAATTAACCGGTTTGTTGTTCACTTTTTCTTTAATGAGATAGTGAGCCACTAATTTTTTAACGATAGCTTTGTGTTCGACAATTCTAGGGTCCCCTACTTTTACATCGGCGTTATGCAAAAATTTAATTTTAAAAAAACCCTCCGCACCAATAATGGAGATGATTTTTGCTTCCTCTAAATAATTAAACCAATCAACAAAGCCTGGCAAAGGCGATAGGGTTCCAAAGTGTTTAATCTTTGAATTCTCTTGCTGAATTTCATAGACCACTCGTTTAATTAAAAAATTTCCCAAGGTGACATTGGTCAAACCCTGCTGACAGTTGCTGATAGAATAAAAGGTTGCAGTATCGGCTTTTAACTTGCTGTCCATAGTCGGCTTAATAATATCTTGTATGCAGGTCGCTAAGCCTTCGGTGAAAGCAACTTGAACAAAAATTAAAGGTTCATCATGTAAGACTGGGTGAAAATAAGCAAAGAATCTTCTGTCTTCTTGAAGTCTTCTTTTCAAATCGTCCATATCTTTAATCTTATGAACTTTTTCATACTTAATAATTCTCTCTAAGATTGCTGCTTTCGTCTCCCAAGTAATTTTTTCTAACTTTAAAAAACCAGGGTTAAACCAAGATCTAAATAAGTGACGAAAGTCTTCGTCCAAATCTTGTAATGAAGGATCTTCCAATACACATTGTAAAAGATCTTCGCGCATTGAAACCAAAAAAGCAGTTCCGTTAGGAGCCATATTCATTCTTCTAATAAACTCTTGTCTACGGCCCTCGGCTAAAGCTGCTAAGCTTTTTAATGTTTCTTTGCTTTTGTCTTTTACAAACTCAATGGATTTCTGTTCCACCAAATCCATATTGGGTTTTAGCTTTTTATCTATCTCTTGAAAAAATTTCTTTTTGTCTTCGATGGAAAGTTCTTTGTAAGTTTCAGATATTTCTCTAGCAATGGCGATACCACTTGCAATTCCTTTGTAAGAGATCAGATCATCCGATAGCTCTAATAAGGATGCTACATTTCTTTTGCCCGTAAAGGTTTTCGAAAGAAGCTCCTTGCCAGCATCGGCAATAGAGTTAATAATTTTTTTTAAAAACATTTATCCTAATAAGTAATTGGGCAACCAAGTTGCAATTCCTGGGAAAAAACAAAGTATAACAATTGCAAGAACCATACATAACATAAATGGCAACGATCCTCTTAAAATTTCAGGCAAAGTAATGTCTGGGGATATTCCTTTAATAACGTACAAATTCAATCCTACTGGTGGTGTAATCAGGCCAATTTCCATATTGATCGTCAGAATAACTGCAAACCAAATAGGATCAAAACCCACTCCTTCAATAATAGGAAGTAAAATTGGCGCTGTCATTAGAATAATAGCAACCGGTGGAAGAAAGAATCCTGCCACTAATAAAAAGATATTAATAATAAATAACAACACCCATTTATTAACTTCTAAACCCGTCATAACTTCTGCAATAGTTTGGGTGACGTATAAATTGGAAAGAGTAAAACTAAATAAATAAGAACATGCGATGATCATCATGATCATTGCGCTTTCTTTCATCGATCCTCGTAAAATACTCCATAGTTTTTTAGGGCTGTAGATTTTGTAAATAACCGCAACTAAGACTATGCAAAAAAATGCTCCGATTCCAGCTGCTTCCGATGGTGTTGCGATACCGCCATACAATACGTACAGCACTGCAACTACTACTGTTAAAAAAGGAAGTATTCTTGGTAAAATTTCAAAACGCTCTTTCCAGGTAAAATGATTAAAGACAACGCTTGTGGCATTTGCATCTTTGTTAGTTCTCCACGTTTTAAAAATAGCCCAGGCCATAAATAAACCAGTGAGCATAATGCCCGGAAATATTCCTGCCATAAATAATTGACCAATCGAATTTTCAGTAGAAATACCATAAACAATCATAGTAATACTTGGTGGAATTAAAATTCCAAGTGTTCCTCCTGCTGCTATCGTTCCAGCACTAATTTCTTTGGAGTAACCACGTGATCGCATTTCAGGAATTCCCATTTTTCCAATCGCAGCACAAGTTGCCGGAGATGATCCGCTTAATGCCGCAAACAATGCACAGGCTCCTAAATTAGAAACTACCAATCCACCAGGAACTCTATTTAACCAGCGATCTAACGCAGTATACAAATCTTTTCCGGCAGGAGACGATGCTACTGCCATTCCCATGACAATAAACATGGGGATCGACACGATCGTAAATTCCATCAATCCTTCCATAAAAGTGTCTGCAATAACTTTAGTCATTCCAAACCCTTCAAAAATAAGTAAGAAAGAAATCGCGACAAATCCAAGACCAAATGCAACTGGAATACCTAAGGCGAAAACACCAATCGTCGTTACCGTAACTAATAAACCAATGATTGCTGGATCCATTTATTTAATTACCTCTTCTAAAGTTGGCGGAGCAAAAGGCATCGCTCTATTGGTAGCTAACGAAAGAATGTCAGCAATATATTGTAAAATCAGGACAAAAAAACCAATGGGCAAAGATATGTGCAGCTTCCATAAGGGAGCGTTCCACATCGTGCCTGTAGTGTGATTGTTAACGTACGCATCCCACCAAACTTCGCAGGACAATACAAAAATAACTGTACAAAAAATTAAAGATAAAGCAGAACAGATAATTGCTAGAATTAACCTTCCTTTGTGGCCTAAATAATGAGGTAATAACTCCACATTAACATGACCTCTTTCTAACAAAACATAAGGACTACCGATAAAAGTAGCTCCTGCTAAAGAATAAATAACGTACTCGGTTTGCCACGAAGTAGTAAGATTAAAAACATATCGCTCCACCACCATATTAAGAATTGCCAGAATAGCAGTGATAAGAAGAATGGTGGCAACTGTTCCGCACCATCTAGATAAAGAATGTACAAATTTAATATAGGTGTCCATAAATTCAATACTTTTTAGACTTAAACTAACAAAACCCCAATAATATTCTTGGGGTTTTGTTGATAAATAAAACAGTAAATATTATTTAACTGCTAATGCTTTTTCGATTAATGATGCTCCAGTTGGAACTTTTGCTGAGAAATCTTTAAATGAAGTTTTCTTAGCGATAGCCACCCAGTCATTATAATCTTTTTCACTCATGTAAGCTAATTTAACGCCTTTAGCTTTATAAGTGTCTTCCATTTTTTTATCCAAAGCAGCAACTTGTCCAAACATATAGTCTTCTGCTTTTTTTCCTGCAGCTAATAAAGCAGATTTTTGCTTCGCATTAAGTGCATTGAAAGATTTTTTAGAGATAAGAATTGGCTCGTACATGAACCAAAGACCAAATTTTCCTGGAGGTGTTGCACATTTCACTTGTTCGTAAATTTTAAATGAAACGAAGCTTCCTGAACTAGTGTTAACGCCAGTAAGTACACCAGTTTGTAAACCAGCGTATACTTCAGAACTTGCCATAGAAGAAATAGACGCTCCAGCACCTTCTAGCATTTTGTTAAACATTGGTCCTGCAGCTCGCATAACTTGTCCTTTAACCGAAGCTGGACTTGTAATACAAGTTTTTTTAGAAGCAAATCCACCACCTAACCATGCATCAGCTAAAACTATAGCTCCTGCACCGTCGATAATTTTTCTGATGTCATCCATAAATGGTGACTTATTGATTCTTTTTGCATGATCATGATTTTTTACAATTCCTGGCATCAATGTAATTGAAAATTCAGGATGAAAAGAGTTAGCGTAGTCTAGTGGAAAAGAAGTCATATCTAATTGACCATCTACTAAAGGTTTCCACTGAGCTTTTGCTTTGTATAAAGATTGGCCTGGGTATACTTGAATCTTAAAGTCTACGTTAGCTTTTGCTACATCTCTAGCAATCATTTGAACCATTTCATCACGAGCATCGCCTTTTCCGCCTGGAAACTGATGTGAAGCTTTCCAAGTAACAGCAAAAGATGAAGTAGTGATAAATGATAATGTAACTAATGATAAAATAATTTTATTAAAAATTTTCATTATTATTATTCCCCTGTTAAGTTAAATTTAAGTTTTTGAAACTTATCCGATTAATGGATTATTTGAAACATCTTATTTCTCTGTAATTATCAGAGTAAATTGTATAAATAATAACAAAAATTATGATGGATGGACCTTTAAAGGGATTATTAGTGCTGGATTTAACTAGAGTTCTAGTTGGTCCTTATTGCACTATGGTCTTATCTGATCTCGGAGCCCGCGTGATCAAGGTAGAAGCTCCTGAAGTCGGTGACGATTCAAGAAAATTTGGTCCTTTTGTAGAAGATCAGTCAGCTTACTTTATGTCTTTAAATAGAGGTAAAGAAAGTATCGCTCTTAACTTAAAGAATGAAGACGATAAAAAGATTTTTGAAAGAATTTTAGAAAAAGCCGATATCTTAGTTGAAAATTTTAAGCCGGGAACTTTGGAACGATGGGGTTATGGCTGGAATGATTTAAAAGATAAGTATCCTAAATTAATTTACGCATCTGCATCTGGGTTTGGTCAAACAGGTCCGATGAAAGGACTTCCCGCTTACGACATGGTGGTGCAAGGTATGGGTGGATTAATGAGTGTGACTGGTCAGCCCGATTCTGAACCTACTAGAGTAGGAACTTCCATTGGAGATATTACAGCAGGATTATTTACTGCCATAGGAATTAACGCAGCTTTATACGATAGACAAAAAACAGGACGAGGAATGCAAATTGATGTGTCGATGTTAGATTGTCAAATTGCTATTTTAGAAAATGCTATCGCACGATATTTGTCTAAAGGTGAAATTCCAAAACCGATGGGATCACGTCATCCATCGATCGCTCCTTTTGAAGCTTTCAAAACAAAAAACAGCTACATTATTATTGCTGCCGGTAACGATAAGTTATTTGAAGGTATGTGTCTTACGCTAGGTTGCGATTGTTACAAACTCGACCGCTTTAAAGACAATCAATCAAGAACTAATAACATAGACGAGTTAAAGAAAATCATAGAAGCAAAACTACTACATAAAACTACCGAAGAATGGGTTGCTCTATTTATCGAAAAGAAAATTCCGTGTGGTCCCATTAATAATATTAAAGAGGCGGTGGACAATCCACAAATTCAATTTAGAAATATGATCGTCAGCGCTAATCATGACAAGATTGGTAATTTTAAAATGGCAGGAAATCCTATTAAGATGTCACCTTATAAAGATGAAACAACTAGAGGTGATATACCTAATTTAGACCAACACCGAGATAAAATTTTAAAAGAATTTAAGTAAAAAACTATTCTGCTTTTTCTTCAGCAGTTTCATCCACTACATCATCTGATGAATCATCATTATCATCGTCATCGTCTGATGCCGCTGCGTTAGCTGCTGGAACTTTTCTAGATCTTTTAGAAGGTAAGATCGCTAGACCTGATTTGGAAACTTCACCTTTGTAAATCTCTTCAAAGGCATCGCCTTCAGGAGCATCGAAATCTTCTTGAACAGTTGCGTCTTCTGGATGGTCACGAGCTCTATCGATGGTTGCTTCTGTAAGTTTTTTGATATCAATTTTTTTATCTCCGATTTCTCTTAAAGAAATTACAGTTTTTTTATCATTATCTTCATCCACTAAAGGTGCATCTCCCGCTCCAATTTGCAGGGTTCGTTCCTTAGCTAAGATGATTAAATCGTATTGATTATCTACTTGTTCTAAACAATCTTCTACTGTTACACGTGCCATAAGTTGTGGGTCTTCTAATGACTTTAGACTTTAAAATCAAGCAATTTTTACTGGCTTATAGTCTCTAAATTTAAGTAATAGTAAGAGATTAGCAAAGACCAGATAACCCAGCATCATGGTGAATATTTGATTAATGCTGAACTGATGATCAATCAAATAACCGAATAATGCAGGTGCAATAGCAGTGGAGAATACAAAAAAGGAAACTGTGATCGATCTAATTCCACCCAAATGCTTAGTCCCATAAATTTCAGACCAAGTAGAAGTAAGTAGCACTGCTGAAGTTCCGTTGGTCATGGCAATTAACATCATCATGGCCATAGGTGTAAAAGTCCAGCTACTAAAAATCACCAGCAAATAAGCCGACATCGTCGGGACTAAATAAAACGGCAATACTTTAATGGCTGAAAAACGATCGATCAAAAATCCAGATACTGCCAAAGCAACCACGCTAAAAGCTGCATACATAGTAAATCCTTGTGCCAAAAATAACATCGACCAGTTTTTGCTTTCAAAAATATAAGACTGATTAATAAAAATACCGGTAGTTAAAAATCCAGGTGCAAGTACTGCTGGCAACAAACAATAAAATTTTAAATCACGAAGCACTTCTGATCTAGTCCAATTTTTAATTTCATAATTAACCACCGGTTTAACTCCTGACTTTTCGGTAGTGCCATCGACATAATTTTTTAAATTAAAAAATACAAAAGGAATAACCAAGCATAAAACAAAAATAGAAATACCAAGCCAAACCATCTTCCATGAATAAAACTTCATGATAAAAATAATCAGATAAGGCAAGAACCCCTCTCCCAAAGTCAAACCAAGCCATGAAATACTAAGAGCTTTACCGCGGTTGAGATCAAAGAACTTTGCCATGGAAGTAGATGCGGTATGAGTCATTAAACCTTGGCCAGATAATCTAAGAAAGTAAATGGCAAAGAATAACAGAATGATATTGGTCACTAAGGTAAGAAAAAAAGTAGCAAAAGCTAGGAACAGACAAACAAAAATAGAAAAATAAATAATTTTAAAGTCATCAATCTTTTTTCCTATCCAAATTAAAGAAAAACTACTCAAAAGCGTGGCTAAGGAATAGATCAAACCAAATTCAGAGTGAGTCAAGTTAAGATCTTGCCTGATAAATGGATTAAAAATACCAATAAAAAAAGTTTGACCAAAGCTAGAACAAAATGTCAAAATGAAACCAAATAAAAGAAATCTAAAATTATTTTTAACGAATTGAAAATTAAACATTTAATAAAATAAAGGAGATAAGAAGAATGTCAAAAAAAGTAGCTTTCATAGGTCTTGGAGTCATGGGTTACCCCATGGCGGGATTTATAGCAAAAGCCGGTCACGATGTAACGGTTTATAATAGAACAACTGCGAAAGCAGAAAAATGGGCAAAAGAATTTGACGGAAAGCATGCGCCAACTCCTAAAGATGCGGTTAAGGATTCTGACTTTGTATTTACTTGTGTAGGCAACGATAACGATCTGAAGGAAGTAACCATGGGTGAGCATGGTGCCTTTCACTCTGTTAGAGAAGGAGCAATCTTCATAGATAACACTACTGCTTCTGCAAAAATTGCAAGAGAGCTAAATGAAGAAGCTAAAAAAAGAAAATTTGGATTTCTTGATGCTCCTGTATCTGGTGGCCAAGCAGGTGCAGAAAGCGGTCAACTAACAGTGATGATCGGTGGCGATCAAGCAGATTACGCAAAAGCAGAACCGGTGATTGATCACTATGCAAAAAAAATTAAATTACTAGGATCTTCTGGTTCTGGACAACTTGCGAAAATGGTCAATCAAATTTGTATTGCAGGATTAGTTCAGGGTTTATCCGAAGCTATTAGGTTTGGACAAAATGCAGGATTAAACATGGAAGATGTCATTGAAGTCATTTCCAAAGGTGCTGCTCAATCTTGGCAAATGGAAAACCGCTACAAAACGATGATCACAGACAAGTTTGATTACGGCTTTGCAGTAGACTGGATGAGAAAAGATTTATCGATCGCGATGGCAGAAGCTAAAAATAATGGCTCTACCCTTCCGGTTACAGAAATCATCGACACGTTTTATGGCGAAGTGCAAAAAAATGGTGGAAACCGTTTTGACACTTCTAGCTTAATTACAAGACTACCTAAAAAAAAATAACACTGTGAAAGATATTGAGCCTGGATTTTATAATAACAAGGATTTAATCCTTGATGAAATCTGGGCTCTACTTTCTAAAGGCGTCAAAGATAGAAACGAAGACTTTAGACTTCCCGTCGTTGTGCTTAATTCCAAACAAGGTCCTGATGCTAGAATTGTAGTTTTGCGAGGAGCATTTAAAGAACATAACACCCTACGATTTAACACCGACATCAGATCAGAAAAAATAGAATTCATTAAAAACAATAATCAAATTTATTTTCTCTTTTACAATAAAGAAAGAAAGATCCAAGTCAGAGCCACCGGCACCGCTAGCGTTCATTATAAGAATAGGACTACGGAAGAAGCTTGGAAAAAAACTCAACTAATGAGCAGAAAATGTTATCTTGCCGAACACGCTCCCGGAACAATCAGTGAAGATCCTACTTCTGGAATTCCTGCGCAATATGATGGTGGGACCATGGTTCCCTTAGAAGAAAGTGAATCTGGATATGATAATTTTTCAATAGTAGATAGCAAAATTCACACCTTCGAATGGTTATACCTAGCATCGAAAGGTCACCGTAGAGCTAAGATTGAATTAACGGATAGTGGCCCAAAAACTTATTGGGTAACCCCTTAATTATTGCCTAAGCCACAAATAGAAGAATGTAAGTTGCGCTTATCACTCCTGCAGAAACAGCGGCTATTAAACCAACCAAAAAAGGCTTGGCACCTAGTTTTTTAAGCTCTGCAAAATTAGTTAACAACCCCATAGCAGCCATAGCCATGGTTAAAAATATTTCTGAATAATTTTTAATAGTTGAAATAATTAGCTTCCAAGAACCTTTGTCAATAATAGTGCTAATATTTTGCACAATGTAGTAGTCACCAACACTTCTTATTACCGCAAACATAATAAATCCCAGTATGAAAAAAGGAAATATTTTAATGATGGAATAGCTCTGTCCAGGATTGTTTTTAGAATTATAAAAATGGGCAATCAACGGAATAAATATAACCAAAAAACTATTTCTAACTAATTTAGTTACCGTTGAAGAATTTATTACTTCTGGATTGGCAAACTGTTCTGCATAGATTAGACCTGAAGCTGCAACTTGTGCAGTCTCATGAATAGCCGTTCCCAAAAACAAACCGACTGGAAGCGCCTGATTATCAAATAAAACATTAGCTAAATACGGATAAAGAAACATGGCCAACACACCAAAAATAGTAATATTGGCAATAGCGTATGCAACCTCTTCTTTTTTGGCATTAATAACTGGTGCAGTTGCAATAATAGCTGTTGCTCCGCAAATACCCGTTCCAATAGAAATGAGATACGACATTTTCTCTGAAACTTTTAAATACTTAATAAAAAATTTTACAATTAATAAAATTCCAACAATGCAAATTATTACTAATGGTATTGCTTTAATACCAAAAGCAAGCAACTCACTAAAACTCAATCTAATACCAAGTAAAATAATTCCTAATCTCAATACAAATTTAGCAACAAACTCAAAACCTTTCTCAATATTTAAAAACCAAGGAAATAAATTTCCCAAAAACATTCCAATAATAATTGCAATAATCACAGCAGAGATTGGACTTTTTTTATAACCTAATAAATTCTCTCCAATATAATGACTCAATTGTTGTGCTGATAAAGCAACAATTAAAGTTAATAGGACTCCAGTTATGATTTTTACTTTTGAATTCATAAATAATTTGATTAATTTTTTATTTAAATGCCCACTCGTAAGCAAACAAGGAAACAGCGCCACCGGTATGAATAAAAAGTAACTTATCCTGTTTAGAAAAATAATTGTTCTTAATAAGATCTATCATTCCTGCAAAACCTTTTCCTGAGTAGACAGGATCAAGTAGAATTGCCTCTTTCTTTGCAAGAAGAAGCGTAGCTTCCTTCATGGACTCGGTAGGTAAGCCATATCCATCACCCACATATCCATCAAATGCCAAAACTTCTTTTTTTTTTAACTCCTCACACTCTAAAAGATTGCAAGTATCTTTTGCAACATCATAAACTTTGCTCTCTTGGACATCTTTTTTAAATCTAACGCTAATTCCAACAACCGGAACTTCATAATTAAAGAATTTTTTTCCAGCTAGTAATCCGGCTTGGGTTCCTGCGCTTCCAGTCCCATGAACTATATGACTAAAATTAATTTTTTGCTTATCGTTTATAATTTCATTAACACACTCCACATAACCCAAGGCGCCAAGCGCATTAGAACCTCCGCCTGGAATGAAATAAACATTAGTTCCTTTTTTTTTAATTTGTTCCACTCTTTCTAAGGCATATTCTTTTACATCTCTATCAAGAGGACAATCTTCAATTTCTGCTCCAAAAATTTTATCCAAAAATACATTTCCTGAATTCAAGTATGCTTCAGGAGGATTTTTCAGTCTATGTTCTAAAATAACTAAGCATTTAATACCCAATAATGTTGCTGCTGCTGCGGTTTGTCTAGCGTGATTAGATTGGACAGCTCCAATGGTAATCACCAGCTCTGCTTTTTTATTCATAGCATCAGCCATAAGAAATTCTAATTTTCGTGTTTTGTTTCCTCCTGTAGCCAAACCAGTGCAATCATCTCTTTTCATATAGATCTGGGGGCCTCCGAGATAATCTGAAATATTTTTTAAGTGTTCAATTGGTGTTGGAAAATGTCCTAATTTAATTCTTGGAAATTTATTTAAATTTTTATTTGTCATAAAATGACTTATATTATTAATTAAATATTATGCCAGTTTTAAATAACATCCACTACCTAGACTCTGAATCGGGAAAAGAATTAGTTTTGATTTATGGTTTTTTAGGCAGCAATGCACTTTGGAAATATCAAATAAAATAATTTCAAAAATACTTTAGGGTAATAGTCATTGACCATCCAGAATATGACAAAAACAATAAAGCTAAGCCTTTGAATGGCATTAAAAAATTTTCAAAAGCTGTAGAAAAATTATTGCATACATTAAAAATAAACAATTTTTATCTTATGGGTCACTCAATGGGTGGCATCCTTGGTAGGAGCCAAAGGCCTAGGTTTAAAAGTGCTGGAAGCTTTGCAATATACTAATGTTGGACAGGGAATATTAGCAGGAATTGCAATTCTATTTTGTGCACTAATATTGGACAAGATAGTTCAGGGCAAAAAAAATTAATTATCAAGTAATTTCTATATAACTATAGATTAAAAGGTTCTTTTTTATTAATTTTAAAAAAAACTTAGTGTATGAAATTTCTAATAATCATTTGCCTCGTTATTATTTGACATGTCAAAGTAAATTATGTTGAATACTAAGAAATAAAAATAAAGGAGTGCAATATGTTTAAAACAATACTAAAGACAGTTTTTGCATTGATACTTACAGTGTCATTCGCACAAGCTGCTGATTATGGAACTTTAAAAAAAATTAAAGATTCCGGTACAATAACAATTGGGCACAGAGAATCTTCCGTTCCTTTTGCTTACTACAACAAATCTCAAAAACCAATTGGTTACTCAATGGATTTGTGTGAAAAAATTGTTCAAAGAGCCGAAAAAGAAATTGGGAAAAAATTAAATAGAAAATATTACCCAGTTAACCCAAAAACAAGAATTCAGTTACTTGCGAATGGAACAATTGACATTGAATGCGGTTCAACAACAAACAACCTAACTAGACAACAGCAAATTGATTATGCTCATGTAACTTTTATTACAGGAACTAAACTTTTGGTTAAAAAATCTAGTGGCATTACATCTATTGATGGAATGAAAGGCAAAAAAATTGCTTTAGCTCAAGGAACTACTAATGAAAAAGCTGTTACAAAAGTTAATTCTGACAGAGGTCTTGGTATTAAAGTTGTGAATGTAAAAGACCATGCAGAAGGTTTTTTAGCCTTAGAAACTGGAAGGGTTGATGCTTATTCAACAGACCATATTTTACTTTTTGGATTAATTTCAAAAGCAAAAAAACCAGCTGATTATGCTGTTGTTGGAAAATTCTTATCTTACGACCCATATGCAATTATGATTCGAAGAGATGATTCAGCAATGCGCTTAATTGCTAATTCTGAACTTTCAGACTTGTTTAGATCTGGTGAAATTAACAAGATTTATGACAAGTGGTTCATGAATAAGTTACCAGAAGGTGGAAATGCTTTAGGAGTTCCTCAAACGGATCTTTTATCAGCTGCATTTACTATGCAGGCTTTACCATACTAATCTAATTTTTAATTTGTGGGCGGCTTCCTCTGGTGGCGCCCACTAAATTAAACCCCAGCTATTAACTTTTATGAAATACAACTGGAATTGGTCTGTTTTATTTGAGCCTCAGTATTTTGACTGGATTATTTCAGGAACATTGTGGACCCTTTATCTTTCGATAGCAGCCTCCTTGATCGCTTTTTTCTTGGGTTCATTGATTGGAATATTCAGAACTTTAGATAACAAGATTTTAAATTCTATTGGAACTATTTATGTAGAAATATTTAGAAATATTCCTTTATTACTTCAGATGTTTATTTGGTATTTTGTATTTCCAGAGCTTGTTCCGGAAAATTTTGGAAACTGGCTAAAACAAGATCTCCCTAATCCAGAATTTTCATCAGCATTGCTTTGTTTGGGAACTTATACGGCTTCACGAGTAGCAGAACAAGTTAGGTCAGGTATCAATTCAGTTTCTAATGGCGTCGGTAGCGCCGGTTATGCCACTGGTCTTACCACCTATCAATTATATGTTTATATTTTATTACCCATAGCTTATCGAATTATAATTCCTCCATTAACCTCGGAATTTTTAACGGTTTTTAAAAATTCTTCTTTGGCGCTAACGATTGGACTTTTAGAGCTAACCGCTAGAAGTAATATGATTATGGACTGGACCTTTCAAGGATTTGAAGCTTTTACAGCTGCCACCGTTATTTATATATCGATCACAATGATGGTTACATTGATCATGCAAAAAATAGAAAGCAAAAGCAAAATACCAGGATTTATAAGGGAGAAAGCGTGATAAAAAATTTTGATTTTGATGTCATTACAGGTTCCATTCCTTTTTTGTGGAAAGGATTGCAAGTTAGTTTTTATTTAACTTTCCTGGCACTTGTCGGAGGAATTGTCTTTGGCACCCTATTGGCTTTAATGAGAATTTCTAATATTAAATTTTTAAAATACTTCTCAATGACATATGTAAATTTTTTGAGGTCAATGCCTTTGATATTAGTTATTTTTTGGTTTTTCTTTTTAATTCCTGTAATTATTGGAAGACCCATAGGAGGTTTTTATTCAGCCGTTATTGCTTTTACAATGTTTGAAGCGGCTTATTATAGTGAGATTATTAGAGCTGGTTTGTTAAGCGTTTCTAGCAATCAAATTTCTGCCGCCAGAGCAACTGGTTTGTCTTATTCTCAATCAATGATTTATGTAATTTTGCCACAAGCTTTTAGAAATATGGTGCCAATTTTGCTAACCCAAGCTGTTGTTTTGTTTCAAGATACCTCGCTGGTTTATGTAGTTAGTCTAAGAGATTTTATGACTGCAAGCTCTATAGTTGCGCAAAGCCAATCTAGGTTGGTGGAGATGTATCTATTTGCAGCTCTAGTTTATTTTTCAATATGCTTTGCTTTTTCCTTTATGATTAAAAGAATTCAAAATAGAAAGGTGACAACATGATCGAATTAAAAAATGTAAGTAAGTGGTATGATGATTTCCAAGTTTTGAATGACTGTAGCGTTCAGATACAAAAAAAAGATGTAATGGTAATTTGCGGACCATCTGGATCAGGAAAATCTACTCTTATTAAATGCATTAATGGCTTAGAAAAAATTGAAAAAGGTGATATTTTTGTAGACAATATACATGTCAATGATCCGAAAACTAATTTAAATGAATTACGTGCTAAAATTGGCATGGTTTTTCAAAATTTTGAGCTCTATCCTCATATGACGGTATTGCAAAATATATCTTTATCGCAAATTAAAGTTTTAAAAAGAACTGCTGACGAAGCCAATGAAAAATCAATTTCACTTCTCGAAAGAGTTGGCTTAAAAGATCAAGCCTCTAAGTACCCCGCGAATCTTTCGGGTGGTCAACAACAGCGTGTAGCCATTGCTCGTGCTTTGGCCATGGATCCAATAGCAATGCTTTTTGACGAACCTACGTCAGCACTTGATCCTGAGATGATCAATGAAGTATTGGACGTTATGATTGAATTAGCTCAAGATGGTATGACGATGGCGGTAGTTACTCATGAAATGGGCTTTGCTAAAAAGGTGGCTGATAAAATTTTATTTATGGATGAAGGAAGAATTGAAGAAATGGCAAGTAAAGAAACTTTTTTTGAGAACCCTAAATCCGATAGAACAAAGCTATTTTTGTCTAAAATTTTATCTCACTAATTCTTAATAAAATTACATTGAAAATAATGCTTATGAGCATAGTCAATAACTATGTTTAAAGTTTTAAAAAACTCTTGGGCTCTCTTTATTGGCTTGGCATTCATTATGATTGCACATGGCTTGCAAGGAAATTTGCTTGGGGTTCGGGCCGTATATGAAAAGTTTAGTCTGATATCTACAGGAATTATAATGTCTGGCTTTTATATTGGTTATTTTATAGGAGCTAAAAATATTTTATCCTTAATTCATCGAGTGGGACATATTCGTGTATTTGCTGCAATGGCCTCTTCTGCGTCTTTGGTTATTTTAATTCATTCTATGTATGTCCATCCGTTTACTTGGTTTGTTGCAAGAATTTTATCCGGAATCTGCATGGTAGGAATTTATACCATTGTCGAAAGCTGGTTAAATGATCGATCTACCAATCAAACAAGGGGTAAGGTTTTATCTATCTATATGATCATTAGTTATGTCGGCATGGGGTCAGGAATGCTTCTGCTTAATTTTCAACAACCTGAAAGTTTTGAACCCTTTATTCTTATATCTGTTTTAATGTCGTTATCACTCATACCTATTTTATTAACTAGAAGAAAACCTCCGTCATTTAAAAAAATAAAAAATTTAAAAATTTATGAACTTTATAAAATATCCCCTCTGGGTATTGTAAGTTCCGTATTAACTGGATTTATCCATTCTGCAGTATTTACTTTGCTCGCAGTGTATGCGGCGGCGATGAATTTTACTTTAATTGAAATCGGTTTTCTTACTTTTTTGCTTACTGTCTCGGGTGCACTTGCTCAATTTCCTATAGGATATTTATCTGACTTATTGGACAGAAGAAAAATAATTGCAATTTGCTCTTTGTTAGGTGCTTGTGCTGCTTTTGTATTGGTATTTTTATCTTCTTCTATTTTTTCCTCCCCTCTTGTTAAATTTTTATTTTATGTATTTATTGTTTTGTATGCATTTTGTAGTTTGCCATTATTTTCATTAAATCTATCGCATACTAACGATTTTATTTCTAAAGATAAGTTTGTAGCCGCAGGAGCTGGTTTGCAATTTGCTTTTGCATTAGGGGCAATAGCTGGTCCATTCGTGTGCTCTTTATTTATGGGATTTATTGGCCCTGAAGGATTGTTTATTTTTCTAGTTTTTGGCAATGCTTTCATTGGATTGTTTGCCCTGTATCGAATGAGCGTTCGTTCAGTGGTAGACAATAAAGATAATCAGTTTTTTCCTATCCCTAGAAGTATCACACCGACGGGGATGGAGCTAAATCCAGCTATTAAATCTGAAAAATAAAGTTTAGTTATCAATAGTACTCAAACTTCTTTTGATTGTATCTGGTATCGAAAGGTCACCGTAGAGCTAAGATTGAATTAACGGATAGTGGATCTAAAGCCCAATGGGTTACTCCGTAAATATATAAATATTTTAAATAAAAACTATTGGGCTGCAGCAGAACCGCATTTTTTAATTATCATCTGCCCTCTAATAGCTTCCAATTCGCCTCTAGCTTTTCCTAAAGCATCGGCATCGCTCTTTTTTTCATCTAAAGCAAATGCTGCTGGCCAAAATAATATCCAGGTAACCAGCTCTGTGTCTTTTTGGCTTTTGTAATTTTTATCTACTACCGCAGCTAAGCCAGCTTCTACTGCTCGAAGCTTGTCTGCTTCTTGGCTAAGTTCTGTGCAATTAAAACTTTTGTACATAGTGCTTGAAACATATGCTTTTGGGACTTCAGAAGATTTTTTTGCTGAAGTGCAAGATGTTAAAATTAACAGCATAGAAGAAATAAATATTATAATTTTTTTCATTATAAAAATTAGATAGCATTAGAAGAAAATAGCAACAAACCAGAGGTTGTGCAGAAGCTTTAATCTAAGCTTGTAATAAAATCTTCTAAGGTTTGTTTTAGTGTTGGAGTGTATTTCATCATATGTCCTTCATGAGCTGGGAAATAACTATACTTCTTAGATTGAGCCTGCTTAAACATTCGCTGCCCCATGCTGATAGGAACTATGATATCGGATCCGCCGTGCATAATAAGAATAGGTGCGGTGATGTTTTTTATTTTATCAATGCTTTTGTATTTGTCTTTTAAAATAAGATTAACTGGAAGATAAGGATAATAAATCTTAGCTGTATCTACCATGGAAGTATAAGGAGATTCTAGAATAACCCCTGCCAAATTTTGCTTTTGTGCAACTTCCACTGCCACTCCAGTTCCCAGAGATTCTCCATATAGAATGATTTTGTTTTTAGGAACATTGTTCTTCTCTAACCAACTAATGGCACTTCTTGCATCTTCATATAATCCTGCTTCGGTGGGATTTCCTTTATTGCCGCTAAACCCTCTCCATGAAATGATTAGATAATTAAGACCTAAATTCTTAAATTCATTTAATTTATAAATTCTATTATCAAGATCTCCTGCATTACCGTGAAAAAAAAGAACAGTGTAGGTATTGGCGGGGTTTTGATAAGACCACGATTTGAGAGCAATTCCCTCAGCCGATGCTATCTCCAACCGCTCTGCAGCTACATTTAATGTGGTTGATCTTAAATGATTGTTAATATTCGGTAGATATAAAAAGCTCCTCTGAAATACATACATATATAAAGAGGTAAGCAGATAAAAAATAGCAATAGATACAGCGCTATATAAGTAAAACTTTTTTAAATACATCTGGGCATTATACCAATTTAACGCTTAATTTAAATTCATCTTAATTATCCATAGTACTCAAACTTCTTTTTTTTAACATTTCTCCAGCTCTGCGAATGTCCTAACTTTCCTTTGTTAATCGGTCCCGAAGCAGTCACCCAACCCATACCACGACGAGGATCTTTTTTGGGTCTTGATGAAAAAACAATCTTGCTGGCAAGGCTAGACTGCCTTTGCTTTTCTAGTTCCAACTGTCTTTTTTTCTTCATGTCTTCCTGGTAGCGATCTAGCTCATTGGGATCTCTCTTCTCTTCTTGTTTATGAACAAAGATTATAGGAGCAGGCGCTGCAGATGTTTCTGCAGCTACCTTGATTTGATATTTTTTAGGAACTTTTTTTCCTTGCATCTGATAAAGAAGTCTAGGATTTTCTTTTAACAATCGTTCTTTATTCTCTCCTAAAAATACCCCCACCTTCTCTTTGATCTTGTTCATAAAGTATCGGTGATTGGGTTGAACCGATTCAAGTTTGGTCCTCCGTTCCTTGCCAAACCAGTCTTTTTTATTTTTCTTAAAAGGACTAATTTTGTCGTTGCTCATAGTGATCCTCCTTATATTCTTTGAGCTCTTTGATTAGCTTAGTAAACCGAAGCAAAAGTTTCGTTTCATACACGCTCAACTTCACCGTTGCATTACCGCTGTTACAATCCCTAATAAAAGAAAGTCCCATCAATAAGTTTTGATATTTGACTTTGCTTTGATCGGTTTTGGCAAAATCCAAATGCTGAACTTCTTTGAGTTTGCTTTTGTATTCATCGGCTTCATAGGTTTGCATCTCGTAGGCAAGTAGTCCGCTTTGAATTTTATCGCACCTTCTCAAATTCCAAGCTGTTTGGATTATGCGGTTAGCGATTTGCATACTTAACATATCCACTGGCTGCAGTTCTTTAATGAGACTTTTATTGAACTCATTAAACACTTCTTGATTCTCCCCAATGGTGATTACATCATAGGCAAATAAGCCATGCTTAATAGCATTGCGACTTGCCCATTTTCTTCCCGCTTCCGTTCTCGGACCTGTGCTTTTTTGAGCATTACGTCGGTTGGCTAAAACTTTCTTTAAGGAAGTAACCTTTTTTTCACTACTCATTGTTCTTACCTCCCAACTTCTTCAGATCGTCATACAGCTCTAACAACAATTGTTGCTCCATAGGATTTAAGTGGCCACCTTCCAGGACCGAGATTAAATAAAGAATTTGCGATTCGTCATCGACCATGCCTCCCGTAGACAGCAAAGTGCGCATCTGTTGCATCACTTGCATGGGCTGCATCGATAAAGGTTTCATCGGTTGATCGATCCTACCGTTGTCCATTAAGGAGCCGATGCTGCCACCCTTGGCATAGTTAGATCTTGTGGAAGATAGGCATCGCTTCAAAAGCTCAATGCATTCTTGGTTTATGTTAGAATAATCAGACCCATTCTGATTAGACACCAGCTGAGCTGGGTTTTTCTTTAATATAGTCATAGTTTTTTCCTATTATTGTCAAACACCAAACAAGCTCACATAGCTGTGATGATGCTTAAGTTTATATTTTTGATATTTAGGCCTAACTGAAAACTATGTGTTTAAAGCTGGCGCATAGTTAGGAAGAACTATGAACTTACAAAATGATTATACCGGCAAAAGCATTGTAGGATCAAGAGAACAAAATTAGAACAAAATAAATAAAATATATTTAATTAAATTTTTAAATTTACAAAAAATTGTTAGGTTGTTTTTTATGGAAGAGCTAACTGCCTTAGAAATAAAAGAAAAACTAATAGAGGATGGAATCCTAAACCAAGAAAATAAAGCTACAATTTTAATGGATTTTTTAAATATTAAAGCTGAAAAAATTAACAGAGACTTGGTTGGTTCAATGATGGAGACTTGGTTAGAAGAATGGTTTGTAGAAAAAGATATATACTTTAGAAAAGATGGTACTCAAACAATTCCTGACTTTTACATAAACAAGAAAAAAGCAGCAAATGGAATGTGTTTCTTGTCATATGATTATTCCAGCTCACCTAGGAGAACGTTGGAATGATTTAAGCTTAGAGCAGGCTCAAAAACAATGGAAAGATTTATATAAAAAAAATAACAAAAAAAAAGTTTTAATTCTTTTTTCTTTTAATTTTTGTGATGCCTCATGAGTTAATATTAAATTTATTAATAAACTCCTCTATATTAGAAAATTTAATTACATTCTCATAATTTTTTAATATCTCTTTATTCCCTGAGGAGTTCATATTAAAACTATATTAACTTAATAAAAAAATTGCTTCAATTTATGTTCATGCATCAATTACTAAAAAGGGCTTTAGCTATCTTAATTATTTTTGTGATTACAGGATGTGGCATTGTCTCTTTAGGTTACAATCGTCTTCCTTTTCTTGCGATTCTTGAATTAGATTCTATTTTTGATTTAAACGATGAACAAAGCAAATTTGTACGAACAGAACTAGATTCTTGGTTAGAGTGGCATAGAAAAAATCATCTTCCACAATACGTTACTAAACTAGAACAATGGCAAATATTAGTTCTGCAAGATCTAACACCTGCCCAATTTTGTAAAGAAGTTGAGGTATCTATTGTTTTAATCAATGAAGCCGTTGAACAATTTATTCCTGCTCTCATTCCAATTGCTAAAACATTAAGCTCAGCTCAAATTGAAAATTGGAATAATTATCAAATTAAAAAAGATAAAGAATTTCTTGAGAGATTCGGGCCTGGAACAAAAGGCGAGATCATTAACGAAGAAAGACTAAAGAAAGCAATCAGCCGGGCTGAGATGTTTTATGAGACTCTAACAACAGATCAAAAAGAGCAACTGGCTAAACGATTAGAAAAAAGCGTATTCAATGCTGAGCAAGTTTTACCTGAGAGAAAACGAAGACACGCTGATGCAGTAAATGCTGCAATACTTATTCAAAAGGGAGCAGAACCTACTCAAACTTTAAAAAAAGTTTGGGATAATAGTCAGCAATCACCAAATCCTAGCTATGCACAATACTCTAAACAAATGTTGCAAGATGGTTGTGCTCAATTATCAGAGCTGCATAACAATACAAACTCTGATCAACGTTTAAATGCCGCACAAAAACTAAAAGGTTATGCAGATGATTTTCAAAGTTTAATCAAACCTTAGATAATTATTAGTAATCCAATTACAGAAGAATTTTGGTAGCGGGAGGCAGACTTGCCGGCTGTTACTATTGATATCAATAAATGAAGTATGTGATTAGGCTTTTCTTGGTAGTGCATTGTTGTTTTGTTGCACTCAACACACTTTTTCATTAATTGGGAAGTTGCCATAAATAAATTCTACTCCAAAATACACGGCATGGGAACACAGCGATTAGTTGAATAGTTTTGCGCTACTAACCCCCTACTTGTGGTTGAATGTAAAGCTGGGCTGATGCTTGTTTGATGATGGTGTTGGATTTTTCTATGCAGAGCTTTTGGCCTTGTTCGATGGCAGGAACTAAACCTGCAAGATTCCAACTGTTGTTGAGAATATCAAAATAATCATGAGCGATGAAGGTTGGATTGTCAGAGATAACAATTTCATATCTTGGGTTCTTACTTAAGTAAGAAACATATTCCTTGAGGGGAAAGACACCGATATGGAACATGGCTATATAGCCCATGAGAAAAGGTTGAACAGCAATCACCTTCGCTTCGAAGTGTTTGCCATTAATTGTCGTAGGAACCATGCTACCTTGTAGATCTAGGATCTTGGGGTTTTTCAAATAAGTATAGGAGCTAAAGAGGAGGTGGAGACGATCGCATTGGTTGCTTTTAATAATAAACCGCAATCTGTCTCCATGTGTTACCTCCCCGTGCACAGCTACATATGCAAAGGTATTAAGCCAACTTACTTCTGGCTCTTCACTGCTAGCTACCGGTGGGAACAATAAAAGAAAAAAAATAAACAAAATTGTTCTGATCATCGGATATTTTCTTTGTAAATAACTAATGTGGTACAATTAAAGGCTGCTTACCCAACAATGAACATATTTGCAGTTTTTTTATGGGAGAATAAGAACGGATACAAAGTGTTGCCTCAATTCATTAAAAAAACTATCTAACCCTTACCCTTTGCACTTGAATCTAGAGATAAGCTTCCGGAAAATAGTTAATAAGTTTTAAAATTGAAGGTCAAAAAAATTATGAAATTTTTTTTTGGAATGGTATGGATATATAGATATTTAAAGAATTTTTAATATGACAAATAATAAATTGGCAATAATTGGTGGAAGTGGTCTCTACAATGTAGAAGATTTTAAGGAAAGAAAATTTCTTAAAATAGATACTGCATGGGGACAACCTTCCGATGATATTTTAAAAACAAAATACAATAATAAAGAAATTTATTTTTTACCCAGACATGGAAGAGGACACACCATATCCCCTACAAAAATTAATTTTAGAGCCAATATAGATGCTTTAAAACAGCTTGGGGTTACCGATATAGTTTCCGTTTCAGCTGTCGGATCTTTAAAAGAGGATTTGCATCCTGGAAAATTTGTTATTATCGATCAATTTATAGATAGAACTTTTGCTAGAAATAAAACTTTTTTTGATGATGAAATTGTTGCCCATGTTTCAATGGCACATCCCACATCAAATGGATTGATGAATGCTTGTGAAGAAGCAATTGCGAAAGAGAATATAAAGTATCAAAGAGGTGGTACCTATGTGGTTATGGAAGGTCCCCAATTTTCAACCCTAGCAGAGTCTAATTTATACAGATCTTGGAATGCGGATGTGATTGGTATGACTAATATGCCAGAAGCAAAACTCGCCAGAGAAGCCGAAATTAGATACGCATCTGTGTCGATGGTTACGGATTTTGATTGTTGGCATCCAGATCATGAAAATGTGGATGTTCAAAAGGTTATTAAGGTTTTATTAAGTAATGCCGAAAAAGCGAAAGGTATGATTAAAAATATTATTAACAATTTTGAAAGTCATATTGATTCCAAAGACCCAACCAATAACTGTTTAGATGTGGCAATTATTACATCTCCTGAGAAAAGAACTCAAAAAACAATTGATAAATTAAAAAATGTGGCTGGAAGATTTTTTAAAAAGTAAAAATAATATTGGGTAATTACAGCTTTAGCTGAGACAGAACAGTAGGTTTCCTAATCAATCGATTAGTTTAAGATAGATTTAATGGTAATAAAAAGTTTAATTGTAGCTATAGGGATCTTGTTTTTTTTTTCTTTAGAATATTTATTTCCTAAAGAAAAAATTAAACTTAGAGACAAATTATCAAGAATATTTAAAAACATCTTCTTTTGGTTGGTGAATATCGGGATTACCCCAATTATTATTTTGCCCATTACCTTGTATGCCACTCAGTTTGAACTTCATGGATTATTTAACTTTGAAAATGCAATTTTCAAATTTTTATTTCAGTTAATAATTATTGATCTATTTTTATATTGGTGGCACCGATTAAATCATCAAATACCATTTCTATGGAGATTTCATCACGTACATCATCTAGATGAGACATTGGATATTTCATCTGGTGTACGCTTTCATTTTGGTGAGGTAATCTTGAGTGCTTTAGTAAGATCCATAATCATTATTACTTTTAATATATCCTTAATCAATTTATTATTAATTGAAGCAATTATTTTACTTAGTTCAATTTTTCATCACTCTAATATTAATCTACCTTCAAAATTAGAAAAAATTTTATCGAGCTTTATCGTAACGCCTTCTATTCACTGGGTTCATCATCATAAACGACAAAGTGAAACAGATGCAAATTACTCAACTATTTTTAGTTGGTGGGATAAAATTTTTAATTCTAAATCAAGTTTTGAGCGAAAAATTAAAATGCCCATTGGAGTTGAAGGAGATCAGGAGCAAAGTTTAACTCAACTTATCTTAAGACCCTTCGTTAAATAAATTACTCACTAAATTGTTTTTGATTAGAGTAAAGCAATGTGTGTAGCTTTTTATATGTAGTATTAATGAAATGATTTTTTTCTTTTAGAACTTTGTACACTTTGGATAAATCTTCCTTAACATCAATGTCCTGATAAAACTTATTATTTATAAATAACTGAGATATATTTTTGGTCAAATCCTTAAGAACACTATCCGTTCCATATTTGATTTTATCTAATACATCTAAAATTTTATTATCTGATGTTGCAAGTAAACAAAAACCACCATCCAAGGTTGGGTAAAATACACTCTTAGCAGGTCTTACTTTTAAACTATCAATAATATCTTGTGCAGTTAAAAAAGGAATATCCGATCCAACAATGACTACTTTCTGAAAATATTTTAAATTAAATTTAATAACCTCCTTCATAGATCTTCCAAGTTCCTCTTGAGAAGTTAGATACAACCCATCTGTTTTTTTTGAAAACATAAATGCATAATCTTTGTGAATGTTCTCAGATACTGTAATTTGATGAATCGATTTATCTGATTTAATTTCTTTAATATTGTCAGTTACAATTTCAATTAAGTTTTCATTAAGCTCATTGACAAATGTTTCCGTTAATTCTTTTCTAAGTCTTGTTTTGGACTTTAAAGATTTAGGATCTTTAATAAAATGACAAATAACACTAGTTGCACGTTGCTTTCTAAATTGTAGGATTTGCGAAACTGTTTTTGATAAAGTGATTAATGTTTGGGATACAGGTCTTGATATATACTTTTCATTAGAACTAATGATAAATTTTTCTATAATATTAATCTTAATTCCAATTCTTTTTGCTTTCCAAATAAGCTCATGGTCCTCCCCTTCGTATAAACCAGCATTAAATTCACCTATACAATTAAACAATTGTTTATCTATGATAAAAGACTGATCTCCAAATGGTAGGCCTAAATATTTAGTTCTAAAATTGGCACCTTTTGCATTTAATTTAAGTTGTTCGTCATTGAATTTTAATAAGAAAGTATTGATCTTTTCTTGATCTATTTTTTCTAAATCCGATGGATCAATTAATGATAAGTCACTATCAAGATGAACAAACCAAAGTAATGGATTGTTTGCAGCTCTAGCTCCTGCATTTAAAGCTTTTGCTCTACTGGAATCTTGAATAGTTACAAATTGATCTACACGCTCTTCTAGTTTTTTTGCTTCGATATTTTGACTGGAAGATGCAACTATAATCTCATGCTCTTTAAATTTATCTTTTAATTGATCGAATAATTCAAAGTTTTGATCGTTAGGACCTATGGGTACTACAATTGATAATTTCACGGTTTATTTAAATAGGTCTCTTATAGAGCCAATACCAACAAACCAATAAAAACGTAATTTGTTAAAAATACTTTTTTTAGATAATGCTCTGAGACGGTGGTACTCCGTAATCCCGCATTCTGTTTTAATATATTTTTCTATAGGTTCATTCATTTTTTGAGTCTTTTATATATGAATTTAACTAATAAAGGAAAAATTCCAATTAAAGTTAATGACGTAATAACTTTTAAAGTTAAAATTTCTTCAATTGAGTTTAAATTACCGATTTGCACTCCTGCATTCACAAAAATTGCAGTTCCTATAAACATCCCTACTTGAGATACTAAGTAAAATTCTAAAGCTCTCATTTTAGTAAGTCCAAAGACAAGATTTATAATAAAAAAAGGAAATATAGGACTTAATCTTAAAAATAATAAATATAACCAGCCATCTGTTTCTATTCCTTTGTTAGCTTTTTCTAAATATTTTCCAAACTTATCTTGTGTGTAATTTCTTAAGGCATACCTTGAAAATAAAAAACAAAATGTTGATCCTATTGAACTTGCAAATGAAACTAGGATTAAACCTGCCCAAAAACCAAACAAGGCTCCAGCTAATAATGTTTTAAGTAATGAAATTGGTAAAGCAAAAGCGGTGACTATTACGTAAAGAATAAAAAATAGTACAAAATAAAGTATATAGTTTTTATTCACTAACAACTGAATGTCTTGATACGTATCTTTGATAATTGAAAATGATACAATTTCACTTAAATCAATAAAATAACTTGCAACTACGATTAGAAAAAAAATTAATCCAAAAAATACTTTGCCTCTATTGTTTTTCATTATTTTTTAGCTACAGCTAGATTCACCTAAAACGCAAAATTTTGAACAGTGTTTATGGTTGAGGTATATTTTTTTTAGTGAACTTGTTAAGTTTTTTCCAAGATCAAATTCATCTTCGTAAGGAAGTAATGTGCAAGATATAACGCTTGGTTTTTCTGAACCTTTTTTTTTAACAACCATTCTTGACCAAGAACACATCATATCATCAGGGTTTTTACCTAATATGTTCCAGCAATCAGTAGTAATTTCAGGAGTATCAACCTTTTCATCCATTTCAGTAAAGGTTACTAGCTGTTCTTTTGATTTTGAATCTAGTTTTAAATTATATGTATCAATGAATTGATTAAAATTATCTCTTAGTTGATCTTCTTGCTCGCTCCATAATAATCTTGTTGCTAATGTGTAATTAAAATTATTTTGATTTAGCCACTGAAGACCTTCCATCATTACATCAAATGTATTCTTACCTCTTATCTCTTCATGCTTTTCTTTTTGATAATGATCAATTGAAACTCTAATTGTTAAATCTTGATGATTTAGTTTTAAAAGATCTTCTTTTCTATTTAACATTGGTTTCATCGCATTAGACAAAACAAGTACTTTGAAATTTTTTGATAAAGAATAGTCAATCATTTTTAGAATATCTTTATTCATAAAAGGCTCACCCCCTGTAAAAGCTATTTCATTCGTTCCTAGATTGTTATCAATCGCCTCATCAATGAATGACTTAACTTCCTCAATAGTTATATAAACCAATCGATCATTTTTAGGACTAGACTCGATATAACAATTTTTACATTCAATGTTACAAAGTGTTCCTGTATTAAACCAAAGAGTTTTGATCTTTTTAGCCTCGATAAAAGCACGTTTGCTTCCATCCGCTGTTAGGATTGGGTCTTTAAATTTATTTTCTGATATATTGGTCATAATTAAAAATTAATTAGCAAAAGTTTACTTATTTTTATTGTCAATTTAAAGTCCTAATAATTTTCAATACTAACTAGCGATAAGATTTATTAGCTCAATCGCAAGATGTTCTACTGGTCATTTTGCCTATACATTATCCCCTGCTTTGGAATTGGTGTTTTTAAAATATTTAAATCAAACTTTTTAAAGATATCTGTGCTTGGCCAATAGCCAGACTTCAGTGTTTTAGCATAATAAACGTTGAGTTTAATTTTCATCATCTTTTTATAAGTGGCTAAGTGATTGCAAGTAAATGATTTATGTTCAATTTTATCTTTTTCTGGATCTTTAAGTTCTTCTAAATTAACTTTTCTTGCACTCTCAATATCTAGTTTTGTCCTTTTTCTTATAACTACAGGTTTTCCTCTCCAAAGAACTGTTACAGTTTTGCCTAGCTCGATATTACCAATATCTATTTCAGTAGTTGATACGGCTTTAACAGATGCATCTGGATTCATTTGATCAATTAAAGGCCAAACAACCGCTCCTACTCCAACAGCCCCTAGGGTATATAAAGCTGTAAATAAAAATTCTCTTCTTACAGGTTTTTTATCTTCTGAAATATTTTTTATTTTGATATTTAATGACAGGCTTGATTAAATTTTTTAAGCCTCCAATAATTGTAAGGCCATGGTGTTAGAAATCCTACCATTAACATAATGGGTACTACCCACCACGTAAGTATAGCTCCACCCGTTAAATAATAATCTGTTAAATTCATCGTGGTTTCCATAGCCACCATTGAAATGAAACTCATGCCACAAGCTGTTTTTAATGCTTTAACAAATTTAAAATCTTGTCTCATTAAAATAAAAGTTTCAAGCATAATACTGGTTAGTAAACCATTGATGATTGCTAAGATCATTATACCGAGAACAGGAAAAGGGGTTTGAGTTAGTTGAAAATATAGTATGGTTCCAAAATCACCAATTACACAGCCAATAACACACCACATGGTATTCTTGGCACTTTTTCTCCACGTGTGTTTACACGACCAATTAAAATCTTCAGATGCAATGTTTTTTTCTATCATTTATTAGTTGATTTAAACTGAAACAATCATGTTCACATCGCAAGTAAACAACCCAGAGCATAACAAGTTTTATTTCAATATTTTCTAATTCCTTAAGTATAATTAAGCATTTATTACTGATTCATGCTTATTAAATAGAAATAATAATTTAAAACATAAAACGTGAACCGATAACAAAGCTTACGTTAGTTAAGTCTTTGCCTTCTTCTCTAGCCATGTCAGCAGTTTCACCAAATTTTTTTCCTAAGGATATACCAATATAAGGTGAAAGGGTTCGATCAACGAGATCATAACTCAAGCGTAAACCTGCTTCGATAGAATTAAGGCCAGACCCAACACCTATTGCTTTATCATCAGAAAAAGCAAAATTGATATCTACAGAAGGCTGAAGAATTAAATAGTTTGTGATAAGAAGTTCATATTCAGCATCCAGTCTTGCAGATGTATTTCCTTTTTCGCTAAAAAAGATGTCCGCATCTACTTCAATCCATTGTGGAGCAAGGCCTGTCATACCAATAACACCGTACAAACGATCTTCTTCTTTAGAAGGTGTATCTAGTCTCACCCCAGCTTTTGCATTAAAGAAGGTTGATAGAGGCTTTGAAAGCATTATTCTGTTTTCCAATTCTTCTTTATCACCTGATTTTGTATTGATTTCGCCACTTCCATACCAGTTCAAATGAATTTCGTCGGTACCAATAAATGCACTGCCATTCCAGTTAAAAGATTCTCCACTTTTATCACTTAAACGATATTCGAACTGTTCAATACTTGCGCCGTAATAAATACTAGATTCTTTCGCATAAGATGGTGGTGAAAAAATAATTACAGCAAAAAATAATAATACCCACAATCGTTTATTAGTGAAAATATTTTTCATGTAGCGCTATTTCTATTGCTGAGCACTAGACGTCAGGGATGCTTGCTGATTAGGAATGCCTTCAACGATTATTTTACGAAACATGCCAGTACCTGCATGATAAGATAAATGACAATGGAAAGCCCATTCCCCTATGGCATCAACTTCTGTTTCTGTATAAAGTGTTGTGCCAGGTGCAACGCTAACCGTGTGCTTAATGGGGTTCCATTTACCAGCACCTGTATCCAATATGCTCCACATTCCATGAAGATGCATAGGATGGGACATCATTGTTTCATTAACAAATTTAAAACGAACACGTTCACCATATTGAAGTTTAATAGGATCTGCATCTTCGTATTTTTTTCCATTTATAGACCAAATATAACGATCCATATTTCCGGTTAAGCGAATTTCAATTTCACGAGTGGCATCCCTATCTTTGTATAATATTTTTTGCGTTTTAAGATCTGAATAAGATAGAAACTTGCCTTCATTATCTGCTTTAGGAGTGAGACCGCTCCCTGCAGCATAAAATGGATCAGCCTTTGAGTTACCCATTGTCATTTTGCTATGGTCCATTTTGCCATCAACCATTTTCATTTTACTATGGTCCATACCTTTCATCGGCATATCCATTTTACTGTGGTCCATGTCTTTCATTGGCATTTTCATTTTGCTATGGTCCATTTTGCCATCAACCATTTTCATTTTACTATGGTCCATGCCTTTCATGGACATATCCATAGTTCCATGATCCATACCCATATCAGCCATAGTTAAAGTTGGCTTATCTCCCATAATCGGAATGTTGGCTTGCATACCTTCACGTGGTGCAAGCGTTGCTCTGCCAAAAGCTGATTTGGCCATAGAAGCTGCAAAAATACTATAAGCGATATCTTCTTCTGGCTGCACAATTACATCATAAGTTTCTGCAACAGCAATTCTCAATTCATCAACACGAACGGGTTGTACATTGTTACCGTCCGCTGCCACTACAGTCATTTTAAGCCCAGGAATTTTAATGTCAAAATAAGTCATTGCCGATGAATTAATAAATCTTAAACGAATTTTTTCACCTTTTTTAAATAAACCCGTCCAATTATCACTGGCAGTTTTTCCATTGATTAAAGGAATGAAGCCTTGGACATCTTCAATATCTGTTTTCATCATTCTCATGCTGCCCCAAGCCTTACGGTCATCCACGGTTTCAGATAAACCATTTTTTTTTGACTCTTTAATAAAATCTATTAATGTTTCTTGCTGTCGATTATAGTAATCTGGCATCATTTTAAGATTACGCATAATTCTATCTCCCGAATGCGGGTGTGCATCCGTTAACTGAACAACATAATCACGGTCATACTTAAAAGGTTCGCGTCCCTTAGATTCAATAACAATCGCTCCATACGCTCCATCTGGTTCTTGAAAACCACTATGGCTGTGAAACCAATAAGTGCCTGATTGAACAATTGGAAAATTATAGGTGAATGTTTCACCAGGCTTTATGCCTTCATAACTAATATTGGGAACTCCATCTTGTTTGTAAGGTAAAATTAATCCATGCCAATGAATAGAGGTAGTTACATCTAAATTATTAGTTACATTAATAGTAACATCTTCCCCTTCTTTAAAACGCAATGTAGGCCCTGGGGTTGCCCCGTTATAACCAATGGCTTGGCGTTTAAATTTACCTGCATCCAATGTAACTTTATCAACGCTAAGATTATAAGTTTCAGCCATAGCAGATAGGCTAAAAAATATTAACAATATAAATGAAGTTACTATTTTCATAAATTTTATTAATTAAACTTGATCTTGCTTATTACCATTCCAGATTCGTAGTGACCGGGAATATTGCAAGCGATCTCTAAAGCTACTTTGTCTTTAAATTTCCAAATAATTTCACCTTGCTTGCCTGGTTCTAATAAAACACTGTTAGGGTCGTCATGAGTCATTGGACCATGCCCCATTCCCATATCTTTTTTCATAGCTTCTTTATTAATACGGTCTACTTCTAAGACACCATGTTCCACCATCATCATCATTTCTTTTTGATGCTTTAGATGCATTTCAGCTGTGCCAATATTAAATTCATGAACCATTGCTCCCTTATTTTTAACAATGAAACGTACCGTTTCCCCAGCTTTGATGGAAAAATTTTCAGGTTCATAATAATTATCAAACATGGTCACTTCAATGGTTCTGCTAACATCGCTAGCTTTTCCGGGCTCTCCCGCATGGCCACCAGAATGTTTTCCGGCTGCATGAACCCATGGTGTAGATAAAGTTGCTAATAAAACTGATATAGAGAGAATAGATTTTAAATTCATAATGCGTTTATATTTAATCCTTTTTAATTATTGATTGTTGTTTTTTAAAATAATGTTTATAGTAAATGAGTGCATAAACCTTCCACTTACAGGAGAGTCAAGTTAATAATAAGAGTTTAAATTTATAATATTACTTAGCATAATAGTCTAGAAATATGAGTTTTTACTCTTTAAAAGAAAGTGTTAAGTAAAAGAATTACAAAATTTACACAAAGTAGAGAATCAAATGAAAATTAGTGAAGCTGCAAGAAAAATCAAAGTTCCGATTAAAAAAATAAGGTATTACTCTGATATTGGACTTATTAGACCCACTAGAATTAACAATGGTTATAGGGATTTTACAGAAAGCGACTTAATAAAACTTCAATTAATAGTAAACTCGAGATCTTTTGGTTTTTCTATAAAAGAATGTTCAATGCTAATAAAATTATTTGAAAACAAAAGTAGATATAGTAAAGATGTTAAGAAAATTGCTGCACTAAAAATAACAGACATTGAAAATAAAATTAAATCCTTAAATATGTTAAAAAAAAATTTACAAAAAATATCAAACCAATGCAAGGGTGATAGTAATCCCAATTGCTCAATTTTAGATAATTTAGCATCACTAAATTAATTTATAGTTTTAGACGAACGCGTAATTATTTTTTGAAAGCTTTTGTTAACTCATGAAAGCAGCTTTATATGGTCATGAATACTGAATATTGCCCATCAATAAGCTGGTAAATAACATAAGGCGCTTCTTTCTTACCTGGCATACCAGGTGTCCCTATGGGCATTCCAGGCAAAGCTATGCCGTCAATATCAGGTTGTTCTTTTAGTAATTTATTTATCGCCTCAATAGGCACATGACCTTCTATAAAATATTTACCCACAACACTAGTATGGCAAGATTGCATTTCTCCTGGAATATTGTGTTTTTTTTTAATCGAATCGAGACTTGTCATATTTGTTTTTTTTACCTTAAATTGTTCTCCTTCAAGAAATAAAACATATCCATCACAGCATCCACAAGTTGGAGTTTTGAAGATTTCGAATGTATATTTGCTAGCTTTTACAACAGGAAAATCATCTTGTTTATTAGTGACAAAGTTAAAAATATAAACAGATGATATCAATAAAACTACTAATATAACTGATATAGAAAATTTAGATTTTAAATTCATAATTTATTTTTGCTTAATTTTTTTTTAATTGTTAATTGTTATTTTTTATAATTACACTCACAATATTGAAAAATTATCATAACTCTTAATAAGCAGTCAATTCAACATTGACGCGGTTGCACAAATATTAACTCACAATTCAAGACAATAAAACTCTGTGAATTGGCTGGGAAGGATGAGTTTATTTTAAGAATCTTGATTGTAGTCTTCATCGTAAGGTAAGTTTGATGCATATTCCGATGGTTCGTTCTTTTTAATAACCCGCTCTACATTTTTAACTTCTAAATCTTGACCTAAAAAATCAAAAACCTTTTCATCGAATATAAGATCTTTGTAAGCAATTTTTCTTACCAGGTAAATACCTTCCATGGATTTGGCTCTACTTAAAGCTACATAGGTTTGGCCGTGAGCAAAAGAACCTCTATCTAAATCGATAGCTACTTTTTCAAAAGTCTGTCCTTGGGATTTGTGGATGGTGGAAGCCCAAGCTAACTTCAGTGGATACTGGGAAAAGGTTGCAACCACTTTGCGTTTAATTTCATCGGAGGCAACAGTGAATTGAATTTTTTCCCATCTACTTTTTCCTAAGACAAAAACTTCATCCTTAATTTTAATGCTAATAGAATTGGGCTTTAATTCATGAATAATTGCAAGGGTTCCATTCGACCATCTCCTTGGTTCATTACCAACGTCATTTTGAGTTAACATAACCTGAGCTCCTATTTTTAACTTTAGTGTTTCTGGTGACGGACAATCTTTTTCTTTAAAATCTCCCTTGATAGATCCCTCGTACTCAAAATGTTTAGAATCTAACTCTGCTAATTTAGAATTATTAATCTTGTCTACTTTGGCATTGGTGGTGGAAAGTAAAATAACGCCTTTCGGTACTTTAAAATCTGGTCCTTGATATCTTTGATTAATTTGTGCCAAATCTTGATCGTTTACTTTGGCTATTCTAAATTTGTTCAATAAATCAATGAATGACTTATCAGATTGCCTAAATATTTTAGTTAACTCGTTAATTTTAAAATTGGATTGGTAAAAAACTTGAGAGTTAAAAAAATAACTACCATCAGGATAAATGCTTTTCATTACATCCCCTTCTAAGTTTTGATTAACGATGGGAGACAGTTGCAACAAATCTCCGAACATGACTACTTGAACACCTCCAAATACTTTGTTGTTTCCCCTATTCTTTCTCAATGATTCATCAATGGCGTCGAGAATATCCGCCCGCATCATCGAGCACTCATCAATAAGCAACACTTCCATTTTTTTTAACAAAGCTTTGTCTTTTAGAAACCTAACGTCTTCTTTTCTTATAAAAGTGGGAGGTAATTTAAAGAGCTTATGAATCGTCATGCCTCTTGCTTTAATTGCTGTCAAACCCGTGGGAGCTACAATCGCATGGGGTCTTTTGGTATTCTGTCTAAAGTATTCCAGCAAAGTAGACTTTCCACATCCTGCTTTTCCGGTAATGAATAGATTGGATTTGGTATGCTCAATGGTATTAAAGATATTTTTAAATTCTTCGGTTAATACAAAAGAGCTGGGTAAATCAGTTCCAGTATCTAGTTCTATTTTGTCAGGCATTTTTTTCTTTTTAAAAATATATCAAATACAACTATCAGAGCGGACTAGAGAATGACAGTGGGGATAGTTGGAAGAATAGAGATAGGTAACTAATTTTTTACCTTCATGTGCTCTTTACTATGCTTCTTATAAATTTCTTTAAACTCAGCTAAACTAATGGAATTATCTTTATTTAAATCCATTTCTTTAAACAATGCTTCTTTTGAGCCATGCTCTTCTTTGCTCTTATGATTGTTTCTGCTATGCTCTTCATAAGTTTGATTAAATTCGATTGCACTAATAGATTTGTCATTATTTAAATCCATTGCTTTAAATATCATATCGCTCGTGCCATGTTTTTTGTGATGGTTATGTTTCTCTGAAAAAGCATTACCACACCACAACAAAACCAGAATCAATCCAAATAATATTTTCCTCATCCTAGAAACTTATCTCAGAATCTAACATAAATAAATGATGGAAATCTAGGCTGGAAAATAAAGGAGTGTTATCAATATTGCTTAATGGAATGGACTTTGTTTACCCCAGTTAATATCTTAAGACATTAAGACGGAAGACTTATATAGTTAGGTTATTAATTATAAAATTTATAAAAAATGAACTTTCAAAAAAATGTTAATTTGCATGTGGACAATTCTGCAAAGTTGCTCAATTTTAATGATGATTTGCTAGAACATATAAAGTCCATTCATTCGCTAATTAAGGTGAATGTAGGAGTTGAATTGGACGGTACAATTCATAACTTCACAGGATGGAGAGCGGTTCATTCGGAACACATTCTTCCTAGCAAAGGGGGAATGAGATATTCTGAAAGTGTAGATCAAGACGATACAGAAGCATTAGCATCTTTAATGACCTACAAATGTGCGATTGTTAACATTCCTTTTGGCGGATCTAAAGGCGGCTTAAAGATAAATCCAAAAAATTATACCATGCCCCAATTGAGAATTATCACCAAAGCTTTTGCAACTAAATTAATCAATAAAGGTTTTATTTCTCCTGCACTAAACGTTCCCGCTCCTGATATGGGCACATCCGAAAGGGAGATGGAATGGATTATGGAAACTTACAAATCTCTAAGACCAGATGACATTAATTATAGAGGATGTGTTACTGGCAAACCTTTGCACAGTGGTGGTATAGCGGGCAGAACCGAAGCTACCGGCAGAGGCATTGAAGAAGCTATCAGGGAAATATTCAGACATCCAGATATTATTAAAGAATCTGGGTTGCAGAATGAATTAAAGGACAACAAGATTATTATTCAGGGATTTGGAAATGTAGGCAGCAACTTAGCTAAACATTTGTACAATCGAGACCAAGCTAAAATTATAGCTATCGGGGAAAGAGATGGTTATTTGTTTAACGAAAACGGCATCGACATAAATGCTTTAAATGAATTTTACCAAACTAATAAAAATATTAATGATTCAAAGCTTGGAGTATTTAAAAATAAGCCTGAAGAGCTCTTAGAGCTACCTTGTGATATTTTAATACCTGCCGCATTAGAAAATGTCATCACCATAGAAAATGTGAATAACATAAAGTGCAAATTAATTATTGAGGCCGCAAATGGCCCCATTTCTTTTGAGGCTGACCAAAAATTATATGAAAAAGGAATTGTAGTGATACCCGATATCTACGTCAATGCAGGAGGAGTGGTAGTCTCTTATTTTGAGTGGGTCAAAAATATTTCTCATATACGTTTTGGAAGATTAGAAAAAAGATTTCAAGAACAAAAAATATTAGAAATTATTGATTTGATTGATAAAAAAACAAATACCAAAACAGACTACGCTACCATTAAAAATGTTCTCCATGGTGCAGATGAAGAGGATTTAGCTTTTTCTGGTTTAGAAGATTCTATGCGAAATGCGTTTATGGAAATTTACAATACAAAAAAACAAATTAAAAGATCATTTCGTGAAAGCACCTATTATATTGCTTTAAAAAAATTAAGAAATTTTTATACGCCTGAAGGCTTTCCTAAAAAATAACGAATTAAAATTTATTTTTGAATAGGATTGTCCAGATGACCTGTTTTGACATAAATCATCGCTCCTTTTGATTTGGCAAAAGGGGCATGCTTACTATAACGAGGACTTCTTATCCATGTGCCTGTTGGGTAACTATCGTGTTCATTATGAAATACTCCTTTGATTACAAAAATTTCTTCACCCCCTGGATGAACGTGCGGATTAAAAATTGTATTAGGAGCCCACTTAACTAAAGCTGTGCCAACACCGTCAAATTCATGAAGAGGCATTACGGATAGACCGGGAACCGTTCCTGGATGCCAAGTTGCAGTGCTCATATGAATGCAAACAGTTTCTAAATCATCCTGGTGAAAGTGTCTTAATTTTACAAATAAAGTGCAGCCTTCTTTTGAAAAAAGAGTGTGTGAACTTTTTGGTGGATTTCTAAGATACGATCCTGCAGGATAATCTCCAAATTCATCAGAGAACACTCCCTCTAAAACTAAAATTTCTTCACCACCATTATGAGCATGGCGAGTAAAAGAAGAGTTAGCTGCATATTTAACAACGGTACTTGCGACTGCAACTTCACCACCAACTCTATCTAAATATTTTCTCTCCACTCCAGGAACAGGTGACTGTTCCCAATTCATATCTTGAGTATTCATCACTGCCTTTAAGGCAAAATCAGCATTAACCATCATTTTAATAAATAAAGTTTCATTTATTTATATTACAATTAAGATAATAGAACCCCGTGAATCGGATGATGGTTTTGATTAGGCTTAATAAAATCTAGACATAAGCTTCCGGGAAATATTTGCTTAATTTAAAAACGTGTTCGCGACTAGCCTTTTTCACTATCTAAGTGAGACATCATAAGTTCAGCATATCACGTTCCAGCCGCTATACCTTCAGGAAAAGCCTCGTCTAACCATTTTATTTCTTGAGGGTTCAAATTGATTTCAAGAGCTTTAAAAGAGTTATATTTTTTTCGATAATAATAATTTAAAACTCTATTAAAAAAGAGAGAACGAATAATGAAAATATTATGCATATTATATGATGATCCAAAAGGCGGAATGCCTACAAGTTATCCATTAAAGGCACTTCCTAAACTGGAAAAATATCCAGATGGGATGACACTACCAACGCCAAAAGCAATTGATTTTAATCCTGGTGAATTGTTAGGTTGTGTTTCAGGAGAATTAGGTTTAAGAAAATTTTTAGAAGACCAGGGACATACACTAGTTGTTACCTCGGATAAAGATGCTGAAGGTTGTGTTGCAGATAAAGAATTAGTTGACGCTGATATAGTTATATCACAACCGTTCTTTCCATATTATCTAACAAGAAAAAAAATGGAATCAGCACCAAATTTAAAAATAGCAATTACAGCAGGTATTGGTTCTGACCACGTAGATTTACAAGCGGCGATGGATAATAAAGTTGATGTAGTTGAAGTAACTTATTGTAATTCAAGGTCAGTTGCTGAACATATTGTTATGATGATTTTATCTTTAGTTAGAGATTATCATAATCAACACAGAATAGTAAATGAAGGCGGTTGGCATATTGCTGACGCTGTAAAACGTTCTTATGATGTGGAAGGTATGCACGTAGGTACTATTGCGGCCGGACGTATAGGTTATGATATGTTAAGAAAAATGGCGCCGTTTGATGTACATTTACATTACTTTGATAAACATAGATTACCTAAAGATAAAGAAAAAGAATTAAATTTAATTTATCACGATTCAGTAGAATCTTTAGTTGCTGTTTGTGATGTTATTAACATAAGTTGTCCGCTTCATCCTGAAACGGAGAACTTATTTAATGATGAATTGATCAGCCAATGTAAACCAGGTGCGTATATTGTTAATACTGCTAGAGGTAAAATCTGTAATAAGGATGCAATAGCAAAAGCACTTAAATCTGGACAGTTGAGTGGATATGCTGGAGACGTTTGGTTTCCACAACCAGCACCTAATGATCACGTTTGGAGAGCTATGCCTAATCATGGTATGACCCCACACACTTCAGGAACAACTTTATCAGCGCAAGCAAGATATGCCGCTGGCACAAGAGAAATATTAGAATGTTTCTTTGATAAAAAACCAATTAGAAATGAATATCTAATTGTTAAAGATGGTCAACTTGCAGGCATGGGAGCACATTCTTATACTAAAGGTAGTGCAACTGGCGGATCAGAAGAAGCTGCAAAGTATAAAAAATAGAAGATACAGAAACAACCGAGCTTACGCTTCTCTACAAGTAAATGTGCAGACTACAACATTGCAGTCTGCGTCGCTCATGCTCTCTTTTTTACCATATTCTTGTTTTATTATCTGATTATAAAAAAAAGAAAGTCATTTATCAAAAAACTTAAACGTAAAATAAAGCAAAGACCCTCATTTTAACTATTTAAGTAAATTCTTATTTTTTTTATGCTAATTCAATCGCCTATTGTCTTTCTTTAATAAATAAAGATATCTATAATATATTAAATGCATAACAATTTAGGTAAATTTTCTGCCCGATAAAATTATTTAACTTCATTTAATAAAAATTACTATGCAACTGGAAAATATATCGTTTTTGTTTAATATTAAAAATCTCACTTTATGAAAGCCTATATTATTCACGAAAATGATGAGTGGACTCAACCGCTTAAAGAGCAACTAAAAAAATTGTCTGTGCCCTTTGAAGATTGGCATATGGCAAAAGTTAATTTAAACACCGACTCTATTCCACCGGCTGGAGTTTTTTACAATCGGATGAGTGCTTCTTCCCATTCAAGAGGACATCGATTTGCACCTGAGTATACGGCTGTGATTTTAAATTGGCTATCTTTTCATAATAGACGAATTATCAATGGTGAAAACTCACTATCTTTGGAAATTAGCAAATCGTTACAATATAAAAAATTAAATGAGCACAATATTAAAACACCAAAATCTATTTTTTGCTCGGGAAAAGAAAATATTTTATCTTCAGCAAATCATTTTACTGGGCCTTTTATCACTAAGCACAATAGAGCTGGACGTGGACTTGGGGTTAAATTATTTCAAAATAAAACTGAACTTGAAAAGTATGTAAATGGAGATCAATTTGAAGATTCCATTGATGGTATTACAATTTTACAAGAATATATTATGGCGGATCCAAAGGTGATCACGCGTGTTGAGTTTATTAGTTCAAAATTTTTCTACGCGGTACAAGTAGACGCGAGTGATAGTTTTGAACTATGCCCAGCCGATGCTTGTAATATTGAAGAACAGTTCTGCCCCACCAATGCTGATGGAAATAAATTTATGATCGTTAAAGATTATAAAAATCCGATTATCGAAAAATATGAAAAGTTTTTAAAGGCAAATAATGTTGAAGTTGCAGGCATTGAATATATTAAGGACAAAAATGGAGTTAGTTACACATATGATGTGAATACCAATACTAACTACAATTCTCCTGCAGAGAAAAAAACAAATTTATCTGGAATGGGAATGATTGCGGAGTTTCTTAAATCTGAACTTAATAAATTGAAAACAAGTATTAATTAATTACTTTAATTTAAAATCTTACGCAAGACAATGTTCTCCCCCGTTCTCAGGCGTCAGACAGAGCTGCTAAATATAGCTTAGCAATTATTGATATTTAAGAATTGTAGAAACGGCTACTAAATGCAATATTCTGTTATCTTTTAGTTTTTTAAAATAATGATTTATGCATTACATATAACTATTGTTTTTACTTTTTCAAAGTGTATTTAAAATTATATCACTATGTACAATTTATTAGATCCCGCTATTTTATTTTTTCTTTTTGGGGTCTTTGCTGGAACTATTCGTTCTAATTTGGAAATTCCACCTGCGATTACTAAGTTTCTTTCTTTGTATCTACTTATGGCTTTGGGTTTAAAGGGAGGATTTGCTTTACAAAAAGCAGGGCTAAACTTTAACGTAGCTATCACTTTGCTTATTGGAATGTTTTTGGCAATTATTATTCCTATTATTGGTTATTGGGTTTTAAAAAGAAAAGTAAGCGCAGATGATGCGGCTGCTATTGCAGCTACTTACGGATCTGTGAGTGCTGTTACTTTTATTACAGCGGGACAATATTTAGATTTAAATGAAATCAGCTATGGTGGGCACATGGCAGCAACCATGGCCTTGATGGAATCTCCTGCTATTTTATTAGCTATTCTTTTATCTAGCTATTCTAAGAAACAAAAAAAATCTAACACTAAGGACATCCTTCACAAATCTTTCACCGATGGTGCACAACTAATTTTGATTGGGGCAATGGTAGTAGGTTTAATCACCGGTGACAAAGGTGAGAGCATTATGGCTCCCTTCTCTATTGACTTGTTTAAAGGTATGCTTGCATTCTTTCTACTAGATATGGGATTGATGGTAGCAAAAAACTTCAAGGAAGTGATCAATAAACCAATCTATCTTCTTATGTATGGAGTTGTTGCCCCTCCTGCTCATGCACTGTTAGCGCTTCTTCTTTGTTTATTCTTTTCTATTTCGTTGGGCGAAACCATAATACTAATGGTATTGGCTGCAAGTGCCTCCTACATTGCTGTACCTGCAGCGCTAAAGTACGCACTGCCAAAAGCCAACCCTGGTTTGTATTTTGGAATGTCTTTAGGTTTAACTTTTCCTATTAATATTATCATTGGAATTCCACTCTACACTTACATTGCGAAGTTATTTATCCAATAGAGCTTCTTAAAGAAGGATACTTAAATATTACAGGTCGGGAGTGTACTCGCCACGAGCTGGATAGTTTTTAGTAATAGCAAACTCTACCGCTTTGATCAGATCTGTAAATGAAGGCCTTGCAAAAGGCATAGTTTGAGTAGATCCATAATATAACGTTTTATCAGGCTTAACTAAAAAGATACCTGGTTCTGAAAATTTTGCTGGCTCTTCAATACCTATGGAAGTTTTTCCAATACCCTCAGAAATATATAAACCCCATTGTTTAGCGTCAGCTAAAGATAAGCCATAACCAAATTTTAATTCTGGAAATCCTACTTTGGTCGCAAATTCTTCTGCTCTTTCTTTCGTATCAGAAGATACGACCACTACTTCTACACCTTTGTCTTGGTAGTCTTTTAGTAGGCTTCCTAATTCTTTTGTATACATGGCACATAAAGGGCAATGAAGACCTCTATAAAAAACTATTAAATTAAAGCTTTTTGGATTTTCTTTTTCTAAATCAAACGTTCCCCCATTCACTAATGGGAAAGTAAGTTTGGGGACTTTAGTTCTAGGAATGAGCATGTGCTAAGCTTTTATAGATTTGTAGAAGAATGACAACCTTACAATCCTACTTGTTTATTCGGAGACTATAAGAATTATTTATTAAGCAAAAAAGTTTTCAGGAACATCTGCATTCTTTCTTCCAACAATAGCGTAATAATAAAGATGCACTCCGCCTACCGATACTCGGTGACGATATCGTTCTAAGTTATAAATATCTAAATACTCTGAAAAGATTAATTCCTTAATGGTTTTGGAAAAACCTGTGTTGTCTTTACTATCGAGAAAAGTTTCTTTAATATTGAAGGCAATCCAGCCATTATTATCAATCATGTTAAAGGCATTGATAAAAGCTTTTGGAGGAATATCACCAAATCCTAAGGCTGCTACTGTTACTAAGCAATTGCAGTTCCAGGCTTTAATGTTTTCCCTAGTTTTGTTGTCTAAGTTTTCAAAATCACAAATATAGTAATTGTCATAAAGACCAGGACGATCTCGAAGTGTAGCTTCTTTGGCTTCTGGGACAATATCAATACCCACCAATCTTGATACTCCGTGTGTTTTTAACTCCTCCCCCATCATGCCGTTACCAGCTCCAAAATCTAATACTCGTAGTTCAGACATATTCTCTTGAGATTGGCTAAGGGCATTTTTGAGTAGTGTTGAAATTTTAACCGGTGATGTGCATTTCAAACGGTCATAAAACAACTGTTCATACAAGCCAGGTTCTTTATAAATTTCAGCATAATCATGAAATCTTAATTTAACTTTTTCATCCGGATCTTCTTTCCAATAATGAAAATACACCTCGTCCTGATGCAAGTGATCGACATTTTCTTGTGGAAACGCAATTTGATAATTATTTTTCATAATGGTTTTTATTAGAGATGTTCAGAATTTTTTAGCAAAACAAAATTGATTATAGAACATACGGTCGAGCTAAGCAAATTGGGATAAGTTTTTATATAATCGTGACCGAATGCAGCAATAGGGTATTTTTAGATACTATTTTTATTTATTAAAATTTTTCTTAAATAAATTATTTACGATTATTTGGTGTTATCTAGAATAAATTTAGAAACAACTCTGGCAACTTCTTCTTTGTTGGTTGAAAACCAATGATGGCCTCCGTCAAATGCGGTAGTCATCGGCAACCCTTCCGTTAATAGCATCAGCTCTGTTTTGTTTGAATTTTTTTTCACTAAATCGTTTTGAAAATATTTTTGCTGCTTAGGATGCTGAGCTGCTTTCAAATCTCGCGCATGCTGAATAATTAAAATGGGCAAATTCATTTTATATTTAATCTTATAAACTGGCATATTATAATAAACATTCCCAGTCTCTCTTCCATCTTTTCTTTCAGCTCGTGCAACATAAGGAGATGCAAAAATCAAGCCTGCATAAATATCTGATGGTCTAGTTTTTTCGTCACCTGCCAAAGTTCCTATCATTCTTGGGCCACCAGAACTGCTGCCGCCTAACCAAATGGGTCTGTTCAGTTTTTTTTTATAATATTCGGTTGCTACTTTCTGACGGTAAATTACATGATCTTCAAAAGCTGTATATTGATAACCCTGTCTATTTTTAGAACTTTGTGGAATAGGAGATGCCACCATGATGATATCGAACTTACCTTGTAAGTTAACAATAGGTTGATAGTCCAAACCTATGTAAGTACCCTCGCCTCCACCATAGAACATTATGACTGGCTTATTTTTGTCTCCATCACCCTTGTACCATTTGGTAGAAATACTACCCAATTCTGGTTTACACTCTTTAACTTCGCAGGGTATAGGAATAGTTTCTTCATTGGAAAAAGATTGTCCTGAATAAACAAAGTTCATTAAAACCGAAAGAACCAAGATGACGACTGCTCTTAATTGAGACATGATTGAATTTTACCACCTCTTGTATCGTTAATCCATTAGAATGAAGACACCATGTAAAAAAATTAGTGAGCAAATCCGAGCTTGATTAAAAAGGACTAACCATTAAGTTGCATGGGTAAATTTACTTCCACAATATACATGCAAGAATAAAGCCCGCACCAAAAGCATAAAGAGCAATACGAATATATTTTTCCTGTGTGCTGCTAGGATTTTTTTTAGCAATGGCCATGCCAATCATTAAGGAGCCCATTAAAAGAAGAAGCTGTTGAGGAGTCATGTGAATATTGCTAATTATACAGATGCTTAGATTAACGTTTATCCCTTTAATTTAAAAGAACATTTATATCAAAAATATTATCGGCTTAGCATTTTCTAGAAGTAAAAAAATTATAAATTGATACTATCTAAATGATTAGAAACTTATGCTACCTACTATAAAAGAAAATTTTTCTAGAGCTTTTTTTGCTTTTCTATTTTCTATGATTACCATTGGAATTCTTTCTTTCTTAAGCTTTAAAACTCCCTATGGTTTATTTCTAGCTGGATCCTTTGGATCTTCTATGGTCTTGCTATTCGGATACCCTGAGAGTCCATTTGCCCAACCTAAAAATGTTTTTTTTGGACATTTGGTAACTTCTTTAGTTGGTGTGCTGGTGTTGCAGTTTGTACCTGTAGATCAGTTTTTGCAGATAGCGATTGCGGTTAGTTTAGGAATATTTGTAATGATATTACTTGGCATCACTCATCCTCCTGCAGGCGGTAATCCCATAATTGTAATACTAGGAATGGCTTCTTACAAATACTTGCTCAACCCCATTATTTTAGGATCGGTCATAATGATAGCGTGCGCTATTATTATAAACCGTTTTATTTTAAAGAAAAATTACCCGACGAACTGGGTAAATTAATTCAAGTAACTCCAACTAATTGATTGTAGCTTATTTTGTTAATCATAATTTAATAGATTGCCTCATTGATTAATTATTCATAATCTGTTTGCAAGGTTGTTTATGATTTTTCTTTCTGCTTTATTTTTGTTAACCGCCATTCTGTACTCTAGCGTAGGTTTTGGAGGAGGATCTACTTATCTGGCTTTATTATTATTATGGAATACTCCTTATGCTATTTTCCCTATTCTTGCTTTGGCCTGCAATATAGCTGTGGTTTCGGGAAATTCTTTTAATTACATACGTCATGGTCATTTTAATAAAGATTTGCTTTTACCTTATTTAATTGGCTCCATTCCATTTGCATATTGGGGAGGGTCTCTCGTAATAGAAAAAAATATTTTTGAAATTATTTTATTTATCGTTTTATTGATTGCGGGAATTTTGCTGTTACTCAATTTTAAATTTTTTGGGGCTGAAAAAAAATCTTATAAAAAAACACCTTTCTACGTTTCTGTAAGCATTGGTTCTGTTTTGGGATTGGTATCTGGAATAGTTGGGATTGGTGGCGGAATTTTTTTAAGTCCAATACTTTTTTTACTTCAGGCAGGAAAACCGCGTGATATCGCGACTACCGCTTCTATTTTTATTTTAATTAACTCTATTTCAGGTCTGATTGCTCAATTGCAAAAAAACCATGTAGCTACAGAAATTCTAGATCATTGGTTTTTAATTCTATGCGTTGTGATTGGTGGTCAAATTGGAAATTATTTAAATCTTAAAATTCTACCCTCAAAAATATTGGCAGCACTAACGGCTATTCTGGTGTTATTTGTTGCTTTACGAATGGGATTAAAAATTTTTTAAGATAAAGATTTAACTAAACTAAGATTTAAAACTGCAATTAATATAATAAATTATTTTCCTGCACTTTTGGCCACATAAAAAGCAACCGCATCAATCTCTTTGGGTGTTAGCATGCCCGATTCTCCATAGGCAGGCATAATATTCAAGCCTTCTGTTACAACTTTTACAACCTGAGCCATAGTTGGTTTTAATTCGTCCAAAACTGGGCCTACTTCTCCAGTTGCTCCAGCGGCTTTAAGAGTATGACAAGACATGCATATTCCCTTGCCAGTAAATATTTTTTTACCTTCTGACATTTGATCTGCTTTAACTGCAAATGTCAGAAAGTTTAAAGATAACAGTATTAAAAATATTTTTTTAACCAACGTCAATCATCACGCTGTGGTCTTTCCAACCGTTATGTGAATAGGCTCTTCTATTTTCCATTCTTAGTTCGGGTTGTGACTGTCCACCAGCATAGGCTCTGCTTGCCAAATTATAAGTTCCTGGTTTCAAATCAAGCTCAAGCACAAATTGTCTCCAAGCAAACTTTCCAAGATCAGGACCTACTAATTTTGCAGTTTTCCAATTTTTTCCAAAATCAGTTGATATTTCCACTTTAGATAAGGCTTCTGTACCGCCAAATGCTACTCCTGTGATTACAACATTTCCGATAGCAATTTTTCCGCTATCATCGTTTGGTTTAACAATCCAAGACTTTACGGGCATTTCCCAACAAGTAGGATAGCTAGATCCTTTTTTGCCAATTGGAGATACTCGATAACTTGATTTCATAAATTTCACACCTGATTCAGATTTAGTGAAAGAAAGTTTATTTATATGTTTGACGTTATTTACACCAAAATATCCAGGCGTAACTAAACGCAGAGGTGCTCCGTGCACATTTGGCAAATCAACTCCATTCATTTCCCAAGCTAAGATTGAATCTTTGTGCACTTTTAATGGAACCGATCTTTCCATCAACGAATTCTTAGGATCTTGACCTTTTGGCAAATCTCCGCCTGTTCCTGTCATAAATTTAACATCACTAGCTAACCCACCGCAAATATTCACAATGTCAGAAACTGGAATTCCAGCCCAAACTACACAGGCAGCTGCCCCTGTTTTCCACTGAGAGCCTGAAGGTCCATGTTTAAAATATCCTCTTCCATTTCCAGAGCACTGAAGTACCGTTGCTACAGTGGTAAATCCCAGAGATTTTAATTCTTTTAAACTGAATGTTCTTGGATTTTTAACTCCCTCTATATTAATAGTCCAATTTTCTTTTTTTCCAATTTGAGCGTCTGTTAATGTAGGTAAATTATTTCTAACATAAATGTGTCTTATAGGAGTAATAACACTCGACCCAATATCTTCTCTATGTGTCTCAAGACCACTTTTAGAATGCACAATTAATGTAGATCTTTTTTTCCATTTTGCAAAATCTGGCAAATCTTTTGCCTTGTCTTCCGCATGGTTTGCATGAGCTATACTGCCAGGAAATACAGTTGAGGCAGCTGCAAGTCCTGCAATAGTTGCAGATCCTGCTAAAAAATTTCTTCTTGAGTTGTTTGATATCTTGTTTTTCATTTGTTTCTCCTTTTTAATTAAAACAGCTAATTCTATGCTATAATAAATTAAAGTTTTAAACTTCACTTTTTACGAGTATAAAAACAATTTTTAAGAGAATTGCATTATTAAAAATCCTTAAATATGTTACATTTTTAGCATGAACAGAATGTCCGATAGTTTTGGAAGATCGTTTCCCTACATTCGCTTGTCCATTACGGACGTGTGCAATTTTAAATGTGGGTATTGTCTTCCTAATGGATATTTCAAAGTAGAGAATAAACCAGGATTTTTAAATCTAAGTGAAATATCTAATCTAGTGGCTGCTTTTACGGAGCTTGGTGTTTCAAAAATTAGAATAACAGGCGGAGAACCTACGGTTCGAAAAGATTTTTTTGAAGTGTTAAAAAATATTAAATCTGAACACAAAATTAACAATCTAGTAATCACAACCAATGGTTATAAGCTTAATGAAATTGCTGAAGAGCTAATTGCAACTGGAATTAATGGAATTAATATTAGCATTGACAGTTTAGATAGAAATAAGTTTAAAGAAATTACTGGCAAAGATCGCTTACCACAAATTTTAGAAGGAATTAGTATTTTACAAAGTAAAGGTTTTAAAAATATTAAAGTCAATGCTGTCTTACTTAAAAATGTTAATGACAGCCTGGAAGAATTCCAAAGTTGGGAACGTTTTATAAATAATAATGAAATTGATTTTAGATATATTGAGCTAATGCAAACTGGTGACAATCTTGAATATTTTACAAAATATCATGTTTCAGCATCTATTTTTAGAAAGTATATTGAAAGCACAGATTGGAAAGAAATTGCTAAAATCAGTGGTGCGGGTCCATCCATAAATTATGTTCACTCGAAATTTAAAGGAAAGTTTGGAATTATAGCTCCCTACTCTAAAGATTTTTGTAGCACATGTAATCGTTTAAGAGTTACTGCAAAAGGTGAATTGCGACTATGCTTGTTTGGCAACACTGGCACTGATCTACGACCTTACTTGCAAAATCAAAGTCAAAAAGATGAATTAATAGAAATAATTTTAAAACAACTTCGTTTTAAAAAAGAATCTCATTACTTAGAAATGGGCAATACTGGGATCACACCTCACTTGGCTTCAATAGGTGGTTAATATCATGACAAGTCTAAAAATTATTAATCAAAAAGAATTAAAGGACTGGGCAAAAGAATTATTTTTAGAACATAATTACAAAATGATTGATGTCTCAGACAAGCAGCCTACTTTTAGAAAAGCATTGGCTACTGGAAAAATTATTGTTGGCAAAGAAACCTTTGAATTAATTCAAACAAAAAAAATGCCCAAAGGTGATCCTATTAGTTTAGCCGAGATAGCCGCTGTTCTTGGTGTAAAAAAAACTAGTGACATTATTCCCTTATGTCACCCACTGCCTATCGATCATACGGCTACCAAGATTATTATGAACGAAGATGATTACTCATTAGAAGTTTATTGTGTGGTATCGGCACATGCCAAAACTGGTGTGGAAATGGAAGCTATTATGGGAGTCAACACAGCTCTCATTACCATTTATGATTTGAGCAAAATTGTAAATCCAGACTTAAGAATTGAAGGTATAAAATTATTAGTAAAGCAAGGCGGCAAGAGCGGACTGTGGCTCAATCCTGGGGGATTACCTGATTTTTTATCTGAACTGTTTTAGGTATGAAGATTAAAATAGAATTATTTGGAGCTGCGAGGGATTTTTCTGATCAAGACTACTTAGAATTAACACTTCCAGAGCTTAGCAGTATAAAAGAAGTTCGTGAAAATTTAATAGATTTTATTGAAACTAAATATCCTGAAAACAAAAACTATCTAGAAATTGTCAAACGATCTGCATTTGCCAATGAACATAATGAAATTGTCCAAGAACAGTACCAGTTATCTGCTCATTCTAAGCTATGTATCATACCACCTGTGGGAGGTGGTTAATGTTTCACGGCAAGGTAATAGAATCTTCTAAAGAATCTTTATCTTTAGACAAAGCTCAACAATTTATTGCTTCAGAAAAATGCGGCGCGTCTTTATTTTTTATTGGAACTGTACGTAATCATAACAATAATAAAAATGTTACTGGAATTACTTACGATTCGCACGATGCAATTGTAGAGAAAAGTTTTAAAGAAATTTTTGAAGAAGCGGTTGAGAAGCTAACCATTGAACATCCGGCTGTGTATATTGAGCACGCAAAAGGTTATATTCCTTTAGGAGGAATATCAATTGTTATTGCTGTTGCCACAAAACACAGATCTCAGGCATATGATTTATCTAGATACATTATTGAAGAAATTAAAAAAAGAACTCCCATTTGGAAAAAAGAACATTATGACAATGAGGAAACAAGCTGGCTCAAAGGAACTGCGATAATAGATAAGCAGGGCTGACAATGAAAAAAGTATTAAGCTCAGAAATTACATCCGAAAGTATTTATAAAAGTCGACGTTCCTTTATTAAAAAATTGGGACTTTCTGCTGGATCTTTGATGGTAGGATCTAATTTTTTTTTCAATAACTCTTTAGAAGCAGAAGAGAAAGACAAGCTTACCAAATACAGAGATATTGTTAGCTATAATAATTATTATGAATTTGGGACCTCCAAAGAAGATCCTTCTGAAAATTCTGAAAAATTTACTACAACACCATGGTCTATTCAAATCGAAGGTGAAGTGGACAAGCCAATAACTGTTTCGTATGAAAGTATGATTAAAAATTTTCCTATTCAAGAAAGAATATATAGACTTCGTTGTGTTGAAGGATGGTCTATGGTTATTCCATGGATGGGATTTTCTTTAAATCATTTATTAAAAAAAGTTTCTATTAAAAATACAGCAAAGTTTGTTGAATTTGAAAGTGTGTACAGACCCAAACAAATGATTGGTCAACAAAGTAATATTCTACCCTGGCCTTATACAGAAGGCTTGCGATTAGATGAGGCGATGCACCCTCTAACAATAATGGCCACAGGCTTGTATGGAAAAGAACTGCCCAATCAAAATGGAGCTCCCTTAAGATTAGTAGTTCCATGGAAATATGGATTCAAAAGCGCAAAAGCAATTGTAAAAATAAAACTAGTAAAATCTATGCCCGTTTCCTCATGGATGAAAGCTGCGAGTCAGGAGTATGGATTTTATTCAAATGTGAATCCTGGTGTGGATCATCCAAGATGGTCACAGGCAACAGAGCGAAGAATAGGAGATTCAATCTTAAGTCCTAGAAGACCTACTAAACTTTTTAATGGCTATGAATCCGAAGTGTCTAGCTTTTACAAAGGAATGGATCTTAAAAAATATTACTAATCACCTTGAACTACAACTCCTCCTATCTAAAAAAAATAGTATTCATAGTTTGTTTGTGGCCGATTATATCTATTAGTTTTGTACTCTTCACAAATAGCTTTAGTGCTAATCCTGTGAATGAAATCATTCATCATTTTGGAAAATGGACTCTAATTTTTATTTGCCTTACATTGAGCATAAGTCCACTTCGTCGAATAACAAAATCGAACAATTGGCTTATCTATAGAAAAATGCTGGGACTATTTGTTTTTTTTTATGCCAGCATTCACCTTTTGTCTTACGCAGGTTTGGATCATCATTTTGCGTGGAATATAATTTTAGAAGATATTATTAAACATCGCTACGTCTTAGTGGGAGCAACTGCTTGGCTTTTGCTCTTGCCTCTAGCAATTACCTCCTCTCAAAAAATGAAAAAAATATTAAAATATAACTGGATCAAGTTACATCGACTTGTTTATATAATTGCTGTATTGGGAGTTCTTCATTATTTGTGGTTGGTCAAAAAAGATTTGACTCAACCAATGCTCTACGCAGCAATAATTACTATTTTATTATTATTTAGAATTAAGTTTAAAAAAAATTAACTACAAAAGAATTTGATTGGGCAAAAGGCACTGCACTTATTGATTCATCTTCCTAAGTGATTAGGAACAAATATAGTAACTTCTAAATTTGGTAACTTTAATATATATTGCTAGTTATGAATAATAATATTAAAAAAGAAATTCAATCTTCTACGTTTGAAAGGTTGTTAGAGCATTTAAAAGAAAGAAAAGATGTGCAAAATCTTGATTTAATGAATCTTGCAGGTTTTTGCAGAAACTGTCTTTCTAGATGGTATAGAGAAGAGGCAGAAAAAAAAGGAATTACCATTTCAGATCCTGAAGCTAGAGAGCATGTGTACGGAATGCCCTATGCTGAATGGAAAGACAAATACCAAAAATAAATTATTTTATTTTTCTTTAAGTCTTGGAATGAGGCTGATGAAATTACAAGGCTCAAATCTTGAATCAAGTTGATATTTTAAAATATCCTCCCAAGCGTCTGTCACGGCTCCACTTGATCCTGGCAAAGCGAAAATATAAGTTCCTTTACAAAGCACTGCCATAGCTCTGGATTGAATAGTGGAGGTGCCAATTTTTTTATAACTAATTAATCTAAACAATTCGCCAAACCCTGGGATATCCTTTTCTTTAATTTCATCTAGCACCTCAGGAGTAAGATCCCTACCTGTTAACCCAGTTCCACCAGTAGTAATAATGACATCCACTTCTTTGCTAGAACACCAATCTAATAAAATTTTTTTAATAAGCTGTTTATCGTCTTTAACAATTTCTTTGTGCGTTAAGCCATGCCCATTTTCTCTAATTTTTTTTGCAAGTATCGCCCCTGATGTATCGGTTGCTTCTATTCTAGTATCTGAAATGGTTAAAACAGATATGTTAATTGCTTTAAATATTTTTTGGCTACTAATTGGCATTTAGATTATAGCTTATACTAGAAGATTAACTTTGGCACAATAATCATCCCGAGTAAGATTTGATATTTATTTAAATTAAAGAATTTTTTCTGAAAGTTTCAGCAACTTTTTTAACATTTACAGAAGAAGTTTCTCATGTCGCTTAGAGGGCATTTAAAGCTATGTCTGAACGAAAGTACAATACACCCGTTAATAAAGCAGCAGTTGCTATTCTCAAATCCATTAAATTTCTTTCCTTATTGGATTAATGTTTTATATTTTAATCATGAATCATAACTATATTTTAGATGTTGTGCTAAGGAGAAAGATTTAATAAAAAATGCTGAAAGAAAAGTGGAGACTTGGGCTGATAGAGTGGGTGTCCAAACAGTTCAGATACAGTTTGAAAATTACGATCCTTTTTTTAATATTAATACCAAAGAAGATTTAGACAAAGCAAAGATACTACTTAAAAATAATGATTAGTTATAAGCAGTCAAAACATATTTTAAAAAAATCACTAATTAAAATTGGAGATGAATATATTCATAGTGGCAATAGTTTAAACAGAGTTTCGTCTGCAAATATTATATCTACTATAAACTATCCTTCCGCTAATAATACTTCGTTTGATGGTTTTGCTATTTGCTCCAAAGACACTAAAAATTTAAGCAAAAACAATTCGAAGAAATTTAGAATTGTTGGAAGCGTTATTCCCGGAAATAAGCCAATGACAAAAAAAATTAAAAAATTCGATGCTGTTGAAATTATGACGGGCGGAGTGATACTTAAGCCTTTTGATGCAATTATACCAATTGAGCAAATTATTTTTTATCCGAATAAAAAAGAAGCTAAATATATTGTCATTGATAAAAAAATGAAAAAAAATGAGCATGTGAGGTTTTTAGGCTCCGATTATAAGAAGAATGATTTGATTGTTAAAAAAGGCACTATTATTCAGTCTAATCATATTCTCGCTTTAAAAACATTGGGAATTAAAAAGATAAAAGTTAAAAAAAAGCTGAACATATTATTTTTTTCAACAGGTAATGAGATTTCTAATCAGGATAATATACCCAATTGGAAAGTTAGAAATTCTAATAGTCACTATATCAAGTCATTAAGTAATCATTTTTTATTTAACTTTATAAGCGGTGGAATTCTTAAGGATAATCATGAAAAAATTTTTAGAAATCAGATCAAAAAAATGTGTAATGCGAGAATAGATATGATTGTTACTTCCGGAGCTGTTTCTGCTGGAAAATTCGACTTTGTTCCCGGTGTCATCAAAGATTTTAAATTATCTAATTTTTTTAAAGGGGTAGCAATCAGGCCTGGAAAGCCAATTTTATTTGCTAAGATTAAAGGAAACCAAAAAGTTATTTTTGGATTACCTGGAAATCCCATTTCTTCCGCTGCTTGTTTTAGGTTTTTTGTCCAACCTTACATAATGGATATCTTGGGTGTTCCAACCGAAAAACCAGTGAAGGCTATTCTAAATAAGAGCTATACGAAAAAAAATGGCTTTACTCGTTTTGCAAAATGTAGACTAAAATCAAACCATGACGGCAAACTAGTAGTAGAAGTCTTACAAGGACAAGAGTCT
>Ga0209702_10000763_pt1 | contig 66639 bp, 57 predicted proteins | sample FRY01_FD_187210 | JGI IMG/M metagenome (GOLD analysis project Ga0209702, IMG submission 187210) | Freshwater microbial communities from Lake Fryxell liftoff mats and glacier meltwater in Antarctica - FRY-01 (SPAdes) (version 2) | ecosystem: Environmental > Aquatic > Freshwater > Ice > Glacier... | reverse complement strand
CGCCGGCGCACCGACCCTGCGTCCCGAGCCGGAGACCCTCGGGCCGGAACACCACTTTACCGAAGAAGAGCGGTCCTGGTGGTCGCTCCAGCCCATCAAGAAGCCGCCCGTCCCCGCAAAAGCGGATCCGGACGAGCGGAACCCTATCGATGCCTTTGTCCGCGCGACCCTCGTCAAGAACGACCTGCGCTTTTCCCCCGAAGCCGATCCCGCGACCCTGATCCGCAGAGCCAGCTTCGACCTCACCGGGCTGCCGCCGACTCCTGCTGCAGTTGACGCCTTCCTCGCCCGCTCCGCAGTCGACAAGGATGCCGCCTACACTGAACTCGTCGAGACGCTCCTCGCTTCGCCCGCCTACGGCGAAAAGTGGGGCCGTCACTGGCTCGATGTCGCGGGCTACGCCGATTCGGACGGGTTCACCGAGCAGGATACCGAGCGCAAACACGCCTGGAAGTATCGCGACTACGTCATCGCCGCGCTCAACGCGGACAAGCCGTTTGATGCCTTTGTCAGGGAGCAGCTTGCCGGAGACGAGATCGCGGCGAAGGAGGGGCTCAATGCGAACTCCCCGACGGCTGAGGAAAAACAGCGTTACGCCGAGCTCCTCACCGCCACCGGATTTCTCCGCATGGCCCCCGACGGCACCGCGACCCAGAACGACCTCCTCGCGCGGAACACCTCCATCACCGATACGATCAAGATCGTGAGCACCGCCTTTTACGGCATGTCGATCCAGTGCGCCGAGTGCCACGACCATCGCTACGATCCCATCACCCAGTCCGACTTTTACGAACTGCGGGCCGTCTTCGAGCCGGGCTTTGATCCGAAAAACTGGCGTCTGCCCGCCCGTCGGCTTGTCTCCCTGCAGACAAAGGAAGAGAAGGCTGCGGCCGATGTGATCGAGGCTGAAGCCAAAAAAATCGACGACGCCCGTCTTGTAAAGCAAGCCGCCTTCATCGCCGAAGTCCTCGGGAAAGAGCTCGAAAAGCGCGACGAAGCGCTCCGCGGCGACCTGCGAAAGGCCTACGAGACGGTCTTGAAAGAGCGGACGCCCGAACAACTCGCTTTGCTGAAGCAGCACCCCAGTATCGAGAAGCTGACTGCCAGCGCGCTCTACCTCTACGACTCCACCTACAAAACGAAGCACGCCGCCACCCTCAAAACCATGACCGACGAGGCGGCGGCGGTGCGGGCGACCAAGCCGAAAGAGGAACTTGTCCAGGCCTTCGCCGAGCTGCCCTTTAAGCCCGAGGCGATCCCGGCGACCCACCTTTTCTTCCGGGGCAATCCCGAATCGCCGAAGGAGGTCGTGAAGCCGTCCGATCTCAGCGTCCTCTCGGCATGGCGGAAGACCGATCTGCCTGAGAAAGTCGCCAATCTCCCCACCACCGGTCGCCGTTTCGCCCTCGCCGGGACGCTCACTGACGGCGAGCACCCGCTCCTCGCCCGGGTCATGGTCAATCGCGTCTGGATGCACCATTTCGGGACCGGTCTGGTGAAGACGGTGGCCGAGTTCGGCCATCTCGGGGAGCAGCCCAGCCACCCCGAGCTGCTCGACTGGCTCGCCGCGAACTTCATGGAAGAAGGCTGGAGCCTCAAAGACCTCCACCGCCTCATCCTCACCAGTCACACCTGGCGGCAGCAGTCCGTCCGCGATGCGATGCGGGATGCGATCGATCCTGACAATCGCCTTCTCAGTCGCCAGAACAAACGCCGTATCGAGGCCGAGACCCTGCGCGACGCGCTCCTCGCGGTCTCGGGTAAGCTTAATCAAAAAGTCAGCGGAGAGCCGGTCCCGGTCATGTTGACCGAGGAAGGCCAGGTCGTCATCGGAGTCGACACGATGGACACGGCCGGACGCCAGACCGGAAAATTTATCCCGCTCAACGGCGAGGAATTCCGCCGCAGCATCTATGTGCAGATCCGTCGCTCGCGTCCGCTCGAGATGTTCGCCGCCTTTGACGCCCCCGACATGACCAATGCGAACTGCGAGATCCGCCCCGTCACGACGGTGAGTCCGCAAAGCCTGCTGCTGATGAACAATCTCGGGATGCGCGAGTTCGCCCAGTTCTTCGGCGAGCGACTTTTGAAAGAGGGTAGTGATACCCCCGCCCAAATCGACCTCGCCTGGAAGCTCGCTTACGGACGCGCCCCGCGGCCGGACGAGCGCGAGGCGGCGATGCAGTTCGTCACCCTCCAGACCGCGCATTACACCGTCCATCCCGCGAAACGGGAGCGGACCGCCGGTCCGGCCGAGACGGCAGACGCGCCCGCCCGGCTCCTCGGGCTCGCTGCGATGGGGCACGCCCTCATGAGCGCGAACGAATTCCTCTACCTCGATTGATCATGAACTCGCGCCGCGAATTTCTCGAAAAAAGCTACGGGCTCGGAGCGATCGCTCTCGCAACCCTGATGAAAGAGCAGGGGCTCCTCGCCAATCCGGCGCTTTCCGGGGCGAACGCGCAACATTTCGACATGTTGCCCAAGCCGCCGCACAGTTTCGGGAGGGCGAAATCGATGATCTCGATGTTCATGCAGGGCGGTCCGAGTCACATCGACCTCTTTGATCCCAAACCCGAGCTGAACCGCCTCGACGGGAAGGACTTCCCCGGCGAGATCAAATACGACGACGCCGCCGGCGCGAGCCTCGAGGTGATGGGCTCGCCGTGGAAGTTTTCGAAGCACGGACAGTCGGGGATGGACTTCAGCGAACTCGTCCCGCACATGGCCGGCATCGCCGACGAGATGACGATGATACGCTCGATGCACACCGGGGTGAACAACCACGGCCAGTCCATCAATGCGCTCATCAATGGCTCCATCCTCACGGGGCGGCCCACGCTCGGGAGCTGGCTGACCTACGGGCTCGGGTCGGAAAATCAGAATCTCCCCGCCTTCGTCGCCCTTACCGACCCCCGCGGTCTCCCCGTGCTCGGAGTCGATAATTTCACAAACGGCTGGCTGCCCTCGGTCTACCAGGGAACCGTGATCCGCCCGAAGGAACCCCGCATTCTCAACCTCGATCCGCCCATGTCTCTGAAAGGTGATGCGCAGGCGCGATACCTCGATTTTGTCGAGACACTCAACCGTGGCCATCTCGAGACCCGTCCCGGCGAGACGGAACTCGAGGCGCGCATCCAGAGCTTCGAACTCGCCGCAAGGATGCAGATCTCGGCGAAGGAAGCCCTCGACATCAGTCAGGAAAGCGACGCGACGCGAAAGATGTACGGGATCGATCAGAAGGAGACCGAAGACTTCGGAACCCGCTGCCTCATCGCCCGTCGCCTCGTCGAGCGCGGGGTACGTTTTGTCTCCGTCTTCACGGGCAACCAGACCTGGGACAACCACGCCAGCATCACCACCGGGCTGCCCGCCGCTTGCCGCTACGTCGACAAACCCGCCGCCGCCCTCGTCCTCGATCTGAAACAGCGCGGTCTCCTCGACAGCACCGTCGTCCACTGGGGCGGGGAAATGGGACGTCTCCCCGTCATTCAAAATCGTGCCGGAGCCCCCCGCGGTGATCGCAAGACGGTCGGACGCGACCACAACACCTACGGATTCAGCATGTGGGTCGCCGGAGGCGGTTTCAAAGGCGGACACACCCACGGCGCCACCGACGAATTCGGCCACCACGCGGTGGAAGACGTCGTCAATCACTACGACTACCACGCCACCCTCCTGCACCTCTTCGGCCTCGAAGCGAAGGAGTTGACCTACAAGAGGAACGGAACCCCGCAATCGCTCATCCAGAACGATCAGGCCAGGATCGTCAGCGAGCTGCTGGCGTAGGCAATCGCTCTTCTGTAGCTTCCGCTGTAGCCGGCCTCTTCGAGCTCAGCTCTGCGAGGCCGGGAGGGACGCGCAGGCTGCCGTGGATACCCAACCCGAGGTCACAGACCCCGGCTACAGGCTTCTGCTTCGCTGTAGCTGGCCTCTCTGAGGCCGGGATGCGCCGCCAACACGTCCTCGACAAACATTCCATCATTCCCGATCGCCTCGATCGGACAACTCTCCAGCGCCTCCTCACAGATTGCTATCTCGGCTGGACCCACCGGCTGGCGTCTCACATAGGAGTGACCCGCGTCGGAGTTCCGCACGAAAATATCGGGGATCCGCTCGCGGCAGAGGTCGCAGTCGATGCACTGGTCATCGACGTAGTAGCTTCCGGGAACATTGTCAGGGTATCGGTCGTGGTGATTTGCCATGGGGCACGATACGGGGGCGGGGCGGGGGATCTTTCAGGTGGGGAGTGTTCTTACTTCAAAAGAATCTCCCCTATGCCGTCATGGGAGCAGAGTTGTCCCATGAAATCGGAATTCACTGCTATTATCGAACCTGCCCCGGAGGGCGGGTATTGGGCGATTTATCCGGAGAACACCGGCGCCAACGGCCAGGGAGAAACTATTGAGGAGACAAGACAGAGTCTGATCGGGGCAGTTGAACTGCTCCTTGAGGATCGCCGCTCGGATTATCTTCGCGGCCTTCCTGTTGATGCCATCGAGGAAAAGATTCTGGTGGGATGAAGCTCCTTCACACGTCCACTACCTAATCACCTCGGCTTTTCCTTCTTCAGATTATGATGGGGAACCACGAATGGAACGAATGAAACGAATTTTCGAAAAGATGTTCGGAGTGCTTGTGCCGGTCGGCCCCCAACACCGATTTTCACCGATGCGCTGCGCTCCCGCAGATAGGCACGGATTTTTTTAAGATTGGACTTTGGGGATCGTTCCTTTCGCGTTCACTCCCTCACTCCCTCACTCCCTCACTCCCTCACTCCCTCACTCCCTCAACCCGTCCGCCACCTTCCGCCACCTTCCGCGCCGCCGCCTCCCACTCTCCCGGCCCGCTGCTTCCGAAAGCGGTCACCATGCGCCAGGTGCCTTTGAATCCGGCGGGCACGGTTTGGTTGTCGAAGTTTTTCAGGTAATACTTACGATAGGTGCCGGGCACGTTCCAGATCATCGAGACGGGTTTGGCCACGGCGGGAGACTCGAGCAATCGGGAGACTCCGAACTGGCGGCTGACGGGCTCGTAGACGGCCATCCAGTCGACTGGTTTTTTGATGTAAAATTGACGGGCGACTTCCTCGCCATCAGTGAGTTCTCCTGATATCTCATCGCCTGTATCTCCATCATTCCCCGCGAGGTAGGCGGAGACGGTCGGGGTCCATGCGTGCATGAAATGGTAGACGAGCTTCAGGGGAGTTTCCTCAGCCGTGAAAAAGGTCGTCGTTTCGTAGAGGCGGTTGTCTTTGATCTCGATGGTGCAATCGAGGGAGAAGTTTCGGATCTTCGAGACGCGGTGAAAGCGGAAGGTCTCCCCGTTCAGCGTTTCGCCGGGTGACTCGAGCGTTTTCCCGTTGAGTTCAAAGCTGAGCGATGTCAGGACCTCGGGTTCGTTCTCGAGATGGTTGGTGCCGATGAATCCGACATCGGGGAAAGAGAAGACGGTACCATAGGCGCTCTTTTCCGTCGTCATCGGCACGCCGCGGAAGTCGAGGCGTCCGGGTGTCCACTGGGACTGCTGGCGCAGCAGTAACGTGACCTCGCCGCAGGTGACGGTGATGCGGGGAAGATCGGGCCCGAGATTCGGGCGGAAGGGTTCAGCCCCGACGAGCGGGGAAAGGGGGAGGGCGCAGAGGAGAAAAAGCAGGGCGGGACGGAGGATCATCGCAGAGCAAAGTCCGGTAAGGCACGGTCGTCAGGGGACGGGATCGTGGGGGAGGAGGAGCGCGGGTGATGGTAGCATGGGGCTTCCAGCCCATGCACCGGCCTTTGTAGATAGCTGCGCGATGGGAATGACCCCGCTCCTCAACGGCGGCCCCGCCGAAAGGCAAGGGCTGGAAGCCCGTGCTACAGGGGCTCGCCAGCCCGCCAGCCCTCGAAAACGTCTCGCAGGCTTGACTTCCCCCTCCATTTCACGCTATGAAAGAGGTCATGCAACAGAACGGATCCTTTACTACCTCCCGCCGTCGATTCCTTGGCACCAGTGTCGGTGCGGTCGCTTCTCTCAACATCCTCTCGGGCTTCGTGAAAGCTCAGGGCACGGGCGCCAACGGCAAGCTCAACATCGCCTTTATCGGTGCCGGCGGTCGTGCCGGGGCGAACATTGACGGCTGCGCCGCCGCCGGGCAGAACATCTACGCCCTCTGTGACGTGGACCGCGCCCGTGCCGAGGGGGCTTACAAGAAGTTCCCCGAGGCCAAGGTCTACGTCGATTGGCGCGAGATGCTGGAAAAAGAGGGCGACAAGATCGATGCGGTCGTCATCTCGACGCCCGATCACCTCCACGCGGTCGCGACGATGGCGGCGCTGAAGATGGGCAAGCACGTCTACGTCGAGAAGCCGCTCACCCTCACCATCTCCGAAGCCCGCGCCCTCCACGAAGCGGCCCGCAAGGCCGGCGTCTGCACCCAGATGGGGAATACCGGTCACGCGGCCGAGGGTGCCCGTCTCACCAACGAATACATCCAATCCGGTGCGATCGGCGAGGTCTCGCAGGTCTATTGTCGCACGAACCGCCCCATCTGGCCGCAGGATCTCGTGCGTCCGGCTGCGGAACCCGTCCCGGAATCCCTCAACTGGGATCTCTGGCTCGGGCCCGCCGCCGACAAACCCTACAGCAGCAAGATTGCCCCATTTAAATGGCGCGGTTTCATTGACTACGGCACCGGCGCTCTCGGTGACATGGGCGCGCACATCATCGATCATCCGATGTGGGCGCTCAATCTCGGTCTGCCCACGAAGGTCTCGGTGGAGAAGGCGGATCGCAAGGTGCCCGGAGCGGAGAAAGATTCGCATCCCTCGTCCTGCATCATCAACTACGAGTTCGCCGCCAAAGACGGGCGCGGCCCGGTGAGGCTACAGTGGCTCGACGGCCAGTACAAGATCCCGCGTCCCGCCGGGATGCGCGAGGATCAGCAGGTGCCCGACAACGGCTGCGTCTACCTCGGCAGCGAGCATCACATGATGCACGGCAGTCACGGAGGCAACCCGACTATCATCGATCCGGCTTTTGCTAAATTTGTCGCCCCGCCCAAGACGATGGAGCGTTCCCCCGGCCATTATGTCGAGTGGATCGAGGCCATTCAAAAGGGTGATCCGTCGCGGGCGAAGTCGAACTTCGATGTCGCGGTGCCGCTCACCGAGACACTCCTCCTCGGCACGATCGGTTCCCTCCTCGGCGCAGGGACCGAGCTGACCTGGAATCCCGAGACGATGAGCACGGGCAACGAGATGGCGGACAAACTCGTCAAACACAGCTACCGAGAAGGCTGGTCGCTCTGATCTATTCTTCGCCACTGTCGGCAAGCACATCGAGGGTGAAACCTCCGATGTGCGAGCCGTCGGGGCCGGGGTAGATCCAGTCGTTGAGCCGATCGGTCGTGAAGGTCACGGTCGCGCCGCGGTGCACGTCAAGAAGCTCGTGGGGATCGTTCATGAGGGTGCCGGTCACTTCCGTCGCGGTGATCCTGAGCACCGTCACCCACATGTATTCCGACTTCCGATCTTCGCGGAACTCGGCCTTGGCGATGTAGCGATCTTTTTCGCCCGATCCTGACGAGGTGTAGGCCTCGACAAACTCGGGCCATCGGGTGATCGCCTCTTTTACCGCTGCGGCCATGCGGGGATTGTTGTCCGAGATCTCGATGACGGGTTCAAAGGTCGGCTCATTAAACAAGTTCACCGGATCGCTCCCGCAAAGCCGCTCGAGCAGCCCGGGGTCGAACTCATTGCAGCGCTGCAGTTCGGGACAGTAGATCGCGAGGCAGTCCGGCCCGCCCATCGCGGCGAGGATGCGGCCGATGACCCGGTAGGCTTCGCGGATGCGCTCGCGGTCGGTCGTGTCGTCCATGAGATCGACAGAGATCCAGGCGACGTGTTTTTCGACGGCGTTGCGCAGGCGTTTGTCCCGGATCGCGCCGCGGGCGAAGCTCTTCGGGTTCTCGATGTAGGGCTGATCGGAGACGAGCACGGCGAAAAGTCCGGCGGGGATTTTCACCATGAAATGAAGAATCTCGCCGTCCCCGGCTCGCCGTTTCTCGGGCGGGGAGAAGGGGATCACAAAAAACTCGGCATCGGGAGTCTGCGGGTGAAACTTGATCCCGAGAGCGCTCGAGACACAGTTGCGGATGCTCGTTTCATCGGCGTCACGGGGCTCGGCGAGGAAAAAGACGAGGGAGATGAGTTTGTCGATCTGCTCGTCCTCCGTTCCCGCTCCAGGGCGACCGGGAGCGTTCTTTTTCCCCCGATGCGGCATGAGCCAGCGCACGAATTCGATCGCGAACCAGAGCAGGGCGAGGAAAAGCGCGGTCACGCCCCATACCGTGAGTCCTGTCCCCACCAGCATCGCCACCGGCACGAGGAGGATCGCGGCAGAGAGGTAGGGAAATTTCTGGAATCGAGGAGGCATTAAAAATCACGAAAGGTGGAACCGTGGCGGAGCGGTCAGAGGTCTCCCTGATCAGGGAGAGGCTGAGGCACCACGGTGGGCGGGAATGGTCGGCAATCCGCTCGCGTGGTCAATCACGAAACGCTCGCTGACGGGATTTAGGTAACCTTTCCATTCCTGGCCGGGGCGCAAGCCCGCCGGGGGATCGAGGAGGAGGACCGGACGGGGGGAAAAAGCCGTCAAAACTCGCTTTGGCGGGCCGTCATTGAGAAAGCCGAGGGTCGAGCGCACTCGGGTCGGGATCATTTGAACGCGACTGGCCCGCACGAGCACTCCCTCTTCTAGCACCCGGATGACCTTCGCCTCCACCGGGATCCACTCGAGTTTTGCGATTTCGAGACGCTCACGCTGCGCCTCGGCCCGAACGGCGGCGACGCGACGTTCCTCCGCTTTGAGAAGGGCGGTTTTACGCTGGTCCCGCTGGATCGCGAGGTCTTCCTGATAGCGTTTCAGCGCCACGACGGGATCGAAGTCGTAGCGGGCCTGGATCTCCGGGCCGAGGTCGAAGAGGGAGACTCTCGCCATGCCGCCCTCGTGCCGCACGAGCAGTGCGTCGGTCTCGGCCCGCAGCACGGTGACCCCACGGAAGACCTCTCCCTTTTTGGTGACCAGTTCCGGGAACTCCGCGCCCTTCGCCGATGGGGGCGTAGCGGCTTCCTCTGCCCTGAGCGGAAGCAGGAGAAGGACGGCGTAGACAGGAAGGAGACTGGCGTATTTATTCAGCATGCCGCAGGAAAGCTTGGCAGTTTGTAGATTCCCTTGCAACTTTTCTTGAGGTGGGCGGTTCCTTCCCGTATCACAGTAAGCTTAGAATGATGATCGCAGCACCTTTCCCGTCCCTCCGTACTCTGGTCTTTGCCGCCTCGCTCCTTGTTACCGCCGCGAGCCTCGCAGAGGAGTCATCGGGAGAAACACGGAAGGACAAGCCCGGCATGTCGAAAGAGCGAGTGCGTGACAAGGGGGACGTCGCCCGCCTCGAGGTCTGGGAATCGCTCAGCCCCGAGCAGCGCGACAAGCTGAAGCAGGCGCTCCGCGATGTCTGGACCGATCCGGCCGTGATCAGCGCCCGGGAAGAGGTGAAGCAGGCCGGCGATGCGTATCAGGTGGCGATCAAGGCCGCTGTGAGTCGCGCCGATCCGTCCGTCGCCGAGGTGATGTCGAAGATCCAGCGGTCCAACAGCGGCATGGCACACGAGCACATCTGGGGACGTCCTCCCATGAGCACGGGGCAGACGGGCAATGGGATACCGCAGCCGCCGCATGGTCAGGGGCCGTCGGAGAAAGGCGGGCCGGGTCCCCGACGCGGATTCGACGATCAGATCAAGCCTCCGGGATTCCTCGACAACCTGCCGCCCGAGTCGAGGGACAAGTTCCGCCAGGCCGAGGAGTCGGCGCTGGCCTCAGATGCGGTGAAGGTGGCGCGTGCCGAGCTCGAAAAGATCCGCGAAGAGGGCGAGTCCCTGCGGCGGAAACGTCTCGAGGCGCACCGCACCCTCCGCAAGGTGACCCTCGATGAGATGATCCGGATCGACCCGTCGATCGCCGAGATCCGCAAAAAGCTCTCCGGTGAAGAACGCGGCGGCCCGAATATGGCACCCCGCAAAGAGGGACCGAAGAACAAAGACCCGAAGGCGGAAGACAAGCGGCCGGACCGGGCTGTCGTTCCGGCGGATCGTGCGCCCTAGCCCTGATACGGCTCAGTCGAGCATGGCGAGGAAGGCGGCAAACTCTGCCGGGTCCATCCCGATGAGATTCTTCTCGGCGGGAAAGCTGCCCCCATTCACATCGTCGATGTATTCGCGGAAGGCGGCGATCCTTTCTTCCTGAAGACGACGGTATTCGGCCAGGAAATTCCGGTAGGCCCTGGCGTGGCGGGGGAGACGCTCGTCGTATTCGCCGAGGATGTCGTCCGAGAAGAGAAACTGCGTGTCGCATCCGCTGCCCGAGCCGAGCGACATCAGCAGGAGTGTGGTCTTTGAGGAGAGGTAGCTGGCGAGCTCGTGCGGCACCACCTCGAGCTCGGCGGCGTAGGCCCCGGCGCTCTCGAGCTCTTTCATTTTGGAGTAGAGCAGCTTCGCCTCGGCGGCGGTCTTGCCGATGGCGCGGTAGTTCGTCCAGGTGACATGGCGGGGGACCAACCCGAGGTGGCCTACCACAGGGATGCCCTCGCGAGCCATCGCTTCAATAATATACGGGCTCGCCGAACAGTAGACCGAGCTGGCTCCGAGCTCGAGGGCACGGAATCCGATCCGGATGGCCTCCTCGTGCGAGGCCATTCCGTGCGGAGTGGCGCACGATAGGAAGCTGTTCGGTGCCGCCGCGACGAGGAGGGGCAGTCGCGCCTGCGCTTCGGGAGAGTCAAAGCTGCAACTCATCAAATCGACTCCGGCGATCTCAGCGGCGGTCGCTTCTTCGGGAGATTTCACATGGATGTGGGTGAGGACGCGTTTGCCTTTGAGCTGCTGCAGTTCGTAGACGGTGTATTTTTTGCGGGGGCGTAGCATGAGGACAGGCTATTCAGGGAAACGACCCCGGGCAAGCCCATCTTTTTGTTCGACGAGGACGCTTTCGCTGCCTATCATCAAAGAAACCCTATCCCCATTCTTATGAAGCGTTTTTCTTTCTACCTGTTCCTCTTCCTCGCCGCCGGATCCAGCTTTTTCACGAGTTGCACGACCACTTCGGAAGACACCGCCCCTAACGGCATTTCCGCCTCCGAGACGGGGATGAACCGTGAATCCATCGCCACCTGGCAGGATCGCACGATGCGCCAACTCGCCTACTGAGGCTTGCCTTAGCAGTAGCGATTTTTATAAATACTAGACGATTCGGTATTCTTAAGCGAAACTCATCCTGAGTCTTCGCCCATGTCACCGCAGTTCATTTTCGAGTATTTCCTCCCTGCCGTCGCCTTCGCGATGGGGGCTTGCATCGGGTCATTTCTGAACGTCGTGATCTACCGGATCCCGAACGGTCTCAGTGTGAACGAGCCGAAGCGCTCCTTCTGCCCCGAGTGCAAGACGCAGATCCCCATTCATCTCAACATCCCGCTGGTGACCTGGCTGATGCTGAGGGGGAAATGCAAGTGGTGCCGGTCGCCGATCGCCTTCCGCTATTTCCTCGTCGAGCTGCTCACCGCAATCTGTTTCCTCGCGATCTGGCATCACGGGATCAACACGGTGGGCCTGCCCGGCGTGGTCGCGCTCTGGGTCATCACCTCGCTCCTGATCTCGGCGACCTTCATCGATATCGATCATTTTATCATCCCCGACTCGATCACGATCGGCGGGACCGTCGCGGGGCTCGTCGCGAGCTTTGCGATTCCCGCTCTGCACGGTGAAACGATCTGGTGGAAAGGCGGGGTCGAGGGCCTCATCGGCGCGACGGCGGGTTTCGTCCTGCTCTGGCTCATCGTCCTGATGGGCAAGATGTTCTTCGGCAAGATCAAACACAACTTCGGCGAGCCGACTGATTTCGAGATCTCGCAGCCCGGCGGCGAGGAGGCTCCCATCATCATCCGCCTCGGCGAGCACGAGTATGAATGGGGCGACGTCTTTTTCCGCAAATGGGACCGGCTCGAGATGGAGACGCTCGAGCTCTATTTTGACGGGGAAAAACGGGAGTTCAAAGAGCGATTCCGCGTCCTCGGCGACGGGCTCGAAGTGGACGGCGAGCGTTTCGAACTCGATGCCGTGAAAAAAATCACCGGGAAGATTACCTCGGCCGTCGTCCCGCGCGAGGCGATGGGATTCGGCGACGTGAAATTCATGGCCATGATCGGGGCTTTCCTCGGCTGGGAGGCGGCCATCTTCACGATCTTCGCCGCCTGCATCATTGGCGCCGTCGTTGGACTGGTGCAGAAGCTCATCCTCCGCGAGCAGTGGGGGAGACCTCTGCCCTTCGGTCCCTACCTCGCCCTCGCCGCCTTCATCTGGATCTTCATCGGACCGGTGATCTGGTTCTGGTATGTGGGAATCCTTCGCTCTGCCGGCGGATTCGAGTAAGGTGTCCCCATGCTCGTCGAAGGAATCCCGCGTCGCACTGTCTGGATCGAGCCCGATGGGGAATCGGTCGGCATCATCGATCAGCGCCGACTGCCTTTTGCCTTCGAGACGCTCACCCTGCACCGGGTCGAAGAGGTGGCGGTAGCGATCCGGGAGATGCTCGTGCGCGGTGCCGGCTGTATCGGGGCGGTCGCTGCCCACGGAATGTTCCTCGCGGCGCGGGAATGCCATCTCGCCGGGCTCACCGGGGCTGCCTTTGACGAACGTCTCTCCGGCCTCGCGGCGCAACTCTGCTCCACCCGGCCCACTGCCGTGAATCTCGCCTGGGCAGTGCGTCGTCAACTCAACGAAATGGCCCTCGTCGCCGACCCGCACAAAAAGGTCATCCTTGCTCGCGGTCTCGCCCGCCGCATCGCGGACGAGGACGCTGATTTTTGCCGTCGTATCGGGGAACATGGACTGCCTTTGCTTAGGGATATTTTTCACCGAAAAGCAGGGGAAAGCCCCGTCAATATTCTGACCCACTGCAATGCGGGCTGGCTTGCGTTTGTCGATTACGGCTCCGCCACCGCCCCAATCTACGCGGCGCACGATGCAGGGATACCCGTCCATGTCTGGGTCGATGAGACCCGGCCGCGAAATCAGGGCGCGCGCCTCACCGCCTGGGAACTGGGGCAGCACGGCGTGCCCCACACCGTCATCGTCGACAACGCCGGCGGACACCTCATGCAGCACGGGCTCGTCGATCTCGTCATTACGGGGACGGACCGCACCACCTGGACCGGAGACGTCGCCAACAAGATCGGGACCTATCTCAAGGCGCTCGCAGCGCGGGACAATGGTATCCCTTTTTATGTCGCACTCCCATCCTCGACTTTCGACTGGGAGACGGCTGACGGCATCGCCGAGATTCCCATCGAAGAGCGGTCCGGCGAGGAGGTCAGCCGGATCAGCGGTCTCACTGAAGAGGGTGCATTCTCCGGCGAAGTCGAGGTGAATCTGGTTGCGAAAGGTAGTCCCGTGGCGAACTATGCCTTTGACGTGACGCCCGCGAGGCTCGTCACCGGGCTCATCTCCGAGCGGGGAATCTGTGCGGCGTCCGGACCCGGCATCGCTGAGCTGTTCCCCGAGATGAGCCCCTTTCGTGAGCCCGCGAGCTGAAAAAATAGCGTATCCTTTCCCATGCCTGTTAAGATCGATCCCAAACTGCACCAGGAGAAGAAACCCTCGTGGATTCGTGTCCGGCTGCCCAATAATCCCGTCTTCTGGGACACCAAAGGACTCATCGACGACCTGAAGCTCGTCACCGTCTGCGAAGAGGCCCAGTGCCCGAATCGCTGGGAATGCTGGGGGCAGGGGACCGCGACCTTCATGATCGCCGGTGACCGATGCACCCGTGCCTGCGGCTTCTGCGCGGTCGACACGCGGCGCCCGCTTGCCCTTGAGGCAGATGAACCCGACCGCGTCGCCGAGGCAGTGCGTCGCATGAAGCTCAATCACGTCGTCATCACCGCAGTCGCCCGCGACGACCTCCCCGATGGCGGGGCCTGCCATTTTGCGAACGTCATTTACAAAGTGCGCGAGCTCAATCCCGAGACGGTCATCGAGGTGCTCGTGCCCGACTTCATCGGTCGCGACGATTCCCTCTGGGTCGTGATGGAGGCGGCCCCGGCGATTTTCAATCACAATCTCGAGACAGTCGAGCGACTCACTCCCGTGGTCCGCTCCAAAGCCGAATACTGGCGTTCGCTCTCCGTGCTCAAGAACGCCCGGAAAATGGCGACTGAGATGGGGCGACGCTGCGCCACCAAGAGCGGCGTCATGCTCGGGCTCGGGGAACGCGAGGAGGAGATCTACAAAGCGATGGACGATCTCCGTGCTCACGACGTCACCGTCCTGACGATGGGGCAGTACTTGCGGCCTTCGCCGAAGCATCTGCCCGTCGTCGAGTACATCGAGCCGGCCGTCTTCGACCGCTACCGCGAGGTCGCACTCGAAAAGGGCTTTCGCCATGTCGCCTCGGGCCCGCTCGTGCGCAGCTCGTATCACGCCGCCGACTTCAAGCCCGAGCTCGATCCTCTCGCGTGACGGCGGGGCCGGGAGCGCCGACTTCGGGGCGCTTTCCGGGCGCGGGTGATTGCGTGAGGGCTTTCCCGTTTCGCGCGGCAGGAATTGTGCTACGGTCTTTTTGTTCGCATCGCCCGATTATTTCGGGTGGAGGAACTGTCACTTTCTCCGAGACTCATTCTGACGGTAACTGCCCCTGAATAATGAAACCGGCATCCTTCTTCTTTCGCACCTTTCTCCTTGCCTCTTTTACCCTGTCGCTCCTCGGCGGGGCCATTTTCACGGACTATTATCTCCGCCACGAGGTCACCCGAAAAGCGAAGCGCTACCTCGCCGAGCAGGGCATCGAGCTTGCTCCCGCCAGTGCCGTCGCGGCGGCTGAAAAGGGCGAACTGATGCACCTCGAACAGCTCGAGACAGCCGGGATCTCCCTCGGTGAGCCCGACGAGACAGGGGCCACGCCGCTCCTCGCCGCCGTGAAAAGCGGCAACGACGCCACCGTCGATTTCCTCATCACCCGGGAGACCGCCCTCGCAACGATCAACCGCATGACCGAGCCGGCTCGCGAGAGTCCGCTCGCGATCACCCTCCGCGAACGTCGCTTCACCCTCGCCGACCGCTTCATCGAAAAAGGGGCCACCCTCGAAGCCGATGCCGAGGCGGGCCTGCCTTTTCTCATCTCCGCAGTCCAGACCGGTGACGGTGAGATGATCGATTACCTTTTGGAAAACAAGGTCGAGGTCGACTACAAAGGGGCGCAGCCCACCACCGCCCTCGCCGTGGCCGCAAATCTCGGGGAGATCGATTTGATGAAACGCTTCATCGCCGCAGGAGCCGATCCCAATGCCCGCGGGATCTCCGGCAAGTCGCTCATCATCGAAGCAGTGAACGAGGGAAGCCGGGAGAAATTCGACCTCCTCCTCGCGAGCAAAGCCGATGTCAACGCCGCCACAGGTGACACCAACGGGGCGAAGGTAACCGCTCTCAGCTACGCCATCGCCCGGAATGACGAGCCGGTTCAGGAAGCTCTCCTCAAAGCCGGGGCGACGCCTGAGGTCTCCAGTCTCACCGGCGAGCCACTCCTCTACGAGGCCGTCGCCTCGCGTGATCACGAGTTGACCCGCCGTCTCCTTGAGCAGGGGGCCGGGGGGAAAGTGATCTCTTCGTCCAAAGTCTCGCCCCTCGTCGCGGCCGTGCGGAACGAAGATCTCGACATGGTTGATCTCCTCATCAAACACGGGACTGATCCCTCCTTCGGCGGCGAGGGCACCGAGTCCCCGCTGCTCGTCGCGGCTGGCAACGGCAATCTCGCGATCGCCCACCAGCTCATCGTCGCCGGTGCCCAGCTCGACACGCAAACACTGCTCGCGAAATCCTACCAGCGTCGCGATGACCCGCTCATGAGCCTGCTCCTCAATTCCGGGGCCGATCCCGAATCGATCCTTCCCGGGACCAGTGAGCGCGTCTTTGATACCGCCGTGCGCGACGGCGCGACCGGGGCTGTGCGTACCCTGCTCGCCGCCGGTGCCAAGATCGGCGACAATCTCTGGGCCGCCCTCCTCACGGGGCAGGATGACCTCATCCGCCTCATCCTCGATGCCGGGGCCGATCCTCGTCAACCCGGGCCGAACAGACAGGATCCGCTCGACTACTGCCTCACCAATGCCCGCTACGGCGCTGCCCGCGTCCTCCTTGACGGCGGGGCCAATCCCGATGCCCGCTTCGATGAAAATGAGTCCTGGCTCTCCAAGGCGGTTCGCGAGGGCAATGCCGACATCGCTCTCGCCCTCGTCGAATCCGGTGCCACGGTGAAGGATGTGAAGGCGAGCGACGGGCACACTCTCATCGGCTGGGCCATCGCCAACGGTATGACCGAGGTCGCCGTCGCCCTTGTCAAAGCGGGCGTCGAACCCAATTCCGAAGAACGCTCCCCGTCGGTGGTCGCTTTCCGTGAAAAGTTTGAGAGTACCACCTTCCGCTACCATCTGCAGGTCGATAGCCGCATTCGTCCTCTCATGATGGCCGCCGCTCAGAAAAATCACGACGTCGCCCAGGCGCTCATGGACGGTGGGGCGAAATGCAACGCCTACTCGCGGAAGTATCTCTTCGCCGCCAGCATCGGGGCCTGGTTCAAAGATGTGAAGATGCAGCAGATCGCGCTGCTCGGGAAAGTGCCCAGGGTGCAACCGCGCAAGGTCGTCGTCGATCTCTCCGCCCAGCGTGTCACCCTCTACGAAAATGGAGTCGCTACCTATTCCACTCCCTGCTCGACCGGACGATCAGGCTACCGGACCCCGGCCGGCGAGTACGTCATTAGCGACCAGAACCGCCACCACACCTCTTCGATTTACCATTCGAGCATGCCCTATTTCCAGCGTTTCAGCTTCAGTGCTTTCGGCCTGCATCAGGGGGCCCTGCCCGGATATCCCGCCTCGCACGGCTGCATCCGGCTGACATACGAAGGTGCCCGCTACCTTTTTGGAAAACTCGAAGTCGGCGACTATGCGGTGATCCAGCCCTGATTTGATCGGGGTAGGGACGCCTCGCCGAGGCGTCCGTCGAATCTCGAGAGGCAGTCCGGTGCGGACGCCCCGGCGGGACGTCCCTACCTTTTCGAAAGGGCAATGGGGGAGATTCACGCTTCCTCCGGATACGCTCGCTCCGGCAACCTCACCTTGAGTTTATTGACCCGGTCACAGGCGACGAGACTCCCCGCCACCGCGACGTTCAGACTGAAGTGCCCCGGCAGGACCACGAGCGAGTGACACGCCGCGATGACCGGCTCGGGCAGCCCGGTGCTCTCACAGCCGAGCAGATAGACAGCCCGTGTCGGGTGCTCGAATGACGCGAGCGGTTCCGCCGTCGCCGTCATCTCCACGCCGATCAGCTTCGTGGCGAAAGGCAGGTTCTCGCGGAACTCTTCAAAGGTCGCATAATGAAAGAGCGGGATCTTCGTCCAGGCGCGGGTCACGTCAGACGACTGCTTCTCATACTTGCGGCCTATCGTGAAGATAAAAGCCGCGCCGAGGATGAAGGCGCTACGCCACAGCGTGCCCACGTTCGTTTCCCCCTCGCTGTTGAGAACCCCGATTCCGTAAAACCCGTCCGTCTCATACTGTTGGGTGAGACGGGACATCGCGGTATGGGAGGAGGCAGGGCAGGTGGAAGAAGGCACCTGCCGTCGCCCGTGGCGGGTCATTTGACCGGGAGTGTATCCGTGACCGCCCCGGTGGCCGGTTCGATTCCCAGCATCTTGCAGACTGTCGCGTGGAAAGCGAGCTGGCCGACCTCGTCGAGGGTTCCCGAGAGAGGTGAGTTTGGATACCCCGCGAGAAAGACCTGCCCCGACATCCGGATAGACTCCTCGACAGGATAGCCGAACCCGCCGAAGAAGCCGGGTCCGTCACCGGGATCAAAGAGCGGCTCCTCCGCCTTTTGATCAGCGAAACTATAGCCCGTTTTCAGCACGAGGACACGGTCTCCAGTGCGCTCCGCGTTCAGGTAGGACCACTCCGCCGGGAGATCATCCTTCTTGAGCGTGCGGAAGTAGATGCGCTTGCTGAGTTCGTTATCGAACCTGTCAGTGAAGATTTTCTTCTCTCCCTCATTCTCGGGGAGATCCTTGAAGAACAGGTTTGCGATCGCATCGTGCGCAACGATGTCGGCGTTTTTCATCATCTCGTCACCGAGGAGATGGGCAATATTCACATTCTTGTCGAGCTCGGCGAGACCGTGATCGGTCGTGATGAAAATGACGAGGTTCGCATTCGGCGGGGCGAGCGTCGTCCACTCGGCCTTGACCGTATCGAAGAAGGTCTGCAGGGACTTGTCTGTCGCGGTGACGGCTGCAAAGGTCTCATCGGCGCGGGGGCCATGGAGCAGTCCCTGGCGGGCGATATCCTCGAGGCGCAGCATGATGAGGCGCAGTTTATCACCACCTGCGCTGGCAGCCGGAGCGGCAGCACCATCAGCCGGAGCGGCAGCACCATCAGCCGGAGCAGCAGCACCATCAGCCGGAGCAGCAGCACCATCAGCCGGAGCGGCAGCACCGCCGGCACTCGCGCGCCATTGCTCGAGCGCCTTGTTCAGCCTCGCCTCGTCCGTCGATTCGGGGTCATAGCTGTCGAGGAAGTAGGCCGCCTTGTTATCACCACTCTGTTTTTGCGAGAGCGGCCAGTCATGCACGAGAGTCCGGATGCCCTGACGGGTCGCCGTCGTCCAGATCGGCTCGGCGAGCAGGAGTGCCCCGTCGGCGGGTTTATCGACGATCTCCCCGGCCCCCACCCGGATACGGTCAGCAACGATACCGTGTTTGTCCGGCGTCACCCCCGTCGCCATCGTCGCGTGGGCGGGAAAAGTGAGGCAGGGGAAGCTCGGACGCATCTTGTTGGTTTCACCGCCGTCCGTCTTCAGCTTATCGAAGAAGGGCGTCTCGCTCTTCTCAAGATAGTCCCCTCGGAAAGCGCTGATGTTGATCCAGACGACCACGGCCGGACCGTCGCCCGAGTTTTGCACCACAGCAGCAGGCTCGTTCTTGTCATCATCGTCCATCGCCACCTCGGTGGCCGCCATGTTGGCGCGGCGATATTCTTCAAGCACAGACTCCGTCGACTTGTCGCCCTCAAACGCCACGCGGGTGAACTTGATCCCTTCGCTGCCGTTCCAGAGGAAGAGGAGCATGAAGGCGAAAAGCAAAATCGCGATGAGGGTGATCAGAGAGCTGGCGAGAGACCGGAACATGGCGATTTTGTAGGCGAATATAGAGGCGGATGCAAGAAAAGGGGAAAGCTTTTTGTGGGAGGGCGGGAGGAGGCAACGCGAAACAGGCAGGATCGCAGGCATCGCGGAAGAGAGTAGGGGCCGTTCCGGGACCTCATCGTCCCCGGCTAGCCCATTTCCGCTCTCGTTCGGCCGATGAAGGCGTAGCGGAACTCGTGAGAGTTTCGTCCCTCGCAGAGCCGTCGCCCGAAGGTCTCACGACCTCCGCTACGCTCTCGTTCGAGCGTATCACACCCGCAACAAGGCCGCAAAAGCTCCGTCATACCCATCGCTCCATGGCAGGGAAGTGACGATCTTTTCCACCGTCAGTCCCGAGGCTTCGACGACGGCTTCATTCTCGGTCGCGTCGATCGAGCAGGTGCTGTAAACGAGGCGACCTCCGGCTTTCAGGAGCGGCGCGACAGCTTTGAGGAGGGCTGCCTGATTGGCCGCCTGGCGGGGGAGATCGCGCTCCTGGATGCGCCAACGCACGTCGACGCGGCGGCGCATCACTCCGGTGTTGGAGCAGGGGACGTCGAGGAGGATGGCGTCAAAGGTGGGCAGGTCGAGGGCGGCGGGATAGTCGGTGTTCCAGTCGGCGAGTTTCACCTCGGCATTGCTGACGGCGAGACGCTTGAGATTCTCGCGGAGCTGATCGAGGCGGGGCGGTGAATTGTCGGCTGCGACGATGAGACCCTCGTTCTGCATGAGCGCGGCGAGCAGAGAGGTCTTGCCGCCGGGGGCGGCGCAGGCGTCGAGGACGGTCTCGCCGGGCTGCGGATCGAGGAGTCGGCAGGCGAGGGAGGTGCTGGGATCCTGCACGTAGATGAGTCCCTCGCGGAGCCAGTCGGGATTCGGGGCCCCGGTGACGTGGAAAAAGTCGGGAAAATTGGGTCCGACCAGAGAGGGTTCGGTCTCTGCCCTGACCCTCTCGAGTGCCTCCTTGTCAGGCGCGAGCGGGTTGATCCGGGCGAAGACGGTGGGGGGATCGTTGTTCCAGCGGCAGAGCGCCTCGACGGTGGCGGGATCGTAGCGGGCGGCCCAGCGCTCGAGGAGAAACTCGGGATGCGAAAAGCGGTTCTCGAGCGACCAGGTCTCGATCTCGGCGAGGAGCTCGGGCTTTTGCCGCTGGGCGCTGCGGAGGATCGCGTTGACGAGGGCGCGCTCGTGTTTACGGGCGAGATCGACGGTCTCGTTGACGGCGGCGTGCTCGGCGATGCCGGTTTTGAAGAGCTGGTAGAGTCCGATCCGCAGCAGGTTCTGAGTGAGGGGTTTTAGACTGCCGCGACGGAATTTATCAATGAGCTCGTCGAGGAGGTAGAGATTGCGGATCGTGCCGTAGAGGAGCTCCTGCGCGAGCCCGCGATCGGGCGGGGAGAGCCGGAAAGACCGCGCGAGGTCGTCGAGGATATCGGCGGCAAAGCGGGAGGTATCCTCCCATTGAGTGAGGGCTTCGAGGGCGCAGCGGCGGGCAGACATGGGGAGGAGCTTTTTAGCTGTTTTACTTTTTAGCTATTTTGCTTTTTAGCTGTTTTGCTTTTTAGCGGATAGCGGGTTGGCTGGAAAGTTTTTGACGGAGGGTTTTGGCTTGTTCGCCGTCGATGACGAGGGTGTTGGCGAGGCCGTTTCCGAAGGTCTTGAAATCGTGGAAAGTCCAGACAACTTCTTTGTCCTTAGTAACTTCGATGATCTGGGGATTCTCGGGTCCGGCGTGGCAATTGCCGAAGCGAAGATTGCCGTTTTCGAGCTCTTCGACGGTGGTGACCCAGGCGAGGGTGATGCCGGGGAGGTCATTTTGCTCAAGCTTCCAGACGACCTCCTTTGCCGGAGTGACTTCGAGGAGGCTGTGACCGTTGCCGGTGGAGAGGAGGGTGTTGCCGTTCTTCAGACGGATCGCGGCGAAGCATTTGCCACCGAAGGCTTCGGGGCCGTGTCCGCCGGCGGGGGCTTTGCCGAAAAGGGGCACGGGGAACTCCCAGATGACCTTGCCGGTGGCATCGTACTCTTTCACGATCTGATCGGCCTCGTGGGCGATGAGGAAGTGGCCGTTCTCCAGTTGGCGCACGAGCCGGGTGTCGGAGTGGGGGCTGGGTTTGGAAACGAGCAGGGGAATCTCGCGTACGATCGTTTTGCCGGGGGTCACCTCGATGATGCGTCCGGGGCCGGACTCGACGATGAGAGTGTTGCCGTTGGCGAGGCGCTGGTAGGCGTGGACTTCGACTTTAGAATCGCCTTCCTTGCGATTGAGGGTGTTCGCGTCGTAGTCCCAGACGACATTTTTCGCGAGGTCGACCTGGATGACGTGCGGCCAGCCGTCCTGGGTGAGAAGGGTGAAGTCGGGGAGGAGATGGAGGTCGTGAACGGCTCCGAGGGGACGGTGCCAGAGGACTTTGTTGCCGTCGGCGGGGTCGATGATGGCGAGGCCTTTGCCGCCTTCGGCTCCGATGACGAGCCGCTCGGGCGGAGCGGCCCGGAGACTGGGGCAGAGCAGGGCGAAGAGCAGACAGAGACGGGGGATTTTCATGGGGTGGGATTGGTCCGGGAAAGGGGGACTGGCCAGACGGGCTCGAGTGCGGGCAACGGGATCCAGCCGCGGAGATCGCCGGGGATCTCGGCGTAGAGCCATTGACCGCTCTCGCGGAGGATGCGGACCTCGGAGCCAGGCGGCAGCCCGATGACAGACTTGGCCTCGGGAGCGGGGGCGGTGAGGGCGCTGGCACCGTCGGCGGTGACGGTGGCGAAGTTCTCGATCGCGATGCGGGTGGCGCGGTATTGTCCGATGCGCGATGCGACAAAGGCAAACATGCCCGCGACGAGGGCGAGAGTGACTAGGGCGGAGCGGTTCGGGCGCAGGCGCTCGACGGCAAAAGCGAGGCTCAGGGCGATGAGGACGGTCCAGAGGGCGAGCGCGACGGCCCATTTCGAAAAGGTCGCAGGGAGCCTGCCGATGAAGCGGGCGACGCGGTCCCCGGTGAACTCGAGGTAGCCAATCTTTCCGCTGAGAAATTCGAGGCTTTGTCGCACCTCGGGCATGGCGGGCTCGACGACGAGGGCGCGCCGCATCCAGAGGATGGCCTCGCCTGTTTTCCCGAGCCGGTATTGGGCGGTGCCGAGATTGAAGTAGAGTTCTGACGAGATATGGCCGGCTTTGGTAAGGTCGAGGTAGGCGCTAGAGGCCTCGGCGAACTTGCCGGCTTCGAAGTCGCGGTTCGCGGCGGCGAAGGCTTCGTCGGTTCCGGTCGCGGCGCAGACCACCGCGCTGCCAGCGAAAAACACGAGAAGGGACAGGAAAAAGGCGGTGAGGAAAGGCGTTCTCATGGGCTTACCGACGGGGCAGTTTCTTGAGGATGGCTTCGAACTCGGCGACCTCGGAGGCGGAGACGGGGGTGTCGGTCTCGCCCATGCCGCTGTAGAGGACGGTCGCGCAGCGTTCGGCGACATGGTCGGCGGCGCGGGTGAGCAGGGGAGCAGGGTCGGGATGCTCCCGCTGCCATTGACGGATCGCGAGGGAGACGGCTTCGTAGAACTTGCGCCGGGGCGAACCGGGCCGCGGGAGGTGTTTCAGGGCATGGGCAAAGGGAGGATGGGCCTGGCGGTGGAGTTGGCTGGCCTGCCAGGTCTTCGTCCAGCGGACGACGCCGAATGCAGCGACGGTGCAGAAGGCTAGGGAGAAGAGAATCTGGACGACGTAAAAGGCGAGACCGGGTTTGCTGCCGCCGGCGCTGGCGACCCAGCGCGGTGCTCCGGTGCGGATGTGCATGACGTCAGGGAAGGCCGCAGAGGGTTTGCTCGCGGCGGGGGAGGCGGCGCTACCCGCCTCAATGCCGCCGGCGGGGAACTGGATCGCGGTGGGGGCGTCGCCGCTGCGATCCTGCGTGACGGTGATGGGAATGGGATCGGTGCGCAGGGTAACAAACTCGGCCTTTGTCGGGTCGAAGTAGGTGAGGAGGAAGCTCGGGATCTCGTTCACTTTTGCCTCGGGGATGATGACTCGCGAGAATTTGACCTGTCCTTTGTTGAAGCCGTCGGAATCGGTCTGGTCGTTCAGTTCTTTGTTCGCCTCGTAGCTCTTCCAGATGCCGGTCTGCGGGATGCCGAAGTCGGGCGCGCTCATGGTGCGGAGATTGCCGATCCCGGAGACGATGAACTCCATCGAGATGGGGTCGCCCACACCGACCTCGGTGGTCGACGGCGCTGACGAGATCTCGAAGACACCGACGCCGCCGGTGAAGCTGGTGGGCGCATTGTCCGGGAGTGGCTTCACGGTGACGTTGACGGTGTTGGTGACCATCTCGCGGGGAGCATTGCCCCGGAAAAGGGCGGAAAGACCGAAGCCCGAGCCTGCGTCGAGGACTCGCACCCCGATCTCGGCGGGGCCGAGGCGGAACTGGCCGGGCTTGAGCGCAAAGAGCGTCGAGGGGATCACGGCAGAGGAGTAGTAGACATTCCCCACCTCGGCGCCATCGGTGCGCACTTCCCGGAACGACTTGATGACAAAACTCGTGTTCTCGAGCTTCGCATTGGTCACGTCGCTGATCGCGCCGCGGCCGCGGACGTAGGCATTGAGGGTGAACGGGACGATCTCGTTGACGTAGAACTCGTCCTTGTTCATCTCGAGCTTGCCGAAAAAAGGTTTCGTGGCATCGAGCCCGGCCTCGGTCTGGTCTCTCTCGAAGATCGTGATCTCGACGGGCGGAGTCATCACCGGCTGGTTTTTTACCACGATCTCGAAAGCGGGGATCGTGAAGGTCCCGACGGTGTCGCCCCGGAAGCGGTAGTAGTAGTTCGTCTCGGCCGAGCTGACACCGTTGATGATCTTGATCGACGATTGCTCGCCGGAGAAAATGACCTCGAGTCCGGGCGCGTCGACGGTGCGGGGCATCTGTGCGTCACCGTTGGTGACTTTGATGATGAGCTGGCCCATCTCCCCGAGGGCGACGCGATTGCTCAGGACATTCACAGAGACGGTCGGCTGCGCTGAGCTCTGCGCCGCGAGATGGCTGAGCCCGGGCAGGAGGAGGAGAATGAGGAGAAAACAGCGAGACACCATGACGGGGGAGATTACCAGTTTTTGAACTTTTCGCCGCGTGAAGGTTGCACGAGGGGGCGCACCTCGGTCTCGTCGGCGAGGGCATCGAGGAGCTGGCGGGCCTCGGACGGCGAGTAGCCGGTCGTGGGATTCATCAAGCCCGCCGCCGCCTGCGCCTCGCCGGGCTGCCCCTGTGGCGGCTGGTTTTGCGGCTGATTTTGGGGCTGTTCCTGATTCGGATTGGCCTCAAGCTCGCCGTCCTGGGGGGCATCGGGCTGGGCGGGTGGATTCTGCCGCGGGTTTTGCGGTGGCTGCTGATCACCCGGCTTGCCCTCGCCGGGCTCGGTTTTGTCGGCCGGGTCTTTGGGATCGGGATTTTCGCCTTCGCCTTCTTTCGGATCCTGCGGCGACTGATCGTCCTTCGGCTGATCGCTACCCGGATTCTGCGGATCTTCTTTGCCGGGTTCCTGCTGCGGCTCGTCGGGCTTGCCGTCGCCGTCCTCGTCTTTGGGCTCGTTGTTGTCGCCTTTGTCGTCCTTTTTCTCGTCGTCCTTTTTCTCGTCTTCTTTCTTATCCTCTTTGTCGTCCTTCTCTTCCTTTTTCTCGTCTTCCTTTTTCTGTTCTTCCTCCTGCTGCTTTTTCAGCTCTTCGAGGCGCTTTTTCACGAGTTCGAGATTGTGGGCGGCGAGGTGATTATCGGGATCGAGGGTGAGGGTTGTTTCGAAATGCCCGATCGAGGACTCCCAGTCGCGGATGGTGTTCTCGAGGGTCGCGCTTTTGCCCGAGAGATCCTGCAACTGATCGGGATCAGCGGTCTGGGGAGCGGGTTTCAGGCCGGCTTCGCCCTGGCGGAAAAGGGTGTTGCCGAGATTGTAATGGGTCTGGCCCCGGCGGGTCTCATTGCCCTCGACGAGCGCCTGCCCGTAGGCCTCGGCGGCACGTTCGAAATTTCCCATTCGATAGGCGGCCGCGCCGATGCCCATCTGAACGCGAGTGCGGTCCTTCGCGGTGAGCCGCTCGGTCAGAGTGCCCTCGTAGGCCTTGATCGCATCGGCGTAATTCATCTTCTGGTAGGCTTCGTAGCCTGTCGCGACGCTATCGCGCGCCGAGGCGGGTCCGGTCGCGAAGAGGAGGCTGCCGGAGAAAACGGCAAATCCTGCGGCGATCCGTTTCACGGAAGCGGCGTTCAGGCTGCGATCAGGCGCGGGCTTCAGCCAGAGGAGCGGCAGCAGGTGCGCGAGCACGAGCAGGGCCACGGCGGCACTGAGCGGCCAGATGAAGCGCTCGATCGGGCGCAGGCGCGTTTCGCTCTCTTCGCGGGAGCTCGTGAGTCCCTGCCTGATCTGCTCGACGACACGGGTGAGAGAGGCTTTGCCCCCGAGATGCACGTAGGCCCCGCCCCGCGACGAGAGCGCCTGGAGCGCGTCGGCGACGAGCCGGGTCCGCACGACCTGGCCCTGATCGTCTTTCACAAAAAGCCCGGGGATGGGGACGCCGTTGTCATCGACTTCGGGGATGATCGCGCCTTCAGCCGTGCCGACGCCGACGGTGAGGATGGACATACCCGCCTTGGCCGCTTCGTCGCGGATCTTTTCGACCTGATCGAGTCCCTCGAGAGCTTCGCCGTCCGAAAAGAGGACGAGGGCGCTTTGCTCGAGCTTCGCTTCTTTGAAGGTCTCGAGAGCGAGAGCCGTCGCCGCGCTGAGGTTGGTGCCGCCACGGGGGATGATCTCGGTGTCGAGCTGGTCGATCGCTTCGAGGACGGCTTCGTGGTCGACCGTGAGAGGGGCCTGGACGAAGGGGCGTCCGGCAAAAGCGATCAGTCCGACGCGCTCATCGGGGAGGGAGAGGATGATGTCTTTCGCCGCGAGCTGTGCCCTGGTGAGGCGGTTCGGCGGCAGGTCGTCGGCCATCATGCTGCGCGAGGTGTCGATCGCGATGATGAGATTGCGCGCGTCGGTCTCGGTCTCGATCTCGGTGTAGCCCAGCATCGGTCGGGCGAGGGCGACGAGGGTGGCGGCGAGGGCGAGGCAGTGGAGGATGAAGACGACCCAGCGTCTGCTGTGGCTGCTGCCGCTGATGAGCCGGCTCGCGAGACGCGGGGAGACGAGGCCGGGGAGCCGGCGGGCGGAATGCCAGTGCGACCAGGCGCGGAGCGCGAGGAGGGGGATGAGAACGAGCAGTCCCCAGAACCAGACGGGCTGGGCAAAGGTGAGTCCGCTCATGGAAACCTCCTCCAGAAAGTGTCGTCGCCGACGAGGGTGAGGAGACCGAAACCCAGCCCCGCAATCGCGAACCAGTGGAAAAGCTCCGAGGCTTCGATGCGCGTCTGGCGTTTGATTTCTGTCTTTTCCATTTCATCAATGAGCCCGAAGATCTTCTCCAGACCCGAGGTGTCCTGCGCCCTAAAGTATTCGCCGTCGGCGATGCGGGCAATCTCCTTGAGCGTTTCCTCGTCGAATTCCTGGGTGAGACGCTGCGGCCCGACGGGCGTTTGGACAACGTAGTCACCGTAAGTGCCCACGGCGATGGTGTAAACGCGGATCCCGAGAGTGTGGGCGAGCTTGGCGGCCTCGAGCGGGGAGAGTTTGCCCGCATTGTTGACCCCGTCGGTGAGCAGGACGATGACTTTGCTCTTCGAGGGACGTTTGTCGAGTCGCTTCGCCGCCGCCGCCAGGGCCGAGCCGATCGCGGTGCCGTCCTCGACCATCCCGATCTGGACGCGGCCAAGCCCCTGCTCGCCCTCGAGCCAGGCTTTTGACAGCGTGAGGGGGCTCGCAAGATAGGGGCGTCCCGCAAAGGCGAGGATGCCGATGCGGTCAGTCGTGCGGCCGCGGATGAAGTCACGGGTCACCTTCTTTGCCGCCTGGAGCCGGTTCGCCCGACTGCCCTCGATGCGGAAATCCTCGACCTGCATGGAGCGGGAGACGTCGATGGCAAGGATGAGTTCGATCCCGCTCTCTGAGACCTGCTCGGTGCGGTTGATCCATTGCGGCCGTGCCAGGGCAAGGATGAGACAGGTGAGGGCGAGGAAAAGACTCGCGAGACGAAAGCCTCCGGCACGTCCCCGCGCGATCGGCCCAAGGCGGTTGAGGATGTGGAGCGATGAAAAAATGACCGCGCCCTGATTTCCCGAACGGCTCTTGAGGAGAGCGAGCAGAGGTATCAGCGCGAGCAGGGCAAGCACCCAGGGATAGGCGAGCTGAAAGGTGGTTTCGGCGAACAGGTTCATCACGCTACGGGGAGTTTGACACCGTAACTGCTGTTTTGCTCGCGCATTTTACCATTCGATGACCGCGCTTGCCCAGGTGAGTCCGGCTCCGAAGGCTACCAGCAGGATGCGGTCGCCCTTTTTGATACGCCCCTCGCGGTTCGCTTCGTCGAGGGCGATGGCTACTGCCGCCGCCGAGGTGTTGCCGTACTTCTCCAGATTGATGAAAACATTCTCGCGGCTGAAGTCGAGGCGCTCGACGATGGCGTCGATGATGCGGAGATTCGCCTGGTGGGGAATGAGGAGGTCGATGTCCTTGATCGTGAGACCGGCTGCGGCGACGCCGTCGACGGCGGCCTTGCGCATCGCGTTGACGGCGTGTTTAAACACCTCGCGTCCCTGCATCGTGAGGGTCGCGGTTTTAGCCGGAGTGCAGCCGGGCATCGCGGGGCAGGCCGAACCGCCGCCGGGGATGTTGAGCAGCTCCGCCTGGGCGCCGTCGGTGCCGAGTTGGGAGGAAAGGATGCGTCCGCCACCATTCGTCGAGGGCACAAGGACCGCCGCCCCGGCTCCGTCGCCGAAGAGCACGCAGGTGTTGCGATCGCTCCAGTCGACGAAAGCGCTGAGCTTTTCCGCGCCGATGATGAGGGCATTACGGAAGGCCCCGGCCCCGACCGAGTGGCGGGCCAGTTCCATTGCATAGAGGAAGCCCGAACAGGCGGCCGAGACGTCAAAGGCCACGGCCTTGAATGCGCCGATCTGCTGCTGCACGTAGCAGGCGGTCGCGGGAGTGAGGGTATCGGGCGTGATCGTCGCAACGATGATGAGCTCGATGTCCGCCGCAGCGATGCCGGCCTGCTCGAGCGCGGACTTGGCGGCCTCGCTCGCCATGTGGCTGGTAAACTCGTCTTCCCGGGCGATGCGGCGCTCGCGGATGCCGGTGCGGGAGGTGATCCACTCGTCCGAGGTGTCCACCGAGCGTTCGAGGTCATGATTCGTCATGATCCTTTCCGGCAGGTAGCTGCCCGTCCCGGCGATGCGGACGGCGAGCGAATGGGGGGGGGCGGAGGTTCCGGGTTCAGTCATTACGGTGGAAAGGGGAAAGTGCGGTCACTCCGCCTTGGTGCCGCGGAAGAGGTCTGCGTAGCGCGCCATTTCCTCTTCGATGTGTGGATTGACATGGTGTTTCACAGACTCGGCCGCGACACGTATCGCGTTACGTATTGCACGGGCAGAGCTGCCGCCGTGACCGATGATACAGACCCCGTTGACGCCGAGGAGCGGGCTGCCGCCGTAGGTCTCGTAATTACCCCGCTCCTTCGTGGCCTTGAAGGCGTCTTTGGCGATGAGCGCGCCCATCTGACGGATCGGGTTGGCCATGAGATCCTGCTTCAGCCATTTGAACATGATCTTCGCCGTCGCCTCACAGGATTTCAGGATGACATTGCCGACAAAGCCGTCGCAGACGACCACGTCGATCTTGCTTTCAAAGAGATCGTGCCCCTCGACGTTGCCGCGGAAATTGAGCTTGGTCGATTTCAGCAGCTCAAAGACCTCGCGGGTGAAGTCCGTGCCTTTGGAGTCCTCTTCCCCGACCGACATCAGGCCGATGATGGGATTCTTTTTCCCCTGGACGTGGCTGGCGTAGACGCTGCCCATGATCGCATAGCCGAGCAGATGGGTCGGCTTGGCATCGACGTTGGCACCGGCGTCCATGATGTTGCACGGCCCGTGTTCGTTTGGCAGAGCCGAGGCGATCCCGGATCGCTCGACGCCGGGGATGTGGCGGAGCTTGATCGTCGCGGCGGCCACTGCCGCGCCGGTGTTCCCGGCACTGACGACCGCATCACAGTCGCCGCGCTTCACGAGATCGACCGCGACACTGATGGAGGAATCCTTTTTCTGCCGTACCGATTTCACGGCCGAGTCATGCATTGTCACGACCTCGGAGGCATGGACGATCTCGATCTTGCCGTGCGCGTAGGAGAGGTGTTTCAGCTCCTCTTTGATAGCGCTCTCGTCGCCCACGAGAAAGAGCTTCTGCAGGTCGCCGCCGAAGGCCTCGAGTGCCTCGACCGCGCCCGCCATTATTGCTTGGGGAGCCTTGTCGCCTCCCATGACATCCAGAGCGATTCTCATGTTGAGATATAAGCCGCTATCTAGGAACAAGCCACTGCAAGATGCAACCCCGAAAAGAACAAAGTCACCTCGCAGGAGGTGACTTCGGACCGTTTCAAAGAGATTGAAGGAGGCAGACTCTCAGAGTTCGTCGACTTTGAGAACCTGACGGCCTTTGTAATAACCGCAGCTGGGACATACGATGTGCGAGGGGGTGGCACTGCCGCACTCGGAGCACACATTGAGCTTCCGGGCACGCCATTTCTGGCCTGCGCGACGGAGGCGCTTTTTCATCTTGGAGGTTTTGCGTTTTGGGACTGCCATAGCGAGCTGAGAGTTTTGTGGAGCGCGCACTTAACCTGAAATGCGCGGAATGTCAACGAGTGAATGATCCTGAACCTTGAGAAACCTTAAATTTTCCGTAATTTCGCCCCTGGCCGGTGCGGGAGGGGCAAAATAGGGGAGGAGAAAAGTGAGGCCCGAGGTGTATCGGGTCACTCCTTAACCGCGTCAACGCGAGCCTTGGCCGCTTCGGCTTCAGCCTTTGCTTTGACCTTATCGGCGTCGAGTTGAGCGTTCGTAATCTTCTTTTCCGCCTCGATGTTGGCTTTGTCGATCGCGGCGTTCTCTCCGGCGCGCTCTTTCGCCAGTTCGGCAGCCTCATCGACCGCGTCTTTCTGCTGATCGATCATGTCCACGGTGGCGTCTTTGTTGGCGTCGATCTCCGCCTTCTGCTGATCACAACTCGCGAGGAGGAGGAACGGGAGGGTGAGCAGGCAGAAGGGAAGATTCTTGAGAGGGAGAGGGAGGGATGTCAGGACGTTTTTCATAATCTCCACCGTGCGCCACGACCGTGCCTTTCGCTATGGGGTGAAACCCGCAGTGCAAGAGAGATGGACAAAGCGCCCTCTTTTCCGCATCTTGTCCCCATGAAATCCCTCCTCGCTGTTCTCTTCGCGGCGTTTTTTGCTCTCTCCGCCCGAGCGGCCGACCGGCCCAATGTCGTGATCCTGCTCGCCGATGATCTCGGATGTAAAGACATCGGCTGCTACGATGGTCCGGTAAAAACGCCCACCCTCGATGCCCTCGCGGCGGGCGGAGCGCGCTTTCCGACCTTTTATTCTGGCTGTGCGGTCTGCTCCCCCTCGCGGGCCACGCTCCTGACCGGACGCCAGCACCTACGCACCGGCGTCTATAGCTGGATCTCGGACGCCACCCAGAAATCGCACCTCCTCGAGCGCGAGGTGACGGTTGCCGAGATTCTCAAAGAAGCCGGCTACGACACCGCCCATGTCGGCAAGTGGCACCTCGGTCTTCCCACGGCGAAACACGACAAACCCACTCCCGATCAACACGGTTTCGCCCATTGGTTCGCGACCTGGAACAATGCCGAGCCGAGTCATCACAACCCGAACACCTTCATCCGTAATGGAGAGCCTGTCGGCCAGCTCGAGGGTTACTCGTGCCAACTCGTCGTGGATGAGGCGATAGACTGGCTCGGCGCCCGCAAGGACAAATCCCGGCCCTTTTTCCTCAATGTCTGGTTCCACGAACCGCACGCGCCCATCGCCGCCCCCGACGAGATCGTCTCGCTCTACGGAGCCCTCGATGACAAGGCCGCGATCTACTCGGGCACGATAGACAACACTGATCGAGCCATCAAACGGCTCCTGACGAAGCTCGACGAGATCGGCGCACCGGAGGATACACTCATCATTTATGCTTCTGACAACGGCAGCTACCGCGACGAGCGAACCGGCGATCTGCGCGGGAAAAAGGGTGAGAACTGGGAGGGCGGCATCCGCGTGCCGGGGATCTTCTCGTGGCCGGGAAAAATCGGGAAAGGCCTCGTCTCCGACGTTCCTGCCGGACTCGTCGATGTGCTCCCCACCGTCTGCGGTTTGCTTGATCTCGAGACCCCGGCCGGAGTCCACCTCGACGGCGCTGATCTCTCCGGACTGCTCACCGGTGGATCTGATTTCACCCGTCATCAGCCGCTCTTCTGGCACTTGCAGAAATCACGTCCCATCGTCGCGATGCGGGACGGGGACTATTCGCTCACGGCCGATCCGGATTATGAACTCTCGAGCGACAATATGTTTCAGGAGAAGTGGATCCCGACGATCCGGCAGGGCGGCTACACGAATTTCCAGCTTTTTGATCTCAAAAACGATCCCAATCAGACCACCAACCTCGCTAAAGACCAACCCGGGCGCGTCGAAGAGTTGAAGAAGAAGCTACTCGAGATCAATGCGAGCGTGATGGCGGACGCGGTGGTGTGGTGAGGGGTGGAGCAGAAAAAGTAGAACGGGTCTCCAGGCCCGTTTCATCCGGCGTCCCAGAGAATCGGTCCTGCGTTTCAGCGAGCCGCGGACGATCACGAGCCCGGATCCGCTGCACCTTTCGGAGGCTCTTTTCCGCCGCTATGTGCTGATGGAAGCGGTCGTAACGCAGGTCGTGGGGACGCAGGATTGAATCAGCCGCCCGCCTTCGCGGCTCTTTCGGGCGGGGGCGGGGAGGGGGAGGGGGGATTGATTTTGTGTGATTGATTGTCAGGGGATTTCGGGCATGATGAGGGGAAGATCCTGATTTGCCGTATGTCTGACCAGACCTCCCAAGATTTTCTCCGTGAACTTGATAAGAAACTGTGGACGGCTGCGGATCGACTTCGTTCCAATCTCGACGCCGCGGTTTACAGCCGAGCGGAGCAAGACAGATACCGCCTGCGCGGCACCCGTAGGGTGGACGCGGGTGCGTCCATCAACCACGCCGTCCTCGGCCTGATCTTTCTCAAATACGTCTTTGATTCCTTCGCGCAACGTCAGGCGGAGATCGAGACGATACTCAAAGATCCCGAGAGCGACTTCTTCATGGATCCGGCGGACTACAACACGCCGGCGAAGTATGCGGACGCGATTCACTCGGAACTGGAAGAGCGGGATTACTATCTGGAGAAAAACGTCTTCTGGGTGCCCGCGCTGGCGCGGTGGAAGACGGTGCAGGACTCGGCCAAGCTGCCGCCGGGGACGGAAATCACGGTGAAGAATGGGAAGACCTCCACTTACAAAATCAGCTCCACCGGCAAGCTCATCGACGATGCGCTGGAGGCCATCGAGAAGGAGAACCCCAAGCTCAAAGGCGTGCTCGACCGCCGCTACACCCAGCTCCAGATCGATCCGGCGAACCTCTCCAGCCTCATCGACCTCATAGCCAGTATCCCGTTCCAGCACGCGGATCTGCACGCGAAAGACATCCTCGGGCATGTGTATGAGTATTTCCTTGGGAAGTTCGCTTTGGCGGAGGGGAAATCGGGTGGGCAGTATTTCACGCCCAAGTCCATCGTCGGCCTCATCGTCGAGATGATCGAGCCCTACCAGGGGCGGGTCTATGACCCCGCGATGGGCTCCGGCGGATTCTTCGTTTCTTCCGAGCGCTTCATCGAAGAGCACGGGGGGAAACTGGGAAATCTCTCGGTGTACGGGCAGGACCAATGGGCGTGGGGCACCCATTTGAGACGTGCGAAGCGCGCCCGAAGGGTGAGGCTGCGGCGGAAGCAGCCGAATCAAAGCAATCCCACCACCTGGCGGCTCGCGGCGATGAACATGGCCATCCGCGGCATCGACTTCAACTTCGGCAAGGAACCGGCGAATTCCTGCACCCAGGATCAGCACCCGGATCTCCGCGCCGACTACGTGATGGCGAATCCTCCTTTCAACATCAAGGAATGGTGGGACGGCAAGCTGGAGGGCGATGCCCGCTGGAGCCGGAGCGAAGCGGAGACGGCACCACAGAATAAATTCTACAGGATTTGGGGCAAATACGGCACCCCGCCCCAGGGGAATGCCAACTTCGCCTGGGTCCAGCACATGCTCCACCACCTCGCGCCGAATGGCTCTATGGCGCTGCTGCTGGCCAATGGCTCCATGAGTTCGAATTCCAGTGGCGAGGGGGATATCCGCCGCGCTCTGATCGAGGCAGATCTCGTCGAGTCCACGGTCGCCCTCCCCGGCCAACTCTTCACCAACACCCAGATTCCCGCCTGCATCTGGTTCCTCACGAAAAACAAAGCCAAGCGCACGCGTTCCGGTGCCACCGCCCTCCGCGACCGTCGCGGTGAAACCCTCTTCATCGACGCCCGCAAGCTCGGCTTCATGAAAGACCGCGTGCTGCGGGATTTTTCGGCGGAGGATACGGAGAAAATCGCGGGGACTTTCCGTGAATGGAGAAGCGGAACCCACGAGGATGTCTCAGGCTTCTGCAAATCCGCCACTCTTCAGGAAATCACCAGCCACGGTCATGTCCTCACGCCCGGTCGTTTCGTCGGGGCGGAGGATGTCGAAGATGACGGCGAAGGCTTCGACGAAAAAATGACGAGCCTAACCGCCGATCTGAAATCTCAGTTCACCGAATCCGCGAAACTGGAAGCCGCCATTAAGGCCAATTTGAAAGGACTCGGCTATGGCTTCTGAATCCGGGCAAAAAGAAACCCCGGGGCCTCTCGATCGCAAGCGATCAAGGAAGGGAGCCCGAGGCATTCAAAAAGAAACCCCAGCCCCTATCTACCGCAAGCGGCTGAGGAAGGGTTTCTGGGGTGCACAGTTTAAATCTGTAATCAATGCGGGCGTAAGTCAAAATCTTATTCTCCAGTATCCAGAATGTTTACCTGTCTCCGTGGCATCTCAAAGCACCAACGGTGCGACATACGATAGCCCAGGGCATCGCCCTGGGTTCCGGTTGCCCCTGATTTCCCAAGCCCTGAAGGGGCGGCACACACATTATACCGCCCCTACAGGGCTCGATACATTTTTATCTCTCATTCCCAGGGCGATGCCCTGGGCTATCGTAGTTTGCCCCTTTGGGGCGGTAGAAAGAGAGGCGGCGTGAGTGGGTCTCATTTTGCCCCGTTGGGGCGGTCGGACTCTTCAGCCCCAACGGGGCATCCTGCGATAGCCCGGGGCAGAGCGCAGCGTCGCCCCGGGAATCCAATGCAATCAAATATCCAAGCCCTGAAAGGGCGGAACCTCTTCGTTCCCGGCTATCCCGTAAAATCCAAACCGCAATATTCCGCCCCTTCAGGGCGGGGGATTTTTTCCGGTGGGATGGACCTAGGGCGCTGCCCTAGGCTATCACATTGCACCCCGTTGGGGTTGTTGGGATTTTTTGCTCCGTTTGAGTTGCCAAAATCTTCTGCCCCAACGGGGCAAACTGAGATAGCCCAGGGCATCGCCCTGAGAAAACGTTCGCCCAAATTTTACCAGCCCTGAAGGGGCGAAACTTTTATGCCGCAATCACTCGCTCAAATTCTCGTGCATCTGGTCTTCTCCACAAAGAACCGGGAGGCAATTTTGGGCGATGATATCCGCGATGAACTTCACGCTTACATCGGGGGAATTGTCGAAAACCAAAAGGGAGTTTTACTAAAAGCCGGATCGGTGGCAGATCACATTCATCTTCTCATCGTTCATCCACGAACATGTTCGCCATCGGATCTAGTTCAGGAGGTGAAGACGGGATCGTCCAAATGGTTGAAAACCAAGGGAGCACGGTATTCAAATTTTCACTGGCAGAACGGGTTTTGAATGTTTTCGGTGAGTCCCGGACATCGATTGGCGGTGGAGGGGTATTTGGAGAATCAGGAGGAACACCACCGGACGGTCACGTTTCAGGAAGAGTATCGGCGGTTATTGAACAAGTATGAGATTTCAGTTGATGAACGTTATGTTTGGGATTGACCCATATTGCGCCCCTTCAGGGCTTTGGATGCATGGGGCTGCAAACCCAGGGCTCTGCCCAGGGCTATCGTATTTTGCCCCGTTGGGGCTGAAGAATTGCAGCGAGATAGAGTGGGATTCAGTTATTCTAAATTTTCGAATAACTGCTGAAGCCGAAGGCAAAGGCAACCCGTCCAATCATAAGCTAGCCTGAAACGATGAATGAAGATTCCATGCCACAATCCGAGATGATCCTCTACCAGACGGAGGATGGGCGGACGCGTGTGCAGTGCCGTTTTGACGAGGAGAGCATGTGGCTTACGCAGGCGCAGATTGCGGAGCTTTTTCAAACCACGCCGCAGAACGTGACCTTGCACCTGAAAGCGATCTTCGCCGAGGGTGAATTGGCTGAGACGGCAACTTGTAAGGATTACTTACAAGTTCGCCGGGAAGGAAAACGGGAGGTTTCGCGCCAACTTCGGCATTACCGCTTGGAAGCCATCCTCGCCGTCGGTTTCCGCGTGCGGAGTCATCGGGGCACGCAGTTCCGGCAGTGGGCGATCGGGCGTTTGAATGAATATCTGGTGAAGGGTTTCACTATGGATGATGAGCGGCTTAAAAATCCGCCGGGGAAGGGGCAAACGGATTATTTTGACGAGCAACTGGAGCGCATCCGGGATATTCGTTCGTCCGAACGGCGCTTTTACCAGAAGGTTCTCGATATCTACGCAACGAGCGTGGACTACAAAGCGGACACCGAACTCTCGCAGCAATTTTTCGCCACGGTTCAAAACAAGATGCACTGGGCGGCGCACGGGCAGACGGCGGCGGAGGTGATTCATCAGCGGGTGGACACAGAAGTGCCATTCATGGGGCTGCAAACGACCCGGCCCGGTGGCATCATCCGTAAGGGAGATGTGTCCGTTGCCAAGAATTATCTCGATGGCGAAGAACTCGGCACGCTGAACCGGATTGTGAATGCCTACATCGAATTTGCGGAGCTGCGAGCATTGCAGCGGAAGGTGATGACCATGAATGATTGGATCACGAAGCTGGATGACTTTCTCAAGTTATCTGAGCACGAGTTGCTGGATCATTCTGGTAAGATTTCCGCTGAACAGGCGAAGACCAAAGCGGAGATGGAATACGCGAAGTATCGGGTCTTGCTGGATGCCTCGCCCCGCGCGGTGGATGCGGATTTTGAAAAAGCGACGAAAGCATTGAAGAATCTGCCAAAGCCGAAGAAGAAACCATGATCACCGAAGACCAACTCGAACAGCTCGCGATCCAGTGCCAAACTGGACATCAACCGCGAACAGCACGACAGGAATGTCGCGCCTCCTTGGATCTCTTGATTCACAGCCCGCTAAATTCCCAACACCCACCCCAAATCACTCTCCCACCCGCAGCACCAGCGTCGGCGCGGGCAGGGTCGCGTGTCTCGAACTCGCGATCGCATGGACGAGCCCGCCGCTGCGTAATTCGGCCGTGTTGCGAACGATCACGAGAGAGGTCTGGCGGTTGGTGTCGGCATTGAGAAAGGCGACGAGCTTTTCCCCGTGGATCCCGAAAGATCCCGACTGGATCCCGCGAGGCAGGGTGAAGGTGCCGAGTTCTACGACTTTGTCTGCAGCAAGGTCGGTGCCGCTCGTCGGGTCGTTCGCCGGAGCGGTGGTCCAGTCGAGTCCGTCGGCGGACCAGGCGTCGAGACTGTCGTCGGTGATGCCGTAGACGGTGAACGCGGAGTCATCGAGGTTCGAGGCGAGCCCCCATCCGGTCGGGGTGAAATGCAGGTCCAGTCTGGCTGAGGTGATCGTGCCGGGGCCGACACGGGCGAGGTCAAAACGCAGGTAGGACTTCCGGTGCGGGCCCTTTTCGCCGACGGCGTTTTTCAGGAGGAGGAGCGTTTCCGAATCATGTCCGTTGCTGTCGCTGGAGTGGACGTAGGCGTCTGTTCCGCCCGGATCGGCGGTGGTGAGAGTGACGGTGTTCTTTTCTTTCTTACCGTCGGCCGCGTCGGGCAGTGCCCAGGTCGCCTCTTCGATCGCGTCGCTCACCGATCCGAGATTGCTGCCCTCGGTGAAGCTGCTCTGGCCGGTGCGCAGTTCGAGACTTTTCCCCCCGTCGGGGAGGGCGACCTCGACGAGTCCGTCGAAGACCTGGGTCCGGGTCGCCCCGCTCACGGGATGGACATTGACGGCAAAACGGGTTCCGTGATCGATGACGCGGGCGCTGGGGGTGCGAATCGTGAAGCCCTCGGCCGATTCGCTCACTTCGGCGACGGCGGTGCCGCTCGTGAGGACGCAGTTCATCGCATCGACGAGGGTGAGGCGGGCGGGGGCCTCGAGGATGACCTCGGCCCCCGAGTCGAAGGCGAGGGTGGCGAGACCGCGCACGAGGAAGAGTTCGCCGGCTCCGAGGCGGGCGCCCTCGGCGGTGGGGAGCAGGCCGCTCTCCCAGCGGGCCGACTCGGTCTTTTTCATCGTCGCAAAGGCCGGGGTGGGCTCCTGCGATTTCATGAGGAGGAGGCTTAGCAGGGCGATCACGGCCGCCGCCGCGAATCCCTGCCAGAGCGAGGGAAAGCGGGAATATTGGTAGTCGGAAATATCGGGGATGTCATTGTCATCGGCACCGTCCTGACCGATCTGCTCCCAGTGGAGCGAGGCGTGGTCGTGCATGAAGTCGATGTAGATGCGGCGCGCCTCTTCATTCTCCGACAGCAGCGTCTCAAGCTCCGCGACCTGGGCGGGGGTGAGGGAGCGCTCGATGTAGCCGTGCGCGAGTTCGAGGAGGTGATCCCGGTCCTGTTCGTTCATGCCTGACTAAGTTCTTTTTCGACACACTGGTAGAGATTTTTCCGAAGACGGCTGAGGAGCCGGTAGACCGCGCCCTCGGTGCGTTCAGTCCGCCGGGAGATGCCCTCGATCGAGGCCTCGTCGCGGTAGCGCAGTTCGAGGATCTCGCGATGTTCCCCCGAGAGCTTCGTGACACATTCCAGGAGCGCTTTTTCCCGCTTCTGCCAGCGCTGCTCTTTGATCGCGCTCTCGGATTCGTCGCTGAGGGTCTCGAGGAGTCGGTCGCTGAGGAACTCGGACCGGTCGCGCTTGGAGCGACGGCGGAAGGCGAGGATCTGATAAAAGAGAATCTTGCGCGCCCAGGCCGCGAAGTTCGTCCCGAGTTCGAACTGATGGAATTGCCGCCACATCACGATCTTGCCCTCTTGCAGGACGTCCTGTGCGTCCTGCGGGCAAACGACGAGGCCGGTCACGTAGATCGCGAGGCGTCTCTCGTGCTCGGTGAGGAGTCGCAAAAAGGCCTCGGTGCGGTCGCTCTCCGCGCTGGGGGTGGCATCGGTGCTCATGGGGTTCTGCCTGAATAAGGCCGAAAGGGACGGGATTGGACAGGGAGAAATCCGATTCCTTTCCGACTCAGAGGCCCAGTTGCGGAGGCGCCTCGATCCCTTTGTCGAAATAGCAATCGACCGCATCTCTGACCATGGTCCGCAACTCGGGGAGCGACTCGGCCTCGGTCGAGATTCCATATCCGAGCGCAGATGCCGTGTATCCGCCCTCATCTGACTCGGTCACGACAAAAATAATCTCGGATGTCATGGTGAATGATGCAGGCTCGTGAAACAACTGTCAACTTCGCTCGCGCTGAGTCGATCTACCGCAAAGCTCTACCCCCGGGTAGCGCCGACCGACCTTGTCGGGAGCCAATGGACGCACCGTTTCCCTGCGCCCCACCTTTGGCGTTAATGCGCCATGCCGGAACTGTCCGATCTCCGGCATACTCGCGCTTGTTCTTTTGCAATGGCTCGCCTCACCTCCATCGTCGTTTACGTTCTGCTGACCGGAATTGCGGCACCCGCTCTCCTTGCCACGGAGGAGCTGGCTTTCTTTGAGAATGCGGTGCGCCCGATCCTCGTGAAGCACTGCTACGAGTGCCACTCCGAAGAGGGTGACAAACGCAAAGGCGGGCTCTGGCTCGACCGTCGCAGTGCCTGGCAGGAGGGCGGCGACGCGGGACCGGCGATCGTGCCGGGTGACCCTGACAAAAGCCTCCTCATTCACTCGATCCGCTACGGCGATCCCGATCTCCAGATGCCGCCGAAGTCCCGGATGAGCACCGACGAGATCGCCGTCCTCGAAAAGTGGGTTGCGATCGGTGCCCCCGATCCCCGCGACGCGGCCATGGGCTCCGGCGTGCAGCAGGTCATCGACTACGAGGCCGCCCGTCAGGAGTGGGCCTTCCGCCCGGTGACAAATCCGTCCGTGCCCAAGACTGCCGACACGGCCTGGTCGCGGGGGGCGGTCGATCGGTTTGTTCTTTCCTCTCTCGAAGCAGAGTCGCTCACCCCGGCAACCGACGCCGAGCCGGCCGTGCTCCTGCGACGTCTCCATTACGACCTCACCGGTCTGCCGCCGACGGTGGCCGAGCTCGGGGCCTTTGTCGCCGATCCCTCGCCGACGTCATTCGCCCGGATCGTCGATGAGCTCCTCGCTCGCCCGACCTTCGGTGAAAAATGGGGGCGTCACTGGCTCGATGTGGCCCGCTACGCCGATTCGAACGGCGGGGATCGCAACTACACCTTTTATCAGGCCTGGCGCTACCGGAACTACGTCATCGACGCCTTCAACCGCGATAAGCCCTACTACGAGTTCATCCGCGAGCAGGTCGCCGGCGACCTCATGGCGGCGCCCGACCACGAGACCCGGCGAGGCCAGCTCATCGGCTCGACCTTTCTCGCCCTCGGCCCGAAGATGCTGACCGAGCGGGACAAGGAAAAGCTCTGGCTCGACACCGTCGATGAGCAGGTCGATACCCTGGGGCGCGCTTTTCTCGGGCTCACGATGGGCTGCGCCCGCTGCCACGACCACAAGTTCGACCCCGTCTCGCAGCAGGATTATTACGCCGTCGCCGGCATCTTCCGCTCCACCGAGATTGTCACGGGGACCCGCAACGGCTGCGTCAATGTCGCGAGCTGGATCGAGCAGCCACTCCCCTCGGCCGACGGCATCAATCTCGACCTTCAGAAGCGCGTCGAGCGGCTCGAACTCGCGATGCGGCTTACCGTGGAAAAGAGTTTTATGAAAAAGGCCGGCGGCAAAAAGGCCCCTGGCGATCTCCCGCTCGCCGGAGTCATCTACGACGAGAGTGATGCCGAACTCGTCGGGCCATGGAAGTCCTCGAGCCTTTCCGCGAACCGCTTCGGCGAGCATTACATCCACGACGATCAGGAGGGCAAGGGCGAGCGTCGCGCGATCTTCCGGGGCAGTCTCCCCGAGAGCGGGCTCTACGAGGTGCGGGTCGCCTACAACGCCGCAGCAAACCGCGCCGACCGGGTGCCGATCCATATCGTCGGGCAAAAGGGCCGCGAGGTCGTCTCGCTCGACCAGACGGAGCCCCCGTCAGTGGGCGGTCTCTTCCAGCCCATCGGACAGTTTCTTTTCGAAAAGGGCGGAGATTGCAGCGTCACGATCGAGACGACGGACACGGCGGGTCGGTATGTCATCGTCGACGCGGTGCAGTTCATCGCCGTCACCGATATCGAGAGGGAAAAGACCCAGCTCGCCTCGGTCGGCGGCACTGATGTCGATCCACTCTTCCGCATGAGCGACGGCGAGCTGAAAAAGGCCCTTGATAAAATGATCGACGAGCTCAAAGCCGAAGATCTCGCGATGGCCCCGCGCGATGCGAAAGAGCCGGCCGACGTCCATCTGCGGGTGAGGGGAGAGACCGCCCAACTCGGGCCGCTCGTGCCGCGCGGCTTTCCACAACTCATCGGCGACGCCGCGACCATCCCGGCAGGCTCGAGCGGTCGTCTCGAGTTCGCCGCGTGGCTCACTGCGCCCGGGAACGGGCTCCTCGACCGGGTCATCGTGAATCGCATCTGGGGCCATCTCTTCGGACGCGGCATCGTCGAGACGGTGGACAACTTCGGTCGCCTCGGCTCGGGCCCGACCCATCCCGAGCTGCTCGATTACCTCGCCGCGAATTTCCGTGAGCAGGGCGGTTCATTCAAAACGCTCATCCGTGAGCTCGTCCTCTCGCGAGCGTACCAGCTCGGGGCGAGCGCCTCGCCCGACCTCGCCGAGGCCGATCCGGGGAACCGGCTCTTCGGACGGCACAACCGGCGTCGTCTCACGGCGGAAGAGCTGCGCGACAGTATCATCTTCCTCTCCGGCCAGCTCGATTCCACTCCCGGCGGCGCGACCGCGACGGCGGTGGGCATCGACCTCGACAAACCGCTCTCCTTCGCGAAGGAGAAAAAACGCACGATCTACCTGCCGGTCGCGCGGAACAATCCCTCGACGGAGCTTTCCCTGTTCGACGGGGCGAATCCCGACTTCGTCTCGGGGCAACGAAACGAGACGACCGTCCCGACGCAGGCGCTTTACCTCCTGAACAGTGAATTCCTCCAAGAGCAGGCCGCCATCGTCGGGCGGCTCGCAGCGAAGCAGGGCGGACTCGCGGGGACAGAGGTCGACTGGCTCTACGAGACCCTCTTGGGTCGTTCGCCCAACCCTGTTGAACGCGAGCGGGCCCTCGGATTGATCGCTGATCTGAGCGGCGGGTCAGAGGATCCGAAGCTCCTTGCGGAGGCGACGGGGCATTTGGCGCATTTACTGATGGCTTCGACTGAATTTCTTTACCTGGAATGATCGCGAATAAGGACCAATGAAATCAATCCGAAATCCCAAATCCGAACTCCCCAATGGAATGTCGCGCCGGGCAATATTGAAGTCCGCTGCCTGCGGATTCGGCTCGCTCGCCGTGTCCGGGCTTGCTGCTTCGGCATCGGGGAATGTCTTTCACCATGCACCTCGCGCAAAGCGGGTCATCTTCCTCTTCATGCACGGTGGACCGTCCCAGGTCGATACCTTTGACTACAAACCCGAGTTGCAGCGCCGAGCGGGGCAAAAGCTGCCCTTTGCTCCGGCGAAGAATCTCGATCCGGCGGCGACGAGTCAGGCGAAGCTGATGGCCTCGCCCTGGGGATTCCAACAACACGGGCAGTCGGGTTTGTGGGTCAGCGATCTCTTTCCCGAAGTCGCCAAACACATCGACGATCTCTGCGTGATCCGCTCGATGCAGAGCACCGGACAGTCGCACGGGCAGGCGGTCTGCATGCTCCACACGGGGGCGGATAACTTCGTGCGTCCCTCGGTCGGCTCGTGGGTGAGCTACGGGCTGGGATCCGAGAATGTGGATCTGCCCGGTTTTGTCAGCATCAGCCCCTCGGCCTCGCACGGCGGACCGCGGAACTATGGTCCCGCTTTTCTCCCCGCTGCCCATCAGGCGACGACGATAGGCGCGAACGGCAAGCTCGAGACGAAGGCGAACTTCCGCTATCTCGAGTCAAAGACGCCCGCCGCTATCCAGCAGCGCAAACTGGAGTTCCTCCAGACGATGAACCGGGAGCATCTTGAAAAGACGCATCACGCTCCGGTCGAGGGCATGATCGCCTCGATGGAGTTGGCCTACCGGATGCAGTCAGCGGCACCGCCGGTCATCGGGATAGACGATGAGCCCGACTACATCCGGGAACTCTACGGGATCGGGACCGAAGCGACGGATAATTTTGGCCGTCAGTGTCTGCTCGCCCGGCGATTCGCCGAGGCAGGGGTGCGTTACCTGCAGGTCTCGACGCCCAACGTCTGGGATCAGCACGGCGGGCTGGAAAAGGGGCACGCCAAGAACTCGCTCGCGGTGGACAAGCCGATCGCGGGCTTGCTGACCGATCTGAAACAGCGCGGGCTCCTCGAGGACACTCTCGTCGTCTGGGGCGGGGAGTTCGGCCGCACTCCGATCGCCCAGGGAGACGGACGCGATCACAATCCGCAGGGTTTCACGATGTGGATGGCCGGGGGTGGCGTCAAAGGCGGCCTCGCCTACGGGGAGACCGACGAGTTCGGCTACTTCGCGGTGAAGGACAAAGTCCACATGCACGATCTCCACGCGACGATCCTGCACCTCCTCGGGCTCGATCACGAGCGGCTCACCTATCGCTACGCGGGACGGGATTTCCGCCTGACGGATGTGTATGGCGAGGTGGTGAAGGGGATTTTGGGGTGACAATCACTTCCTTTTCCCGTCCACTTCTTTCACCAGCGCGAGGTATTTCACGGTTTCGCGTTTGATCACGGGGAGCAGGAAGCAGACCCCGATGAGGTTCGGGATGAGCATGGCGAAGACCATCGCGTCGGAGAGCATGAGGATGTTGTCGAGCGAGGCCGAGGCTCCCACGATGATGAGCAGACAGAAGACCACTTTGTAGATCACCACCGGGATCTTGACCTTGTCATCCCCGAGGAAGCTGAAGAGATACATCACCCCCTGCTGCCCGTAGTAAGACCACGAGATCATCGTCGAGAAAGCGAAGAGAATCACCGCAACGGTCAGCAGAACGGGGAACCACGAGATGACGGAGGCAAACGCCAGCGACGTCACGGGTACGCCGCTGCGGCTGGTGAGATCGCTCTTGGCGACCCAGCCCTCGACCTTTTCCGCACTGCGGTCGGTCGATGAGACGAGACCGATGACCTCGATGTGATCGCCCTCGGACTTGCGGGTGTGGACATACTGGCCTTTTTCGAGCGGGCGTATCACTTCACTCGATCCGGGGGCGGCGACGAGCGAGGCCCCCGACGGATTGACCTCGGCGCTGATTTGCCAGGTCCCCGTGATGACGAGAACGAGCGCGCTCATCGTGCAGACGACGACCGTATCGACGAAGGGCTCGAGGAGCGCGACAAAACCTTCGCTGGCGGGCTCGTTTGTCTTCACGGCGGAGTGGGCGATGGGCGCGGATCCGAGACCGGCCTCATTCGAGAAAGCGGCGCGGCGCACGCCCTGGATGAGGACGCCGATGAGGCCGCCGGTGACCGCGTCGTTACTGAAGGCCGAGCCGATGATCGTGGCAATCGCCGACGGAAGCGCCGCGATGTTTCCGAAAATAATGACGAGCGCGGCGATCACATACATCCCGCACATGAACGGAACGAGAAAAGAGGTGACCCGGGCAATCGAGACGATCCCTCCGAGAATGACGAGTCCGGTGAGAATCGCCATGCCCAGACCGAAATAGACCGCGCCGTTTTCGCTCGAACCCGCCAACGCGGGAAAGGTGCTGCTCATCTGGCTGAAGGCCTGATTCGCCTGGAACATGTTGCCGGCGCCGAAGGCGCCGCCGATCACAAAGACGGCGAAGATCAGGGCGAGAACCTTTCCCAGTCCCCCCAGACCGATCTCGCCGAGGCCGTCGCGGAGGTAGTACATGGCGCCACCCTTGACCGTGCCGCTCTTCGTGAACTTGCGGTATTTTACCCCGAGGGTACACTCGGCGAATTTGGTCGTCATGCCGCAGAGACCCATCACGATCATCCAGAAGGTGGCGCCGGGACCGCCCACGCCCACCGCCACCGCGACGCCGCCGATGTTGCCGAGACCCACCGTCGCCGATAGCGCCGCGCTGACGGCCTGGAAGTGAGTGATCTCCCCTGGAGCGTCTTTGGGCGTGTATTTTCCGCGAATGGTGCGCAGGGCGATCCCGAAGCCGCGCAGATTGATGAAGCGGAAGTAGATCGTCAGGAAGACCGCGGTGAAAGCAAGGACGACGAGGACGAGGGGCAAAACGACTCCATCGGTCACCTCCAGGCCGAAAAAGACGATCTTGTCCGCCATCACCGCAATGGGGGCGACGGTCTCATCAATGCGTTCGGCAATGGATTTCGCCGCCTCTTCCGCTGCGGCCAAGACGGAAGCGAAGAGCAGGGGAAGGAGAGCGAGAAAGCGGATGAGACGGGTCATGGTTCGGATGGGTCGAATGCTAAGGAGACGCGGCGAGGGTTTGCAACCACAAATTGAGCGCGCTCCCGTCTTCTCAGCAGGGAATCGACCGTTTTCGGCCCAAATTGTGAAAAGGTCGTCAAAATTCCAAATTTAATAAGCCACTCCTTGCAAAGACCCGTCGTATTGCTTAAGAAACCGGAAATGAACGCGCTTGGCAAAACACTCGGCCGATTTTGGGCTTCCTCCATCGGGAAGAAATTGATCGTGGCTGTCACAGGTATCATGCTTGTGGGATTCCTACTTGGTCACATGACCGGAAACCTTCTGATCTATCAGGGCCGCGAGGATCTAAATGATTACGCCTATTTCCTGCACCATTTCCTCCACGGCTGGGGCGTGTGGCTGGCCCGCATCGGGGTCCTCGGCGCTTTTGTCCTGCACATCATAGCCACCGTCGCGCTGACGCGTCAGAATCGACTCGCCCGTTCCTCGCAGTATGCCTGTGACGCTACGGTGCAGGCCTCGACCAGCTCGCGCTACATGATCTGGAGCGGGCTCACGGTCATCGCGTTCGTGATTTTCCACATCCTCCACTTCACCGTCCGTCTCGATCCCGCTCTTGCGGCGATGAAGGAGGCGGGGAATCCCGATCGCCACGATGTCTATGGAATGGTCATCGCGGGGTTCAAAAATCCTCTCATCGTTCTTTTCTACATCGTCTCGATTACCCTGCTCTTCTCGCATCTCAGTCACGGGATCGCCTCGATCTTCCAGACTTTAGGGCTGCGGAGCGCCAAGACTCGCGTCCCGATCAAAAACCTCGGTCTCGCGATTTCGATCCTCCTCTGGATCGGTTTTCTCTCCATTCCATTTTTGGTCGTCACCGGTATTCTCAATGACGACGCTCCACCGGCGGTCTTGCTCAAAGCCCAGGCCACACTGAATCCCTGAACCGCTCCTTACCCTTTCTGAACTCCCAACGAATCTGATCATGGCATCCGAAGATTCCAGCAACACCGCCTCCAACGGCACCCTCAACTCCGCCGTGCCTCCCGGTCCGCTCCCGGACAAGTGGACGACTTACAAGGCCAAGGCGAAACTGATCAACCCGGCGAACAAACGGAAATTTTCCGTCATCGTCGTGGGTTCAGGCCTCGCCGGTGGATCTGCGGCCGCCACGCTCTCCGAACTTGGCTATCAGGTGAAGTGCTTCTGCTATCAGGACAGTCCGCGCCGTGCCCACTCCATCGCCGCCCAGGGCGGGATCAACGGGGCAAAAAACTACCAGAACGACGGTGACTCGGTCTGGCGTCTCTTCTACGACACGATCAAGGGCGGTGACTTCCGTTCCCGGGAGGCAAACGTGCATCGCCTCGCCGAGATCAGTGTCCAGATCATCGACCAGTGTGTCGCCCAGGGGGTGCCCTTCGCCCGCGAATACGGCGGCGGTCTCGCGAACCGTTCCTTCGGCGGAGCCCAGGTCAGCCGGACCTTCTATGCCCGCGGCCAGACTGGCCAGCAGCTCCTCCTCGGTTGCTACCAGGCCTTGGAAAAAGAGATCGCCCATGGCGGGGTGAAGATGTATACCCGCACCGAGATGCTCGACCTCGTCGTCGTCGACGGCCATGCCAAGGGCATCGTCGTGCGTGACCTCAGCACCGGCGAGATCACCAGTCACGCCGCCGACGCCGTCATCCTCGCCACCGGCGGCTACGGCAACGTCTTTTTCCTCTCCACCAACGCGATGGGGTGCAACGTCACCGCCGCCCTGCGCGCCAATAAGCGCGGGGCCTACATGGCGAACCCCTGCTTTACCCAGATCCACCCCACCTGCATCCCGGTGAGCGGGGACTACCAGAGCAAGCTCACCCTCATGTCGGAGTCGCTCCGCAACGACGGCCGCATCTGGGTGCCCAAGACAAAAGAGGACGCCGCGAAAATCCGCGCCGGAGAATGGACCGCCAAGGATATCCCCGAAGAGGCCCGCGACTACTTTCTCGAGCGCAAGTATCCCTCCTTCGGCAACCTCGCCCCTCGCGACATCTCGTCGCGCTCGGCGAAGGAAGTCTGCGACGAAGGCCGCGGTGTCGCCAAGACCGGACTCGGCGTCTATCTCGACTTCAGCGACGCGACGCAACGCCTCGGCAAAGACACGATCAAAGAGCGTTACGGCAACCTTTTTCAGATGTACGAGAAGATCTCCGGCGAAGATCCCTACGAGTTTCAGATGAAAATCTACCCCGCCGTCCACTACACCATGGGCGGACTCTGGGTCGATTACAATCTGATGTCGAACATCCCCGGGCTCCACGTCATCGGGGAGGCGAATTTCTCGGATCACGGCGCCAACCGTCTCGGCGCGAGCGCTCTGATGCAGGGTCTGGCGGATGGCTACTTCGTCATCCCCTCGACCTTGCCGAACTATCTCGCCGGCCAGAAGCCCGGCTCTGTCACGACCGATGCCCCCGAGTTCAAGCAAGTCGAGACCGAGGTGAAGGAACGCATTCAAAAGCTGATGACGGTGAAGGGCACGAAGTCCGTCGACAGCTTCCACCGCGAACTCGGCATGCTCGTGTGGGACGAGTGCGGCATGGCCCGGACCAGGGAAGGACTGCTCGAGGCTCTCGAGAAGATCCCGAAGATCCGGGAGAATTTCTGGAAGGATGTCATCGTCCCCGGCAGCGCCGACGGCACCAACATGGAGCTTGAGAAAGCCTGGCGCGTCGCCGACTTCATCGACTTCGCCGAGATCATGTGCCACGACGCCCTCGACCGTGAGGAGAGCTGCGGCGGTCACTTCCGCGAAGAGTTCCAGTTTACGAGCGAGGACGAAGACGTGAAGAACGGCTACACCAATGCCGGCGAGGCGATGCGTCGCGACGACGAGTTCTGCTACGTCGCTGCCTGGGAATTCAAAGGCGAGGGAGTCCCGCCCGTCCTCCATAAAGAAGCGCTCGAATACGAGGCCGTCGAACTCAGTGTCCGCAGCTACAAGTAAGTGCCGAGCGTAACCCTATCCGTAATCAAATTTTCGCAAAACTGTCATGAACCTGACTCTCAAAGTGTGGCGCCAGAGCAGTCCGAATGCCACCGGACGCATCGAGACCTACGAGGCCAAGGACATCCCGTCCGAGGCGTCCTTCCTCGAGATGCTCGACATCGTTAACACCGGCATCATCGAAGCGGGCGGTGACCCCATCCACTTCGATCATGACTGCCGCGAAGGCATCTGCGGGTCCTGTTCGCTCGCGATCAATGGGGTCCCCCACAGCAAGGAGAGCGGCATCACGACCTGCCAGGTCCACATGCGCAAGTTCCGCGAAGGTGACACCATCTGGATCGAGCCCTTCCGCGCCCGAGCTTTCCCGGTGATCAAAGATCTCATGGTTGATCGTTCCGCTTTTGACCGCATCATCGCATCCGGCGGCTACATCGACGTCCGGACAGGTTCCGCGCCCGAGGCGAATGCGATTGCGATCGGCAAAGAAGACGCCGACGAAGCTTTCGATGCAGCGACCTGCATCGGCTGTGGTGCCTGCGTCGCCGCCTGCAAAAACGCGAGTGCGATGCTCTTCGTCGGAGCCAAGGCCTCGCACCTCAACATTCTCCCCCAGGGAAGCGCCGAGAAGGACCGCCGTGTCCTCGCCATGGTCCGCCAGATGGATGCCGAAGGATTCGGCAACTGCACGAATCAATACGAGTGCGAAGCAGTCTGCCCCAAAGAGATCAGCGTCGGCGTCATCGCCAGGCTCAATCGCGAATACGCCGGCGCGAGTGTGCGCGAGGCGGTCAAGTAAACAAGGAGGAGGGACACTCCTGTCCCTCTTCGTTTCATCAGGCCGGGCGCTAAGGGCGACAAGAGTGTCGCCCCTCCTTGGGCATAGGCCTACCACATCACAACCACGACGACGACCGTCATCGTCGTTATCAGCGCTGCGAACACCCCAAAGCACCCGGACTTTTTTGCGAATGGATCACGGGAGCCGGCCGGTCGGGGTTCGAGACTGGCCTCCATCGCCTCTACCGCATCCTTGGCTTCCTTCAACCCGACCCCGGTCGCTTCGCGGTAGAACTGGATCGCCTCGATCTTGGCCCCCCGAGTTAAAAGCTCAGTGATCTGGTTTCGCTGCGAATCGGACAAGTCGTCACTCATGGACATGATTTGCCCCCTGGGCTTGGACTCGTCAAGGGATTCTGCCAAGGGGTGGCAAACTCTTCAGATTGTTCATCGTTTTCTCTCCCTGATCACGGATTGTCATTTTCATTGCATTGATTCTAGTTTTCGGGACGATTCTACGGTAGTAAAGTGAGCTGCGGCGGTAGGGGACTTTACCCTGTTGAGCCGGAGACCTAACCCTCTTGAGTCGGAAAACCGAAGATGTCCTCCCCAGTAGATACCATTCAAACGATCAAGGTTCCCAAGCCGGTTCCCATCACCACGACTCGTTTCCGTCCGCCGAAGAAGAATATCCCCCAGACGAAGCCGGAGCGGGACCTTTTCCTTCAGACGATTCGCAACTACGTGGCCGAGTCGAATCCCGTCCCGCCGATGCCGCTCGAGGAACTCGACGTGCACGCCCGCCGCATCCTCGCCGGGCTTGGCTACGAGGGCGACGAGACCTACCTGCATTACACCGCCGTCTGTCTCAACAACGAGATGTGGCGCGAGACGCTCGCCGAGATTCCCTACGAGCGGCGCTTGCTCCTGATGCCGAAGTGCCTGCGCGTCGAGGACAAATGCCCGGCGCCCTTTGACGAGTTCGGACTGCTCTGCAAGCAGTGCGGCCTCTGCTCGATTCAGGATTTCCAGAACGAGGCCGAGCGTCTCGGTTATGCCGTCCTCGTGGCCGAGGGCTCGGCCATCGTCATGTCGCTCATCCAGACCGGCCAGATCGAGGCCATCGTCGGGATCTCGTGCCTCGCGGTGCTCGAGCGGACCTTCCCCTACGTCGAGGCCGCAGCGATCCCGTCCATCGCGGTCCCGCTGCTGCAGGATGACTGCATCAACACGACCGTCGACATCGACTGGGTCTGGGAGTATCTCCACCTCACCAGCGACGACAAGACGCGCCGCCTCGACCTCACCGCCCTGCACGAAGAGGTCAAAGGCTGGTTCACTCCCGAGGGCATCGCCTCCGTGATGGGTCCGGTCGAGGGCAAACAGGAGGAGATCGCCCGCGAATGGCTCGCCCGTGACGGCAAACGCTGGCGCCCTTTCCTCACCGTCGCCGCTTTTGAAGCGCTGCGCGAAGATCGCGGTCAGCCCATGCCCGACGACGTCAAAAAGATCGCCTTTGCGACCGAGCTTTTCCACAAAGCCTCGCTCATCCACGATGACATCGAGGACGAGGACCACGGCCGCTACGACCAGCCGACCCTCAACGCCGAGCACGGAGTGGCGGTCGCGCTGAATGCGGGAGACCTCCTCATCGGGGAAGGCTACCGCCTCATCGGTGAATGTGAAGCACCCGATGCGCGCAAGACGGAGATGCTCCTCATTTCCGCCCGCGGGCAGCGCGAATTGTGCCGCGGTCAGGGCGCCGAACTGGTTTGGGCGAGGAATCCCGAGCCGCTCGATTCGAAGCAAGTCCTCGAGATCTTTCGTCAGAAGACCGCCCCGGCTTTTGAAGTGGCTTTGAAACTCGGTGCGTCCTACGCCGGTAAGCTCGATGATGTCGCCGACGTGCTCGAGAGCTACTCGGAAAACCTCGGGATCGCCTACCAGATCCGCGACGACATGGATGATCTCGGTGCCGATGCGGGGGACAACGAACTCGAGCGCATGCGTCCGAGCGTGCTACTCGCCGTAGCGAGGGAGCGGGCCAAGGGCGACGACCGGGCCGTGCTCGATTCGCTCTGGAGTCACGAAGACCTCGCGGGAGTCGAGATTCACAAGATCCGCAGCCTCGCGCACGAGCTCGAGGCCGATGACAAGTGCATGCTGCTCTTTGAAACTTATAAAGAAGCCGCAGTCCGCAGTCTCGCCGATCTGGAGAACGCGAACCTGAAAGGGCTCCTCCGCCGCGTCATGGGCAAGATCTTCAACGATATCGAGATCAAAGGCTGGTGCCGCGAGTTCGAGGTGATGAACGGGGTGAGGGAAGAAGAAGAAGCGGCTGTCTGATTGGTGGAGGCGGGGTGATCTTGAATAGAGGTGTCCGTTCTTGCCATGGCGTTCGCGAGAGCGTTATCGTACGTGCATGAGTCCGATGCGCACTTTTCTCTTTTGTCTGTCTCCGACCATCCTCGCCTATCTCGCCTTGCTGGCGGGAGGTGAGCGAATGCTCGGGCTCGCCATTATCCTTGTGATCCTGGGATCTGGAATCGCAGGATCGTCCGTGGCGTTTTATCTCCATCGTGTCATCGAACCGAAAGGGAAAGCAAACGTGGGGAAGGGTATCCTTGGGATCGCTGCCGTACTTGCCACTGCGTTGGGCTATCTTGCGATTGCCGGGAGCGGTTGCGGGTTGATTGCCACGACGACAATGTGAAATGCCCCCCGAAATTCCATTCTTGCCCTGATCAGCGTTCACGGGCTATTGTCACCTCACCGATGCGCCATTTTCTCATCGGCCTCTCACCGGCTCTCCTCGCCTACGCTGTTTTGCTGGTAGGTGTGACGGGCGGCATGTCTGGATCCTCCCTCACTCTCAATTCAGTGATCACGATCCTCGCGATCGGGGCGCTGATCTCGGGCGGATATGTCGCGCGCCATGTCTTCCGCAAGACGGGAGAACCGGCTTTCCTGAAATGGTTCCTCGCTATCCTGAGTTTTGCCGGCGTCGCGGTGCTCTACTTCGCCGTGGCCATGGCCGGCTGCTGTGGGATCGTGATGCTCGAAGACTCCATGCGGCTATGAGCTTCTCCGCTTTCCAGCGTATCGGCGAAACCCGTCTCAAGGGGACGACGACCTTTTGCCAGCAGTGTCGGGAGAAAGTCCCCGGCGATGTCGTGAAGCGCGCCTCGGGCAAGGCCGAAGAAGTCTGGCTGATCAAAGACTGCCCCGCGTGTGGATCGAGCGAGGTGAAGATCAGCTCGGACGCCCGTTTTTATTGGCTTTCGCAGGGGCAGCGCGAGGTCGAGGCGTCCGCCTGCGGGGCGGGGTGCGGCTGTGCGAGCCCGGCGGCGGGGGATAAAATCGGATTTCTCGGTGGCAACGCGACGCGACCGCTCCCCGCGACCAATCCGATTGAGGTGATGTCGACCTGTCTCGCGCTCATCGAGATCGTCGATTCGTGCAATCTCGCCTGCCCGACCTGCTTTGCCGACTCGCCGCCAGGGGTCGGGGAAAAGGTCGATGCCGTGCCGTTGGATGAGTTAAAAACGCGCATCCAGGGTGTCATTGACCGGAAAGGGAAAATCGAGATCCTGCAACTCTCCGGCGGCGAACCGACCCTGCATCCTGATTTTTTCGCCCTGATCCGCTGGTGCCAGGGGAATCCGGCGATCGACTATGTCCTCGTGAACTCGAACGGCGTCCGTCTTGCGCAGGATGAGGCCTTTGCCCGCGAACTGAGCGAGCTGATTCACTACGGCCATTTCCAGTTTTACCTGCAATACGACGGTCCCGGACGCGAGGCGGAAAAGAAGCTGCGCGGCGCAAATCTCGGCAATCTGAAGCAGCGGGCGGTGGAACGCGCCGGTGAACTCGGCATCCCGATGACTCTCGCGATGACGGTGATCCCGGAGAACCTCTCGCATCTCTGGGAAACGGTCGAGTTCGGCCTGAAATATGATCATGTCAGGGGCGTCGCCTTTCAGCCCATGTTCGGGAGCGGGCGCACCTATGAGGGCGCACCGGCGGTGCCATCTCTCAATACGGCGGACATCATTCTCGGGCTCGTCGAGCAGTCGCAGGGCGTCGCGAGTTTTGATGATTTCACTCCGCTGCCCTGCGGCGATCCGAATTGCGCGACGATAGGCTACCTGCTGAAGCTGGGAGGCGAGATCCGCTCGATCAGCGACTTCGTCGACTTCGGCACCCTCCAGGGATTCCTCAGTGACCGGGTCCGCTACCGGCTCGAGGATCTCATCAAGTGCGGGTGCGAGTCGGAACCACTCGGGGAGTTGCTTCACGAACTCGAGCTCGATGAGCGCAACACCTTCCGCCTTTTCGTCAAGCCCTTCATGGACGGGGAGGACTGGGACGAGGATCGCATCGACCGATGCTGCACCCACGTGATCCGGCCCGACGGGAAGCTCGATTCCTTTTGCCGCTATTACCTGAACGGCGGCGGCGCCGCCTACCGCAAGAGCTGATGGTCGATCTCGACGGGCAGATTCAAGCCGGGTGGCTCTACGGGGTCGTGACCTTCGGGGGGCTCATCATCGGCGGGTGGTTCTGGGCGAGGCGCTTACGCTCGACGCCGGAGTCGTTTTCGATCTTCGTCGGAGCGATCATCGGCGCTTATGGTGGGGCTAAGATCCTCTTTTTACTCGCCGAGTGGGAAAAAATTTTCAGCGATCCGAACTGGCTTTTTCTCGCAGCCTCGGGCAAAACGATCGTGGGTGCCCTCCTCGGCGGCTATGTCGGGGTGGAGCTGGCCAAGCGGCTCATCGGTCATCGCGAACCCACCGGAGACTGGTTCGCCGTCGGCGTGCCGCTCGCGATCGCGGCGGGACGACTCGGCTGCCTGCGCTACGGGTGCTGCCTCGGTCAGGTCTGTGATCCTGCCTTTCCCCTGGCGATCACCGGATCGGATGGACTGGCCCGCTGGCCGGCAGTGCCGCTGGAGCTGGCATTTAATCTGCTCTTTGTCGCCGCGATCCTCCCGCTGGTGCTGCGTCCGCGAAGACTCGCCGAGACGATTTTTCAGGGTCAGCTTTTTCACCTTTACCTCATCAGCTACGGACTCTTCCGCTTCTGGCATGAGTTCCACCGCGACACACCGAAAATCATCGGGTCGCTGAGCGGGTATCATCTCGGCGCGATTCTGCTCATCCTCCTGGGCACGGTGCGGGGATGGCAACGATACCGGACGAAGGTGGGACGACGAAGTTGTCGGGCCTCGTGAGAGTTTCGTCCCCGCCCGCTCGACATGATCCAGTCCTTTTCCGACCGCGATACGGAGAAACTCTTCTACGCTGATTTATTCATGAAGGGAAGGCACCCCGGTAATTTCGGCAAAAATTCCCGCCGGGATTCCGATGGAGGCGCCGAGGTGACCGTCGATGAACCGGAAAGCGCTCCGGACGCCATTTTCCCGGATTCCTCTACGCAGCGATGCAGACTCGCCCCCTATTTTCAAGGCGGGGGACTCCGCCATGGGCCCGGTCGCTATCCGCTCCGGGCACCAGCGTCTGCGGAGGCGACCCAGACCCCGCGGACGGTCTCCTCCAGCGCGGTGGACAGGTGCTGATGAAGAGTTCCGCGTTGCCCCGCTGACAGTAGACCCGCTCATAGAGATACTTCGCTCCCGCTTGGTGGAAGGACACCACGATGTAGCGCACGTCCACACCCTTCGGCCCCACGATGATGCGGGCCACGATGCGCTGCTCCCGGCTCCAGCTTCCCGCCGCGTAGAGGTCGTCGGCATAGCGCACCGCGGTCGGGTCCCCGTCCTGAAGGCTCCACTTCGCGCGCTCCAGCCTGCGTTGGTAGTCGCACCGCGCCGCGTTGATCTCGTTGAGGAACAACCGCTCCAAGGCCACGTTCTTCGGCATGCCCGTAGCGAAGTCCACCGAGTTGGCGTCGAGCCAGTCGAGCACTTCGGGCTTGGTGTGGTGCCCATCGGCGCGAAACACAATCTTGATTTCCGGCCACCGCTCCCGAATGCCCGCCACGAGCCGTTTGATGATGGCAATGATTTCCCCGGCGACCGGCGTCTTGCCGGGCCGGACCACCGCCTTCATGATCTTGCCGGTGCATCCGTCGAAGACGTAGAAGGGCATCAGGCAGTGATCTCCGACGCGGGTGTTGAAGAGCGAAAGCTGCTGCTCGCCGTAGACGAGGTGGGCGCTGGGATCCATGTCGATGCAAATCATCGGGGGTGGATCGTCGCCGAACTGGTCGAGGTAGCTCTCGAAGATCGCGCGGGCCATCCTCATCAAGTCGGCGCGGCTGCCCCGGCTCTCAAGGCGGCTCATGGTCGGCTGGCCTGCCAGCGGCCCGTCGTCGAGATCGCGTCCGGCGGCGGTGCGGACCACGATGTCGTTGCGGAGATGGTCGCAGTCGTCCGCATCATAATTGCCGCCAAGGATCTGGTAAACCCGCTGGCCAACGAGTTCGGCCAGTCTGTGGTTGGGGCGGCGGCGGGTTTTCTTTATGGCCCCGGCGATCGCGGCGAGCAGCCTGTCGCCCGCGCCGTTGGCGGCGACCGCAACGAGGCCCGCGTCGCTCGTCAGATTGGGTTCATTGAAATGCACCGACCATTTCCGCCCCGAAAAAGCTGGAAAATTGATTGGATCGGTGTTGAATTGCGGCGAGACGACTGCATTTGTATCTTGCTTCACATCTCATTGATAATCAATTAGTTAAAACATTTCCAGCCGTCTTTCGTGAATAATTTAGGCTAGCCGCCTTATAAGACTCCCGTCGTCGAGCGAAGTTCGATGCCCCGTTGCTTATGCACGGAGTCTCTGTTGGCAGCAAGATGCAGCCACTCCTTGGGAAAATCGAAGGGACGGGAGTAATAAACACGTCCAGTATTTTCAATTTAACCTTTTAAACCCGAGAAATATGGTAATTAAGCACCTTGTAGGCGAATAAATAGCCTGTCCCTGCGAATTGTCCCTGCGAATTAGATCGCTAGCCGCACCGGGCGTGGCGTCGTCATGGCTGCTGACCTTGGCGGTGAGAATCCGCTTGGCCTGTAGGCGATGGACGATGGAGCTTCGCTTGACGGTCGGGTCGATGCCTGTCCCCAAGGCGGTGATGCGGTCGTGGAGCAGGCGGCCGAGCTTGTCGCGGAAAAGACGTGGAAAGAATGCTTTTTGGGCTCTGCAGTTTACGCTCATAGTTACTTGAATATCGGATCCGACCCGCTGATGCAAGAACATATAGAGTCTTTGTAACAATCTGACGATTGCGGCAAATTTAGCTCGTTATCCGTCCTGAAAAGACAGGTAGGCGCCCCCGCAAGTCACCCCGCATAAGCTACCTCATCCTCCATGAGCCGCAACGCGGCGGCCCCGGCGTCGAAGTCGATTCCCTCGTAGAGATCGGCAAGCGCGAGTGAAGCGCCGATTTCGGGCAGGGGAATCACCGCGTCGAGTCCCGGGACCATTTCGCGCAGGAAGTCGCCATTGGCAGAACGTCGGTGAACCACCACAACCGGTTCGGCAGACTCCGCGGTGAAACGAAGTTCCATCTGTCCGCTGCCGACATGGAGGGATGGTAGCCCGCGGATCGGAAAGTTGCAAGTGTGGCGGAACTCCGTCCTTTGACGGAATGGGTGAGTCACTCCATGCTCCCGCCATGACTTTTTCTCCACGGCATCTCGCCCTTCTCCTCGCACTCGCGCCTCTCGCCGCTACTGGTCAGACCAAAGGGCCGCTTCCGGTGAATCCGGCGGATGCAAAGAACACCGAGACCGGCAAAGCTGCCCCTCCGCTCGATCCGTCGCTGGAGCGTTACGGGATCTATGCGGCTTCGGCGCCCTATCCGCTCAAAGGCGAGGCCGTCGTGACCACCCTGCCGTTGCAACTGGAAAAAGGCGAGCGCATCGCCTTCGTCGGCAACGGACTCCTCGAGCAGGCCGGTCGTCACGGCATCCTCGAAGCGATGCTGTATCAGGCGCATCCCGAACTCGATCTCGTGATCCGCAACTTTGCGTGGTCGGGCGACGAGGTGGATTTGCAGCCGCGTCCCGACAACTTCGCGACGGTGGCGCAGCACCTCGCGAGGGAAAAAATCGACGTGGTTTTTGCGGCCTTCGGGTTCAATGAGAGTTTCGCGGGCTTGGAGAAAATCGAGGAGTTTACCGCTCGGCTGGCCCGCTACCTCGAGGAGTTGAAAACCTCGGCCTTCAATGGCAAAACCGGTCCGCGCATCGTCCTGATCTCCCCGGTGGGGGATTTCGAAGCCGAAGCCGGGCGGGACACGATCCTCGCGGCCTACACCGAAGCGATGCGCGGCGTGGCGGCCGCGCAGGGGGTCGGCTTCATTGATCTCCATCGGGCGACGATCGATCTGGCGAAAGCCGGGCGCGCGACTGACAACGGCGTCCATCTCAACGAAGCCGGCTACCGTCTCTTTGCCCGTGAGGTTTTCCAGGCGCTCTTTGCGGTCTCGCCGCCCGACGTAAACGAGGATCTGCGTGCTGTCGTCATCGACATGAATCGCCAGTATTTCCGCCGCTACCGGCCGCTCAACACCTTCTACTACACCGGCGACCGCAACAAGGACTACGGCTATCTCGACTTCCTCCCCGCGATGCGAAACTTCGAGAGCATGGCCACCAATCGTGAGGCGCGGATTCATGCTCTCGCGCGGGGCGAAAAGGTCGAGGGGCCGATCGACGACTCGAACCTGCCGCCGCTCGAAGCCGTCGCCGAGGGCAGGGGAGCGAACGAATGGCTCTCGCCTGCCGATGAACTGACCGCATTTAATGTCGATCCGCGTTTCGAGGTGAATCTCTTCGCCTCGGAGGAAGAGTTCCCCGAGATCGCCAATCCCATTCAGATGCGCTTCGACTCGCGCGGGCGGCTCTGGGTGAGCTGCTCGACGACCTACCCGCACGTCTACCCCGGGCAGGAACCGGCCGACAAGATCGTCATTCTCGAAGACACCGATGCGGACGGAAAAGCCGACAAATCAACCGTCTTCGCCGACGACATTCATATCCCGATCTCCTTCGAGCTGGCGAAAAACGGGATCTATGTCTCTGAGCAGCCCGATCTTACCCTGATCGAAGATCTCGACGGTGACGACCGGGCCGACCGGCGCACGGTGCTACTGTCAGGCTTCGGAACCGAGGACAGTCATCACTCGATCCACGACTTCATCTGGACGCCCGAAGGCGATCTGCTGATGCGCGAGTCCATCTTTCACCACTCGCAGGTCGAGACGAAGTTCGGTCCCGTGCGGACGCAGAACTCAGCCTGGTTCCGCTACACGCCCCGTACGCGGCAACTCGTCGCCTTCGGCAGCTACCCGAACACAAATCCCTGGGGCGTGGCCTTCGATGACTGGGGCAACCACGTCGCGAGCCATCCCATTTTTGCGAACGCCTTCCACGCTACGAATCCGCCCTATCCCGAGCAGCATCCGCCCGCGACGGGACTGCCCGCCTACTCCGGCACCTGCGGCCACGACTTTGTTGATTTTCCCTTTTGGCCCGAAGAGATGCAGGGCGGTTTCATCAAGGCCCGCTACAAGCCCACCAACAAAATCGAGTTTCACAAATGGATACGGAAAGACGACCACTATGCCGAGGAGTTTGTCTTTGACCTCATCTTCTCGACCAACCTCAGCTTCATCCCCGTCGATGTGGGCTTCGGGCCGCGCGGGGATTTTTACATCTGTGATTGGTACAATCCGGTGAAGGGTCATGCCCAGTATTCCCTGCGCGATCCCCGCCGCGACCGCAGTTCGGGCAGGATCTGGCGCGTCGTGCCAAAGGGTGCAACCTTGCAGGATCCTCCGAAGATTGCCGGGGCTACAGTCACGGAACTCCTCGAAAACCTGAAGCGCCCCGAGTCGAAGATCCGAGCATGGACGCGGCGTGAGTTGTCATGGCGGGATCCGGCGGAACTGGTGAAAGCTCTCGATGCCTGGCTGGCGGCGCTCGATCCGGGAGAGGCGCGCTATCGGCATCACCAGGTCGAGGCAATGTGGTTGTACCGCTGGATCGGTGAGGACCGACCTGCTCTGCTCGCTGAGTTGCTCGTCTGTGATGTGCCCGAAGCTCGCGCTGCGGCCGTCCGGCAGTTGCGCCATCCCGCCCCTGACAGACCCATCATGACCTCGCTGGCCTCGCTCTCTCTTGCGGCCAAAGATCCCGATGCTCTCGTGCGGATGGAGGCAGTGACCCTGGCAAGTTATCTGGGGGAAGCGGAAGCCCTCGGGGCGATCCTGCCCGTCTTCGATCAGCCCATGGGGGACCACCTCCGCTACGCGGTCCGCTGTGCCCTGAACTCGGAGTCGCTGCGCCCTCACGGTCAGGAAAACCCGCGATTTCTGGCAGAACACCCTGCTCTCGAGACCTTTCTGAAAAGCTGGGACAAAAAGAAAGACAAAGCCATCGTCCCCCGGCTCAGCGCCAAAGACGCCGCCTTCGACGGTCGCCCGGACCTGCTCACCGTCCGCATCGGCTGCCTGCCCGAGCGCATGCTCTATGACACGACGAATTTCACCGTCTCACCCGGTCAGCCGGTGAAGTTGATTCTTTCCAATCCCGATGTCACCCAGCACAATCTCGTGATCGGCGCGCCGGGATCGCTGGAGGAACTGGGCATGGCCGGCAATGAAATGGCCAAGGATCCCGGGGGCCTTGCCAAAGGCTTTATTCCCGAGTCAACGAAGATCCTGCACCACACAAAGCTGATCGATCAGGGTAAGAGCGAGACCCTGCGCTTCGATGCCCCGAAGACGCCGGGGACTTACCCGTACCTCTGCACCTTCCCGGGACACTGGATCCTGATGAAGGGCGAGATGATCGTGAAGTGATCGTGAAATGATCGTGAAATGCGGGCTAGGCCCCGTAGGTCGCTTCGTTCGTGATCTCGTCGGCGTAGAGATTGATCTTCGTGATGATCTCGTAGGTATCCTGCTCGTCGATTCCGATCTCCTGCAGCGTCTCGATGAGGTGCTCGGTGAAGCGGGCGAACTCCCGCCGGCTGATCGCGAGCGGACGATGAATCTCGGAAAGGGGACGGCCGCTGTAGAGGGTCGGTCCGCCCGTCGCCATCGCGAAAAACTCCCGCTGCATGGGGATGAGTTTACCCATCGGGACGTGGGTGAAATATTACCCGATCTCAGGGTCGGCAACGACCTTGGCGTAGAAATGATCGACCAGTTTTGCGATGGACTCTTCGCCGCCGATTCTTTCGTAAAGCGACTTTTCGTGATCTTGGAATTCCATTTTGCTTTGGGGAAGTTGGGGAAGTGGGGCTGGGGCAGAGGGTCAGAGCTCGCCGACCTTGATCTCGCGGTAGTCGATCGACATGTCCCGGCTGCCATGGAGCTGGATGCCGATGGGGCCTTTGGCTTTGCCGGTGTCCGAAGTGTAGGTCATGACTTTTTTACCATTCAGCCAACAAGCATACTCCATGCCACGGACCTCGATGCGCATGTGGTTCCAGTCATCCATCTTGAGCAGCTCTTTGACGCCCTCAGCCTCTACCGGGTAGCCTTTTCCGGGAATGTAGGGAGAGGCGGTCATATCGCGCTTGAGCGACCCGGAGATGCCGATCTGGATCTGGTCTTCGCTGCGCAGATGCACTCCCGAGTCGATCGTGCCCTCGCCGAACTGGAACTCGAGCTCGACCACAAAATTCTCGTATTCCTTCTCCGTCCAGAGCACCGAGCCCTTTTTCTCCGGGCCGCTGCGGACCTGAAGGACCCCCTCGTTGACGAGCCACCAAATATTATTGTCAGGGGCCTTCCATCCGGCGAGGTCTTTGCCATTGAAAATCGGGGACAGCTTCTCTTCCGCGTTTAGAGCAGGGCCGAGTGTCAGGGAGACTGCGGCGCAGGCAAGAAGGAGAAACGAGGGGAAATGGGAAAGTTTTTTCATCTTGTAGATTCAGTAATCATGGTATGTGGAAGCGCATCCGGCAAGTTCCGATGCACGTGATTTCTTGTTCGCGGACGATTTCGAAATGCCGGAATTGCGTCCTCGTTTTATTTCAAAAAAATAGGCCGGAGCGGTTGCCAGATCGGATGAATCATGGCATCATCAGGCTCTGATCCCATATTATCATAACCAAAAGGGAAATAATTAAATGAACATCATTCGTATCACGCTCGCCACCATCGCCCTCAGTTTCAGCTTTGGTCTCATTAGCTGCAGCAAAGCCCCTGAGGCTGACGCTCCTGCTCCGGAAGTTCCTGCCGCTGACCCCGCCGCTCCTGCTGCCCCGGCTCCTGTTCAGTAATCTGATTAATCGCTCGATCCGGTGGCCTGCGGTCACTTGATCGTTCGATCCAACTATTTTAAAACCCCGTGGTGCTAGTCATCACGGGGTTTTTTGTTGCCCACAAGGGCCACTCCTGCGGGACAAGTCACAGGTGGCGGAAGGTTCTTCCCGTCACCTCCCGCCTTTGATCGTGATGAAAGTCGCTTCGCCTTCCCTCCTTGCCATTCTCTGTGTCCTATCTTCGTTCGCAGCCAGAGCAGACGATCCCGCCTCGCGGAAGAAAGACTGGCTCCCGCCGGCCGGCACCCTCGTGATGCCGGTGCAGGGATCCGCCAGTCCCGACGGTCGCTACGCCATCGGATGGGGATACGAGAAAGGCCCCGTCGACTGGAGCCGCCTCGCGTACGATGAGAAGGGATGGACCGAATGGGGAGAGGTGACTTTTTCTACGAAAATGGCCGACATTCCCGAGGGCGATCCGTTGGAGAATGACGCCAATTTTCTCCTCGATCTGGAGTCGGGCAAGACGCTCTGCAAACTCGGGATCCACTACCCCGGGGAGCGGCCGCGCTTTAATCTCGACGGGCTCATCGCCTCGTGGTCGCCCGGTCTCGCCTGTGTGGTGATACGCGTCACCCAAAAGTGGAAAACCGAATTCGCCGCCATCGCGTGGATCCGTGAAGGGAAGTGCGAGGGATCCAGCGACCTCCTCGAGCCGCTCATCGCCGCGATGAGAGAGGCCACGCTCAAGTCAGCGCACCCGGCCGCCCGGAGACTGGCGGATGAAGACGATTTCATGTACTCGCTCGATGAGATCGCGATCAAAGACGACGGCTCCTTCATCGCCGAGCTCAACGGCGTCGTCCCCAAGCTGGACCAGCCCGAGGGCTTTTTCGAAGTTCGTCTCGAGGGTGTCTTTTCCCCGGGGGAAGCGGGAGGCAGTGCCGTCATGAAAACGGCGAAGGTCGAGGTGGAGATCCCGACGGAGTAGCTCACGGCGTTTTTAAAATGCCCGCGACAAACTTCTCCAACTCCACCGTCGCCGGGTCTTCGGGCAGACCGAGGTCGTTGTTGATCTTCGAGTGATCGGTGTCTTTCCCGGCGTAGAGAGTCACGGGAATACCGGCCTCTTTCAAGACCGCTCCGAAGCGCACTGCCTGAGCCGAGTTGTCGGGATGCGCGGCGTTGAAGAGGATGAGAAAGGGCGGGATCTCCTTGTCTTTCGCCACATGGGTGACGGCGGAAAAATCGAGGTGCTTGGCAGGGTCGTTCCCGAACTTTTCGCGATGGCCAAAGGTCGCCTGGGGCTGATGATGAACCCGCCGACGGGTCTCGGCCACTTCGATGATCGCAGGGATGTCGTAGGTATCGCCATCCACGGGGAGACAGCCGATGAGGCAGTCAAAGCTCGCGCCTTCGGCCTTCAGATAGCGGTCGTCGGTGCAGATTAGAGCGGCGAGCTGGGCGCCCGAGGAATGGCCTCCGACGAGGATGCGGTCGGGGTTGCCGCCATATTGGGTAATATTTTTCCGCACCCAGCCGAAGGCCTTGGCGACGTCGCCGGTGAGCGCCTCCATCGAGACTTCGGGCAGGAGTCGGTGATTGATCGAGACAAAGACAAAACCCTCCCCGTTGAACCAGGCCGGTTTGGTTTTAACGCTCGTTTTATCTCCGCTCTGCCAGCCCCCGCCATGGATCCAGAAGACGACGGGGAGGTCCTTGGCCCCTTCGGGTGCATAGACATCGAGGACGTGGCGGGCGTGACCGTTCGGGACGTAGGCGAGATCGGACTTCATCGTTTGAGCGTGGAGCGGGGAGAGGGAAAAGAGGGCGGCGAGGAGAGCGAGGCGGATTTTCATGAGCGGGGCAGGGTAGGCTGGTTGGGTAAAAAAAACGGTCGCTCCGGCAATCCCGTAGCGACCGTTTCGCAAAGGTCAGTCCTCAGCCGGGGAATCAGACGGCGTCACGGACGTCTATCATCGTCTTGAGAATCGTGTTCCAGGTCGAGGGCGTTTCGAGCACGGCGTTGGGGAACATGCAGCCATCCCAGCAGATATGCTCGATCCCGCGGGCGGCGTAGTCCTTGAGCCAGAACTGCGAGCACTTCACGATGTCGAGCTTGCCGTTCGGGTCATCGGCCTGGCAGTGTTTGCCTGTCTTGTCGTGGCTGCCGGCGCCGTGGACGGTGCCGTCGTTCTGCGCGACGTGGAAGTCGATCGTCCAAGGGCGGAGCTTGTCCGTCATCTCCTCGTAGGCGGCGTAGAACTCGTCGACGGTGTAGCCATCTTTGAGCAGGGCGCAGTCGGGAGCGTTGTAGCCGAGGAGATAGAGGTAAGTGTGGGCGAGGTCGGCCTGGAAGCCGAGGGTCTCGGGCATGCCGACTTCTTCGAGGAGATTAAGCATGTCTTTCCAGCTGTGCATTCCCGCCCAGCAGATCTCGCCTTCGGCGGCGAGACGCTCGCCGTGATCGGCGGCGATCTTGGCCGCTTCGCGGAAGGTCGCGGCGATGCGCTTCGTGTTCGCCTCGGGATTCTCGCGCCATTTTTCGACCCCGAACTCGGCCGAGTCGATGCGGATGACCCCGCGCTTGCGGACGCCGTGATCATTGAAGACACCGGCGATGCGGCAGCCCACCTTGACCGCCTCGAGGAACTTTGCCTGCGCCGCATCGTCGCCCATGGCCGAGTCACCGACCGTGCCCGGCCAGACCGGAGCGACGAGCGATCCCACGTCGAAGCCCTTGCCGGCGATCATGTCCGCGATGGCTCGGAGTTCGTCATCGGTCGAGGCCGGGTCGGTGTGGGGGAGGAAGAGAAAATAATCGATTCCGTCGTATTTCTGTCCGTTCACCTCGGCCGCGGCGGTGAGGTCGAGCATGTGCTCGAGAGAGATGGGCGGTTCCTGACCGTCGCCGTCGCCTTTACCGACGAGACCGGGCCACATGGCGTTGTGCAGTTTGAGCGATGACATAATCGAAGAGATACGTGGGGTTAAGTGATAGGGGCGTAAGGATACATAATCGACCTCTCAGGGCAAGACGGAAAGGGGCGCGACTGCGCGGGAGGATACGAATACCGCTGAGAGTGTCATCTGACTCCGTAATCGCCCATCCGTCCACGCCTCGGGTTGCATTTTCCGGTGCCTTTGCTACGCTCCGTGACCCGAATTTCAGGCAATCTCAAAACCTCAGCACTATGAATCGAAAACTACGCATGGGAATGGTCGGCGGCGGCCGTGGAGCATTTATCGGACAGGTCCACCGCATGGCGGCCAATCTCGACGGCAAGATCGAGCTGGTGGCCGGCTGTTTCTCCTCGGATCCGGAAAAGTCGAAGCTCTCGGGGGAAGACTTTTTCCTCGATCCGACCCGCGTCTATTCGACCTATCAGGAAATGGCCGAGAAAGAAGCGGCCCGCGAGGACAAGATCGACTTTGTCTCCATCGTGGTGCAGAATCACCTCCACTTTCCGGTCGCCAAGGCCTTCCTCGAGGCGGGGTTCAATGTCATCTGTGACAAGCCGCTCACTCACGACTACGAGCAGGCTCTCGAACTCCGCGAGATCGTGAAAAAGAGCGGGCGCATTTTTGCCCTGACCCACAACTACACCGGCTATCCCATGGTCAAGGAAGCCCGCCGCATGGTCCGCGACGGTGAGCTCGGCCGCATCCTCAAAATCGTCGCGGAATACCCGCAGGGCTACGCGGTCGGCGATGTCGAAGGCGACGGGCAGGGGAAAATCAACAACTGGCGTTCTGATCCGAAGATCGCCGGGATTTCGAACTGCATGGGTGACATCGGAACCCATGCACACAATCTCGTTCGTTACATCACCGGGCTCGAGATAGAGGAAATTTGCTCGGAGCTGACCGCCTTCATCCCCGGCCGGGAACTCGACGACGACGGGAACAACCTTGTCCGCTTCACCGGCGGGGCCAAGGGCATCATCCACGCCTCCCAGATTTCCAATGGCGACGAGAATGCGCTCAACATCCGCGTCTACGGCACCAAGGCCTCGCTGGAGTGGCATCAGGAGGACCCGAATGAACTCACCGTTAAATACGCCAACGCCCCGCGCCGCATCTACCGCCGCGGCAACGACTACATTAGCGAAGCGGCCTCGGGTCACGGCTACACCCGCACCCCTTTTGCCCACCCCGAGGGATTCATTGAGGCTTTTGCCAATGTCTACCTCGCCGCCGCGCGGGCCATCGTCGATCAGATCGACGGCAATCCGGTGCCCGAGGGCGGATACGATTTCCCCACCGTCGATGACGGCGTGGCGGGCGTCGCCTTCATCAAGGCGACCGTGGAGAGCTCGGCCTCGGATCAGAAGTGGATCAAGTTCCCCGCGATTTGATTGTGGTAGGGGCGCCTCGACGAGGCGTCCGTGACTGGATCCAGTGGACGGTTTGGCAAACCGTCCCTACCCTTGGCACCATGGAGACCCGAGCCAGTGAGGATCCCCTTTGGGTCAGAGAACCTTTCCGCGTCTCCTTCCCGCTCGGCATCGCGGCGGCGATCTTCGGTCTGCTCCTCTGGCCGCTGCACTACGCGGGCTGGTGGGAGCTCTACCCGGCGATGCAGCATCCGCTTATCCTCATCTTCGGATTCGGGGCGGCGACCTTGTTGGCGTGGGGTGGGGGACTCGGAAATCACTCGGTGGAGCTCAGCCTGCTGCTTCGCCTTGTCGGGTATCAGGGATTTCTCCTGCTGCCCATCATCGGGGTTGGCTCCACTCTTTTTGCCCGATTTTTCCAGATCCCGGGGGCGGTGCCCTCGTCGGGAAAGGTCTGGAAACGGGGGGCTCGTCGTCTGGACCGCGGCGGCATTGATCCTTCTTTCTTTTGTGGTCGAGGCCTACCTTTCCGCCCGGTGGGGTAACCTGATCCGCCTCGCCGCCTTCGTGTTCTGGGCAGGGGTCGCTCTTCCCGGGATCTGGACCGTGAAGGCTCCCTTGACGCGGGCCTGGGCCTTGCGATTCGGATTGATCATGCTCGCCCTCGCCTTTCTCTGCCGGGTGATCTGGCCCTCGCCTCTCTTTGCGTTTCAGCATCTCCTTTTTCTGGGAGGGTTCTGTCAGGTCATCCTGCTGACGGCTGATCGTGTCGTCCTCGGGCATTGCGACGATCTCGCAACGGTGCCTCTGAAAAGCCGCGCCTGGCAGTGGATCGTCTGGCTCATGGTGCTGACGGCGGCAACGCGGGCGACGGCGGATCTGGCGCCATCGACGCGGGTCTCGCATCACATTTACGCGGTAATGATGCTGGTGACGATTCTTCTGTTCTGGATGGGCTGTCACGCGAAGCGACTCGGCAAAACCCCGCCCGACGAATGAAGACAATCTCAATCAGCTCGCGAGCTGCCTCTTCGCACGGATGACCCGACACATCGCCGACACGGTCTCTTTCCTGAAGCTGAATCGGCGCTACCTCCTGCAGGAGTCCCTGCGCCGCCATCGCAAGACCTTCCAG